>Ga0126309_10000906_pt1 | contig 10156 bp, 7 predicted proteins | sample Plot56_FD_92541 | JGI IMG/M metagenome (GOLD analysis project Ga0126309, IMG submission 92541) | Serpentine soil microbial communities from UC McLaughlin Reserve, CA, USA - Plot56 | ecosystem: Environmental > Terrestrial > Soil > Grasslands | place: USA: UC McLaughlin Reserve, Lake County...
ATGGGACGGCGCGGGTCCTTGAGGCCGGCGCGCGCTCGGCGGACCGCGTCGGCGACTGCGGCGATCGCCTCGTCCTGGCCGACGACCCGCTGGTGGAGGCGCTCCTCCATCTGGACGAGCTTCGCGGTCTCGCCCTCCATGAGCCTCGTGACCGGCACGCCGGTCCACGACGCCACGATCTCCGCGATGTCGTCCGAGGTGACCTCCTCGTTGAGCAGCGAGCCCGAGCCCTGGAGCGTCGCGATCGCCGCTTCCTGCTCGCGAAGACGCTGCTGGAGCTCCGGCAGTGTCCCGTACTGCAGCTTGGCCGCCGTCTCGTAGTCGGTCTCTCGCTGCGCCTGCTCGATCCGGACCTGAAGCTGCTCGAGCTCCGTCCGGGTGGCGCGCATCGCGCCGATGGCGGTCTTCTCCGCCTCCCAGCGCTGCTTGAGCGCGCCCGCTTCCTCCGACAGCTCGCCGAGCTCGCGCTCGAGCGCCTCGAGCCGCGCCTTCGACGCGTCGTCGGTCTCCTTGCGGAGCGCCTCGCGCTCGATCTCGAGCTGGATCCGGCGTCGCTCGAGCTCGTCGAGCTCGATCGGCATGGAGTCGATCTCCATCCGCAGCCGTGAGGCCGCTTCGTCGACGAGGTCGATGGCCTTGTCGGGCAGGAACCGCTCCGTGATGTAGCGCTGCGACAGGGTCGCGGCGGCAACGAGCGCAGAGTCGGTGATCCGGACACCGTGGTGGACCTCGTACCGCTCCCGGAGCCCGCGCAGGATCGAGATCGTCTCCTCGACTGTCGGCTCGTCGACGAGGACGGGCTGGAAGCGGCGCTCGAGCGCCGCGTCCTTCTCGATGTGCTTGCGGTATTCGTCGAGCGTCGTCGCGCCGATCGTGTGGAGCTCGCCGCGGGCAAGCATCGGCTTCAGCAGGTTCGATGCATCCATCGCGCCCTCGGCAGCGCCGGCGCCCACGACGGTGTGGAGCTCGTCGATGAACAGGACGACCTGCCCCTCGGCGTCCTTGATCTCCTTGAGGACGGCCTTGAGCCGTTCCTCGAACTCGCCACGGAACTTCGCGCCGGCGATCAGCGCGCCGAGGTCGAGCGCGACCACGCGCTTGTCCTTGAGCCCCTCGGGGACGTCGCCGCGGACGATCCGCTGCGCCAGGCCCTCGGCGATCGCCGTCTTGCCGACGCCGGGCTCGCCGATGAGCACGGGGTTGTTCTTCGTTCGCCGGCTCAGGACCTGGATGACGCGGCGGATCTCCTCGTCGCGGCCGATCACCGGATCGAGCTTGCCGGCGCGGGCCTCCGACGTGAGGTCACGGCCGTACTTCTCGAGCGCGGCGTAGGTTGACTCGGGGTTCTGGGAGGTGACCCGCTGGCCGCCTCGGACGCTCTGGAGTGCCTGGAGGATCGCCTCGCGGCCGGCCGCGTTCTGCTCGAGGAGGCGCTGCGCCTCGCCGCCGGCCTCAGCGGCGCCGAGCAGCAGGTGCTCCGTCGAGACGTACTCGTCGCCGAGCCGGCGGGCCTCCTCCTCCGCGTGCTCGATGACGCGGCGTGCGCGGGGATCGAGTGTCATGGACCCGCCCTCGATGCGCGCGCGTCGCGCGAGCGCCGCGGCGATCTCGCCGCGGAACGCCGGGAGGTCGACGCCCAGCCGGCGCAGCGTCTCGGCGGGCACGCCCGCGTCGTCCTCGACGAGTGCGGCGAGGATGTGCTCGGCGTCGAGGATCGGGCTGTGGAGCGTCTCTGCGCCGCGCTGCGCGGCGGCGATCGCTTCCTGGGCTTTCTGGGTAAATCGGTCGAGCTGCATCGGTCTCGTCTCTTGTCAGCGTGGGTCGGGTTGCGCGGCGAGGTCGAGGAACCGCTGTGCAGCTGCCTTCGCCTCGTCGCTGAGGTTTGTGGGCAGGACGACACGGGTCCGGACGTACAGGTCCCCTTGACCCTCCGCATTGAGGCGCGGCATTCCCTGGCCGCTGAGGCGGAACGTCCGCCCGTTCTGCGTTCCGGCCGGGATCGTCAGCAGGACGCGGCCCTTGAGCGTCCGGACCGGAACCTCGCCACCGAGGAGCGCCTCCTCGAGCGTGACCGGGAGCTCGCGCTCGAGGTCGGCACCGCGTCGCGTGAACGTCGCGTGGGGCTTGATCCGGGTGACCACGACGAGATCCGCGCCGTCCCCGCCGCGCCCGGCGAGCCGGATCCGGCTGCCGTTGTCGACGCCGCGCGGGATCGTCACCTCGAGGCGTGTGTCGTCGACCTGGACGATCCGCTTCGTGCCGTTGAAGGCCTCCTCGAGCGTGATCTCGGCGGTCGCCTCGAGAACCGGGGTTGCGCGCGTCGGGCGGGCTCGGGACTGCGCGTCGGCGCGGCGTGTGCCCGCCCCGTTCGAATCGCGCTTCAGCCCGGCGAGCATCTCGTCGACCTCGGCGTTCGTCGCGGTCTGGCGCGCCGACGTCGCTCCGCCGCCAAACACCATCCGGAAGAAGTCGGAGAATCCGCCAAGGTCGCCCAGGTCGTCGGGGTCGCCGCTCGTCCTGAACTCGTAGCGGACGTTGCCGCCGCCGCTGCTACCACCGAAACCGAACGGGCTGCCCCGCCCGAACGGATCGTGACCGCCGCGCGCGCCAGCTGCGGCGCCCGTCTGGCTGAACTGGTCCCAGTTCGCGCCGAGCGCGTCGTACTTCTTCCGCTTGTCCGGATCGGACAGGACGGTGTTGGCCTCGTTCAGATCCTTGAAGGTCTGCTCGGCCTTCTTGTCACCCGGCTTGACGTCGGGATGGTGCTGGCGGGCCAGCTTCCGGTACGCCTTCCGAATGTCGTTCTGGGAGGCCGTTCGTGGCACGCCCAGGATCTTGTAGTAGTCCTTGTATTCCATCGTCGATCACCGGCTACGTGCCGAGGTCGAACTCAGGTTTCGCCGCCCGGACGGCCGAGGCGAAGGCGCCAGCGAGCACCGGAGCGAACGCACTCCGAGGTCCGTGAGCGAGGAGCGGAGCTGGCAACGCACGCGTCGACCGTCCCGGTGGCGACTGTCAACCTTGCCGCTGAACAACGACCGGCGGCTGGTCGCTCGGCGGGAACGTGGTTCGGCGAACCCGGCTCTCGCCTTCCGGCTCCGGGTCGAGCGGCTTGTCCCCGTCGACGATCTTCGGCGGCTCCGGGTGGAGCGGCCGCGGCTTCCGCCTGAGGGCCGCTTCCAGCACCTGGTCCGCCGAGTCGACGAGCACGAGCTTGATCTGCTTCCGGATCTCGTCCGGGATGTCGCGCAGGTCCTTCTCGTTCTTGCGCGGCAGGATGACCATCCCCGCGCCGGACAGGTGCGCGGCGAGGATCTTGCTCTTCAGGCCACCGATCGGGAGCACGCGACCGCGGAGCGTGATCTCGCCGGTCATCGCGACGTCCTTGCGGACGGGGATGCCGGTGAGCGCGCTCACCATCGCCGTGACCATCGTGACGCCGGCGGACGGGCCGTCCTTCGGGATGGCTCCGGCCGGGACGTGGATGTGGAGTGTGTTCTTCTCGAACGTCTCCCGCGGAATGCCGAGGTCCGCGGCGTGTGCGCGGATCCACGACAGCCCTGCGCGGGCAGACTCCTTCATCACGTCGCCGAGCTGGCCGGTCAGGATGAAGTCCTCGCGGCCCTCCATCTTGGTGACCTCGACCGCGACGACGTCGCCACCGACCTCGGTCACGACGAGGCCCGTCGCGGCACCCGTCTGGTCCTCGGACTCGAGCTCGCCGTACTCCCAGCGCGGTGGGCCAAGCAGCTCGACGAGCTTCTTGACGTCGACGGTCGTCTTGCGCTTGCGCCCCTCGGCCACGGAGCGCGCGACCTTGCGCATGATGTTGGCGATCTCGCGTTCGAGGTTCCGGACGCCGGCTTCCTTCGTGTAGGCCTGGACGAGCTCGGTCATCGCCTCGTCCGTGATGGCGATGTTCTTCGGCTTCAGCCCGTGGTTCTCCATCTGCTTGGGGATGAGGAACCGCTTGCCGATCTCGATCTTCTCCTGCTGCGTGTAGCCGGGCAGCTGGACGATCTCCATCCGGTCGCGGAGGGCCGCCGGAATGGGGTCGATAAGGTTTCCCGTCGCGATGAACAGCACCTTGCTGAGGTCGAACGGCACCTCCAGGTAGTTGTCCTGGAAGCTGTTGTTCTGCTCTGGATCGAGGACCTCGAGCAGGGCCGACGACGGGTCGCCGCGGAAGTCCATCCCGATCTTGTCGACCTCGTCGAGCATGAAGACGGGGTTGTTCGAGCCGGCCGTCTTGACGTTCTGGATGATCCGGCCGGGAAGCGCGCCGATGTACGTCCGACGGTGACCGCGGATCTCCGCCTCGTCGTGGATGCCGCCCAGGCTCATCCGGACGAACTTCCGGCCCATCGCCTTGGCGATGCTCTTGCCGAGCGACGTCTTGCCGACGCCGGGAGGTCCGACGAGCGCGAGGATCGGGCTGCGGATCGTGTCCGCCAGCGAGCGGACCGCGAGGTACTCGAGGATCCGCTCCTTGATCTTGTCGAGGCCGTAGTGGTCCTCGTCGAGGATGCGCGCCGCCTCCTTGATGTCGAGCTGGTCCTCGGTCGAGACGTTCCACGGCAGCGCCACGAGCCAGTCGACATACGTCCGGATGACGCCGACCTCCGGAGAGGCCGACGGGATCCGGCTCATCCGGTCGATCTCCTTGAGTGCGCGGGTCCGGATCTCGTCCGGCATGCCGGCGGCCTCGACCTTGTCGCGCAGCTCGTTGATCTCGGCCTGCTGCGGATCGTCCTCGCCCAGCTCGCGCTGGATCGCCTTCAACTGCTCGCGGAGGATGTACTCCCGCTGGGTCTTGTCCATCTCGGACTTGACCTCGCTCTGGATCTTCCCCTTGAGCTCTAGGATCTCGACCTGGCGGGCGAGGAACCCGCTGACGAGCTTGAGGCGCTCGACGACGTCGATCGTCTCGAGCAGCTCCTGGCGCTGTTCCGTCGTCATGTCGGGGCTGTACGCGACCATGTCCGCGAGCAGCCCTGGCTCGGTGATGTTGCGCGCGGCGACGGCCGCTTCCGGCGGCACGGGCGCGCCGTTGGCGACGTACTGCTCGATCTGCGCCTGGACCGTGCGCATGAGCGCCTGGACCTCGACCCCGGCGGGGCTCTCGTCGGCGACCTCCTCGATGCGGGCGCGGAGGTACGGCGAGGACTGGGCGAATCCGCGAACGCGGAGCCGGCCCTGGCCCTGGACGATGGCGCGCACGGTGCCGTCCTGAAGCTGGACGACCTGGGCGATCTTCGCCAGTGTGCCGACCTCGTAGAGCTCGGCCGGATCGGTGATGTCCTCCTGCTCAGCCTGGCGCTGGGTCACGAGGGCGATTGGGCCACCCTCGGCGACCGCGGCGTTGAGCGCGTTGACGCTCTTCTCGCGGCCCACCTGGAGCGGGACGATCATCTCCGGGAAGATGACCGTCTCCCTGAGCGCGACGAGCGGCAGCTCGCGCGTCGGGGCGGCGGTCTGCGGCTCCTCGGTCGGGGTGGACGGTCGCTTGGCCATTGGGTTCTCCTGGTTTTTCCTGGTGCTCGTGCGTGGCGGTGGTGTGCCGAAGTGACCGGCTCCGCGGCCCGGCGAAGGCCGCGGAGCAGTCGTGGGTTACGTGATCCGGGTCATGCGCCCCGGATTGCCTCGCTCGTCTCGGCGGCCCGGCGATCCGCTCCCTCGTCGTAGAGCCGCTCGAGGATTCGCGTTCCAAGCCGCTCCTCGAGCTCGAAGAGGATGCGAACACCGGCGAGGTTGACGCCGAGGTTCTGGGTCAGGTGACGGATCCAGAGGACCCGTCGAATGTCGTTCTCGCTGTAGAGGCGAATGTTGGATGGCGTCCGGGCCGGACAGACGAGCCCCTCGTCCTCGTAGATCCGCAACGTTCGCGGGTGGACGCTGACGATGCTCGCCGCGACGCTGATGACATAGACCGGACGAGTCGGGTCGCGGTCCGGCCGGTGGTACGCCATTCGGTCAGGCCTGGCTGCCTTCGTTGGGGCTGGAGCCGCTTGCGTGCGACGTCCCATTTGTGTGCGACGTCCCATTGGCCGTGGGGCTGATGCGGATCTGCTTCGGCTTGACCTGCTCGGCCTTCGGAATCCGAAGGGTCAGGATCCCGTTCTCGAACGCCGCCTCCGCCTTGTCGGGCTCGAGGCCCGCCGGGAGGTTGACGGAACGGCTGAAGCTGCCCCGACGGATCTCGCGGACGACGTACCCGCCGTCCTCGTTCCGCTGCTCCGACGCGGTTTCGCCGCGGATCGTCAGCGTGCCGTTCTCGACCGTGATCTCGACGTCCTCGGGCTTCGCGCCCGGCAGGGACGCCTCGATCACGAGCTCGTCGGCGGTCGTTGAAACGTCGAGCGGAAGGCCGAAATCGGACTCACGGTCGCCCCAGTTGCCGGGGCGGACGAAACTGTCCTCGAACAGCCGATCCATCGCCTGGCGGAGCGAGAGCAACTCCCCGAAGGGCGATGGACGGCGCGCAATCGTCATGATGCGACACCTCCTGAACTGTGATGATCCGACTGCCCGTCGTCCCTCGACGGACACATCGGCATCCTAGAACCCTGACAATCCCATTGTCAAGACTCAGGAGTGCGTCGGTGATGCCCTCGCGCAACCGGGTGCCGCCCGGCAACGTCAGCCCGCGCTCGCCGTCTCCGTGCCGATCAGCTGCTCGTGGAGGAGGGCTTCGCACTCAATCCGCCCGATCGCGATCACCTTGTCACCCTCGCGCAGCGGCGTATCGGGGCGCAGCGGCGTCGCGACGCCGTCCCGGATCACCGCGAACAGCGAGCAGCCCTCGGGGATCGCGAGATCCTTCGGCGCCCGCCCGACCGCCGGCGAGCCCGCCTGGAGATGCGCCTCGATCAGCTCGAGCTCGCCGCCGCCGAGCGCGGCGAGATGGAGCAGCTCGTGGACGGGAATGTCCTGCTCGATCGAGCCGAGGATCATCCGCGTCGGGCTGATCAGCTCGTCGACGCCGAGGTGCTTGAACAGGGACTCGTTCTTCGGGTTGTTGACCCGGGCGATCGTCCGCGGCACGTCGAAGTGGTGCTTCGCCATCTGGCAGATGACGAGGTTGTCCTCGTCGTCGCCGGTCACGGCGGCCACGATGTCGGCGCGGTTGCAGCCCGCCTCGGCCAGGTACTTCCCCTCGCAGCCGTCGTGCGGGATGACGATCGATCCGATCTCGTCGGCGATCTGATCGGCGCGCGCGCGGTCCTTCTCCATCAGGACCACCTCGTGGCCGGACTCGATCAGCTCCTTCGTGAGGTAGTAGCCGACCTTGCCGCCGCCGATGACGAGGACGAACATCAGCCGGCGTCCTGCGTCGCGGCGCGCGACCCGACCGTCGACGGCTCCAGGGTGACGTCCGACGCCGACGCCGACTCCCCGTCGGGCGCGGCCGGGACCTCGTGGTGCTCGCCACCCGGGTGCTGACCGCGCGGCGCGTAAACACCCGGGACACCGGACACCGGCAGCCCGAGGTACGTCCGAACCGCGTCTCCCATCAACGTCGTTCGGCACAGGACCGCCAGGCCCAGGTCGGCGTAGGCCGACGCGCGGAGCGGGTCGTTGACCTTCGCGACGACCTGGCGGGCGCCGAGTGCCTCGACCGCCAGCTGCGCTGCCATGACGTTCCGGTTGTCGCCTTCGGTCATCGCCAGAAAGATGTCCGCGTCCTCCGCGCCCGCCCGGCGGAGCGTGTCCTCGTCCGTCCCGTCGCCGCGAACCGCGGTCCCGCCGAACGATCCGGGCAGGCGGTCGAATGCGCGCGTCGAGGTGTCGACGACGATGACGTCGTGGCCCGCGCGGTCGAGGAAGTCCGCCATCTCCGCTCCCACCCGACCACAGCCGACGATGACCGATTTCAAGCTGCCTCCTCCGGCATCGGCTCGCGTACGACCCACACGGAACACGGCGCGTTCTTCAACACGTAGGGGATCGTACGGCCGATCGCGAAATCGCCTCCGAACCGCTTCCGGTACGGCAGCCCGACCACGAGGAGGTCCGCGCTCCGCTCGGTTGCCTCGTCGACGAGGGCGGCGCCGACGTCGCGAGCCTGGAGCAGGATCGGCTCCATGTGCTGGCGGTGCGTCTCGGCCACGCTCTCCGCCAGGTCGAGGACGCGCTGCGCCTCCTCGGAGCCGCCGGCGACGTCGGCGTCAATCGGCAGCGTCCAGTCGATCTCGACGACGTGGACGGCGAACAACTCGGCCTTGAGCGGCCGCGCGAGCTCGGCGACGAGGCCGACGATCCGCGAATCGCTGGGTCCGCCGTTCAGCGCGAGGACGACGCGCCGAAACGACGGCTTGTCATGGTCGGGCACGTTGCTCCGCTCCTCGGGGCTGGGAATGGGGCCGCGGTTGGGCGGCCGGAGCGGGCGCCACGATACCACCGGGCGGCGCCGCGCAACGGTCAGGGTGCGGGCTCGCTCCCGCTGCTGCCGCCGATCACCGCGAGGCTGGCGTCAGGCTCGTCTCGCCGGTACGGCACGTTCACGACGACCGTATGGGGCCGCCCCAGGAGCGCAGCCCGTAGCCGCTTGGCGGACTGGTTGTAGAGCAGACGCTCCCACCACCGCCTGGCGACGTACTCCGGGATGACGACAAACGTCGTCGGCGACTCGTGGCCCGGCGGCCACGCCTGGTCGAGGACGTCGAGGTACGACAGCAGCGGGCCGACGAGCGCGCGGTACGGCGACTCGACCACCACGAGCGGGATGTCGGGCAGCTGGCGCTCCCAGCGGGCGCGGATACGGGTCGCCTCCGGGGGGTCGTCGGATACGAGCACAGCGCGGACATCGTCGGAGATGGTCCGTCCGACGTTGACGGCCTGCACGACGGCGCGCGTGATCCCCGGCACCGGGATGACGACCCGCTCGGCGCGGTGTGGCCTCGGAATGACACCCTCGGCGCGGACGGCGAGCTGCCGCGCGGCGCGCGCGTACTGGCGGTGGATGAACACCATCATCACGACGAGGATCGGGATGATGACCGCGACGAGGAGCGACTCGGGCGCCTTCGCCGCCGTCACGATCACGGCGACGATGCCGGTCAGGACGCAGCCGAACCCGTTGATCGCGAGCCGCCACCGCCATCCTGATCCGCGGACCCGGCGCCAGTGTTTGACCATGCCGCCCTGGCTGATCGTGAACGACACGAACACGCCGACGGAATAGAGCGGGATGAGCGCGTGCGTGTCGCCACCGAACGCCACGAGCAGCACGATGGCGACCGCGCTCAGGATGACGATCCCGAGGGTGAACGCGAGCCGGTCGCCACGGAAGCTGAACTGCCGCGGCATGTAGCCGTCCTCGGCGAGGATCGCGGCGAGGCGCGGGAAGGCGTTGTAGCTCGTGTTCGCGGCGAGGAACAGGATCAGCGCTGTGAAGGCCTGGAACAGGTAGAAGCCGACTGACCCGTTGCCGTACACGACTGCAGCAACCTGGCTGACGACGGTCTTCTTCACGGGCTCGTCGAGCGGGACGATGCCGAAGCTGTCGGCGACGAACGTGATCCCGACGAAGAGGATCCCGAGAAGCAGCGCCATCGCAGTCAGCGTCGCTGCCGCGTTCCGGGACTCGGGCGGCTTGAACGCCTGGACGCCGTTCGCGATCGCCTCGGTGCCGGTGAGCGCGACGGATCCGGACGCGAACGCCCGCAGGATCAGGAGCACGCCGAGCGGCTCGAGGAGCGACGGCTGGCCGGGCAGCGGCGCGGGCGAGGCGCCGCCCTCGCCGAGGACGACGATCCGCACGACGCCGACGACGACCATCAGCAGCGCCGAGCCTACGAAGAGGTACGTCGGGACGGCGAAGATGTTGCCGGACTCACGGAGCCCGCGCAGGTTGCCGATCGTGATCAGGACGATTGCCGCGACGCCGACGAGGATCCGGACATCGAAGATTTCCGGGACGGCCGACGTGATCTGCTCGACGGCGGAGGCAGTCGAAACGGCGACCGTCATGATGTAGTCGACAAGCAGCGCCGCCGCAGCGACGAGCGCGGAGACGCGCGGCAGGTTCGCCCGCGCCACCGCGTAGGCGCCCCCGCCGGACGCGCCGCCGCCCGCGTGCGGAGCTTCCTTTTCGGGCGCCCGCTGTCCAACTACGACGAGATCGACGAGCGGCTGTCGAAGAAGAAGGCGCTCG
>Ga0126309_10000907_pt1 | contig 10154 bp, 9 predicted proteins | sample Plot56_FD_92541 | JGI IMG/M metagenome (GOLD analysis project Ga0126309, IMG submission 92541) | Serpentine soil microbial communities from UC McLaughlin Reserve, CA, USA - Plot56 | ecosystem: Environmental > Terrestrial > Soil > Grasslands | place: USA: UC McLaughlin Reserve, Lake County...
CGCGCGTTCCGAGGACCGCGATCAGCGGACGTTCGACGAGCGGCGGCTCGTCGGACCCCTCCGTTGCCGGCTGGTCGTCCCGGTCGGCGACGAAGTCGCGCAGGCGGTAGTTCGACCCCCGCGACGACGGTGGCCCGGACGGGACCGCCGAGTCGGGAACACCTTCGACGTCCTCCTCCGTCTTGCCCGTCCATCGGCGCAGCTCGTCGCGGTACGCAGGATCTGCGGCCTGCAGGTCGTCGGCACGGGCCAGCAGCACCGCGACACCGGCCGCGTCCGCGCGCTCCTCGACGATCCGCAGCCAGCAGCCTTCGAGCTCGGCCGCATGGCGCAGCGCCATGACCACGTCGCGCGGCACCTGCTCCTCGCTGAACGGCGCCCGAGTCGTACGACGGGCGGCGATCGCATCGACGAGCTCACGGTCCTCGGGCGGCGGCTCCGCCTGCACGAGGTCAATGTCGGCGAGATGATCAGGCTCGTCGGGGTCGGGCAACAGGGTCACGGCGGCTGTCCAGCCCGCGCCCGCGGCCGCGACCCGCGCGTGGAGCAATGCAGCCCCGCAGGAAAGGTGACGAGCCCGGCCGGTCGGGTCCAGCACCGCAAGCCCACGAGTCTGATCGGTCCACAGCTCGAGCACGTCGTCGCGGGCGACGAACCGCCACGGTTGCGTGTTGTGGACGGACGGCGCACGACCTGCCTGCTCGACGATGTCCCGCACGACCTGCGGCTCCATCGGTCCTCCCGAAGCTTGAGCCCCGATGAGCTGGGGCGCGGGTGGGGGTCGGTCCTGTCCAACGATGCCAGGGTCGGCACCCTGCGAGGGTGCCGACCCTGTGCGGGAGCGGTGGCTACTTGAGGAAGCCGTGCCTGGCGACCAGGGGGATCCGCTCCCAGACTCGGCCGAAGCCGAGGGTCTTGCCGGCCGAGGTCAGGGCAAGTACGACCAGGACTAGCGCGTAGATGATGTGGTCGTCCATGAAGGGGTTGTTCTCCGGAGGGAGAACCACGGTCCACATCATCACCACCAGGAGTGCACCTGCGGCGGCGGCGATGCGCATCGTGATACCCAGCATGAGGGCGATCCCGATACCGGCGAGGCCGAGCATGAACAGCGAGTCGGCCCAGGCGGAGCCGGCGATGTCGTTGTAGAAGCCCTTGAACGGCCCGTCTGCGCCGAACTTGAGGAATCCTTCGGTCGGGCTGCCGCCGTTGATCCACGCTGCGTCACCGAAGCGGTCCACGACGCCGGTCTCGGAGTCACGGCCGGTGGCAAACCCGAGGGCGAAAAGCTTGTCGAGGAAGGCCCAGAGGAAGATCCAGCCGAGCGACAGGCGTGTCGCAGCGAGTGCGTAGCGGTAGGCCTTGTGGCGGGGAGTCTCCTCGACGGTGGGCTCGGCCAGGAACGCTTCGTCCGAGCGAATCACCGGGGGGCTGTTGAACTTGATGGCGGTCATGATGTCCTCCTGGTCGTCGATGCCAGTTCCTTGCTGGCAATATCAACTCTGGTCGGAGTCCAACCGGCGTTCCAGGGACCAAGGTCCTAGACCAACGAGCCCGATGTCATCAGATCCTTGGGACCTCTGCCGCCGCGTCAAGGTCAGTCGCAGAGCCCGAGCGCGCACGCCTCCTCCCACAGTTCCTCCCGCACTCGCGGATGCGCCGCGTGCTCGATCAGGTGGCTGGCCTGGGTCCGCTCGTCGTGGCCGAACATCTCCGCCACGCCCTGTTCCGTCACCACTGCGGTGTGCTGGAACGAGGTCACCGGCTCGTCCACGAGGGCCACAACCGAGGACATGTCCGCCTTCGGGTGCCAGGAGCGGAGGGCCAACAGGGCCTGGCCGCCGTCGGCGTGCAGAGCCCCGACGATGAAGTCCGTCTGTCCGCCGAATCCGGAGTGGATGCGAGCCGAGATGCGGGATGCGTTTGCCTGCCCGAACAGGTCCACCTGCAAGGCGGTGTTGATGGACGTCATGGCGCGCTTCGAGGCGATCCGCGCCGGGGCGTTCGTGGTCTCCGTTCGCAGCACCTGCACCCGGGGGTTGCGATTGACCCAGGCGTTCAACTGCGCCGATCCGTACAAGAATGACGCCGTCAGGGTGTCATCCGGGTCTAGTGCGCCTGACTCCTCGAGCCCGAGGACACCGTCGGAGACCATCTCCGACCAGACGGCCAGGCCGCGGCGCTGTCTGAGCCCCGGCAGGGTCGCGTCGGGCACCATGCCGATGCCCAGCTGCAACGTGGCGCCGTCCTCGATCCGGGCGGCCACAAGTTCCCCGATGCGCCGGGCAGCGTCGTCCGGGATCGTCGGTGTCGGCTCGTCCAGCGGAGCGTCCGCGTCAAAGACGACATCGACATCGTCCGGGTCGAGCAGGCCGTCCCCATAGGTCCACGGCATGTGCCGGTTCACCTGGGCAACGACAAGGCCACTGCGGACCCGGCACGCCTCGATGGCCGCGGGGAGAACATTGACCTCGGTGCCGAGCGAGAACTTCCCGTCGTGCATGGGAGCGACAGTGACCGCTATGACATCCGGTGGCATCGTCGTCGCAAACAGACGGGGCACCAGCGAGAGCCGCGCGGGCACATAGGACAGGGTCGAACTGCGGCGCATGCCCGGACCGACGAACGGAGTCTCGTGCACGACATCAGGTCGAGTGGGGATTCCGTGGTGGGCGTTCAGGACAAAGAGGCGGTACGCAGGAACGTGTGCGTCCAGCACCGCCAGGAGCTGGCGTGGGAGCGCACCGTTGCCGCTCGCCACGACCCTGGGGTTCGCGGGCAACGACGCGCAGATCTCGGCGAGTGCGGATTCGGTGACGGGGCGCACGACGGCGGGAAGTGCGCAGTTCGCTACTGCTCGGGGAAATGCTTCGAGGCGAACACTGCAGCCTGTGTGCGCCGCTCCATCCCGAGCTTGGACAGCAGTGACGACACGTAGTTCTTGACCGTCTTCTCGGCGAGGAACATGCGCTCGCCGATCTGGCGGTTGGTGAGTCCCTCGCCGATGAGCTCCAGGATCCGGCGCTCCTGGTCACTAAGCGGTGCGAGAGCCGCGTCCTGGGGCGGGCCCTGGCGGAGCCGTTCCAGGACCTGAGTCGTGACCGCAGGGTCCAGCAAGGACTGCCCGGCAGCTACTCGCCGTACGGCGTCGACGAGGTCATTGCCCCGGATCTGCTTCAGCACGTAGCCGGCAGCGCCGGCCATGATGGCCGCGAACAGCGCCTCGTCGTCGTCGTACGAGGTGAGGATCAGCGCGGCGATCTCCGGATGCGCCGAGCGAATGTCGCGGCACACGTCGATACCCGAGCCGTCAGGGAGGCGGCCGTCGAGGACTGCCACGTCCGGGCGAAGGGCGGGGATGCGCCGGGTGGCCTGCTGGGCCAGACCGGACTCCCCCACCACTTCGATGTCGCCGTCGGCCTCCAACAGATCCTTCAGCCCGCGGCGAACCACCTCGTGGTCATCGAGGAGAAACACACGGATCTTCCGGGTTTCAGCTGCACTCTGGCCCACGGCATCGGCTGGCAGCGGGTCGGCGGCGTCCGTCTCCGTCATGGCTATAGGTCTACCGCATCCGCGTCCCTCACGCTCAGGCCCTTCGTCCCCCATGGGCGGGTCTGAAGACAGTGCCGTCACAGCAGCAGGAGCGAGAAGGTAGCGAGAGGTAACCGATTCACCGGGCACCGAGTTTTCACGGGAGACTGTCATGAAGACCAACATCAATGATGCGACGACCCAGAGCTCGCGGGAAATCGTCGTCGGGCTCGATGACGGCCCGGCGGCAGCAGCGGCCCTGCGCTGGGCGGCTGAGCAGGCCAAGATCACCGGCAGACCACTGCGAGTGGTACACGCCTGGCAGCTGTCGAGCTTTGAGCAGGCGACCGGATCGGCGCGGTACGTCGAGGCCGCCGTCACAGATGCACGCGCACGAGCTACGAGCTGGGTCGTGGACGCCCTCGGACCCGACGCGTCTGAGGTCCGCTGGTCGCTGGACATCGTGGAGGGGGGCCCGGGTCCAGCGTTGGTCGAGCGATCCCGCCATGCCCACCTCCTTGCACTCGGCACGCATGAGCACACGGGGCTTCGCCGGATCTTGGGATCGGTGAGTCACTACTGCCTCTCCCACGCGGTCGCACCGGTCGTCGCCGTTCCGCCGCCAAGGAGGGAGGGGCCGCGAAACCAGCATGCGGCCTCCGACATGCTGGCCGTCCCTGGTCCTTTGCTGTGAGGCGGACGTAGCCACACTGGAGGAGTCGATGACCACTGCCATGCCGATATCTCACGCCCTGCTACAGCGGGTCGACGCCTACTGGCGAGCCGCCAACTATCTGTCCGTCGGACAGATCTATCTCTTGGACAACCCACTGCTGCGGGAGCCTCTGGCCGCGGAGCACGTCAAGCCGCGCCTGCTTGGGCACTGGGGGACGACTCCGGGTCTTAACTTCATCTACGCCCACCTGAACCGTTGCATAGTCGAGCGAGACGTGAGCGCGATCTACGTCACCGGCCCAGGGCACGGTGGTCCCGGGCTCGTCGCGAACTCCTACCTGGAAGGGAGTTACACCGAGACGTACCCGCACATCAGCGAAGACGTCGACGGCATGCGTCAGCTGTTCCGGCAGTTCTCCTTTCCTGGTGGCATCCCCAGCCACGTCGCGCCGGAGACGCCCGGGTCGATCCATGAGGGCGGCGAGCTCGGCTACGCCTTGGTGCATGCCTACGGCGCGGCCTTCGACAACCCCGATCTCCTTGTCGCGTGCGTCATCGGCGATGGCGAGGCGGAGACCGGCCCCCTGGCCGCCAGCTGGCACTCCAACAAGTTCCTGAACCCGGCGCGCGACGGCGCGGTTCTCCCGATCCTGCACCTCAACGGCTACAAGATCGCGAATCCGACCGTGCTCGCGCGAATCCCGCACGAGGAGCTCGAGGCCCTGCTCGTGGGCTATGGGCACAAGCCGTACTTCGTCGAGGGCGACGATCCGGCCACCATGCACCACGCCATGGCCGCCACCCTCGATGAGGCATTGGACGACATCGCCGCGAGCCAGCGGGCGGCTCGAGATGAAGGCGTCGCGGGTCAGCCGCGATGGCCCATGATCGTCCTGCGTACGCCGAAGGGCTGGACGGGTCCCAAGGAGGTTGACGGTCAGCAGGTTGAGGGCACATTCCGCTCCCACCAGGTTCCGCTCGCCGGGACGCGGACCGATGACGGCCATCGCCAGCTCCTGGAGGAATGGCTGCAGTCCTACCGCCCCGAGGAGCTCTTCGACGACAACGGCCGACTGGTCGAGGATCTGCGCCTGCTGCCGCCGCGGGGTGACCGGCGGATGAGCGCCAACCCGGTGACGAACGGCGGGCTGGTGCTGCGGGACCTAAAGACCAGAGACTTCCGCGCCTACGCAGTGCCGGTTGGGGAGCCAGGCAGTACGACGAGCGAGCCGACGCGCGTGCTCGGCAACCTGGTCCGGGACATCCTCACGGACAACCCCGACTCCTTCCGCGTCATGGGCCCCGACGAGACTGCCTCGAACCGGCTGCAGGCGGTCTTCGAGGTCACCGACCGAACCTGGCTAGCGAGACGAGAGTCCGGAGACGACCACCTGTCGCCTGACGGACGGGTCATGGAGGTGCTGTCGGAGCACCTGTGCCAGGGGTGGCTTGAGGGCTATCTGCTCACCGGCCGGCACGGCTTGTTCAACTGCTACGAGGCGTTCATCCACATCGTCGACTCGATGTTCAACCAGCACGCGAAGTGGCTGAAGGTCACCCGTGAGATCCCGTGGCGCCGGCCCATTGCCTCGTTGAACTATCTCTTGTCCTCGCATGTGTGGCGCCAGGATCACAATGGGTTCTCCCATCAGGACCCCGGATTCATCGACCACGTCGTGAACAAGAAGTCCGATGTGATCCGGGTCTACCTGCCCCCGGACACGAACTGCCTGCTCTCGGTGGCCGACCACTGCCTGCGCAGCAGGAACTACGTCAACGTCATCGTCGCGGGCAAGCAGCCCACGCCGAGCTGGCTGTCGATGTCGGATGCCGTCGCCCACTGCACCCGGGGCCTGGGGATCTGGGAATGGGCCGGCACCGACCAGGGCGGGGACCCAGATGTGGTCCTGGCGTGCGCCGGTGACGTGCCGACGTTGGAGACGGTCGCTGCTGCTGCTCTGCTGAAGAAGAGGATGCCTGACCTGAAGGTGCGGGTCGTGAACGTCGTGGACCTGATGCGGCTCCAGGACGCACGCGAGCATCCGCACGGGCTGTCGGACCGTGAGTTCGACACGATCTTCACGACCGACCGTCCCGTGGTCTTCGCTTTTCACGGATACCCGTGGCTCATTCACCGGCTCACGTATCGTCGGGCAAACCACGCCAACATCCACGTGCGCGGCTACAAGGAGGAGGGCACGACCACGACACCGTTCGACATGGTGATGCTGAACGACCTGGACAGGTTCCACCTCGTCATCGACGTGATCGATCGGGTCCCCGGCCTGGGCGCACGATCGGCGGCACTGCGCCAAGAGATGGTCGACGAGCGGTTGCGGCACCGTGCCTACACTCGCGAGCATGGCGAGGATCCCCCGGACGTCGGGAGCTGGCAGATGATCGACGACGACGCCCGGTCGTAACGGTCTCTGCCGTGCGGGTCCTTGTCGTCAACGCCGGCTCCAGCAGCCTTAAGCTGAGTGTGCTGGAGGGTGGCCAGGTCCTGGCGAAGAGCGACCTCCCCGCCGACCGGGACGGATTTGACCGGGACGAGCTCGCCGCGTTCCTGAACGGAACCGAGCTCGACGCCGTCGGTCACCGAGTCGTGCATGGCGGAACCGAATTCACCGAACCGACTGTTCTTGACGATGACGTTCTGAATGCCCTGCGTGACCTGACCGATCTGGCTCCCCTCCATCAGCCCAAGTCACTGGCGGGCATCGACGCTGTCGCCGCCGTACGACCGGGCCTGCCTACCGTGGCCTGCTTCGACACCGCATTCCACGCCACCCTGTCGGAGGTCGCGTACACCTACGCCATCCCGGCGGAATGGCGCTCGCAGTGGAAGGTGCGCAGATTCGGTTTCCACGGCCTGTCGCACGCCTACTCCTCCCGTCGTGCCGCGGGGATCATCGGGCGACCTGCCAGTGCGCTTCGCCTGGTTGTGTGCCATTTGGGTGCGGGTGCTTCGCTCTGCGCGGTAGCCGGCGGCCGCTCGGTCGACACGACGATGGGGTTCACACCGCTGGAGGGCCTGGTGATGGCCACGAGGTCGGGGTCGGTCGACCCTGGGCTCGTGCTGTGGCTGCAGGAGCACGCGGGACTGTCTGCCGCTCAGGTGGCGGCTGCGCTGGAGCACGAATCCGGGCTGCTGGCGCTGGGCGGGGACGATGACATGCGTGCTCTGCTACGGCGGGCCGAACGCGGCGACGCCGGGGCAATGCTGGCTATCGACGTCTACGTGCACAGGTTGGTCGCCGGCATCGCCGCGATGACGGCTGCATTGGGCGGCCTCGATGTGCTGGTCTTCACCGGCGGGGTGGGCGAGAACGCGTCCGCGATCCGAGCCGCCGCGGCTGAAAGCCTGGCACACCTAGGTGTGAATCTTGACAACCATCTCAACAAGAACGCCAGTCGCGACGCAGACCTCAGCTCGACCGACAGCCTCGTGCGGACGGTGGTGGTCGCAGCCCGGGAGGACCTGGAGATCGAGCGCGGCGTGCAATCCGCGCTCCTCGCCGGCTAGTCCGCACGGAACATGAAGTCGGGCCGTTCGACCCTAGAAGTCGATCGCCCAGGCTCCGACTCTAGAGGGAAGTCGAGCAGGGGAGTCGCCATGACCATTCGCGCGCAAGACCGAGTCATCCAACCCGAGCACATGGACATGCTGCTGCTCGCGGCCGGCCTGGCCCCGTCACTGCACAACTCTCAACCGTGGCAGTTCGCAGTGGGAGCGAGTCATGTGGAGGTGTACGCCGACCCGTCGCAGCAGCTTCGCAACTCGGACCCCACCGGTCGCTCTCTGCTCATCAGCTGCGGAGCGGCCGTGCTCAACCTGCGGGTCGCCTTCGCTCACCTGGGATACAGTCCTCGACCGCGTCTGATGCCCGACCGAGCCGACCCCTTGTTGGTCGCAACAATCGACGTCGAAAGACGGCAAGGAGCCGCCGATCTGGGCCGGCTCTATGAGGCGGTTTTCGCACGCAGAACCAACAGGCGGCCCTTCCAAGACCGCGGACTGCCGCCTTCGATGGCCGCGGCACTGCGTGAAGCGGCACACAGAGAAGGTGCGATCCTCAGCATCTTCGACGATTCCGAGGAGGTCGCACGGATCGTCGATCTGCTTCGAGATGGGGACATGATCGATCGAACCGAGCCGTCTCGCATCGATGAGCGCGCGAAGTGGGTCGGTGAACAACTCCGAGAAGGCGGGGTCGGCATCCCGTCCGATTCACTGGGTCCGCGGCCCACCCAGGTGGACACTGCCTTCCGCGATCTCGGCCCTACCGGGGTCCCACGCGACCACGCGACGTTCGAAAAGGCCCCCACACTCGCCATCCTCTCGACCACGTCCGACCAACCTGTCGACTGGATCCGGGCGGGGCTGGCCCTGGAACGGCTGCTCCTGGAAGCGACTGCAGCCGGCATCTCGGCGTCGTTCATGAACCAGCCTCTTGAGCAAGATGACCTCAGATGGCAGGTGCGGAACCCTCTCACCGGAATCGGGCACGCACACATGATCCTGCGCCTCGGTCATGGCAGTCCGGTTCCCGCGACGCCCCGCCGCCCTGTGCAGGAGATCCAACGACAACCACGCTTGTCCCGTTGAGGACTGCACGGTGCTACCGGGGTCACAGATGGCCATGCGCTTCGAATGCGGGGGGCAGCTCACCGGGGACGATGACGCGACCGGTCACCATCCGCGGCATGATCCGTACCCAGTGCCCGCGCTCCCCAGGGTGCCCACGCCTCGACGCTGGCAGCCTTGGTCCGCTCGATCAGGCCCATCGCGGTGCTCGCTCGTGATTCCTCTGCCAGTCCGCGGACCAACACGCTCCAGCCAACACGCCGAATCGGATCGATGTCGTCCACCTCGAGGCCACGTTCGCATGTTCCGCGGCCGTGAGCTTGAGGCCGGCGTTGGTCCGGATCACCACCACATCGCCGTCCATCGCTTAGTTCACCGGAAAGATCAGCGGATACAGGTCCGCGTTCACCCCGAGGCGCCCAACTTGGTGGGTGCCAAGCAAGCGATGCAGTCGTCCCTGCTCAGCTGCTGCAGGGTCGGTACGGTTTCGGCGTCGCTCATGGCTGAGCTCCTTTCGGTCACGCGGTGCAAGTCAGTGGTCCGGAATTGATCGAGTCTCGAGCTGCGACGACAAGGCCCGCGGACCAACCCGGATCCCGGCCACGTGGGGAAGGCACGCGAGATCGGAATCGTGCCCACCCAGCGGCCGACGGTCGCCCTTCTGACCACATTCGGGCGTGAAGGTCTTCAGCCCGACGCTCACCCCGTGGCTGTCACCGGGTCGTAGGTGCTGGACACCACGCGCCGCCCCGTCACCACCGTGAGGGGCAGCGAAACAGAGACATCGTTCTCACCGGACACGAACGGTTCGACGATGCAAGCGATAAGAGCCCTCCGCATCGGGTCACTGACCAATGCCGCGATTCCGGTCACGACGACGCTCCAACCCGTGCGCGCCACCGGGTCGATCTCGTCGGCTTCGAGAGCGAGGACGCCGCCGTCTGCCGCCGCCGCCAACCGGGTGCCTTCAGAAGTGCGCAGCACCAAGGCGTCATCGAGAAGCCCGAAGGTGACCGGGACGACCGCCGGAAGCGCCGAGAGCGTAAAGACCACACGCCCGACAACGGCACTCGACAGCAGCTCGATGCATTCCTCTCGCGTGAGGGATTCCAGTGATCGTGACTCTCCCAGCATGGCAGGAATCGTCCGGTTGTCCGCGTTCCCCCAAACAGGGGCGAAGGTCCCGTGAGGGCGCGGCCATTGTCTCTTTCAGCGACCCGGGACGGGACCTACGTTCGCATTGTCGACGCAGACCTGTGCCGGCACGACGAGCGGCAGCCGCCGCCAGAGCGTGAAGGAACGATCATGACCAACCCTTTCTTTACTCGGACCGCCCCCACCGAGACCCAGGCCCCCA
>Ga0126309_10000908_pt1 | contig 10153 bp, 10 predicted proteins | sample Plot56_FD_92541 | JGI IMG/M metagenome (GOLD analysis project Ga0126309, IMG submission 92541) | Serpentine soil microbial communities from UC McLaughlin Reserve, CA, USA - Plot56 | ecosystem: Environmental > Terrestrial > Soil > Grasslands | place: USA: UC McLaughlin Reserve, Lake County...
CGGCTCCGCCACCGCACGAGATGCGTGGAAAACGACGCTCAGGTGGTGGATCGGCAGCTTCGCCGCGCCGCTGCTCGTCGCCATGCGTGCGTACCGCGCGTTCTTCGGTGCTGCCGTCACGGCACATTCCGGCGACGCGGCCACACCGCGCGAGCCGCCGCCGCTCGACGACGAGCTCCGGCGTCGCCTCGCGACGGCCGAGTCCACGCTCGCAGCGCTCCAACGCGAGCTCGCGGAGCTCCGCGCGATCGCCGACCGACCCGAGCCTGCCGCACGGCCGACCGTCGACGAGCAGCCCGTCGTCCGGGAACCGGCGCCGCCCGCGCCCGCGCCGCCCGCGCCCGAGCCGCGCGCGCCGGCACCCGTTCCCGCCGCCGCGCAGCGCGCCGAAGCGCCCCCACCCCGCAAGCGCTCGCGCTCAGACCGCGACGTCGCGTTCACCGACCTCGTCGGCCCGCGCGCGTTCGCGATCGCGGGCGGGGCGGTCACGTTGCTCGGCGTCGTCTTCTTCTTCGTGCTGGCCGCGAACCGCGGCTGGATCGGGCCTGAACTCCGCGTGCTGCTCGGCGCGGCGGCCTCGGGGATCGTCTTCGCGGGCGGCCTCTGGCTCCGGCGCCGCGCGCCGCAGTCCTACTCGTCGCTTGCCGCGGTGGGCACGGGGATCGCGGGTGGATACGTCACGCTCGCCGCCGCGACCGCGCTCTACGGGCTCCTCCCAGCCGCGCTCGCGCTCCCGATCGCCGCTGCGATCGCGGCGGTCGGCGTGGCAGTCGCGCTCGCCTGGTCGGCGCAGCCGCTCGCGGCGTTCGCGATCGTCGGCGCGATCGTGGCGCCAGCGCTGCTCGCCCTCGACGACGGGATCTCGGCCGCAGGGACAGCGTTCGTCGCGATCATGCTCGGCGCGGCGACGGTGGTCTCCGTCCGCGAAGGCTGGCGCGAGCTGCTCGCGGCGGCTGCAGTCACCTCGGCGCCGCAGGCGCTCTGGCTCGCCGCGGCCGAGCCGATGACGTGGGGCGCCGTCGTCGTCTGTGCCGCGTTCGCGGCGCTGCTGCTGGCCGCCGGCGTGGCGTGCGAAGTGCGGCTGAGGCCGATCGGCGGCGTCTCGTACGTTCTCGCAGGCGCGACGCTCGCGGGAATCTGCGGGCGGCTGCTCTTCGACCACGGGACCGAGCTCGGCGTCGCCTTCGCAGTCGTCGCGGTCGCCTACGCGCTCGTCGCCGCATGGCTCTTCTCGCGGGGGAGGCTCCTCGACCTGAGCAGCCTCGTCGGAGTCACCGCGCTCGCATTCGCGGCCGTCGCGGCCGCCGAGCTCCTCTCCGGACAGTCGCTTGCGATCGCGTGGTCGCTCCAGGCGGCGGTGCTTGCTTGGCTCGCGAGGCGGGTCGACGAGCCGCGCTACCAGCTCGGCGCGCTTGCGTATCTCGGGCTCGCGCTCGTGCACGTCTTCGCGGTCGACGCTCCACCGACCGACGTCTTCACCGCGCAGGAGCACCCCGCACTCGGGATGCCGAGCGCGGTCGCGGCTGCCGGCGCGTTCCTCCTCGCTGCCTGGTTCGCCGTGTGGCACTCGGTCCCGCGCCCGCGGAGGCTCGCGGTGGTCGACGCCTCGCTCGCCTCTGCACGGGAGTCACTGCAGCTGGCAACCGGATTCGCGGGGGTCCTCCTCGGCGTCTACGCGCTGTCGCTCGGCGTGCTCGAGCTCGCGCAGCTGCTCGCGTCCGACGAGAGCGGCGACGTCCGAAACGCCTTCGAGTGGGGGCACGTCGCGGTGACGGCGATCGCCGCCGTCGCCGGCCTCGCCGTGTTCATCGGCGCGCGACGGCGCTTCGATCCCGAGACGGTCCGGCTCGCCGCTGCGGCCGCGTTCGTCCTCGTGCTCGTCAAGACGACGGCGTTCGACATTCCGCAGCTCCGCGGGGCGCAGTCGGGGTGGTCTTCGCTCGCGCTCGCGGCGGCGCTCTTCGCGTTCAGCGTCCTCGCCCACCACCTCGAGCCGCGCGTACGCGAGCACGACGTGCTCTCGTTCGGCGCGCTGATCGCGGCCGCACCGCTCGCCGCGTACGCGCCGTTGGCGCTGCTCGACGGCACGTGGGGAGCGGTCGATGTCGAAGGCTTGGGGCTCCTTGTCGCCAGCGCACCGTTCGCGCTCGCCGGGACGCTCGAGCTCCGCCGCCTCCGCAACTACGCCGGGCTGCACCTCGCCGCCGCGCTACTGATTTCTGCCGGCGCGTCGGTACTGCTGTTGAGCGGTTCGTGGCTCGTGCTCGCCTGGTCGATCGCGGTCGCGGCGCTCGCGGCGCTGACGATCGTCGCGCGTGAGCCGCGGTTCACGATCGCGAGCCACGTCTTCGCGCTCGCCGCGCTCGCCTACACGGTCACCCTCGGCCGGGACGAGCCGGGCGCGGCGCTCGCACTCGCGGCCGCGCTGTTCGTCGCGGGGGTGCTCGTCCAGCACCGGTCGAGCCTGTCCGACGAGCTCGATCCGCTCGCCGTGCTCGACGCGGTGCTGAGCGCGGCGTTCGGCGCGTACGCCGTCGTCGAGCTACTCGACGCCCGAAAGTGGCTCGGCTTCGACGCGCGCGGGTTTGCGCTCGTCGCCGTCGCGATCCCCTTCGCGGCGGTCGCCGCGGCGCAGCTTCGCCGGCGTCGAGACTACGCCACTGTCCACGCGGCGCTCGCGGTCGTGGCGACGGGAGCGGGAGCAGCGGTCCTTCTCGACGGCACGTGGCTCGTGCTCGCCTACGCCGCTCTCGGCACCGCGCTCGCGGCGCTGGCGCACGCGACCCGCGAGAGTCGGCTCCTGCTCGGCGGCGCGACGTTCGCCGGACTGGCGCTGCTGCACGCGCTCGCCTTCGAAGCGCCGCCCGCCGATCTGTTCGTCGCGGCTGCAAACCCCGGCGACGGTGCGCCAGCCGTCGTCCTCGCAGCGCTTGCCGTGCTCAGCGTCGCTTTGGTCTCGAGCCGTCTGCGTGCGTCTCTCGCGCCGGGGAACGAGGGTTCGTACTGGCTGGCCGGTGCGCTCGTCGTGTACGCCCTGTCGCTCGCGCTGCTCGAGACCGTGCACTGGCTTTCCGGCGCCGGAGTCACGACGGACTTCCAGCGCGGACACGTCGCGGTCAGCGCATCGTGGGCGGTCGTCGGGCTGCTCCTGCTCTCGGCGGGGCTCCGGCTCGCGTCGACGCGGCTACGGCTGGCCGGCTTGGTGTTGTTCGGAATCAGCCTGGTGAAGCTGTTCCTGTACGACCTCGCGTTCCTGAGCTCGATCACGCGCGCGTTCTCGTTCCTCGCCGTCGGCGCGCTGATGCTGCTCGCCGGCTACTTCTACGAGCGCGTCGTCAGACATCGCGATAGCGGGCTTGCATGAAGCAGAACAGCCCGTACGCCATCAGTCCGCCGGCGACCACCGCGAGCAGCCACTCGCCGTAACGCGCCTCGGCGACGCGTGCGAGCGCTCCGTCGAGGCCGACGGCCTCGTTCGCGTCGTACTGCGAGGCCGCGCGGACGAGGAAGAACCCGATCAGCCCGAAGACGACCATCCGCGCGAGATGGCCGGCCGCGCCGAGCGCGTCCAGCCAGGTCCGCTCGCTGCCCGACATCTGGCCCCGCTTCATGTCCTTCCGGTACTTCTTGCGGACCGCGCGGTAGCCGTTCCACGCCGCCGCGCCGAGCAAGACGCCGCCGGCCGCGAACACGAGGTACCGGCCCGCGGGCCAGTCGAAGACGGTGTCGGTCTCCTGCGCCTCGTTCCGGCCGCCGCCGCCGAGCCCGCCGACGACGGAGATCGCGCCGACGCAGAAGCCGGCGTACAGCACCCCGCGTCCGAAGTAGCCCGCGCGCTTCGCGAGGCCCGTCGCGCCGTCGCCCTCGTGGTCGCGATCGAGGAACGCCTGGACGAACCGCCAGAGCGCGTACGCCGCAAACCCGGCCGCGAGCGCGTACAGGATCACCTCGCCGAGCGGCTGGGCGGCGATGAAGCGGAGGGCGCCCTGCCTGTCGCGGGGGCGGCCCCCGAAACCGAGCGCCACGAGCAGCGCCAAAACGCCGATCAGCCCATAGATCGCCCCCTTCGCGACGAGGCCGATCCGGCCGCAGAGCTCGACCCAAACGCTCTGCGCTGCCTTGCGTACGGCGAGGTCCATGGACGCCTCTTGCCCGCTGCTGCGATTTGATTCACCTGTGGAGCAATCCGATGCAGAACTCGTCGCCCGTGCGCGAGCCGGGGAGGACGAGGCCTGGCGCGAGATCGTCGAGCGCTATTCCCGCTACGTGTACGCGATCGCGCAGTCCTTCCGCTTCGGCCGCGAGGACGTCGAGGACGTCTTCCAGGACGTGTTCGCGCGCGTCTACGAGCATCTGGCGACCCTCCGCGACGACGACGCGCTCCGGCCATGGCTGGCGGCGCTGACGCGGCGCGTCGCGATCGACCGGCTGCGACGCGGCGGACGCGAGATCCCGAGCGAGGAGCTCGAGCACGAAGTGGTCGACGACCGCATCGAGGAGCTCGACGAGGCGTTCGCCGTCCACGAGGCCCTGCGGACGCTCCCCGAGCACTGCCGGGAGATCCTCGACCGCTTCTTCGCGCGGGACGAGAGCTACCGCGACATCGGCGACGCGCTCGACCTCCCGTCGGGCACGATCGCCTCCCGGATCTCGCGCTGCCTGGGCAGGCTCCGCGACGTTCTCGGGGAAGAAACCCCCGGCGACGACCGTCAGGAGAAACGATGACCTTTCATCCCGAGCAGCGGCTGGCGCGACTCCTCCGGCTCCTGCCGCCGGCCCCCCGCGGGTGGGTCGAGGCGGCCCAGGAGCTTCCCCTCGCCAGGCGGGGCCTCGACCGCATCGTCGCGCGCGCCGAGGCCGACGAACGCTTCCGCGCAGCACTCGTCGCCGATCTCGAAGCGACGCTCGCCCTCGAGGGCGTCGAGCCCGACGCGACGACGCTGGAAGCCGTCCGCAGGCGGCTTGCGCTTCCGTAGCGCAAGCCGCCGCCGCTCGACCCTACCCCTCTAGGCGGTGGCTGCACGCGCTGAGAGAATGGCGCGATGCCGCTCCTCGAGCTCACCGTGCGAGAGCTGCTCGACGCGGCCGCGTCCGAGGCTCCGACTCCAGGCGCAGGGTCCGGCGCCGCGCTGACGGGTGCGCTCGCGGCCGCGTTGACCGAGATGGCTGCGCGCGCGTCGGCCTCGTGGGAACCCGCAGGCGGCGTCTGCGCGCAGGCGGAGGTCTTGCGGGCGCGGCTGGAGGAGCTCGCGCCCGCGAACGACGAGGCGTACGAGCATGCGCTTGCGGCGCTCCACCTCCCTGCTGAGCTGGACGCGGGAGCGCGCAACGACGTGATCGGCGCCTCGCTCGAGCGCGCCGCGGCCATCCCGCTCGCGGTCACGGCAGCGGCTGCGAACGTCGCGGATCTGGCGGCGTTCGTCGCCGAGGAGGCCGACCCACGCCTGAGACCGGACGCGGCGGCGGCTGCACTGCTCGCACTCGGCGCTGCGCGTGCGGCCGCGCACCTCGTCGAGATCAACCTCGGCGTGCGCGAGCTCGACGAGCGCCGTTTGCAGGCGCAGCGGCTCGCAGCTGACGCCGCCGCCGCCGCGGCTCGGTCGCTGGCCCCCGCGTGATGGCCGAGCCCGAGCGCGAACCCGATGCGGAGGAGCCGGAGGAGCTTCCGGCGTGGAGCCTGCCCGCGGATGCGGCGGCGGGCATCCGCGTCCAGCTCGGTTGGCCGGCGGCGCTCGATCGCGAATGGGCATTCGGCGGGGCGACCGGCGCGGGCGCACGCGTCTGCATCCTCGACTCCGGGATCGAAGTCGACCATCCGCTCGTCGGCGAGGTTCAGCAGAGCTGGGCGGTCTCGATCGACGAGGACGACGTCGCGCACGTCGACCCAGACGACATCGGCGACAAGTGCGGGCACGGGACAGCGTGCGCGGGGATCGTCCGCTCGCTCGCGCCCGACGCCGAGCTGGTCAGCGTGCGGGTGATCGGGGAGGGGTACAAGGGAAGCGGCCGCGTCCTGCTCGCGGGCCTCCGCTGGGCGATCGAACAGGGCTTCGACGTCGTGAACATGAGCCTCTCGACCACGAAGAAGGAGCTCGCGACGCTCCTGCACGAGCTCGCCGACGACGCCTATTTCCGCCGAACCGCGCTCGTCGCGTCGGCGCACAACATGCCCGTCGAGAGCTACCCGTGGCGTTTCTCGTCCGTGATCTCGGTCGGCAGCCACGAGGACCCCGACCCGTTCGTCCTCTACTACAACCCGTCGCCGCCCGTCGAGTTCTTTGCGCGCGGCCTCGAGATCGACGTCGCGTGGCTCGGTGGGACGACGCTCCGCTGCACCGGAAACAGCTTCGCGACGCCGCATGTCTCCGGCCTCTGCGCGCTCGTGCTCTCGAAGCACCCCGAGCTGACGCCGTTCCAGCTGAAGAGCGTGCTGACGCTGATCGCTACGAACGTCTCGGCGGCGGCATGAGCACCGACCAGCTGCGCGCAGCCGTCGCAGCCGGCGCCCTGGCGTCCGAGGCGCTGCACCGCTCGCTTCTGCAATCGATCGTCGAGACCGCGCGCGCGATCTTCTCCGCGAAGGCGTCGTCGATCTTCCTGCTCGACGAGGAGACCGACGAGCTCGTGTTCGAGGCGGTCGTCGGGGCCGGCGCCGACGCGCTCCTCGGCAAGCGGTTCCCCGCCGACACCGGGATCGCGGGTTGGGTTCTCGTGACGCGGCAACCGCTCGTGGTCGAGGACGTCCAGGGCGATCCGCGTTTCGCGCGAGACGCGGCCGAGGCGACCGGGTACGTTCCGAAGGGCCTGATGGCGGTGCCGCTCCTGCACGAAGAGCGGGCGCTCGGCGTGCTCTCGGTCCTCGACCGCCCGAAAGACGTTCGGTTCTCGCTGCGCGAGATGGACCTGCTGACGATGTTCGCCGCTCAGGCGTCGGTCGCGCTGGAGCTCCTGCAGCGCGGCCGCCGCATCCGCGCGATCCTCGACGGGGGCGGCGTCGACGAGCTGGCGACGCTCGCGCGGGTTTCGGAGCACTTCGAGCAGCTACCGGAAGGGCGCCGTGAGGCGGGCCTCCGCCTTCTCAAAGAGCTCGACCGCGTGCTCAGAACCTGAAACGAACGACGGGGCGGTAGCCCGCCCCGTCGGAAACTCCGTACCGACAGCCGCTTTACATCCGGGACTTGCGGTGAAGCTCCACGTCGTCGTCGCTGGTGCCCTCGTCCGTGGTGCCCTCGTCGGTCGCCATCTTGCTCTTCCGGTGCGCCTCGACGTCTTCGTCGTCGTTTCGCTGTGTCTCGAGCTCGGGCTCTCCGGGTGATCTCCGTTCGCGCTCTTCCACTGCAATGCTCCTTTCGGATTCGGGGAAGCTCGCCCCACTAGACGCGCCGCGGCCCTCAGATCTTCCAATCGGCCGGACGGATTGTAATGCTCGGTTCGTGCGGGAGTCGCTGAGCGCCTTCCGGAGCGTCCTGGCGAACCCCCGGCTGCGGCGGCTCCAGCTCGCGTGGGCAGGCTCCAACGTCGGCGCCTGGGCCTACACCGTGGCGATCTCGGTCTACGCGTTCCAGCAGGACGGCGCGTTCGCGGTCGGCGCCGTCGCGTTGGTGCGGTGGCTGCTCGCTGCACTCGTCGCGCCGTTCGCGGGTCTGCTCGGCGATCGTTTTTCCCGCGTTCGGGTCATGATCATCTCGGACCTGTCGCGCGTCGCGTTGCTCACCGCGATGGCGGCGCTCGTGGCGCTCGACGCACCTCCGCTTCTCGTCTACGCGCTCTCGATCGCCGCGACGCTCGCGGCGACGCCATTCCGTCCTGCCCAGGCCGCGCTCGTGCCCTCGCTCGCGGCGACGCCGGAGGAGCTCACCGCGTCGAACGTGACCGCGAGTTCGATCGAAGCTTCCGGCGTGTTCGTCGGGCCGGCGCTCGGCGGCCTCGTGGTGGCCGCTGCCGGCGTCGAGGCGGCGTTCGTCTTCACTGCGGCGCTCTTCCTCTGGTCGGCGGCCTTCGTCGCGAGAGTGGGTGGAGACGAGCGGCCGGAGGAGAGCGAAGCGGCCGAGGGCCTCGTCGCGGAGGCCGCGGCGGGGTTCAGGACGATCCTCGCGGAGCCTCCGCTCAGGCTGCTCGTCGGGCTGTTCGCGGCGCAGACGTTCGTCGACGGCGCGCTCGGCGTCCTCGTCGTCGTGCTCGCGCTCGACACACTCGGCCTCGGCGAGCAGGGTGTCGGCTTCCTGAACTCCGCCGCGGGCGTCGGCGGGATCGTCGGCGGCGTGGTCGCGGCGGCGCTCGTGGGGCGGAGGCGACTCGCCGGCGACTTCGGCCTCGGGATCGTGCTGTGGGGACTGCCGCTCGTCGTTGTCGGCCTCTGGCCCGAGCCGGCGGTCGCGCTGATCGCGCTCGCGATCGTCGGCGCAGGGAACACGATCGTCGACGTCGCCGGGGACACGCTGATGCAGCGAGCCGTGCCGGACGAGGTTCTCGCGCGAGCGTTCGCGGCGCTCGACAGCCTCCTGCTGCTCACCGTCGGTCTCGGTGCGATCGTCGCGCCGGTGCTGATCGAAGCCGTCGGCATCCGCGCGACGACGCTGCTCGTCGGTGGTGTGCTGCCCGTGCTCGCCGCGGTGGCGTGGCCCGCCTTGCTGCGCATCGACCGGGCCGCGCGGATACCGGAGCGCGAGCTCGAATTGCTGCGCGCGCTGCCGCTGTTCGCCCCGCTCGCCCCGGCGACGCTCGAGTTCCTCGCGTCGAGCCTGCGCCGGACGACCGTCGAGCCAGGCCGGACGATCGTCCGCCAGGGCGACGGCGGGGACGAGTTCTACGTCGTCGACGCGGGCCGCGTCGCCGTCGAGGTCGACGGGAGCGCGCGCGGCGAGCTCGGCGCGGGGGAGCACTTCGGCGAGATCGCCCTCCTGCGCGACGTGCCGCGGACGGCGACCGTGAGCGCGCTCGAAGAGACCTCGCTGTACGCGTTGGGCCGCGACGATTTCCTCGGGGCGGTGACGGGCCACGGCGAGTCCACGGCCGCCGCTGAGTCGGTCGTCGCCGCACGCCTGGCGGCCGCGCCCGGGCCTGCCGCGCTGTAGTCCGGGCGGAGGAAGATCGCGGTGCCGTTCCGCGTCTCTTGAGCATGAGCGACAAAGGAGCGGTCATGCAGCAGCCGATGCCGACGAACCAGGAGCTCGCCCGCCTGCGGCACGCGGACATCCTCCGCAACGCGTCGCGGCGTCACGTCGTCGAGACGCCCGTCGAGACTGTCGTCCACGAAGGTCTCTGGTCGCGCTTCGTCGTCGCGCTTCGCGCGTCGGTGCACGTGCCGACGCTGCACCCGAGCGCGCGCTAGCCGGACTGACAGGCCTGCGGGTCGCCGGAGTCGAAGCCGCGCCGGAACGCGGCCGTACGTTGCTCCGACGAGCCGTGCGTCCACGTCTCGGGCGTGACGCGGCCCTGCGTCTGCTTCTGGATCCGGTCGTCGCCGACGGCGGCGGCCGCGTTCAGGCCCTCCTCGACGTCGCCCGCCTCGAGCAGGTTCTCCTGTTCGGCGTGGTTGCCCCAGACGCCGGCGTAGCAGTCGGCCTGCAGTTCCATCGCGATCCCTTGCTCGCGCGTCCGTGCCTCGACGCCCAGGAGCGTCTGCACGTGGTGGCCGAACTCGTGCGCGATCACGTACGCCTGCGCAAAGTCCCCCGGCGCTCCGAACCGGGTCTGGAGCTCCTGGAAGAAACCGAGGTCGAGATAGACCTTGCGATCGCGCGGGCAGTAGAACGGCCCCGTCGAGGCGGAGGCGGCGCCGCAGCCGGAGACGGTGCTGCCGCTGAACAGGACGAGCTTCGTGGGCTCGTACCGGCGGCCGGCGTGCGCGAAGAGCGTGCTCCACGTCTGCTGGACGTCGTTCACGATGAACCCGACTCGCTGCTTCGCGTCGTCGTTCGCCTGCGGCGCCGCTCCGCCGCTACCGCCGTCCGTTCCCGTTCCGGGCAGATTGCCGCTCACGAGCAGGATCGCGACCAGCAGCACGAGCACGCCCAGACCGCCGCCGCCGACGCCGATGGGGATTCCGCCACGCGCGAGGCCGCCGCCCATTCCTCGCCGGTCCTCGATCTGACCCATCCCGACTCCGCGTCGCCACTTCACGGCGCCCGGTGTTCCCGCCCGGGCGGTCCGC
>Ga0126309_10000909_pt1 | contig 10149 bp, 10 predicted proteins | sample Plot56_FD_92541 | JGI IMG/M metagenome (GOLD analysis project Ga0126309, IMG submission 92541) | Serpentine soil microbial communities from UC McLaughlin Reserve, CA, USA - Plot56 | ecosystem: Environmental > Terrestrial > Soil > Grasslands | place: USA: UC McLaughlin Reserve, Lake County...
CCGTCCCCATCATCGGCGGCACCGGGGCGCTGGGCTACGGGCTGGCGCGGCGCTTGGCCCGCGCCGGTGTGACGGTGGTGCTCGGCCCGCGAGCCGCGGCACGCGCGCGGGAGGCGGCGGCCCAGATCGGCGACGGCGTGGAGGGGCTCGAGAACGCCCAGGCCGCCGCGCGCGGCCCGATCGTGCTGCTGACAGTCCCGTTTCGGGCACAGTCGGAGAATCTGACCAACCTGAAGAACGTGCTCCGCGAGGGACAGATCCTCGTGGACGCCACCGTGCCGCTGGCGGCCGCCGTATCGGGCAAGGCCACGCGCATGCTCGGCGTGCCGCAGGGCTCGGCGGCCGAGCAGGCGCAGGAGATGGTGCCCGAAGGGGTGACCGTGGTGAGCGCCCTCCACACCGTGAGCGCACCTGTGCTCGGCGACCTCGAGCGGGGCCTCGACGAGGACGTGCTGATCGCGGGCGACTCGCGCGAGCCGAAGAAGCGGGTGGCCGCGTTGATCGAGCGCATCCCGGGCCTGCGCGCCGTCAACGCCGGCACGCTCGAGAGCGCGCGCTTCATCGAGGGGCTCACGCCGCTGCTGATCTCCGTGAACATGCGCAACAAGACGCACGCCGGCATCAAGCTCACGGGAGTGGCGGAGACGCGCTGGTAGCGCTGCTCTCCGGCGGCACCGGCGGCGCGAAGCTCGCGCGCGGCCTGCTCGACGTCGCGGACGAGCTGACGGTGATCGCCAACACGGCGGACGACGCCGAGGTCTACGGCGTTCACGTGTCCCCTGATCCCGATCTGATCGCCTATTGGCTGGCCGACCGGATCGACGAGCGCGGCTACGGGATTCGCGGCGACAGCTGGGAGGTCATGGAGGCGCTGGAGGCCGCGGGCCACCCCACCTGGTTCCGGCTCGGCGACCGCGACCTGGCGATGTGCCTGCTGCGCACCGAGCAGATGCGCGCGGGCCACCGGCAGACCGAGGCTCACGCGGCGGTCGTGGAGGCGCTGGACGTGGATGCCCGCGTGCTGCCGATGTGCGATGAGCCGGTGGCCACGCGGGTGCGCGCGCGAGGGCGCGGGCTGTCGTTTCAGGAGTTCATGATCGTCGAGGGGGCGCAGGGGCCGCTCGAGGCCGTGGAGCTAGTGGGCGTCGACCACGCACGGCCCACGCCTGAGGTGCTGGCAACGTTGGCCGAGGCCGAGCTGATCGTCATCGGCCCCTCCAATCCGGTGGTCTCGATCGGGCCGGTGCTGGCGGTGCCCGGCATGCGCGAGGCGGTGGCCGGTGCGCCGGCGCCGGTGCTGGCGGTCAGCCCGCTCGTGGGCGGCCGTTCGCTCAAGGGGCCTACCGAGCTGTTCTGCGCGTTCGCGGGCATCGAGACCAGCGTCGATGGGATCGCGCGCGCGTACGAGGGCCTGCTCGATGGAATCGTCGCCGACGAGGGCGCCGAGCGGGTGCCGACGCTCGTCACCGACACGCGCATGGACACGCCCGAAGCCCGTGCCCGCCTGGCGGCCGAGACCCTCGACTTCGCCCGCTCCGTCGCGGCCGGTACAGTCGAGCCTTCCTGAGCAGCGAGCTCATGCGCACGATCGCGATCCTCCCCGTGAAGAGCTTCGGCGCCGCCAAGCAGCGGCTGTCCGCGGTGCTCGGCGGCGGCTCGCGCCAGGCCCTCGCACAGGCCATGTTCTCCGACGTGCTCAGCGCGCTCCGCCACGTCGAGGGCCTGGAGGCGATCGCCGTGGTGACCACCGACCGCACCGCCGAGTCCGCCGTGCGCGGCTCGAGCGTGATGGTGCTGCGCGACCACGAGGACGCCGGGCAGTCCGCGGCCGCGAGCACCGGCGTGCAGTACGCGCTGACGGCCGGCTTCGAGCGCGTGCTGCTCGTGCCAGGCGACACGCCGCTGCTCGACCCGGGCGAGCTCTCGGACCTGCTCGCGCGCGCGGATGCAGCCGCCCTGGGCGCCGTGGTCGTACCCGATCGTCACGGCACCGGGACCAACGCGCTGCTGCTGCGGCCGCCCGACGTGATCGACCCCAGCTTCGGCCCGGACAGCCTGGAACGCCATGTGAGCGCCGCGCGCGACGCCGGCGTGAGCTGCTCCGTGGACCCGCTGCCGTCGCTGGTGCTCGATGTGGACACCCCTGAGGACCTGGCGGAGCTGGCCGGGCATCTGGGACAGAGCCGCGGCCACGCGTCGATGACTCGCGGCGCGCTGAGTCAGCTGGACCGCTCGCAGGCCCGGGTATCGGCCTGATCGTCACCGCCACGGCGCTCGCGCCGCTGCCATGGCTGCGAGCAGGTGACGACCTCGGCGAGCTGATCGCAGCGGCGGCTCCGCCCGACCTGTCGCACACCGACGTGATCGCCGTGGCGCACAAGGCGGTCTCGAAGGCGGAAGGGCGCGTGCGCCTACTTGCCGAGATCGAGCCGGGCGATCGCGCACTCGGGCTGGCGGCCCGGCACGGCAGGGATGCGCGCCTCGTGCAGGCGGTGCTCGACGAGTCGACCGAGCTGCTGCGCGCCGAGCGCGGGGTGCTCATATGCGTCACCCGTCACGGCCTGGTGTGCGCCAACGCCGGCGTTGATCAGTCGAACGCCTCCGGCGACGGCGAGCTCGTGCTGCTGCCGGAGGATCCGGACCGTTCGGCGCGCACCCTGCGCGAGCGGATCGCGGGCCTGACCGGCGTCCGGCCCGCCGTGCTGGTGACCGACTCCTTCGGGCGTGCCTGGCGGATGGGCCAGACCGACGTGGCCATCGGCGCCGCCGGACTGCGCCCGCTCGAGGACTGGCGCGGTCGGCCGGACGCCTTCGGCCGGGAGCTGCTCGTGACTTCGATCGCGGTGGCCGACGCCGCGGCCGGCGCGGCCGACCTGGCCCGCGGCAAGGATTCGCGCCAGCCGGCGGTGCTCGTGCGCGGCCTCGAGTGCCACGTGACGAGCGAGGACGGCCCGGGAGCGGCGGCGCTCCGGCGTCCGGCCGACGAGGATCTCTTCCGCCGCGGCGGGTAGCGCCGAGACGAGCCAAGCCGCGCCCGTCCGGGCAGCGGACCGGCCGCAGGCCGGCGCCCGGCCTCCGCCCGGCTCAGGCCGCCAGCGGCAGCCGGTGCCTGCGGCGGATGTCGTAGAGGGTGCCGCGCTCGGCGGCCGGGCGACCGGCGCGGTGGGCCGCTGCGATCAGGTCGTCCGGATCGAGCTTGACCCCGTGCTCGGAGCCGGCCATGCGCGAGATCGACTCCTCCATGAGCGTTCCGCCCAGGTCGTTCACGCCCCAGCGCAACGCCTCGGTTGCCGCATCAAGACCCATCTTCACCCAGCTCGCCTGCAGGTTCTTCACGCTGCCCCCCAAGGCAAGCCGGAAGATCGCGGTGTGCTTGAGGTTCTCCTCGCGCGAGATCTCCTCGATGCCGTGCGTTCGCCCGAGCAGCGTGTGGAAGGGAATGAACGACAGCGGCACGAACTCGGTGAAGCCGCCGGTGCGCTCCTGAACGCCGCGAACCACCCGCATGTGCTCGGCGAGCTCCCACGGCTCTTCGATGTGGCCGAACATCACCGTGACGGTCGAGCGCAGGCCGGCCGCGTGCGAGGCCTCGATGATCTCGACCCAGCGCGCGGCCGGAAGCTTGTTCGGCGAGATGCGCTGGCGCACGCCGTCGTGCAGGACCTCCGCGGCGGTCCCCGGGGTCGAGTCCAGGCCGGCATCGCGCAGGCGGGCGAACACCTCGTGCAACGGGCGGTCGGCGGCGAGGTGGTTGATCTCCATGGGCGAGTAGGCGTGCAGGTGCAGCTGCGGCGCCGTCTGCTTCGCCAGGCGCAGCCAACCCTCGTAGTCCTCGAGCCGCCAGTCCGGGTGGATCCCAGACTGGATGCAGATCTCGCTGGCGCCGAACTCGACGGCCTCGCGGATGCGCCCCACGAACTGCTCGCGCGAGTGCTCGTATGCGTCGGGCGAGCGGCGGCCCTGGCCGAACCCGCAGAAGGCGCAGCCCACGGTGCAGATGTTGGAGACGTTGATGTTGCGGTTGACCACGAACGTGACCGTGTCGCCGGCGAGCTCGGCGCGCAGCTCGTCGGCGGCCTGGCGCAGGTCCTCGATCGCCTCGGGGCGGGATTCTGAGAAAAGGCTGGTGAGCTCGTCCTCGGCCAGTGGCTCTCCCTCCCGGGCCTTGGCGATCGCAGCGGGCACGAGCTCCCGCCGAATCGCCCGCTCCTCGCGCCGGCCCGAGCCGCGGCGCGGGATGAAGCTCCAGTAGCGCAGCTTGATCACGTCGAGCACTCCGGGCTCGAGCCACTCGGGGTCCATGTACTGGGGGTACACGCAGAGCCGCTCGCTGAGCGCGTAACCGCGCGGGCGCAGCAGCTTGCGCATCCGGTGGGGCGAGGGGAAGGGATGCTCGGGCGAGATGTGGTCGCCGTTGGCCGACAGGCCGCCCAGGTCGCTGGCCCCCGCCTCGACCAGCGGTAGCCACCAGTCGGAGAGGTTGGGTGGGATCTGCACGCCGACGCCGGGCATCAGGCGCCGGCACTCGCGCACCAACAGCCGCATGTCGTCGAGGCTGACCGGATTCGCCCAGGCGGGCAGCTCGAGCTCCTCGCCGGCCGCGCGCTGCCCGCGCTGGGCCTGGTCGGCTATACGCGCCGGCTCCGCCCCGTAGTAGCGCGGGTGGGGCACGAAGTTTTGAAGAATCACCTCCTGCAGGTGACCGTGCTTCGCGTGCAGCTCGGCCAGCGCCTCCAGCGCCGCCACGCGCTCGGCGGGCGCCTCGCCGATGCCCACCAGGATGCCGCTGGTGAACGGGATGCGCAGCTCCCCGGCCGCCCTGATCGTGTCGAGGCGCAAGTCCGGATGCTTGGTCGGCGAGCCCTGGTGCACGACCAGCCCGGCGTTGACCGACTCGAGCATCAGCCCTTGCGAGGCGGTCACTTCGCGCAGCCGCGAAAGCTCCTCGCGAGTGAGGACCCCGAGATTGGTGTGCGGCAGCATGCCCCGCTCCATTGCGCGCTCGCATGCCCAGGCGACGTAGGACGTGAAGTCGGGGTGGCCGTAGTCCGCGAGCCTGGCGGCCACCTCGGGGTTCAGCTCGGGCTTCTCGCCGGTGAGCACCAGCAGCTCCTTCGCGCCCCGTCGTTCGGCGTCGTCGAGCAGGCGCTCGACCTCGCCCGGCGCGTACAGGTGCGCACGGTGGGTCGCGAAGGCGCAGTACTTGCAGTAGCAGCGGCAGGTGCGCGAGAGCGAAAGCGTGAAGTTCCGCGAGAAGGTGACGCGCCGCACTCCCCGCAGTCTACGAAGGGAGGCTCAGCCCACGGGATGCATGCCCTCTATCCCCTTCTTGCCCGGCGCGATCAGCACCTGGAAGTAGAGGAAGGCGGCGGCCAGCGCTCCCACGAGCGGCCCGGCCACATACACCAGCAGGAAGGTGTCGACGCCGTTGAACTCCTTGGCCACGAGCGCGGGGCCGAAGCTGCGAGCGGGGTTGAAGCCCGCCCCCGTGAGCGGGCCGATGACCATGACCGCCATGCCCAGCGCGCCGCCGATGGCCAGGGCCGCCCACTCCTTGGTGGCGCGCGGGTTGACCGCGACGCCGACGATGGCCCAGACCAGGAAGAAGGTTCCGATCGCTTCCGCGACGAGGCCCGGGAAGATTTGGCCGTCGAGCCGCGACGAGACCACGGTGGCGCCGTAGTTGATCGCCTCTCCCTCGTCGGACAGCAGCGCCTTCGTGAGCAGCGCGCCGGCCACGGCGCCGGCCAGCTGGGCGACCACGTAGATGGCGGCGTCGGGTGGCTTGATCTGGCGGATTGCCGTGAGCGCCACCGTGACCGCCGGGTTGAAGTGCGCGCCGGAGATCAGCGCCAGCGTCTGGACCAACACGAACAGCACCAGCACGTGCACGAGCCCGATCACCGAGAAGTCGATGAACGGACTGGGATTCTGCGCCGACGGCTGGGTGACGTACAACGACACCGTGGCGGTGACGAAGAACACGAGCAGCAGGGTGCCGATGAACTCGGCGATATAGGCGGCGGGTCCTCGATCCAGCACCGGGCGACCTCCATTGGGCGTTTGAGCAGGCGGCAATATAGCCCCGCTCCCGGTCGGCCTAGGCTTCCCGCGATGCGCTTGGTCCTAGTCATCGCGGGTGCCGTGCTGGCGCTCGCCGCCGGCTGCGGCGGCGAGGCGCGGCCCCCGGAACGGCCGGTCACGATCGCCCTCGACTTCACGCCGAATGCGGTTCACGCCCCCATCTATGCGGCCGTACGCGAGGGATACGACCGCGACGAGGGCGTGCGCATCAGGATCCGGCCTCCCGGCTCCGCCCCGGACTCGCTCAAGCTGCTGGCGGCGGGCAGGGCAGACATGGCCGTGCTCGACATCCACGACCTCGGCCTGGCGCGGGAGCGGGGCAAGGACTTCGTGGGAGTGGGCGCACTGGTGCAGCGGCCGCTCGCGGCGATCATCGCCCGCGGGGTCAAGCGCCCTCGCGACCTCGAGGGGCGGCGCGTGGGAGTCTCCGGCCTTCCTTCGGATCCCGCCGTGTTACGCGCGGTGATGGCTGGTGACGGCGGCGACTATCGCAGGGTCCGCCAGGTCACGATCGGCTTCTCGGCCGTGCCCAGCCTGATCCAGCGCAAGGTCGACGCGGTGCCGGCCTTCTGGAACGCCGAGGGGGTGGTGCTCAAGCGGCGGGGCGTCGCCACGCGCGAGTTCCGGGTCGACGACTTCGGCGCGCCGCGCTACCCCGAGGTGGTGCTGTTCACCACCCGCCGCACGCTCGAGCGCCGCCGCCGGCTCGTGGACTCCGTCGTGACGGCGGTCAGGCGCGGGGCCGAGGACGTGCTGCGCCGGCCGGGGCCCGCGGTGCGCGACATCGCCCGCGCGGGTGGGGCCGACGCCCGCCTGGTGCGCGCCCAGCTGCGGGCGGTCGCGCCGGCGCTGCGGCCGCCGCTCGCGCTCAGGCGCCACGCGCTCGAGGGCTGGGCCCGCTTCGACGCGCGCTTCGGCATCCTCAGGCGCAGGCCCGACGTTGACCGCGCCTTCGCGCTGAAGCCCTAGGAAGGCTCGGCTGTTGTCAGCCGACGACGCGCCGTACGACGCCCGGCAGCGCCGAACGCAGCACCGGCACCAGCCCGTACGCGCGCGGCACGTAGCGCTCCGCCTTGCCTCCGGGGCCCGCCTGCACGATCGCCTCAGCCACCGTCTCGGGCTTCGAGACCATCCAGCGGGTGCGCGCGCTGCGCGTGAGCTGCTCCTGGGGAAAACCCTCTGTGGCCACGAAGCCCGGAAGCACGTTGCCCACGTGCACTCCGTGCTCGGCCTCCTCGTAGTGGAGCGCCTCGCTCCAGCCGGCGAGCGCGAACTTCGACGCCGAGTAGGCGCCCACGCCGGGCCGCGCGATCCGCCCGGCCGTCGACGAGACGTTCACGATCGAGCTCGGCGCCGAGGCCCGCAGCAGCGGCAGCAGCGCTTCGGTCAGCCGCAGCACCGCGTCGAAGTTGATCTCCATCGTGCGGCGCACGTTCTCCCAGCCGCCGTCGTCACCACCGAAGCGGGCGCGCCAGGCCGCGCCGGCGTTGTTCACGAGCAGGTGCAGGGCGCCCTCGCGCTGGGCTCGCTCGCGCGCGCGAGCAGGCGCGTCGTGCTCGGTCAGGTCCAGCGGCAGGGCGTCCGCGTCGCGCAGCTCGCCGGCCAGCGCCTCAACGCGATCCGCACGCCGCGCCACCAGCAGCAGCCGCCAGCCGTCGCGGTCGAGCCGCCGCGCCGTGGCCTCGCCGATGCCCGACGATGCGCCGGTTACCAGGGCGACCTTCATCCCACCATCGACTGCACGAGCTGGGCGCCCTCGCGCGCCATCCGCGAGCGCGGCACTACGAGATCGACGCCGGCGGCCTCCGCCAGCCTCCGGACGTCCCCCTCGACGTGCGAGTAGAACGCCAGCGTCGGCACCTGGGGCAGCCCCTCGAGCCGCCGCTCCGGGTCGGAGGTGAGATCGATCACCAGTAGCTCCGCGCCCGCCGCGGCCCCCGGCGTGGCGACCGGTCGCACCGCATGACCCGCGGCCCGCAGCGCGCCCTCGACCTTCGAGCCGAACAGCAGGTCCGGGCATAGCAGCGCGACGTCGGCCACGACCTCACTGCATCCGCCGTTTGCGGAACTCCTGGCGCACGGACTCCGGGCGCCCCCACATCTGAGTGACCTCCACGCGGCCCGAGCGCACCTCGCGCACGGCCAGCTCGCCCTCGATCCGCTCCGAGTCGAGCAGTGCGAGCGTCCCGCGCACCGTCTGCGCGGATGCCGCGTGGCCGAAGTCGTGGGCCACCCGCAGCCGCCAGTGCCAGTCGTGCTCGGAGTAGGGCATCGCGTTCACCTGGGTGAGCAGGGTGGCAGCCTCGATGTAGCGTTGCTCGTCGGCGATGCGCAGGTCGAGCTCGATGCCCGACCAGTCGGGCGGCAGGCCGGCCACCGCCGCCGCGAAGTCGTCCGCCAGCGCCACGGCGGGCAGCTTATTAGCCGAGGAAGGTCCGGATCAGGAGGAAGACGTTGAGCGCGATGATCAGGCCCGCCACGGTAACGGCGGCCGCGGTGGTCAGGCGGCGGTTCACGAGCGGGCCCATGAGCTCTCGCCGGCGAGTGAGCAGGACGAGCGGCACGAGGGCGAACGGGATGCCGAACGACAGCACGACCTGGCTGGCCACGAGCGACTTGGTGGGGTCGAGGCCGATGGCCAGTACCACCAGCGCCGGCGCCATCGTCACGAGCCGCCTGACCACCAGCGGGATCGAGCGGCGGATGAAGCCCTGCATGACGACCTGCCCCGCGTACGTGCCAACGCTCGAGCTCGACAGCCCGGAGGCCAGCAGGGCGATGCCGAAGGCGATGGCCGCCCCGGCTCCGAGCTTCAGCTCGAAGCCCGCGTGCGCCTCCTCGATCGAGTCGACCTCGAGCTGCCCGTGGAAGAGCTTGGCCGCCACGATCAGCATCGACATGTTCACCAGCCCGGCCACGCCCATCGCGATGAACACGTCGAGGCGCTGGAAGCGCAGCAGCTCACGGCGCTCGCCGTCGTCGCGCGCGCGCACGCGATTCTGGGTGAGCGCCGAGTGCAGATAGATCACGTGCGGCATCACGGTGGCGCCGAGGATGCCGGTGGCGATCAGCACGCTTTCGGCGCCCTGGAACCGCGGCACGAAGCCGCCGGCAATGCCGCCCGGGTCGCCGCCGGCGTTCACGACCTCGTAGACGAAGCCCAGCAGGATCACGCCGAGCAGGCCCGCGATCGTGGTCTCGAAACGGCGGTAGCCACGGGTCTGGAGCGCGAGAATGGCGAACGCGACACCCCCGGTGATCAGCCCGGCCGTGAACAGCGGCACGTCGAACAGCAGGTTCAGGGCGATCGCGGCGCCGACGAACTCCGCCAGGTCGGTGGCCATGGCGATCAACTCCGCCTGCACCCAGAGACCGAACGAGACCGGCCGCGGGAAGCGCTCGCGGCAGAGCTCCGGGAGGTTGCGCCCGCTCGCGATGCCGACCTTCGCCGAGAGGTACTGGATCAGCATCGCCATCAAGTTGGCCGCGAGGATCACCCACAGCAGCAGGTAGCCGTACTGGGCGCCGCCTGCGATGTTCGTCGCGAAGTTGCCGGGATCCACGTAGGCGACCGCGGCCACGAACGCCGGCCCGAGCAGGCCGACGGCGGAACGCATGCCGCCCCCCGCGCGCAGCCGCTGCAGCGGGCTCGGGTCGAGCGTGGACGGCGCCACCGGCGCCGCATCGGCGAGCGACGGAGCAGCCGCCGCCTCAGCCGTGCCTTCGCTCACTTGGCCGCCTCCGTCCGCATCGCCCGGGCCAGCGCGCCGCCGAGCGCATGCTCCTCGCCGTCGAAGCGCACCGAAAGCGGGCCCTCGAAGGGCTGCTTGTCGATCACCTCGGCCTGGACCCACAACCCGAAGCTGACCCGGCGCGGGAAGTGCTCGCGGCACAGCTCGGGAAGGTTCTTGCCGGTCGCGATCCCCACCTTCGCCGACAGGTTCTGGATCAGCATCGCCATGAGGTTCGCGGCGAGGATCACCCACAGCAGCAAGTAGCCGTACTTCGCGCCGGCACCGAGGTTCGTGGCGAAGTTGCCGGGGTCGACATAGGCGATCGCCGCGA
>Ga0126309_10000910_pt1 | contig 10146 bp, 14 predicted proteins | sample Plot56_FD_92541 | JGI IMG/M metagenome (GOLD analysis project Ga0126309, IMG submission 92541) | Serpentine soil microbial communities from UC McLaughlin Reserve, CA, USA - Plot56 | ecosystem: Environmental > Terrestrial > Soil > Grasslands | place: USA: UC McLaughlin Reserve, Lake County...
CCCGTCGGGTCCCCGGCCTGGGCCATGAAGTCCACGATCACCCGGTGAAAAGTAGTCCCGTCGAAGTACCCATCACGCGCCAGGAAGACGAAGTTGTTGACCGTCTCGGGCGCCTCATCCGCAAACAGCCTGACCCTCACGGGGCCCTTCTCGGTAACGAAATTGGCGTGGTACTCGTAACCCGGCTTGAGCACCATCTCCGGCGGCCGGTCGTAACTCTTCTCTGCCATCGTAGTCCCCTCCGTAGGTGTTTGTCCTGACGTCGAGCACACATGCTACCCGATCCTACCGAAGCATGCGGTAGTTCGGGCAAGGCAGACAGTCTCAAATCTTCATAGATAGTCTGCGAACTTACAGCCCCGTGTACATCCTTGTTGCGCTGATAAAGTTTCAAATCCTTGTAGGTAGTCTGCGAACGACTTGCTTGGTGCTGGATGCCTAACAATGAGGTGGCGGGTTTCAAATCCTTGTGGTAATTATCCCTTGATTGTAGGTAACACATCCGGTAAAATGCCTTCATAGGAGGTAAAGACCGGATGCAGCGGTATACCATCGAAGATTTTAACCGCGACTATCCCGACGAAAGTGCCTGCCTGGAGCGGCTTAGAAGCCGACGCTATCCCGACGGTAGTGCGTGTGAGAAGTGCGGGAAGGCGACGAAGTACCACCGCGACGCGAGCCGCAAGTCCTACTCTTGCCAGTGGTGCGGGCATCACGTACACCCGACGGCGGGCACGATCTTTCACAAGTCTGCTACTCCCTTGCGATTGTGGTTTCACGCAACCTATCTGATGGCTCAAACCCGCTGCGGTATCTCAGCCAAACAACTTGAACGCACGTTGGGAGTCACGTACAAGACAGCATGGCGGATGTTCAACAAAATCCGCTCTGTGCTTGGGGACGATGATGATACGCCCCTGTCGGGCACCGTCGAAGCCGATGAAACGTACTACGGCGGCAAGCGACGCGGCGACAAGCGCGGGCGTCCCGGCGAAGATTCCCACAAAACCCCGGTCTTCGGCATGGCCGAATGCAAAGGTGCCGACGGTCAAGGCCGTGTCGTAGCCACGGCAGTACGAGACGCCAAGCGTGCCACGCTTATGCCTCACGTCAAGTAAAAGGTCTTGCCCGAATCTATGGTCTACACAGACGAATACACCGTCTACGACACGTTGGGCAAAGAGGACTACCGGCATGATAGGGTTAACCACGCCGAAGAAATCTACGTCGCTGGCGACGTTCACACGAACACTATAGAGGGCTTCTGGTCGCTCATAAAGCGTGGGATAGCGGGCGTCTACCACTCGGTTAGCTCCAAGCACCTTCAAAGCTACCTTGACGAATACAGCTTCCGTTACAACCACCGTAAGGACGAGCGGCCCATGTTCCTTACGATGCTGCATCGGGTATCTGTACCTAGCGGATAAACGTTACTCGACATAGCCCCTGTTCGGCTATAGGGTCGAAATCGGGGTGATCTGCCGTTACCGCTTCCGCCTCCATACGATTGGCTAGAACAACCACAAAACAATCTGCCAGCGGTATGCTGCCCATAGTGGCCTTGTGTAGCGCCACTTCGCGCCAGAAGCGTTCGCTGAGATGTTCCGTAACCGTTAACCCTTGGCTTTGCAAGTCCGCAATAGCCGACTCTGCGGCATCCTCATCAGAACGCCTTACGGCCTTGTAGTAGACCTCGCAGACGTTGATGGCATGCGCCACACACGGTTCTGAGTCGTCTTCAAGACGGCGCTCAACTTCATCCGCGCCGGGTTCCCCGCGCAGATAAGCTATCATCGCGCTGGCATCCAGCACGGTAGTTATGACGAACGATCCTCCAGTTCGGCCTCTCGCCTCTTGTCCCTGATGTATTCCTCGCTGCTAGGCAGCGCATCGGCGTACTTGCCCTTCACCGGACGGCTAACCTTGTCCAGCGCATTTTCAAAGGTGGCGCGGGTGAAATCTTCAGAAACAGCCGGCTCTCCCGCCTGATGAAGCGTGAATGCGTGAGAGTCTACGAGGATTTCGTCTTTCCCCCTCGTTATCGTCGCCTCCTTGTGCGTGTGCTCTATCTCTACACCCGTATCTGTTTGCTTTTCTCTTGCCTCTAGCGTCTTAGCCACTACTCGGGTGCCTCCTTTTCGTGTTCATCAACTGGTTCTCTTACGTACAGCGGTATCCGCGCCTTTGATTCACCTCCCACCACAACATAAAACGCATGTGGCCCGGACCTCAAGAGCGGGAGATTTTGTAGGGTTATGATCTGGTGCGCGATGGCTGGCTCGCCCGGACGCGCGGCTACTGGTATCTTCAACCCAAATGGGGGGAGATCGATCTTCTGTTCGGGGTCCGGTCCCATGAAAGAAACGTGAACCTCCTTTTGGGTACCAAACTCTACCGGCTCCGCGACCCAAGAGAGCACTACGGCTACCGTGGGCACCGCAGTGGGAAACGCTCCGGGCGTGAACTCCTGAAAGACGCCTATGATGTTTAGCTTGCCGTCGGTGGATACGTTTGCGTTATCGGCAGCAACGGCTAAGGTCGCCTCCAACTCGTCTACCCCTTTCGCGTCGGAAGCGTATCATACCACCGATACGTTACCTACAGTCAAGGGATAATTACCGAATCCAAAGCAGATCGCCCGTCGCCGTACTCTGTACCTTTGAAGCTGACCTTCTTTTTGCTGAAAGTTGCGAGTGCATCGCGGAAGTGCTGGCTCCAAATATCTCCGCTATCGGCTTCGTTCTCGAGTCGGGCGAAAGTCTGCTTCGTAACCTTCGGTCCCGGACCCTTGTTGATATTTCGCTTCGTTACGCTGGCGTCGCCAGACATGGGACCAGGGATCTTGAACCACGGTAGTAGAGATTCACTCTCGTTGGATATGAACTCATGTTGTTCCAGAATCGCCGTGTCTGGATTGTCAGGCTCTGATCGAAGTACATAGTAATTAGGAGCTATCGACTCTCTAGCTGGCTCTAGAAAATACCGCGAAAGCGCTGGGCGCTCTTCTCTCGATTCCAGATACCATGCCCACGGATCACTATCGTCATCAGCCTTTAGCTGCTCACGCAGGAAATCGAGCGCGAGCTGGCTCATGGCTTCTAGCACCTTTCCCCTCCTCTCCCGTTTACCACCGCGATCATCCCGAACCCTTGTGCGTTCTTGGCGCCGAAGCCGGCGTCGTAGGCGAGCCGGAAGTATGGTTCTGGTAGCTGTACTTCGTACAGGCCGGTCCAACCTTTGATCCAGAACCCCTTGAAGTTGAGGATCTGCTGGTCCGTCTTGCCAACCTTGCGCGGCTTCACGTAGGCTCCTTGCAAATCCTCGTCCACGTCGGTGGACCATCCCAGGGCTTTGGCCTTCCGCGCAATGTTAGAGACGAGGGACTCGCTCCACTCCCCCTCCTGTGGCGCGTAGAAGTACGTCTTCTTCCTGCCATCTGGCGTCATAAGTGTGCTGTAGGCGGTGATGGGGGCGAGGGATCTGACGATCACCGGCTTCTTCGAATCTACTTCTGGCTCCGGCTCCACCCCAACCTCTGACACGCGGCACCTAGAGCTTCCAAGCCGGACCGTAGGACTGGTCAACAGGTGCTCGGCGAAGGAACCGAGCACTTCGGAATCCACCGCGCCGAGGTAGAAGTGGACGGGACCATCGAACCGGACACGACCGTTTTTCGCTTCGCATTTGCCGAACAGGCGGGAGAACGTGAAGAGCTTGAAGCGGCGTTCGCCGTAAGCGTGACCCTTCTCGTGCAGCCACTCCGAGAGAGCGCGATCGAGGTTGGTGTAGATCAAACCCTGCAGCAGGTGGTTGTACTGGACCGGAACCTGTAACGACCTTCCCCCTCCCGACAGGCTTATTCGTAAACGCATCTTTCACCCCAGACATCTAACTTACACGCCCTGCTACGCCTGTTCCATATCCGTCTCATTCGTGATCCATATTACCGGAACGGGTGGATGGAACAACGGCGTGGTTGCTGATCACCCTGGAAAATCAGGAAATCCTCTGCAGAGCAGGAGACCTATGTTGCGCCTTCACGGCTCCTGTGAGCCGCCAGAACTGCGCCACGTTGGACGCTTTGATGAAACCTCGTATGATCTCAGTCCCTGGGCTGAACGAGCTGGGCCTGGAGGATGCTAGGACCCTTCGGGTCGCCGCTCGTGGAGGCCGATCCTGCAGTATTCGACAAAGCCGATCGTGCGGTGGACCGAGTAGCCCAGATCAGAGAAACCGAGAACATCGATGCTCTAGTCGAGATCGCACGCCCCTGAACCGTTGCCGAAAAAGTACCCTGGCATGCCACCCACATATGCTCATCGTCTGATCTGTGGAGGCGAAAACTGATGGTTCGTCCGTCTATCCAATATCGTTTGGCAGTACGTCGAACCCCTTGCGGGATGCGGCCGTTCTCAGGCGCTCGTCGAGGCAGACGAATTGGCGTCTCCGTGTTCGCGACTCGCACCAGATGAGGGCCGAAGCGAGCTGAAGGGCGTCAGCCGCCCTTAATGGATGGACGATGAGACCCTGTTCGGCGAGTGATCTCAGCCTGGCCGAAGGCTGGACTTCCGCCCAGCTTCCGGACAGGTCGTTCAGAAGGTCACGGACCACCGTTTCCTGTTCGTGGTCTATAGAACCTTCTCTCGCGCGACGCGAGATCGCCGATACGCACTCCACGCGCGTGACCCACCAGACCACCATCCCCGTATCTTCTTCCAGCAACCGGCGCATCTCCTCAGAGAGCGGCTCGCGTGCGATGAGGGGCATGATCGCCGACGTGTCCCAGAACCTCACAGCTTATGGACCTTCTTCGCGGTCCTCGATCACGGCTTTCCTTAGCGATCCCCCAGGATCTTCTGGACGCGCTTTCTCGAGGAATCCATCAGGCAGCCTGCCTGACCCCAGCCGCAAGAGGCCCTCCCGCTCCATCGCCCATAACCGCGCCTTCTCAACCTGATCGCCAGGACCGACTCCCTCTCCGACTGGGACGAGGCGGGCGACGGGCTTGCCTCTGTCCGTAACTAGGACCTCTTCGCCAGCCCTTACGCGTGATAGGTACTCGCTTAGCTTCGCCTTCAACTCCGCGATGCCCGCCGACTCCACCGGGTTACCTCCTCACCTCTCTGTGACCACTATGGTCAAGTATAGCGCTACGTCTCTTGTAGTATTCTTCGAAGCCGACCCTGCGGTAGACACCGAAGTCCGATACCCTGCCGTCTGGCTACCCGGACCGGAGCAGTCCGTTGGCGAACGCTCGCACCAGCCTGCAGAAGCTCTCGTTTCGGTCCACTGACATGCCGAAGCCCCCGGCCTCTTCCAGGGTGGCGAAGCCGTGGGCCACGCTCCTGAGCCCCCTGGCCGCGTGGATGGCCTCTTCCCCGCCGCTGATGCCGCAGGAGGCGAGCACAGCGAGGACCGGTTCCAGCGCCTCACCCTCGGCCGCCTCGAGCTCAGGGTCGTCGGGATCGGAGAGCCGGTAGGAGCGTATGGTGGCCTCGTAGAGCCCCGGCCTCTGCTTGACGAAGGTCCTGTAAGCCTCCGCGAGCGCGAAGAGACCGTCGTCGCCGGTCTTTCCGACGGCGGCGCGCGACAGGCTCAGGCCCAATTCCCGCAGGCCTGCGAGGGCCAGCTCTCGTCTGAGGTCCCCGATCCCCGCTACGTGGTTGTAGAGCGAGGGTTTGCGGACGCCCAGCCGCCCGGCCAGGTCGGCGAGAGATAAGTCCTCGAGCCCGCGCTCGTCGGCTAGAGCGCTAGCGGCCACCACGACCGCAGCCCTGTTCAACCCAGCCCTAGGCACGTTCGGCCTCGCGCTTCAGGCCCTCGAGCCAGGTCCTCAAAGCCCACACCCTCTCTGACGAAGCCTCGGCCAAGACCTCGTCGCGGACGACCGCAGGGCCTGCCAATTCACCCTGCTCTCCCGCCCTCAGACCCGTTGCAGGTGGGTGTCCTTGAAGCCGGTTGGGTACTTCAGCCCGTAGCCCACCAGGCGGTCCATGCCGATGTGGGCGAACCACACTAGGGCCACGGCGACGGTGAATGGAGACACGGCCAGGAGACCGAAAATCCCCAACGCCGCCGGCAGCGGATAGGAGTGAAAGGCGTTGTAGAGGGCCGCTCCGACCCTCGGCCCTGCCAGATAGCCCACCATCGACGCATCGGGCGCAAGCAAAAGCAGCGCGAACAGCCACCAACTCCCCCCGTTCGCCCAGTAAAGCAACACGCTCCCGGCCAGCATCGCCGCCCCCTCAGCCCTCAGCATCACCGCCGGACGCGCCAGCAACAAGGACCCAGAAATCCCATCCCCCACAGTCCGCCTCTCTCGCAGTTCCCGGTCCGTGATCTTCTCCATCTTCGGCTCCTCTTCACCCGCCTGATTGACTAACAACAGTAGTATACAACTAACATTATTAGTTTTGCAACCCATCTGGCCAGTGCCTTGTTCACGTTCTAGAGTGCGTAGTCGCCTGTGTGGGCCTCTTCGAGGTAGCGGGCGAGAAGCGTTATTGCTGCTTCGACGTCGGTGGGGCTCACCATCTCGTTCGGGGTGTGGACGTAGCGGCAGGGGATAGAGAGCGTGACGGTAGGGATGCCCCCGTGCAGGCGCTGGACGCCGCCCGCGTCGGTGCCGCCAGCCGGGAGTATCTCCATCTGGTGGGGGATGTCCTCGCGCTCGGCGATGGCGCGCAGGTGTTCGACGAGCTTCGGGTGGGAGATGGAGTGTCCGTCCATGATCTTGATGGCGACGCCTCCCCCGAGCTCGGTTATGGTGTTCTCGTTCCCGCCGCCGGGCACGTCCATCGCCAGCGTCACGTCGAGCGCGACGACGACCGTGGGCTCGAGGGCCGAGCCGCTGGCCGCCGCACCCCGCAGGCCGACCTCCTCCTGCGAGGTCGCCACGGCGAAGATGGTGGACGTGTGATCCCCCATCGCCCTCAGCGCCTCGTACATCACGAAGACGCCGACCCGGTCGTCCATCGCCTTGCCGATGTAGTCGTCTCCGACCTTCTCCAGGGTACGGTCCATGACCGCGTAGTCCCCGATGCGCACCTTCTCCCTGACCGTCTCCGCGTCCATGCCGAGGTCGACGTAGAACTCGTCCGCCTTCGGCGGTTTCTGATCCTCGCCGCGCGACAGGTGCTGTGGCTTGCGAGCCGGCTGCAGCGCCCCACGGAGCGTCTCGCCTTCCGAGGTCGTTACGAGGACCCTCTGGGAGACCATGTTCGCCGGGTCGTGGCCGCCAAGGGTCTGCAGGCGGACGAAGCCCTTCTCATCGATATATTTGACCAGGTAGCCGATCTCATCCGTGTGGGCTGCGATCATCACGCGCGCGTCGCCGCTTCCTTTTTTCGTCCCGATCACACTTCCAAGCGCGTCCGTGCTTACCTCGTCCGTCAGAGAGCCGAGCTCCTCGCGTGCGATCTCCCGCTGCCTCTCCTCCCGCCCGGAGACGCCTGGCGTCTCGATCAACCGCCTCAATAGTGCCTCGTTTAACGTCATGATCTTCCTTTCCAGAGGTTTCACGAAGACCCTAACAACAGCGCGAAAGCGCGTCAAAGCATAGGCTGTGGAGCAACTGCCCAGGGTGCTTCAGGCTGGGAAGTCCGCGAACTCGTAGCCGTATTTTGCGGTGAAGGCCGCGCCTCTCTCGAGGACGTCCTGATCTGTAGGCACAGCCTGCAGGGGGATGCGTCCCTCGGCGGCCTCTTCGAAGAAGCGCTCCATCCCGGCGGGTGAGAACATCAACAACACCCTGGTCGGCTCTGTTCCTGGGTTCGAGGGCTGGTGGACTACGCCCCGTGGTATCACGACGAACGAGCCTGTCGGGGCTGTGATCCTACGTTCCCCTACCCGTACCGTCAGCTCTCCCTCCAGGACGTAGAAGGTCTCCTCATGGTCGCGGTGGAGATGGGGCAGGGGCCCGGGAGATCCTGGGGGGATGACGTTGTCGTGGACCGAGAAGGAGCCGTCCGTATCCCCATCACGCACCTTGACCATCATCCGGCCGCCGATAGGGTTGGGGATGGCCTTACCTTCTTCAGGACCAACGAAGAGGCCTTCGCTTTCGACCTTCACGTCCTCGCTCCTTCCCGTGGCGCTCTCGTTCGCTGTCAGTTCGAGGATCAGGCCTTCCGGCTCCTCGCCCGTTATCCTGAACCCGCAGTTCTTTAGAACCCGGATAGATGCGACGTTGTGCCTGGCGACGTCGGCATAGAGGGGACGCCTCGCTTCGAGACGCAGAAACTCAGCTAGCGTCCGCGTGGCGATGCCCCTGCCCCAGAACTCTCTGCCGATCCAGTAGCCCACCTTTCGCTCGCCGGCGTGCAAGAAGCTCGCAACGTTGCCAGCGACCTCGTCCTCGAAGATGACCGTCTTTTTGACGACGGACTCGTCTTTCAAAATTCTGTTCCAGTGCGCCATGAACGACTCCCTGACCCTGGCGGGAAGCCGGCCATACGGGTCGCCTCAGGGTCGAGTTGGTGTTCGAAGAAGAAGGGGAGATCTTCCCTCTCCACGTCCCGCAGCACGACGCCCGTCAAAGCGCTCCTGGCATATCTGGCCACTTACTCCTCTCCGCCGGCCCGTGAGCATGTCGAACCCCTTACCCCTCGGCAAGACGTATCCGGAAGGGCGAGGCCTTTAGACGGAAGCGTGCTTCTACGCTTCGCGCTCCTGGGTGCGGCGGGCTTCTAGCAGTTTGGCTGAGAGGTAGAGGCTGAGTCCGAAGTAGTAGATGAGGTAGAGGATGGAGAAGGCCAGTATGCGGGGGTCGGGTTCTGGCATCTGCCAGAGTATTGCGGCGTAGCTCGCGAGCCACATAGCCGTGAGCGTCAGGGAGAGCCTGCGGAAGGCGACGGTGCGCGTCGGGTAGACGTAGCGGATGGGGACGAAAACGAGGAACGAGCAGGAGACGAGCACGGCGGCGAGCACCAGCGGGCCTGGATGGAAGACGATGGCATAGAAGGCGACGACGTTGAAGTAGCTCGGGAAACCGAGGAAGTAGTGGTCCTCGGTCTTGGCGTCTACGCGGCAGAATTGGTAGCTCGAGGCAAGGAGCGGCAGGGCGGCCAGGACTATCCCTGCGTTGCCATCGGGCAGGTAACCCCCGCTCCAGAGCAGCACTACGGGGGCGAAGACGTAGGTCATATAGTCAACGATGTTGTCGAGGAGAGCCCCGTCGAAGAAGGGGAGCGCCTCCCTGACCCTGAAGCGCCTCGCGAGGAGACCGTCGGTCGAGTCGATGAGGAGCGAGATGAGCATCAGCCACAAGGCCTTGACGGCCTCGCCCTGGAAGGCGGCAACGAGCATCAGGAGGGCGAGCACGGCCCCGCTCGCCGTGTAGAGGTGAACGGCTACCGCTTTGGACCTGAACCAGGATGGGGTATCCGTGTTGTCCACGTCAGCAGCTTCCTCTGTCCAGTCTTCCCTCATCTCCGTCATGCTCAACACCTAATGATACCAGCCACAGCGACATGGCTTCTACGTTTGTGGGCAGGCTCGCAGCGGGCGGATACGGTTTATGGCGGCGGCCAGCTCGTTGGCGCGCGGCTGGCTCATCTCACCAGGATGACCCCCGTGGTTGCCGAGCGAATCGAGGCCGTTCTCCGAGACGGAGGCCAGCGCCCCGAGCAGGAGATCCCGCATCCCGCGCGTCTCGCCCGAGGCGACCCACTCCCCGATGATGCGGGCCGTCGCCTCCGTCTGTCCGGCCTCGGCGAGCTGCTCGAGGTAGGAGAGGTCCACCCGCTCGCGGCCGAGCTCGATGGTGTGGAGGCCCCTGCCGCGGGCGCTCCGGCGTTTGCCCCGTCTCAGATCTACCGAGGACGCGTCGATGGTGCGCTCGCGTGGCTGGCGCATCTCCATTGGCGCGAGCGGGGCGCGGGGTGGGAACTTCCGGGTTATTTCGCGGGCGCGGGGCGTCGCGTCGGAGGGGACGTAGTCCTCTAGTAGGATCACGCGGTCTGCCACGTCCAGATAGTCGCCCACCCCGCCGACGACAACGACCGTCGAGACGCCAAGGGAGCGGTGCATGGGGCGCACCAGGTCGATAAAAGGCGAGATGGGTTCGCTGCGCACCAGCTCGCGCATCCTCTCGTCCCTGATCATGAAGTTCGTCGCGCTCGTGTCCTCGTCGACGAGCAGGAGCGA
>Ga0126309_10000911_pt1 | contig 10144 bp, 7 predicted proteins | sample Plot56_FD_92541 | JGI IMG/M metagenome (GOLD analysis project Ga0126309, IMG submission 92541) | Serpentine soil microbial communities from UC McLaughlin Reserve, CA, USA - Plot56 | ecosystem: Environmental > Terrestrial > Soil > Grasslands | place: USA: UC McLaughlin Reserve, Lake County...
CCGGGCGACGACGAACACCTTGCCATGGTGAGGCCCCTCCTTGAATGGGTTCTTCTCGCCCTCGTCCTTGAAGACGTGCTCGGTGCCGTCCGGGAGCCCCAGGCGCAGCTCGTAATTCCAGCCTTCCGTCACGCTCCAGTCATGGTTGTTGTGAAAGCTCTTGGCATTCGAGACGGCGAGCGCGAACGGATTGTCCCCGGCCTTGAGGCGCAGAGACTTCTGGCGCTGCTGATTCGACGCGATCGCGATTTCGTCGCCGAGGAGCATCAGCAAATCGTCGTCGACTTGCGTGACGTTCGCTTCGACGTCTACCGGCGGGCGCAGGAAGAAATCCGTCGGAACATCATGGTTCACGCTGGCAGGGACCAGTCCGACCTTCGCGAGGTCGTCGCTGACCTTCTCGAGGAGCTTCACGACGCTGAGACCCGGCTCTCGCAGATACCGTAAGATGGCTTCGGAATAGGTCGAAAAACCATCAGGAGAGCCGGCAGGGGTCAAGAGGCCCGCGCCAGAGGCGAATGCGTAGAGAGTCTTGGCGAGTGGTGGCGCTTGATCGGGGTCCAGCCCCAGGGGCTTGCCGTTCAGCCGCCGTTCCGGCCGGCAGGCATCCAGGAAGACAATCTTGACCGCGCTGAGGGGCGCTTTGGACAGCTTGTCCTGGATCGTCTTCAGCGGAATACAACTCCTGGGGTCGATCGTGCCATCCTTGGGCATCAAGAAGTTCTCACCGCTATTCTGGAACCCATGTCCGGAGAAGGCAACGACCACGACGGATGCATCGGCGATCTTGGGTTCGAGGGCATCCAAAGCCTTGGTCATCTTGGCCAGAGTGCCGTCGAGCACCGGTGGGAGGACGTCGAAGCCGATCTGAGCGAGATACTTCGCCATAAATTCGGCGTCCTTGACTCCGCTGACCGGATCGGCATCCTGATAGTTACTGTTGCCGATCACCAGGGCATACCGGTCCCCCAGGAGACCCGAATCTGAGGCTTGCTGTGTTTCCATCGTTGCTCCTTCACTAGAAGCTCGCCATGGGACAGATCGGACGGCTGGAGGGGGCATGATCGCGGATTTCCTTGCACTCGTTCGGATCGAGATCGAGGGCGCTCTTCCAATGTGTGTACTTGACGTGAGGGAGCTTTCGATCTGGCCAGCCGGGCTTGTTCTGCACGAGCTCGTAGAAAAAGCCGAAGTCGCGCCCGATGCCGTCGTCGCAAGGATCATCGACACCCATGTCGGTCATGCGCATGTTGGAGAGATCGATCTCGTAGACGCCATCCTCGGGTTGAAGAGTTAGCAAGTGCTCCTCGATGCTGCCGAAGTCCCTCACCTTGATCTGGACCGTGGCCTGGTCCGGAATCGTCAGTCCCGCCAGGACTTGCTGCGCCAAAGCTTGCGTGATGTCGTCGGTCGCCTCCAGGAATCCTAGAAGCCGGAAGCCCAGCGGGTGCACATTCCTGCTCCCCTCGTCGAGCCGCACGGCCAGTGCGCAAGCTTTCACGGATTCGACCGGAAAGGTCATCCGTGCGGCGAGCGCGTCGGGCGGAACGGTGGCGAGAAATCTCGGGTCGAGCGTCTGTCCCAACCTCTTCAGGTTGGCCACATAGGAGAAGCTTCCGGCCTCACTTTGGTCGAAGGGGAGGATGTGCGGCTCATCCCCGAGAGCCAATGGCCCAAGATCGAGCGGCGGGTCCACCAAGAGGGAAAGGTCCTGTCGCGAGAGCGAACAGTGGCATTTCAGCCCATCGAGATGGCATCCGGGTACACTCGTACATTGATCGGACCTCACTTCGAGCATGGGCATGTGGGGATCGAAGCACCGTTCGTCGACTTCGGCAGGCCGCGTCTGGGCGGCGACCAGGAGTGCCGTCATATGATTGGCGCTGTCGGCGCCGTTGGCGGGTGTCAAGGCAATCAGTCCATGCAATACGATGCGCAGCGGAATCGGGCTCATCGGATCTCCTTTCTGTGGTTGCCGCGGGGGTGGTCTGCGAGCGGCACCATCATCAGCTCCCAACGCCGAGATAGACGGACGGAGCGAGCCGTTTCCCATGGACTACCGGGCCGAGGCTCGGCCCGCGCATGGGGTCTCTTGGTCGGCATTCTCACTCTCGCCGCCAGCGGCTGCGGCCAGAGGCGGGACCATGTCGCGGTGCCCCTGGCCACCACCCGGCCGGGACCGGGGCACCTGGCTGGCTTTCCTTGGGCGGAGCCCGCAAGCACCTCGGACGCTCCAACCGACGGTCTGCGAAACGCCGCGGTCCGGGCCAGCCGGGCTCTCGCGGCACGGCGCACTGGCGCGACGCTACGGAACCATGCGGCCCTCCTCCTGCATCTTGGAGAGACGGACCGCGCTCTCTCCGAGCTCTCCGAAGCCACGGAGCTCGCCCCAGCCGACGCCGTCGTCTGGAGCGACCTGGCGGTGGCTCATCTTCATCAGGCCGCGCTGACTTCCGATCCCTACGAGGTCGTGCTCGCTCTGTCCGCAGCCGACCGTGCCGTCCACCACGATCCCACTCTCCCTGCCGCCCGCTTCAATCGGGCCCTGGCTCTCGCGCATCTGTCCCTGCGGAACGAGGCCGCCGCCGAGTGGCAGCTCTTGTTGCCAATGGAGCACGATTCCCGCTGGCTCTCGGAAGCGAAGAGGCGTGCCGCAACTCTGGGCACCCTCCCGGAAGCACCGGATTGGGAAGCCCGGCGGCGGTTCGTGGAGCAGGCCCTTCGTCAGGGTGATCCGCAGACCGTCTGGAAGCTCGTCGCCAGCTCGCCCCAACGCTTTCGGGAGCATGTGGAGGAGGCTCTGCTCCCCGCCTGGGCCACGGCTGAGAGCGAGCACCGCGAGCGCGATGCCAAGAGATTTCTGGTGACTGCGCGTGCCATCGGCGAAGGTCTCAAGAGGAACGGGGACGCGATGCCCGCCGCCACGATCGCGCAGATCGATCAATTGCAGACGGCAGGGCTTCAGAGTTTTCACTCTCTGGTGGCCGGCTTCGTCGACTATGGACAGGGGCTCGCCCTGGCGCAGGTCGGCGACTTCGCCCGTGCGCTGACCCGCTTTCGGGCGGCAGGGAAGGGGCTGGCTGCGCAAGGCAGTCCCTTTGCCGGCTGGGCCGAGTTCCAGAGCGCTCTCTGCCTTTATCAGCTCGCGGAGACCCGGCAGGCGCGAGAGATTCTCCTCGCCCTGACGCGAGACCCATCGCGCTGCCCCTATAGGGCTCTCCAGGGGCGGAGCCTTCTGCTCTTGGGGCTGATGGATGTGATCGAAGGGAACCCGACGGCGGCCCTGGAGGCCTTCGAGTCCGCTCTCGCCGCCTTCCGGCGTCTCAACGAAAGGCCCTCGATGGCAAGGCTCGGTGCGCTGATGGCGAGTGCCCTCGGCTCGCTCGGCCAACAGGCCGAGGCCTGGCGCCGCCTTTACCCGTCCCTGATCGAGCCACAGACACTGGACCAGCCCAAAATCCGATCGGTGATCTGCGAAATCGCGTCCTTCATGGCCCGGGAGCAAGGTGACACCCAGATCGCCCTCAGCTTCCAGGGCGAGTTGCTGCGCAATGCATATGCTCCCTTTGCCAGGATCGAAGCGTTGCGAGGCCGTGTCGGCCTCCTCGCCGCTCTCAGCAGGAGAAGCGAAGCGGCCCAGGACCTGGCGCAGGCGCGGCTCCTTCTGCAACAGATCCCCGGGGAGAACCGCAAGAGTCTCGAAGGAGACCTTCTCCTGGCGGAAGCCGAGCTCGCCGGCACTGCATCCCCTCAAACCGCCCTGGTCGCGCTCGACAAGGCCATTCCTCTCTTCCGCGAAACCTCGTATCACTTTCGGCTCGGCCAAGCCCTCTTCCAACGGGCCCTTTCGGAAAGGGCGGTGGGCAGGACCGATGCTGCGGAGCGCGACCTCGCGGGTGCCATCGGCGAGTTCGAGCAACAGCGGGAAAGGATCGGCTCGCTCCAGGAGCGGATCTCCTTCTTCGATCGCTCCCGGGAGATGCTCGACGCGATGATCGCGCTCCAACTCGGACGCGGCCACGCGGAAGCGGCCCTCCGCTACAGCGAACAAGCCAAAGCTCGCGTCCTTTGGGATTGGATGGTCGCGCAGCCGGGAGGAGGATCCCAGATGCTCGCAGGTCCGCCCGAGACACCGGAGGTGGCGGAGCTCCTACGAGCTCTCCCCCCAGAAACCACTGTGCTCTACTACGCGGTCCTTCCCGAGCAAATGGTCATCTGGGTCCTGCGGCGAGGCCATACGCCCCAGGACCGCACCATCGCAATCGGGGCCAAGAGCCTCTCCGATCTGAACGACACGCTCCGCCGCTCCCTGTCGAAAGGAAGGAGTTCTCAGCTTTTCGCGACATCCGCGAAACTCTATGACGCTCTGATCGCGCCCGTCGAGCCGCTGCTCCGACCCGGTGACCGCCTCGTCTTGGTACCCGATCGTGCCCTCCACCGGTTGTCCTTCGCCCTGCTTCGCAGCCCCCGGACCCGGAGATACCTCATCCAGGATCACATCCTTGCGGTCGCGCCGAGCCTCCGGGTCTTCGAGGCCAGCCTTCGTCGCGATTCGTCCTTTGGGGACGTCCCCAACCCACAGGCCTTGGTGGTGACGGACCCTGCCTTCGACCTTGCACTCTATCCAACACTCTCGCGTCTGCCGGCGAGATCGACGGAAGCGGCCGTCGCGCATGTTTTTCCGGGCTCGCGGCTGCTCCACGGAGAGGGGGCTACCCGAAGCGCCTTTCTCCGTTCGGCAGGGGACTTCGAGATCCTTCATTTCGGGGGGCACTCCGTGATCAATCCGGAATTCCCCCTCCTGTCCCAGATGCTCTTCACGCCGGAGCACGGTGATCCTTCCCGGGGAGTTCTATACTCCGGGGACCTTCTCCGCTATCGGTTGTCGCGGACGCGGCTCGCTGTGCTCGCGAGTTGCGGCACCGCCCAAGGTCGACTCTCTCGTACTGAGGGCGTCGAAAACCTGGCCCGCCCATTCCTCGCGGCCGGCGTACCCGCGGTCGTCGCCTCGCTCTGGAACGTCGAGGACGAGGCCACGTCGGATCTCTTCGCCAGCTTTTACAAGAACCTCCGGACCCGCTTCGATGCCGCCGCGTCTCTCCGCGATGCGCAGATCGAAGCCATCGAGCACGGTGACGAGGATCTCCGGCAGCCGAGATCCTGGGGGGCCTTCGAGGTCATCGGAGCGCATTTTCCGACTATCAATCGTTAAGTGGTCCGCCTCCTTCCGTAGCTCTCGCGCCAAGATAGATGGATGGAACCCCGCCCCGCTGGAAAACTCCGCGGCCGTCCGTCCAAGGGATTGCATGCCTGGCGATCCGCGGAAAGGAGAAGACTCCATGAAAAAGTCGTGTGAAGGGCTGGCATTCGGCACCATTCTGCTGGCGATGCTGATCACGGCCTTCCCTGTCGAAGGCCAGCCCCAAGAGACTCAGATCTGGAAGAGGCTCGAGATCGGCAACCTTGTCCTGAGCGATCTCCGGCCGGGTCGGGCGACCTTGGGCGCCCGGGAGATCATCGATGGGATTGAGTACCGGCACTTTCACCTCCAGGCGAGCTCCGGACGATTCGAGTACAAGGCTCCACCGGGCCTGCCTGACACCTTCAAGGGCCGGCTCACGAACGTCGATATCCAAGGCCTCTTCTCGCTCGCCCAACTCTCTCGCGTCCAGCCTCTCTTCGAGGTTCCTCCCGGGCAGTTCAAGATCACCTTGGACCCGGAAGTCGGCCGCCTGGAGGGCTTCTACGGCGGGACTGTCGAGCTCCCTGGCACCCGCGTCTGGGTCGAAAACCCTGACGAAATCCGGATCACCCCGGAGACAAACACCGGCACTCTGACCTTTCGCAGCCATCCCGTCCGGTTGCGCCAGATCAACCTCGACCTGCCTGTCCTTGGGAAGCCTCTCCAAACCGACCTGGTGAGCCTCGATCCGGACCGCCGGAGCGGCGGGCGCTTCCTCTTCTCCTTTGTCGACAGCTCGCTGCGCCTCGTCGGCGGAAGGTTCGAGTCCCCCGGGCGGCCGGTTGCTAGTGGGGCCTTTTCCGGCGATTCGTTCGATGTCACTTTCGGCAAGGCAGGTGCCGAACGCCTTCTGGCTGAGGTGTCGGAACACGGGTTGGAGATCGAATTTCAGAGCTTCCAAGCCAAGATCGACTCGATCTTCCAGTTCCCCGGCGCTCCTGCACCGGCCGTGGCACAAGGGAATCTGAAAATCGGCGCAGTGCGCGGCACGGCGCCGTTCGCGCCGGACCGGGCAGCCGTGGCCGAGTTGAAGCTGGATCGGCTCGAGCTCGTCTCGGAAGCAGCCCCCGCGGCGAACGGCATCCGAGAGGCGGCCACCACCTGCGACGAATCGGCAAGCCTGCTCACCGATGCAGAAATCGCATTTCTCGCGAGCCGAGGGATTCCAAGCCCGATGACCCAGAGAATGCGCTCGGTGCAGGCCGCCGCCACGGGGCTCGCCGCGATCCCACGGGCCGATCTCGCGCTCCACCTCCCACGCGAGCGCGTGCTGCAGATCCTCCGCGGCTCCCTGGGCGCACTGGCCCCGCTGGCCGAAACCATACGCTTCGGAAACCAGGAACTGCTTCAATGCCTGAGCCCTGCGGATATCTCGTCCGACCTTCCCGCGCTCCTGCCCGTCGAGCTCCTCATCCATTACGGGTTGGCGATCGAGGGAAAGGAGTTGGTCGTTCGCCCCGCCGTGCGGCTGATTCATCTGCCTGGGCTTCGGCTCGATCAAAGTATCGACCTCAGCAGCCTGCTTCAGCAATTCGAAGCGAGCGCCAAGGAGTCCCCGCAACTAGTCAAAGCGGAGCTGCGGTTCCCGCTTCCCTTCCAGCTCAAACAGGCCATCGATGTAACACAGGCCAACAGTCCCGGCTTCACCGTCACAGCCGACAACGCGGCTGTCGAGGCCGCTGTGGACCAGGCTGTGCTCCTCGTCGATGAGCAAGGTCTCCATTTACTCGCTACTTTGAGGTGAGGCCATGAAACTGTTGAGAAAACGCATCCTCCTCATCCCGTCTCTGCTCATCCTGGCAGGCGCCCCCGCCCTCCACGCGCAGGCGCCTCCCACCGAAGCCGAAATCGACCAAGTGTTCCGTGCGCTCCAGCAAAGCTTTCGCGCAAAGGTCACCGCCAGCCTCGGAGACGAGAGCTTCGCCGAGCCTGCTACGGCGGCGGTATGGATCTCGAAAGCGTTTCTCGCACGGTCCGCCTCCTCCACCTTCAACCGCTCCAACGTGCGAGCACAGGCGGAAATCCGCCCCCAAAACCTGCCGGATCCTCCGACCCAGCCTATTCGGACCGGCCCCATGAATTGCAGCCCGACACGCGGCTGCCGCTCGAACTGTCAGGACGACTGCACCCATGACACTTTTTTCGGGAAGGTCACGGACCCTTTCTGCCTGACCGCCTGTTCTGTCGAGAAGGCTGGCTGCGAGGCGTTGAAAGCCTCCGAAAAGGGTGCCTGCGAGGGGGTGAAGACCCTCTTCGCCGAGAAGAAAGTGGGAGAGCTCAGCTTCTCCGGTCTCTCTGCCGAGGGACGTGGCGACCTCAGGAATCTCACCCTGAGCGTCGCCGACGACCTCTCACGAGCCCAGATTTCCGGAACGCTCAGCGCAACCGTATCCCTTCGCGGATCGATGCGATTCCGGCCCGAGCCTCTCGTTCAGGTGGGAACCCTCTGTGTCGAGCTCTCCGGCGAGGTGCCACGGGTCCAGGTCTCGGCGCCGGAGCAGTCGCTGACGCTCCAGGCATCCCTCGGCCTTCAAGAGACGCCGGAGGGGGTCTCGATCCAATTGTCCTTCGGCGACGTGGAGCCCGAGATGAAGATCATTGGAAATCCCTTCATCGATTTTATTCTGAGAAATCCTCAGAACTTCTTTCAGTGCGCCCTCCCCACGGCAGTCGGATTCCTCGGGGATGCCTTCCAGGGTGAATTCCCCATCCAACAGAAGGTCAAGATCCCCAGCGGCAATCCGCTTCCGGTCGGGGCCGTTGCGGTTCTGGACGGGCTCTCCCTGACCCCGCACCTGACCGCGACTGCCGTCGGCCTGGTCCAGCACGCCCCGGCGGCCACCGCGGCGGATATGCACGAAGCGTCCCCACGGACCAATGGAAAAGGAGATCGGCCATGAGCTTCCAATGCGCCCTTGTCAATGGCTTTCGCACGGTGGGATTCCTGGGCCTCTCCGTACTCTTCGGGATGTCCTCGCGTGCCGCCTGGGCACAGACCGGCAGCTCCGAACCGGCCCTCCCGCCGGGAGAGATCTTCGTGGTGACCGACGAAGCTGTCATCAACGCCGATTCCACGTGGGCTCCCGATCCTCCGAGCCCGCTAGGCGACGAGCGATTTACCAGGCGGCTCAACTCGAGGATCTCGCAGAGTCTCTCGCGAGAGGTGATTTTCGACAGCTCCGACTCCGCGGTAGTGCGCTACACAAGGATCGAGTCAGAACCAGGGACTGGAGCGGAGACCGGGTTCGACCCTGGCTTGAGGTCCGGGTTGCTCACCGGCAGCTACAAGATCCGAAAGACGGGCGACGCCGTGAGCTCGACGAAGGAGGATGGCGGCGCGTTTGATGCGACTGAAGCGAGCTTCCTGCGCGGCGACTTCCTCGGCCTGCTCGCCTGGCGCGCGCTCCGAGAATCCATTTCCGCCGCCAGCCTCCGCCCGGGTCAGACCTTCGAGCTCACCGGTCCATCGGTCCTTGGCCTCTTCGGGTCGACACTGCCCCTCGCGACACGCGCCGTCCTCACGCTGCGGCAGGTGCCAGCCGCTGGCGAGAGCGCCTTCTTCGAGATCGTGACCGATCTTGCGCCGGAGAGCAGCGGTGCGGAAAGCCACTCATTGCGAGGCACCGCGAGAATCGATCTGTCGACCACCCGGATCGAGGTCCGTCTCTCTGAGGACCGCACGGAGAAAACGAAGATCGAATTCACCGATCGGGAGGTCGTTGCGAAGCATCACCGGGACATCGAGATCCGCCGCACGATCGAGCGGCCGGAGACTCCAACAGGCGGGTAGCAGTTCCTTGGGGTTCCACAGCCTGAGAGGATCGCACGGGCGGACGTCATTCGCTTTCAGGAGGAACGTTGAATGCGACGCTCGCCCCTTCGCTCCCCTCCTCGCTGGCAACGGCCCAGAGACGGCTCGTGTTTCAACCCGGCCGGGGAGTGGAAGACTTCTTCTCTTTTCGAAACTTTAGCTCTTTTCGAGACTTCAGCACGATCGCCGGCGCCTGACGCAAGCTCAGATACAGTCCCTCGAACAGCGCCGTGCCGTGGCGTTCAAGATCGGCATCGGACCATGCCGCGCTCGCCCACCCGCGCAGCAGGCCGTCGATGCCGGGGATTTCGGGGCGGGCGGAGAGGCCGTCACGGAGGTCGATTTCGTGGACGATCTCGGCGAGGGGGCCGAGGGCCGAGTCTTCTTCCAGGCCGAAGGTGGCGATCAGGGTTTCGAAGGTGCAGTGATTTCCCTGGTGGCCGAGCTCGGCGTCGGGCATGTCGAAGGTGACCTCGTCCGGTTCCGGGGTCTCGCTGTAGCGGATCTCGGCTTCCGGATCGATGAAGCGGCGGATGAGCCAGGCGGAGGCGAGGCGGTCCACGTGCGGCCAGGACGGGTGACCCAGCGCCGGCCCCGGTATCGCGCCAGATCGGCGGCGGGGACTTCACGCGCCGTGCTGTCGCTCCGCCCCAGGCCGCCCTCCAGCTTTGCGAGCGCCGCGGCGGCTTCCGCTCCTTCGGGGGCCTGGAAGAAGTCGATCCGCGCAACCTCGGCGAAGCGGCGACGGAGCTTTTCCAGGTGGTCTCGCTGCTCCGAGCGGTCCTCCCGCCGCGCTTCGTCCGCTTCGGCAACGATCTTGCTGTATTCCTCGGCCCGGGCGCCGCGGAAGAGCTCGATCAGGCGCTCTTCGGCCTTGCCGTCCAGGCGGTCGATCGGCAACACCAGCGCTTCTCCACCCGCTTCCTGGATCTCCTGAGCCAGCCATTCGAAGGCTTCCTGGTTCTCCTCGGCAAACGGCAGAAAGTAAAGCGAGCCGGTCGGCGAGGCGGCTCCGAGGTGGCGCAGCCGGCGCCAGATGGCGACCCGCGGGCTCGATGAGGAGCCGGAGGGGAGCGAGTAGGTGAGGCCGA
>Ga0126309_10000913_pt1 | contig 10142 bp, 9 predicted proteins | sample Plot56_FD_92541 | JGI IMG/M metagenome (GOLD analysis project Ga0126309, IMG submission 92541) | Serpentine soil microbial communities from UC McLaughlin Reserve, CA, USA - Plot56 | ecosystem: Environmental > Terrestrial > Soil > Grasslands | place: USA: UC McLaughlin Reserve, Lake County...
TCGATCTCCCTGCGGGGAAGCTTCCGGGTCAGGCCGACGACGATCTGGTTGAAGCGAAGCGCTTGCCACGTCCAGACGGCGGGGAACTCCGCCGCGACCGTCGTGGCGATTCCGTTCGCGAGCCTGGTGTCGTCCGGCACGGACGCGACGTTCAGGGCGACCATCCCGCCGGGCGCGAGCCGCTCGCGCACGAGCTCGAAGAATTCCCGGGTCGCGAGGTAGAACGGCACGTACGGAGGCCGGTAGGCGTCGACGACGATCAGGTCGTAGCCGCCGGCGCTCCGGCGTAGGAACGGACGCGCGTCGGCCGTGTGGACGCGGAGCCGCGGGTTGTCGTCGAGGCCGAGGTAGCGGCGCCCGACCTCCGTCACGGCCGGATCGAGCTCGACGCCGTCGATCTCGGCGTTCGGGTAGTACACGCCCATCGCCCGCGCCGTCGTGCCGCCTGCGTTGCCCAGTATGGCAACACGCTCGAGCGGGCGGCCGAGCAGCGGCGGAAGCGCCAGGAACGTGTCCCAGACGCCCCCGGTCAGCACGTCCTCGGGCCGCCAGACCGAATGCACGGCGACGCCCTCGTCGAGATAGAGCCGCCTGGCCCCGTCGCGCTCGGTCACCTGCACGAACTGGTAGAGCGACTCGTCTTCGTGGATCACCCCCTCGCTCGCCTTGACCGCCCCCGGCGGGAACGCGAGGAGCGCCGCGAGCGCGGCGCCGAGCGCGAGCCAGCGGACGCCGAGGAGCGTGGCGCCCGCGACCGCGAGGAGCGCCGCGCTCAGGAGGAGCGTCCGCTGCGTGCCGATCAGCGGAATAGCGATCAGCGCCGAGAGGAAGGTCCCGAGCAGGCTGCCGATCGTCGACACGGCGTAGAGGCGGCCCGCGACCGCCCCTGCCGACTCGACCGTCACGAGCGCGAGGCGGATCGCGAACGGCGCGACCATCCCGAGCAGCGTCACCGGCGGAGCAAAGAGGATCAGCACGCCGAAGAAGGAGCCGATCGCCGCGCCCGTCGAGACGTCGTCGAGGCCCTCGACCGTGACGTCGAGGAACGGGCGGGCGAGGAAGGGCGTCGCGGCGACCATGACCGCGGCCGCGGCGACGACGGCGCCGAGCAGCCGAGGATCGGGGCGGCGGTCGGCCAGCCGGCCTCCGAGCCAATATCCGAGCGAGAGCGAGGCGAGCACGAGCCCGATCACGTTCGCCCACACGACCGTCGAATTGCCGAAGTACGGAGCGAGCAGCCGCGACGCCGCGATCTCGGTCGCCAGCGAGCCGACCCCGGCCATGAAGACGACCGCGCTCAAGCGGCCGAGCGGAACGGCGGCGGTCGGCACGGCGATCATCGCTACGTCCGCTTGACGACGACGATCGCGCAGTCGTCCTCTAGGTCGCCGCCCGCGAACTCGCGGCACGAGGCGATCGTGCGCTCGGCGATCTCGTCGGCGGAGACCCCGCGGTTCGCGGAGAGGCACGCATCGAGGTGCTCGTGGCCCCAGAACTCGCCGTCGGCGCCGCGCGCTTCGACGACGCCGTCCGTGTAGAGGACGATCAGCGACCCCGGCTCGAGCTGTGCGCGCGCCTCGTCGTAGGTCTGCTGCGAGTCGATTCCGAGCGCGAGCCCGCCGACCTCCAGCGGCTCGACACGCCCGTCGGAGTGGACCAGCCGTGGCTGGGGATGCCCCGCACTCGCGGCCACGACGGTACCGCTCGCGGGGTCGATCGCCAGGTAGGCCATCGTGACGAACTTCTCGACGGCAAGCTCTCCGACGGCGACCTCGTTCGCGAACGCGAGGAACTCGCCGGGATCGGGGTGCTCGCGCGCGAGCGAGCGGAAGACGAACTTGGTCATCGCCATGTCCGCGGTCGCCTCGATCCCGTGACCCGTGACGTCGCCGAGCGCGACGGCGAGGCGGCCGTCCGGCAGCGTGAGGAAGTCGTAGACATCGCCGCCGACCTCGACGCGCGCCGAGGACTCGTAGAAGTGCCCGACCTCCAGGCCGGGCAAGTCGGGTTTCGTCCGAGGCAGCAGCGAAAGCTGCATGGTGTCCGAGAACGACTTCTGCTGCTCGTAGAGCCGCGCGCGGTCGATGGCGATCGCGGCCTGGCGGACGATCGAGTCGGCGAGCTCGAGTGCGCGCCCGGTGACCGGCCGGTCGGGGTCGAGCGAAACGACGGTGAGCGTCGCGAGAAGCTCGGTCGGGGTCGCCACCGGCACGATTGCGCACGTGGCGCCGCGCTCGAGGAACGGGACGAGCAGCTCGTACGACGCACCGAGGTTGCGCGCGGCCTGGGCGTCGAGGACGAGTGGCTTCCCGGCCCGCAGAAAGCGGCGGCCGGGCAGCTTCGCGAGCTGCTGCGAGCGACCGACGAGCGGACCGACCGCCTCGTGCAGGCGCTGATCGGCTACGTGGACACGGACGGCCACGAGCTCGTCGTTCCGCTCGTCCGGAAGGCGAAGCACGGCGACGTCCACCCCGAGCAGCTCGACCACGGCCCGCACGACGGCATCGAGCGTCGCGTCAAGCGTCAGCTCGTTCACGAACGAGCGCGAGATCTCGTACAACGACCGTAGCTCGCGCGCGGTCTGGCTCTCGGCGGCGAGCGCCTTCTCGCGCTCTGCGGCGAGCCTCGTCGTCCGTTCGTGGAGCCGCGCGTTCTCGACGGCGACGGCGAGCTGAATCGCGAGCGCCGAGAGCAGCGCCGTCTCGTCCGCGGCCAGCTCGCGTCCGCGCGGCGGGTACACAGCAAGGAGCCCGATCAGCGCCTCGGTCACGAGCAGCGGCACGGCGACGGCCGCGTCGATGCCCGCGGCCGCGCGCGCCTCGGCGACGTCGGCGAGCCGCACGTCGAGCGCGGCATCGTCGACGACGAGCATCCCGCGGGCCCGAAACGGCCCCAGCGCGAGCTCGAGCAGGCGTTCCGCGACCTCGACGTGGGGGCCGGCGAGCCCCCGCGCTTCGGCAACGGTGAGACGGCCCTCGTCGTCCTGGAGGTAGACGGCGAGCCGCTCGACGCCGAGCAATCCGGCGACGCGGTCGACCGCGATCTCGAGCGTGTGGCTGAGCGACAGGCGCGCGATCGCCTGGCCGAGAACGCCGAGCAGCGCCTGCGTGCGCGCGAGGTCGCCGGCGAGGCGGCCCGCGCGCTCGCTCAACCGCAGCGCGTGGGCGGCGCGGACGCCGAAGCTCGCGAGCTGCTCGAGCTCCGCGCCGGCCGGCACCGCTGCCGGCGCAAAGCGCAGCTGGAGCAGCGCGAACGGCGGGCGGCCGAGCGGGACCGTTGCGACGGTCCCCTCGACGACCACCGAGCGCGGGTCGTCCAGCGCCGTGCGCGCGGCTTCGCGGTCGGCGTCCGTGGGCGAACCCCCGTAGCTCCCGAGCGGCGCCGCAGCGTCCGCGTCCCAGATCGTGGCCTCGACGGCGCCGGTCGCTTCAGCCGCGAGCCGGGCGATCTGATCGGCCGTGCCCGCCTGTTCGAGGCCGGCGGCGAGTGCGTCGCCGGCGAGATCGAGATACGCGAGGGCCGGCGTCACGGAGCCGTTCGCGCCGCTGACGCTGCCGAACGCGCGCACGGCGAGCGCCGCCTGCGCGGCCGCGAGCTGGGCGATCCGCTCCTCGCCGGTAGAGATCGGCTTGCGCGCGCGGTAGAGCTCGAGGCTCCCCGCCGGCCGGCCTCCGACGAGCACGGGCACGACGAGCCCCGACTCGGCGCCCAGGCGCGCGGCCGTCCGGTCGACGGCGTCGACGAGGGCAGCCCGCACGCCCTCAGGCGTCGAACCTGGCTCCGCGAGCGGGTACCGCGATCCCTCGAGCTCGGCGGCGAGCGCCTGCGACGCAGCCGTCAGCGCGCGGGCGCGCAGAAAGCCGTCGGGATCGAGGACCCGGACAACGACCAGATCGGCGCCCAACGCGTTCGCGGCCGCCCGCGCGATCTCGCCGAGCGCCTCGTCCAGCGATGCGCTGTATGCGAGCCTCTCGGCCGCCGCCGCGAAGGCGTCGATGACCGCTTCAGGCAGGTCGACGCCACGGTCCAGCTCGCTTACCCCCAAGTCACGGGTAATCGTACGCGCCCGAAGTTCGCACTTTACGGGGCAGGATCGCCGGGCGAGGGACTAGGATGCCGCGATGGCCCAGCCTGCCAGGCGCCAGGCGGAAGACGCCCCCGACGTCGATCCCGCCGCAGTCGATCGCGCCTACCGCTACCACCGCGAGCGTCGCCGAGCAAAGGTCCGCCACACACGCGAGCGCAACCGGGCGAAGCTGCGCTTCTGGGTCATCCTCCTGCTGCTGACCGGGCTCGCGGTCTATCTGATGCTGCTCGTCTGGAGCCAGGTCGAGCAGCTCTTCGGCCTCTAGGCCCCTATAGTCCCCGGCCGTGGATCCTGAGCCCTACGTGCCGAGGCCCGGCGCCCGCGCCGCGGGGGCGGCATTCGAGGACGACGAGCCGGGCGCGCGGCCAGTCGGCCTCTGGGTCATCGGAGAGCGGCTGACGTGGGTCTCCGGGCTCGTGCTCGCGCTCTCGGCGTTCACCGGCTGGTACTCGGGCGGCGGCGAGGGCCCGACGATCGCGGTGATCGGTTGGCACACGGGCGCGCTGGGGAAGCTCGTGTTCCTGATCGGCCTCGCCGTGATCGCGCTGGCCGTCCTGCGGGAGGCCGGGATCGCGCTCCCCGCGGCCGTTCCGGACAGCCTCGTCGTCATCGTCCTGGGATCGATCTCGACGGTGTTCGTCCTGATCCGGCTGATCTCGATTCCCGACCGCTTCTTCCCCTACGAGCGGGGCATCGGCATCTGGATCAGCCTGCTGGCATCGATCCTCGTCATCGCCGCAGGCCTTCTCCGCGCAACGGACGAGCTTTAGCGTAGGGGAACCCATGGTTCCCCTACGAGACCCCTCCTTCAAGGTTCTTCTGAACGGCAACGGGGCCGGCAAAGCCGACCCCTCCTAAAGAGCGTCGTTGGGCGAGTGCGCTTCGTCGCCGGAGGCCGGCTTTGCCGGCCGGGAGGCTCGCTGCGACCGAGCTCGCAGCTGCGGCTTCACCGCCTGAAAATCGTCATGGCGCGCGAAGCGCGCCGGATTTTCAGGCGTGGTCAGGCAGGAAGAAGTGCCTTGGTGCGCTCGATCAGGCTCTGGGGGCTGAACGGCTTGCCGATGAACGCCTGGGCGCCGCGCGCGACGACCTCGCCCGCATCCTCCTCGACCTGGCCGCTGAAGACGATCACGGGAATTGCGCCCATGCCGTGCTGCTCGTGGAGCTGCCGGAGCATCTCCCAGCCGTCCATCTCGGGCATCATCACGTCGAGCAGGACGAGATCGGGCGACTGCTCCTCCAGCGCCTCGAGCCCCTCGCGCGCGCTCGCGGCCTCACGGACCTTGTAGCCCTCCATCTCGAGGTTGACGCGCACGAACTCGCGCAGCTTGTCGTCGTCGTCGACGATCAGCACGAGCGGGCCCTCGGTCGACCTCGCGCCGGCGCCGGAGCGCTCGAGAAACGCGTCGAGATCGCCCCGCCGGTACCGCCGGTGGCCGCCGGGGGTGTAGAACGCCGGCAGCCGCCGCTGGTCCGACCATTTGCGGATCGTGCTTTGCGCGACGCCCAGGTACTTGGCGGCCTGGCCCAGTGTCAACCAGTCCGGCTCGGCTCCAGGAGCACGCCGTCTTGGTGATCTCAGCTCGTCGTCGTACGCCATCGCGCGGGGAATCTATAGGAAATCTACTGTTTCTTTCTCACCGACCCCCGACGGTAAACGTCAACGGCCGCTCCTTTGTCACGGTTACTCCCGGATCCGGGTTTTCCTCCAACGAACGGCCGACCGCGACCCCGATTGCGAACAGCACGAGCGCGATCGCCAACCGCACGGCCCAGACGCCGAGACGACGACCGCGACGCCGGCGACGGCGGTGACGGCGAGCTGTCGCCTGCGTCACGGCCGGTAGTCGGTCGCGCCGCGGGCGTAGAGGTGGAACGCCTCGTCAGCGACCAGCGTGACGTCGCGCGGCCATCCGGGCGCGCCGCTCTCAGCGAGCGCGTCGCGTGCCCAGTCCTCGACCCCTGCATACGTCTCCGTGAGCTCGGCGAGCGTGAAGGTCGTGCCGATCCGCTTCCGCAGCTCGGCCGTGATCTGCTCGAGGTGCGAGAGCAGCCACGGGCGGCGACGCGGATCCTTGATCTCCTCGTGGAAGCGCCGATGGCCCTCGATCCATTCCTGGCGCGCCGTTTCGACCGCAGACGAGCTCACGGCGAAGGAGCCTACCCAGGCGGACGTCCCATGCAACAGGCCTCCTCCGGCCACAGGTCGCCGAGCTCGGCCAGGATGCACTCGCCCAGCTCGTAGCCGGGCCGGGCGAGCGCATAGGCCGCGTGGGCGTGCAGGCACTTGAGGCCCGCCCCACGCCCGGCGCCTGCGATTCCGAGCTCGAGCGAGCTGCCGCCGTCGGCGCCGATGCGGCCCGCGGCGAGACGGCGCCGCACGTCCCGCTGCTCGGCGTTCGCCTGCTCGAGGTCGGCCGCGAGCTCGGGGTCGCGCTGGACGGCGGCCGTCCAGCGGGCGACTCCGCCGGCCGCTTCGAGGCGGGCGATCGCCGCGACGAGGCTCGGGCAAGTGAGGTAGTAGGTGGTCGGGAACGGGTCGCCGTTGACGTCGTAGGGCGCCTGCTCGGTGACGGCCGGCCGGCCCCACAGACAGCGGACGACTACGCGGAGGAACGCCCGCGGCGGGCGGCCGAGCTGCTGCTCGACGAGAGCCCTGTCGTCATCGCTCACCGGGGTCGATCGTAGCGTCGCGCGCGCGTTTCCACGCTTCGACGCCCTTGACGATGAAGAGGTGCTCGCCTTCCTTCACCAGGCCCAGCCGGCGAGCCTCGCGGGCCAGCTCGGCGGGGCTCTTCGAGGCCTCGAGCCGGCGTTCGAGCTCCTGCTTGCGGATGCGCAGCGCGGCGACCTCCTTGCTGCGCCGCGCGAGCTCCTCACGCCGGTCGAAGTAGCTCGCGAGCGGCTGGTAGTAGAGGAAGGCGGCGAAGGCGACCACGCCGAGCACGAGCAGGCGAACGCCGGGGGTCGAGCGCCGCCGCTTGGTCTTCCTGCTCGTACGGGCCATCTCGGCCGCGTCCTTCGCGGCCGATGCCCACCCTCCTACGCGTAATCGACCTTGATCAGGTTCGTCGTACCGGGGGTGTTGACCGCGGTGCCGGCGGTGATGACCACGAGGTCGCCATCATCGACGATGCCGCTCTCGCGGGCGGCGTCGAGCGAGCGCGACCACAGCTCCTCCACGTCTGCGCACTCGGGGACGTAGACCGGCCACACGCCCCACTCGAGCGCGAGCTGCGAGACGGCAGTCCTGCTCGGCGTGATCGCGATGATCGGCTGGTGCGGGCGCAGGCGCGCCACGCGCGAGGCTGTCCGTCCCGTCGAGGTCGGCACGACGATCGCCCGGGCGCCGAGCGTCTCCGCGAGGTCGCACGTGGCGTTCGACATCGCCTGCCCCACGGTGGGATCGACACCCCGCTCCGGAAACTGGTGCCGGTAGCCGATGCTCGGCTCGACCACCCGCGCGATCCGGTCCATGTACGCGACCGACTCGATCGGGTACTCGCCCACGGCGGTCTCGCCGGACAGCATCACCGCGGAGGTGCCGTCCAGGATCGCGTTCGCGACGTCGCTCGCCTCGGCGCGTGTCGGCTCGCCGGCGTGGATCATCGACTCCAGCATCTGCGTTGCGGTGATGACGGGCTTTCCGCGTTCGAGCGCGCGCAGGATGATCTGCTTCTGCAGGAGCGGAACGCTCGCCGGCCCCATCTCGACGCCGAGGTCGCCGCGCGCGACCATGACGGCGTCGGTCTCCTCGAGCACGTCGTCGAGCGCGTCGACGGCCTCCGCCTTCTCGATCTTTGCGATGACCCGCGCGGGCGAGCCGGCCTGCTCGATCATCTGGCGCAGGTCTCGGACGTCCGCGGCCGACCGGACGAACGAGAGCGCGACGTAGTCGGCGCCTAGCTCGAGCGCGAGCTCGAGGTCGTCGACGTCCTTGCGCGTCAGCGCCGGAATGGGCACGGGCACCCCGGGAACGTTCACGCCCTTGTGCGACAGAACGAGGCCTCCCGACACGACCTCGCAGCGAGCGCGCCCCTCGGCGACGCTCAGGACGCGGAGCCGGATCCGCCCGTCCTCGATCAGCACCTCGTGGCCCGGAGCGAGCACCTCGCCGATCGCCGCCGGACTGATCGGGAGGTCGCCGTTTCGCGCCGCTTCCTCGGCGACGACGGTGATCTCCTCGTGCGGCGAGAGCGCGATCGGCGCCGCCAGCTCGCCGACGCGCAGCTTCGGGCCCTGAAGGTCGGCGATCAGCGCCAGCCTCGTCCCGTTGCGGCTGCCGGCCTCGCGCACACGGCGCGCGAGCTCGCGGTGCTCGTCGTGCTTACCGTGCGAGAAGTTCAGGCGAGCGGCGTCCATCCCGGCCTCGACGAGCGCCGCTATCTGCTGATCGGATGCGCTCGAGGGGCCGAGCGTGGCGACGATTTTCGTGCGGCGCGGCGTTTGAGCGGCCACAGCGCCAAGCGTAGCTAGGGCTAAGGCCGGATCGTGACGGGGATCTCGACCTCGCTCATGACGGAGCCGTCCTCGGCCGAGTTCTCGTAGACGACGAGCGTCCCGGGGCGTTCCCGGTCGACGGTGAAGTCGAGCGTCTTCTCGAAGGTGCCGCGCGTGCCGTTGCCGGACGTGGCGGTGACGAAGTCCTTGGAGAGCGGCTTCGCCAGGTCACGCCGCAGCTCGACCTGGAACGTCGCCTCGAACGTGTTCGCCGTGCCGCGGATCGTCAGCGGGCTCGTCACGGTCGCGCCCGGTGCGGGCGACTCGACCAGGATCGCGGGCAGCGCGTCCTCGGTATCCGCGCTCGCGTACTCGCGGCCCTCGAGCCTCACGCGTTCGATCGTCTCGAGCTGCGTGAGCGTCTGCACGACCTGCATCGTCCCGAGCTCGTCGAGCGGGTTCGAGAGCTCGACGTCGGCCGTGGCGTTCGCGACGTCGACCGAGACGACCTCCGTGTTCGGCGGGATGTCGCTCGTGAGCCCGGCCTCCTTCTCCTCGGCGGTCGGGCCTGCGAGGAGCTCCTCGAGCGTGGCCTTCGGGATCAGCGGCGTGACGCCGACGCTTCGCTGCGCGAACCCGAGCTCGTCGTCACGCAAGAAGTAGACGCCGACGTCGGCCGCGCCGACGATCGGCTCGGGCTCCGTCGACGTGGTGGCCGCAGGCGGTGGCGGCGGCGGGGGCTCGCTGCCGCTCGTCTCGTCGTCGGCGCCGCCGCAGCCGGCCGCGACGAGGGTGAGCGCGAGCAGCGCGCTAGCCGCGGCGGAACGCATCCCAGCCGGGGTAGACGGCGTCGGAGCCGAGCTCTTCCTCTATCCGGAGCAGCTGGTTGTACTTCGCGACGCGGTCCGACCGGGAAGGCGCGCCCGTCTTGATCTGCCCGGCGCCGGTCGCCACGGCCAGGTCCGCGATCGTCGTGTCCTCGGTCTCGCCGGAGCGATGCGAGATGACCGCGTTGTACCCGTTCGCGCGCGCCAAGGCGATCGCGTCGAGCGTCTCGGACAGCGTCCCGATCTGGTTCACCTTCACCAGGATCGCGTTCGCCACGCCCTGCTCGATTCCCTGCTCGAGCCGGGCGACGTTGGTGACGAAGAGGTCGTCGCCGACGAGCTGCACGCGATTGCCGAGCCGGTCGGTCAGCTCGCGCCACCAGCCCCACTCGTCCTCGGCCAGGCCGTCCTCGAGCGACACGAGCGGGTACTTCTCGACCAGCGCGGCCCAGAACTCGATCATCTCGTCGCCGGACAGCGTCCGGCCCTCGAGGACGTAATCGCCGTCCTGGAAGATCTCGGTCGCGGCCGGATCCATCGCCAGCGCGACGCGCTCGCGGTGGCCGGCGCGCTCGGCCGCTTCGAGGACCACCTCGATCGCGGCCTCGGTCGACGGCAGGTCGGGCGCGAAGCCGCCCTCGTCGCCCACCGCGGTCGCGAGCCCGCGCTCGTCGAGGAGCTTCGCGAGCGTGTGGAAGACCTCGACGGCCACGCGGAGACCCTCAGAGAACGTGTCCGCGCCCGCCGGCACGACCATGAACTCCTGCAAATCGAGCGAATTCCTCGCA
>Ga0126309_10000914_pt1 | contig 10133 bp, 6 predicted proteins | sample Plot56_FD_92541 | JGI IMG/M metagenome (GOLD analysis project Ga0126309, IMG submission 92541) | Serpentine soil microbial communities from UC McLaughlin Reserve, CA, USA - Plot56 | ecosystem: Environmental > Terrestrial > Soil > Grasslands | place: USA: UC McLaughlin Reserve, Lake County...
GCCCCAAGCGGGCTCACCGCCACTCCGGGGGATGGAAGCGTGGCACTGGACTGGGACGACAATGCGGAGCCCGACCTGGCCGGCTACCGGGTCTACCGTCGGAGTGCCGACGGCAGCTGGCCCACCAGCCCGCTGACGACCACCACGGCCAGCAACTACACGAACAGCGGGCTCACAAACGGCACGTCCTACACCTACCGGGTAACGGCCGTCGACGGCTCGGGCAACGAAAGCGCCCCCTCGGCTTCGGTGAGCGCCACTCCGGTGACGGCCCCCGCTGGGGATCCGGTGGTCACGGCCGCGGGCGATATAGCGGGCAGCGCAACGGACGGCGTGCCGACGGGGAACCTGATCAAGGAGATCGATCCGACAGCTGTCCTGACGCTCGGCGACAACGCCTACGAGGACGGCACCCTGCAGCAGTACACCGACTATTACGACCCTGGTTGGGGGGCGTTCAAGCCGAAGACCTACCCGATCCCCGGCAACCACGACTACCACACGCCCGCAGGGGAAGGCTATTTCACCTATTTCGGCGCGCGAGCGCAGGCGGAGTACTACTCCTACGACCTGGGATCCTGGCACCTGATCGCCCTCAACGGCGAGCTCCCCCACTCGGCCGGATCGCCGCAGGAGGTCTGGCTGAAGGGCGATCTGGCGGCGAACGCCGACAAGTGCACGCTGGCCTACTGGCACGAGCCGCGCTTCACCTCGGGGGACGTGCACGGCAACGACACGTCCTTCGATCCCTTCTGGGAGGACCTCTACGCGGCGCGGGCGGACGTTGTGCTGAACGGCCACAACCACAACTACGAGCGCTTTGCGCGGCAGAACCCACAGGGGCAGGCCGACCCGGCCGGGATGCGCGAGTTCGTGGTGGGCACCGGCGGCGAGAGCCACTACGGCTTCGGCGCCCCGCAGCCAAACAGCGAGGTCCGCAACGGCGAAACCTTCGGGGTGCTGAAGCTGACCCTCCACTCCGGCAGCTATGAGTTCGAGTTCGCGCCGGTGGCCGGCCAGACCTTCACGGACGGGCCGGCCACCACCAGGTGCCACAACGGGAGTGGCGACACCACCCCGCCGGCGGTCCCCGCCGACGTCGCCACGACTCCGGGCGACGGCCACGTCGCGCTCGACTGGTCGGACAACCCGGAGTCCGATCTGGCGGGCTACCGGGTCTACCGCGACGGGAGCAGGATCGCCAATCCGGTCGCGAGCTCCTACGACGACAGCGGCCTGGAGAACGGCAAGAGCTACTCCTACCAGGTGAGCGCGATCGACGAGGCGGGCAACGAGAGCGCCAAGTCGGCCGCGGTGGCGGCGACTCCGCAGGCCTCACCGAGCACGGGTCCCTACCCGCTCCGAGGGATCTACTCGCGCGAGACCGACGGCAGCTTCGACCGCCAGACCGCGCTTGGGTTCAACCTGATCGACTCCGATCCGGACGACCTCGGCGACGTGAACGGCACCAGCGAGAAGGCGATGGTGTGGGTCGGCAGCTATGACCGCTCCAGCTGCCAGTTCGAGACGAGCGACGCGACGCTGCGCTCGCAGGTGGAGGCCCACGTCGGCGACCCGCGGGTCGCCGTTTGGTATCTGAGCAACGAGCCCGTGTTCGGCGGCGACGCCGACTGCCCGGGCGTCTATGCCCAGCACAAGCAGCGCTCGGAGCTGATCCATTCGATCGACCCGTACGCGAAGACGCTGGTCGTGATCGACGGCAACAGCGGCGAGGCCGGCGGCCTGCCGCCGTACACGCTCGACGAGATCCCCAAATGGAAGGACACCACCGACATCGTCGGCATCAACGCCTACATCTGCCGCCAGAACGACGTCTGCGAGTACGGCTGGATCGACAAGCTGGGACAGGCCGCCGCGGGCGCCGGGCTCAACTTCTGGGGCCAGGTCCAGGCCTTCGGCGAGCCCGCCGGGCAAGGCTTCGACATGTGCACCGACACCAGCTGCGGCAAACCGCGCCTACCCACCCCAGCCGAGCTCCACCAGCAGTTCGACCACTGGCGCGCCACCAAGATGAGCGGCTACCTCGTCTTCCAATGGCGCTGGCCCGACAACCACCCCGACATCTGGCTCGCCAACCAACCCGAACTCCAATCGCAGCTTTCTCTGGAAAACAGCCGCTAAGGGGCCGACTTGGGTGAAACCTAGCGACCGCCAGGTGGGCCGCGAAACCATCGACCGTCGCGGCGGTTAAGCCGCCTCCTTGGGAAACGTCGTGGGCGCTCCCTACGACGTCCCGTTCTCGATTGCCAGTTGGGATTGGAGTTCCCCGTGGTTTGCGAGCCACAGGCTGGATTGGCCGCTGGGCCAGTCCCACGCGAAGACGAGATAATTACTCATCTTCGTTGCTCGCCAGTGGTTGAATTCCTCATGCAGCTCTGCGGGCGTCGGCAACCGAGCCTTGCCGCATTCAGTACCACACATTTCATACCCCTTGCCGTCAGGATCACCAAATGCCTGAACTTGGCCCCAGAAATTAAGACCTGCACTTGATGCCGCTTGACCGATTTTGTCGATCCAAGCATAGTCACAGGTACTATCTCCCTGGTGACATATATAGGCATTGATGCCAACTATGTCAGTGGTGTCCTTCCAGTGTGGAAGTTGATCTAAGGTGTATTGGTCGCTGTTTCCATCAGTCCCTACAAAGGTCTTTGCATTGGGGTCAATCGAGTGAACTAACGCCGTTCTGTCCTTGTGCTGTTGATAAACATTGGGACAGTTGTTAGTGGCCCCTTGTATCGGCTCGTTGCTCAAATACCAGAAACCGACCCGCTTATCGCCTACGTGCGCAGAAACCCATGTGCGCAACTGCGAGTCGCTCACATCGAACTGGCAGGTAGAGGTGTCATAGCTACCCACCCAAACCATTGCCTTTTGATTCACTCCATCTACGTCGGAAATAGTGCCAGGATCAGAGTCGATCAGGTTGAAGCCGATGGCGGTTTGGCGGTCGAAGGTTCCGTCGGTCTCGCGCGAGTAGACCCCTCGTAGCGGATAGCGACTACCGCTCGAGGAGGCCTGCGGAGTCGCCGCTATAGCGGCGGACTTGGGACTCTCGTTGCCGGCCTTGTCGATAGCGCTGACCTGGTAGGAGTGGCTCGTGCCGTTGGTGAGGCCGGTGTCGTCGTAGGAGCTGCTGGTCGGGCTCGCGATCTTGCTGCCGTCGCGGTAGACGCGGTAGCCCGCCAGGTCGGCCTCCGAGTTGTCGGACCAGTCGAGCGCAACGTGGCCGTCGCCGGGGGTCGCCGTCAAGCCGCTCGGCGCCGCGGGCGGGCTGGTGTCGGGGGACGAAGCGCCGTTGTGGCAGCTGTTGGTGCCCGCATCGGTGAACGTCTTTCCCGCCACCGGCGCGAAGCGGAACCCATAGCTGCTTGCGTGCAGCGTCAGCTCGAGCACACCGAAGCTGTCGCCGTTGCGGACCTCGCTGTTGGGCTTGGGGGCGCCGAAGCCGTAGTGGCTCTCACCGCCGGTGCCCACCACGAACTCGCGCAGCCCGTTCGCGTCGGCCTGGCCCTGGGGGTTCTGCAATCCGAAGCGCTCGTAGTTGTGGTTGTGGCCGTTCAGCACCACGTCGGCCCGCGCCGCATAGAGGTCCTGCCAGAAGGCGCCGAACGAGCTGTCGTCACCATGCACGTCCCCGGAGGTAAAGCGCGGCTCGTGCCAGTAGGCCAGCGTGCACTTGCCAGCGTTGGCCGCCAGGTCGCCCTTCAGCCAGACCTCCTGTGGCGATCCGGCCGAGTGGGAGAGCTCGCCGTTGAGGGCGACCAGGTGCCAAGCGCCCACGTCGTAGGAGAAGTACGCCGCCTGCGCCCGCGCGCCGAAGTAGGTGAAGTAGTCGGCGCCGCCGGGCGTGTGGTAATCGTGATTGCCCGGACTCGGGTAGGTCCTCGACTTGAAGGCACCCCAGGAGGGGTCGTAATAGTCGGTGTACTGCTGCAGGGTGCCGTCCTCGTAGGCGTTGTCGCCGAGCGTCAACACCGCGGCGGGATCGATACCCCGGATCACGTCGGCCGTCGCCACCCCATCCGTTGCGCTGCCCGCGATATCGCCCGCTGCGGTGACCACCGGATCCCCAGCCGCGGCTGTCACCGGAGTGGCGCTCACCGAAGCCGAGGGGGCGCTTTCGTTGCCCGAGCCGTCGACGGCGGTTACCCGGTACGTGTAGGACGTGCCGTTGGTGAGCCCGCTGTTCGTGTAGTTGCTGACCGTGGTGGTCGTCAGCGGGCTGGTGGGCCAGCTGCCGTCGGCATTCCGACGGTAGACCCGGTAGCCGGCCAGGTCGGGCTCCGCGTTGTTCGCCCAGTCCAGCGAGACGCTTCCATCCCCCGCCGTCGCCGTCAACCCGCTCGGCGCCGCCGGCGACGTCGTGTCCGCGACTGGTGGAGCGGCCGCCACCGTCGCCGTCGGCTGCGAGCTCGCCGTCGACGAGCCCGCCGCGTTGGTGGCGGTCACTGCCACCCGCAGCGTCCCGCCGGCGTCGGCAGCCGCCAACGTGTAGGTCTTGGCGGTCGCGCCCGCGATATCGGCACAGCCTCCGCCCGCTGCGTCACAGCGCCGCCAGCGATAGCCATAAGTGATCGGCTGCGTACCACTCCACACACCCGGCTCGGCCGTCAGCGTCTGTGCTTCTTGAGCCGTGCCCGAAACGGTCGGCAGGGAACTGTTCGTCGGGGCGACCACTTGGCCCTGCACCACCGCAGACTGGGCAGAGCTTGCCGAGCTCCAGCCGAGCGCATTGCTCGCGGTCACCCGCATTTGGAGCCTGGAACCCACATCCGCCGAGGTCAACGTGTAGTTCTTTGCGCTCGCGCCGGCAAGGTCCTCACACACCCCAAGCGCGCTGCAGCGCCGCCACTGATAGCTGTAGCTGATCGGCCGCGTCCCGCTCCAGCTGCCCGCATCGGCCTTTAGGATCTGTCCTTGTTGCGCCGTGCCCGCGATCGTCGGCGGCGACGTGTTCACCGGCGGCCCGGTCTTTGCCTGCACCGTGGCGGACCGAGGGGAGGTCGACGAGGTCGATCCCGTCGAGTTGGTCGCGGTCACCTGCACGCGCAGGGTGTAGTCCACGTCCGCTGAGTCGGGCACGTAGGTCTTGTCGGTCGCGCCGGCGATGTGGGAGCAGCCTCCGCCTGCCGAGTCGCAGCGCTGCCAGCGGTAGCCGTAGCTGATCGGCTGCGCGCCACTCCACGCCCCCGGCTCGCCCGTCAACGTCTGCGTCTCCTGAGCTGTGCCCGAGATCGTCGGCGTGGAAGTGTTCTTTGGAGCGCCGGTTGACGGCGCGAACGACTCACCGCTGGTCGGAGGGGCGGTCAGTGGGCCGAACGGCTCACCGCTGGTCGGAGGGGCGGTCAGTGGGCCGACCGTTCCAGACGTTGCGGAGCAGTGCTGCTTGACACTGCGCTCCGTGCGTCGCTTTGCGGCCTTCCGCTTCCTCAGGACTCGGCGCCAACGGCGCGCCCGGTGCCCGCTGGCGTGTTGGTACTTGCGCCGGGCGCTCGACAGGCGGCGAGCAGCGCGCCTGTGGCTTGCCTTCGCTAGGCGGCAACCCTGCGTGCCGTTTCCGGCCAAGTTCGAGGCGGTGCCCACGACACTGGTCATCGCCATCGTCGAGTTGATGGAACGTTCGCTGGTTTGGGCGGAAGAGGCTCCCGGAGCGAACGCCCACGGGGTTGCGGCCGCCAACGCGATCAGCACACAAAGGCCCGGCGCGCGAGTGCGCCGATCGCGTAGCGAGCCTACGATGACCTTGCGAGCATCGCGCAATTTTCCGCCCCTCTTTTTTCGGCCTGCGGAGTTAGCTGACGGGCTCGCGCGAAAAGAGACGCGCTACGCCGCAGGTCGCGCGGGGTGACCCTGGAGGGCTTGCCCCGAGCAACGGCGATTCGCCCCACCGGCGTCCGAGTAGGACGGTCCGGCAATGGGTCCCCCGCTCGCCGCCGCCCCGGTGGCGACGACGATTCGGCACTTGTGGCCCGCCACTCAAGCAGACGAGGAGGACGGAACCACCGCGCAAGCTCCGTCTCTGCCGGAAAGTCCGTGAGAAGCTGCCCCGCGATCGCTTCCGATGGGCGCACTTCGCAGCGCGTCGGCGTTGCACGCGCGCGCCTTGAGCATGGCTTTCGCCCCTGGACACATGCTGGATACCCTGGATGCCGCCCGAGGCCCAGACCTACCGGCCTGCGGTGTACCCCGACGCGCCAACGGAAAGGTACGGGCGTGACTCAGGACGAGATGCTGGACGGCAAGGGCGGCCAGTGCTCAGGCACGCTCACCGTCGGCGTGCCGCACCACGTGGTGAAGAGCAAGAAGAAGGGCAAGAAGAAGTACTCGACGCCGAAAGACTCCGGGCGCGTCGTGAACTCCTTCAGACCGTAGGAAGGCGCCTCCAGGAGGACCGACGCCGCCAGGGAGCGGACGAGGCCGCGAAGTCAGCGGCGGCTCAGGCGCGCCAGCAGGCTCCGGCTTCGGCGCGAACGGGCACGAGCAGCGAACCACGCGCCGACCGCGGCGGCGGCCGCTCCCGCCGCCGTGGCGGCGCGCCCGGCCGGGAACGAGCGACCGGACTCCGGCTCGGCCGGCTCAGCGGCCTCCCGGGGCTCAGGAGCTTCGTCGCCCTCAGGCGCTTCAGCGCTTGCCTTGGAATCCTCGCCGGTGCGCGCTTCGGTGGGGTCGCTGCTGTCCTCGGAATCGTCGAGCGGCCGGTCCTCACTCTTTTCCTCCTGGTCTGTGGGCACGAACAGACGCGCGTTGGAATTGCCCTCTGGCGCGAGCTTCGACGCTCCCGGGCCTGGCACCGTCTCCCGCGGGTCGGTTCCGTGGCTTTGCTCCTCGGTCATGGCGATCCTCGCTATCGGGTCGGGTTGGCGGTTTGCGAGTACCCGGGCGCCTTGGCCGTACACGAGGCGCACACGGGGCCGGGCAAGTGCAGGACTCGTCTTGCCAGCCGGCTACACGGACGTCGACGTGGGCACGTAAGCCGCCAATACTTCGGCCCAGTACGACGACCAGGCGGGGTCAGCGGGGCGCCGGAGCGACTTGGCGCTGCTGAATCGCTCGACGAACCGAGTCGGCGACGCCTGGCATATCGCGCTCGATGGAGCGGAACCCCTGGCGCGTCATCACGATCAGCTGCATGGGGGAGGTCGCCACCACGGAGGCCGTCCTCTCCCCGCTCTCCGAGTGCAACGCCATCTCGCCGAAGAAGTCACCAGGGCCGAGATTGGCTACGCGCTCCTCCCCGCGCACTACCTCTGCCGAGCCCTCCTCGATCACAAAGAACTCGAGGCCTGTCTCGCCCTCGGCCATGAGACTCTTGCCCGCCGGAACGTCGATCTCGTCCGTGAGACTTGCGAGCCGGGCCCGCTCCCTCTTCTTGAGCGACGAGAACAACGGAACCTGCTTGAGTTGGCCTTGGTGCATTGGGACCCCTTTCAGACGCGGCGAGTACCAGCCCGATCCTACGTCCGACCGCCTCGAGGAATCAAGGCGTGCACGGCCCGCGGGATCAGCGCCGGCCGAGCGCACGCCCCTGGGCCAGCCCGGCCGCGATTACTCTCGAGCGCGGGCGCGAGTCCATGAGGTTCCGCCCGATCGCCGCCAGGGACCCCCCGTCCGGGGAGACCGTCATGACCTCTGCTCCTCGTCGCTGGAGCGTCAGCGCCTCAACCGCGGCGAGGGAGCGTGACAGCAGCCCCAGCGCCCCAAACGGTGTGGCGAGGTTCGGGCGAATGGACCCGGTGGGGTTGAGGCAGAGGACGCGCGTCCCGCGACCCGCCCGCGCACGATCCATGCTCGTGGGGCTCCACACGCCGCCGTCGACGTAGCTTCGGCCATCCAACTCGACCGGGCGGAAGACGCCCGGAATCGCGCACGACGCCTCGACGGCCGTACCAACCGAAGCTGAGGGGGCGGCGGGCGAGCCGAACATGACCCGGCGGCCGCTCTCGAGCTCGACGGCGGAGATCGACAGGCGCCCGTCCCAGCGGGCACCGGCCCGGTCGAGCTCGCGACCGAGCTGCCCGAGCGAGCGACGCCCTCTCGGCAGGCGGCTGAGGGCAGCTCTGCGAAGCAGCGCGCCGGCGGCCTCTGTGGAGCGCAACCCGACGGCCGCCAACGGCGCACCGACGCTGCCGCCCACGGCAAGGCCCAGCTCCAGCCCCCGCCCGAGCAGAGCGGAGGACCGCCCAACCTCGGGGGCCGGCGCAGTCGGCTGCTCCGGCAGCTTCCCAAGTCGCTCGCGCGGGTCAAGGCCGGCGGCCAGTGCCGCCGCGACTATCGAGCCCGCGGAGGTCCCTACAAAGCCCTCACAATTGCGCGGGTCGAAGCCGGCCGCCTCCTCGAGACCAGCTAGCACGGCGCTCATCCAGGCCTCACCGAGGACGCCGCCGCCGCCGAGCACGAGCACCTGAGGGGCGACGAAGCCGGACACACCGGACCCTTACCCACCGGCGACGCCTTTAGAGCCCGCGCGGCGGCTGCCGCTGCCGTAACCAAGATCGGTCTCCGCGCATAGCCGAGCGCCCAGGCGGGTAGGACTACAACCGGGGATCCCTCGACTGGGAGGAGAGACTCGATGAACGAGACCCGGGCCGGTGGAGGCGCAGACAGGGTCGATTGGGTCGCCGCCGAGCGCTCGCCGGAGTTCCAGGAGCTCCGGAAGCGAAAGAGGGCATTCATCCTGCCGGCCACGATCTTCTTCCTCGCATGGTTCTTCGGCTTCATCCTGCTGACCGCCTACGCCGAGGACTTCATGGCCGAGTCCGTGTACGAGGGCCTTACGGTGGGTTACTGCCTGGCGCTGAGCCAGTTCATCATGGTCTGGGTGCTCACCGCCGCGTATCTGCGCCGGGCCGACCGGGTGTTCGACCCACTGGCCGCGCGAGCGGCGGCTCGAGCCGTCCAGCCCGCCGGCGGCACGGCGCCGCGGACCGGTGACGAGGTGAGCGGGCGATGACCTACCTGGCGGCGGACGTCAACTCGACCGCGCTGACGGTCTTCGCGATCGTCGTGGCGGTCACCCTGGTGGTGACCTACTTCGCCTCGAAGCGGGTGGCAACCGCCACGGACTTCTGGGCAGCCGGCCGCGGCCTCACCGGCCCCCAAAACGGCTTCGCGATCGCCGGCGACTACATGTCGGCGGCTTCGTTCCTGGGCATCGCCGGGCTCATCTACCTGTTCGGCTTCGACGGCTTCCTGTACTCCGTCGGCTTCCTCGTGGCGTTCCTCACGGTGCTGTTCCTGCTCGCCGAACGGATGCGCAACTCGGGCAAGTTCACGATCGCCGACGTCCTGTCCTTCCGCCTCAACGAGCGGCCTGCCCGCGCGGCGGCGGCCCTGGGGACGCTGTCGGTGGCGGGCTTCTACTTGATCGCGCAGATGGTGGGCGCGGGGGTGCTGATAGAGGCGCTCGTTGGCATCGACTTCTGGCTGTCGGTGGTACTCACCGGCGGCTTCATGATCATCTACATCGTGGCCGGCGGCATGCTCGCCACCTCGTGGGTGCAGATCATCAAGGCGTTCCTGCTGATGGCGACGGCGATCGCACTGACGCTGTTCGTGCTGAACGAGATCGGCTGGAACCCGATCGACCTGTTCAACGACGCGAAGGCGAAGTCGGCGACGCCGGGCGACTACCTGAAGCCCGGCCTGTTCCTGGCCACCCCGCTCGACACCGTGTCGCTCGGGCTCGGGCTGGTGCTGGGAACGGCCGGCCTGCCGCACATCCTGATGCGCTTCTTCACGGTTCCGGATGCCAAGGCTGCCCGCTCCTCGGTCGGCTGGGCGGTCGGCCTGATCGGGTCCTTCTACGTGATGACCACGGCCATCGGCTTCGGCGCCCGCGCCGTTCTCGGCAAGGCCGGCGAGGAGGCTGCCGGCGAAGGCGGCAATCTGGCGGCGCCGAACCTGGCCGAGAACCTTGGCGGCGGTGTCGGCACCACGGGCGGCGACCTGTTCCTGGCCGTGGTGGCCGCGGTCGCGTTCGCCACCATCCTCGCCGTCGTGGCCGGGCTCGTGATCTCCGCGTCGGGCGCGGTCGCGCACGACGTGTGGTCGAACATCGTGCGGCGCGGCAGGGACTCGGAGAAGGAGGAGGTCTGGGTCGCGAAGATCGC
>Ga0126309_10000915_pt1 | contig 10130 bp, 10 predicted proteins | sample Plot56_FD_92541 | JGI IMG/M metagenome (GOLD analysis project Ga0126309, IMG submission 92541) | Serpentine soil microbial communities from UC McLaughlin Reserve, CA, USA - Plot56 | ecosystem: Environmental > Terrestrial > Soil > Grasslands | place: USA: UC McLaughlin Reserve, Lake County...
AGGTGGCTCGTACTTCGTCGAGGCTCTGACGGACGAGATCGAGCGCCAGGCCTACGACTACTTTAGGCAGATAGACGAGATGGGCGGGATGATAAAGGCTATAGAGGCGGGCTTCCCGATGCGGGAGATCTCCGAGGCCTCCGCCCGCTACCAGCGCGAGCTCGAGGAGAACAAGCGCTACATGGTCAACATCAACATCTACGAACCCCAGGACGAGCAAGACGTCGAACTCCACCGCATAGACCCCGAGGTTTCAGAAGGTCAGATCGAACGCCTGAAGGCTCTCAAGGAGCGCCGCGACAACGACAGGGTCGAACGGTGCCTCGAGGAGCTCAAGCAGGCGTGCCGAGGTGATGAAAATACGATGTATTCGATCCTCGAGGCCGTGCGGGCGTACGCAACGGTCGGAGAGATCAGCGCCGCGATGCAGGAGGTCTTCGGCGACTACCGCGAGACGCCGGTGATTTGAGGCTTCAGGCATCAGGAGGGCAGTGCGCTTGCCTGAATGGTGGCCGAAGAAGAAGCTCGACGATGCTCGATCAGGCTCCGAACATACGATCCATGAACTAGCCCCGCGGGGCCGTGGGCTGGCTCCCGATTCCGGATCTCGGGTATAATCTGTTTGATACACAAGTATCAGAATTGTCGGGAAGGAGGCTGGATGTGCTAGCCATGGTGGTCGACCTTCGGATCAGTCCGGTGGACACGAAGGAATTGGTACGTGTCTACCGGGATGAGGTAGTGCCGCTGGCCAGGGAGCAGAGGGATTTCAACGGCGCGTGGTTGCTTACGGACCCGGAAACGGGGGTTGGGATCTCGATCACCCTCTGGGATACCGACAAGCACGCGGGTGAGATAGAAGGCTTCTACGACGAGAAGGTCGAGAAGTTCGCCGCGCTGCTGACCGAGACCCCGGTGCGCAAACATTACGACCTCGAGGTGATGGCGTAGCCGTCCGAACGGGCCGCAACGTTCGGTCTCCCGGTTCGTCGCAGCGCGCTTGATACTCCCGTGGTCTGCTAGAATCCGAGGGACGGAGGAGTAATTTCGGCTCCTCGCGTGGGGACCTTTGAGCACAGGAGGAGGTCTATGGCTATTCGAGAGACCAGTGCCGGCCACGAGGCGCTGGGACTGGACGAGGACGACCTACGCAGGGTGCACTACCACATGCTTCTCGCGCGGCGGGTGGACGAGCGGTCCTGGATCCTCAACCGCCAGGGCAAGGCGGCGTTCGTGATCTCCTGCCAGGGACAGGAAGGCGCCCAGGTCGGCGCCGCCTATAACCTGCGTCCCGGCAAGGATTTCCTATACCCTTACTACCGCGACTCGGGGATGACCCTGCTCCTCGGCCAGACCCCTCGCGACCAGTTCCTTAGCCTCCTGGGCAAGAAAGAAGACCCGAACAGCGGCGGTCGCCAGATGCCTGGCCACTTCAGCAGCCGGAGACTGAACATCGTGACATCCTCTGCCCCGGTCGGGATCCAGTACCCGCAGGCCGCAGGCACGGCCCTCGCGTACAAGATCCGCGGCGAGGACGGCGTCGTGCTGGTGTGCGGCGGCGAGGCGTCGACCAGCGGCGGCGACTGGCACGAGGCGATGAACTTAGCCGGTATCCACGACCTGCCCCTGGTCTGCCTCGTCGAGAACAACGCCTACGCCATCTCCGTCCATGCTTCCTTCCAAGTCGCCGGCTCTATAGCGAAGAGGGCCGAGGGCTACGGTTTTCCCGGCCACGAAGTAGACGGCAACGATGTACTCGCCGTCTTTGAGGTAGCCAAAGAGGCCTTCGAGCGTGCCCGCGCGGGCGAGGGCCCGACGCTCATCGAGGCGAAGACCTACCGTATGACAGCCCACTCTTCGGACGACGACGACCGGAGGTACCGCGAACGCGAAGAGATCGAGGAGTGGCGCCAGAAGGACCCTATCGTCCGCTTCGAGAAGTACCTCATGGATAACGGTGTCCTGGACGAGTCGGAGAGGGAGGAGATCTCGGAGCGCATAAAGGCCGAGGTCGCAGAGGCGAGCCAATACGCCGAGGACGCCCCGTTCGCCGATCCCGAAGACGTACTATCGGGCGTCTACGCGGAGAGTTAGCCATGGCTACCAAGAATGTGCTCCAGGCTATCCATGAGGGGCTCGCCGAGGAGATGCGCTCGGATGAGTCGGTAATGGTGCTCGGAGAGGATGTGGGCAGGGCCGGCGGTGTTTTCCGGGTGACGCAAGGATTGCAGGAGGAGTTCGGGGCCGCGAGGGTGATGGACACCCCGCTGGCGGAGAGCCTGATCGTGGGCTCGGCCATAGGTCTTTCGGTGAACGGGATGCGTCCCGTGGCCGAGATACAGTTCGCGGACTTCATCCCGCCCGCGTTCGACCAGATCGTCAACGAGGCGGCCAAGTTCTACTACCGTTCGAACGGCGACTGGAACTGTCCCATAACCATCCGGGCGCCTTACGGCGTCGTGCCCGGCGGTGCCCTCTACCACTCCCAGAGCGTCGAGGCCTGGTTCTGCAATACACCGGGCCTCAAGGTGGTCGCGCCGACGTTCCCCGCCGACGCCAAGGCCATGATCAAGAGCTCCATCCGCGATCCCAACCCCGTCCTCTTCTTCGAACACAAACGCACATACCGCCTCATAAAAGATGAAGTCCCCGACGAAGATTATGAAGTCCCGCTCGGGAAAGCTCTCGTCCGTCGCGAGGGCACGGATATTACGGTCGTCGCCTACGGCCTCATGCTCTACATGGCCCTCGAGGTGGGCGAGAAGCTCGCCGAAGAGCACGGCGTTCAGACCGAGGTCGTAGAACCAAGAACGCTGTATCCGCTGGACAAGGAGACGATCCTCGACTCGGCCAAGAAAACGGGCAAGGTGCTGGTGATCTCCGAGGCCAACCTGACGGGCTCGGTCTCGGGAGAGATAGCGGCCATCGTGGCGCGCGAGGCGTTCGAGTGGCTCGATGGGCCGGTGATGCGCCTCGGCGCCCCCGACGTGCCCGCGGCGGCTTTCGCCCACCCGATGATGGAGCATTTCGTGCCTTCGGCGGAGAAGATAGAAGAGGCCATGCTCGAGCTGGCGCGTTACTAGAGGAGGGATTGTGGCGAAACCGGTAACGATGCCGCAGCTGGGTGAGAGCGTGACGGAGGGCACCATTACCCGCTGGCTCAAGGCCGAGGGCGACGAGGTGGAGATGGACGAGCCCCTCGCCGAGGTCGACACGGACAAGGTCAATGCCGAACTGCCATCGCCCGTGGCAGGCAAGATCGAAAAGTTCCTCGTCTCCGAAGGCTCGACGGTCAACGTGGGAACCGAGATCGTACTCGTCGCCGTCGCCGGAGATTCCCCCGCGGCCGATGCCCCGCCACAAGAGAACGTCGCCGCCGACGCTCCCACGGAAGAGTTCCCCGCCTCGGGCACGGAAGCGCAGCCCGTCTCCCATGGCATTGAGAGGCAGCAAGCTACCACCCCCGCAGACAGCGACGGCGACGGACGCGGCGAGATCGAGGACGCCGAGACCTTGCGTCTCACGCGTTCCTCCCCGGTCGTCCGGCGCCTCGCCGAGGAGCACGGGGTAGAGATAGCACAGATACCAGGCTCGGGCACTGGCGGACGCGTGACCAGGAAAGATATCGAAGGCTACATAGAGGAACAGGAGGAGCCCGCAGCGGAGCGCGAGGAATATGCGCCTCCAGGACTACGGGAAGAACGAGGAGCCTTCGTCGAAGCCGAGCCGGAGCCCGAACGCGTGCCGGTCTACGAGGGTGACCGGGTCGAGGACTTGAGCGGCATCCGGCGGGCCATAGCCAACCGGATGTCGGCGAGCAAGCGCGAGGCCCCGCACGCTTGGACCATGGTCGAGGTGGACGTGAGCGGGCTCGCCGCCCTACGCGAGCGGGAGAAAGAGGCATTCGCGGAGCGCGAGGGTGTGAAGCTCACCTACCTGCCGTTCATAGCAAAGGCAACCGTCGAGAGTCTCAAAGAGAATCCCGTCCTCAACTCGGTCTGGGACGGGGACCACATAATCTTGAGAAAGCGCATAAATGTGGGCGTGGCCGTCGACCTGGAAGATGCCCTCATCGTGCCCGTCATCACCGACGCCGACGAGTTGAACATCCTCGGGCTTGCGCGCAAGATCGACGACCTCGTGCGTCGCGCCCGCGCTCGAAACCTTGGCACCGCAGACGTCTCGGGCGGCACCTTCACCGTCAACAATCCGGGCGCTCTCGGTAGCGTGGTCTCCACGCCTATCATCAACCACCCGCAGGCGGCGATCCTCTCCGCGGAAGCGATCGTCAAGCGTCCTGTCGTCATAGACGACGCCATCGCCGTACGCAGCATGATGAACCTCGAGGTCTCCTTCGACCACCGTGTTCTCGACGGCGGAGCCGCACTGAAGTTCCTGAACGCGGTCAAGAGGAGATTGGAAGGTTACGGTCCGGAGAGCGGCATCAGCTAACTGATCCTCTTGCAGCACGGGAGTGAGAGATGAAGTACCTCACGGTTATCGAGACCACCGAAACAGGCTTTTCGGCCTACTCCACGAACATTTGAGGTGACAGAGCCGGACGTCGAAATGGATGCAAACCCCGGATTCCGACGTGTGCTCGAAGATGTATTGAATAGGATCGACTGCGAGGAACTCGTACGCCTGACACGGGAGCTCGTCCGTATCCCGAGCGTCTACCGTTCCGAAGAGCCGGATGGCAACGAGGCGAGCGTTGCACGGTTCGTCGCGGATTATCTGGAGAATGCCGGCTTCGGAGTACAGGTGGAAGCCGTCGCCCCGGGCCGTCCGAACGTGTGGGCAGTATGGGAGGGCGACCGTCCGGGGAAGACCCTGCTCTTCGAGGCTCACACGGACGTGGTGACGGAGGGTAGCACGGAGGACTGGGACCACCTGCCGTTCGGGGCCGAGAGAGCTAGAGGACGTATCTACGGGCGTGGAGCTTGTGACACCAAGGGGAACCTGGCTGCGGCCCTCGTGGCGGTGCGTGCGATCAAGGATTCCAGGGTCCCTTTCCCAGGCAGGCTGGTACTCTGTCATCCGGTGGACGAGGAGGGGATGATGGCCGGGATCAAGGCGTTCATCGAGGGAGGACACGCCGATGGAGTAGACGCCGCCGTCATCTGCGAGCCGGAGGAGAATCAGCTCTGCATAAGACAGAAAGGCGCGCTCCGGGTGGGAGTTACAGTGCATGGGCAGATGGCGCACGGGGCCATGCCAGAGAGCGGCGTCAACCCGGTTACACGGGCGGCCCGGTTCGTCGTCGCGGTAGAGGAGCTGGAGAGGGAGGAGGTAGAGCGCCACGACGAAGATGCTTTTCTGGGATCTCCGAGCCTGACACCGACTATCCTGATGGGCCCCGATTGCGGAGAGCCACAGATCAACGTGATTCCGGCGAGCGCTTACGTCGCCCTGGATATCCGCACCGTTCCGGCGCAATCGCACGAAGAGCTGGTCAGCCGCCTGAAAGATATCCTCGCCGATCTAGCTTCAGAAGACCCTGACTTCGACGCTACGCTAGAGGTGATCGAAGAGCGCCCGCCGACCGAGACCCCGAAAGACGAACCACTGGTCAGCGCGATGGCGAAAGCCTACGCTCATCTGACCGGCGAGGAGCCAACCTACAACGGGGTCCCTGGCGCGACAGACGGTACCTTCCTGCATGCGCGGGCCGGCATACCCATCGTCACCACCGGTGCCGGGAGCCGTGAGATCCCACACCACACGGACGAGTGGGTCGACGAAGATGAACTTCTCACCACCTGCAAGCTCTACGCCGCGACGGCGGTGTACTACGCTTACGGAGAGGAAGTCCATGTTTGATTACCGTTCGATGTTCGACCTGACAGGCAAGAGCGCGCTCGTCGTCGGGGCCGGCAGCGGCATCGGCGAGGCCAGCGCGCAAGGGCTCGCGGCCTTCGGCGCGCGTGTGGTGTGCGCCGACGTGGACAGAGAGGCCGCGGAGACGACGGCCACAGAGATAACGTCGGAGGGAGGAGATGCCGATGCTATCGAGCTCGACATGACGGACCCGGACAGCGTAGGGAAGGCCGTCGAGTCCGTGGGAGTTCCTGATGTGCTGGTGAGCACGCCGTCCATCAACGTCAGGAAGCCCGTGCTAGAGATAACGGACTATGAATTCGACCGGATAGTCGAGTTGAACCTGAAAGGGACTTTCCGCCTCATCAGAGACTTCGGACAGGGCATGGCCGAGCGCGGCTCTGGCAGCATCATCGCCTTCTCGAGCATCAGGGGGCAGGTCGTCGAACCGGGGCAGGGGATCTACGCGGCGACGAAGGCGGGGACGGTGCAGATGCTGCGGGCCCTCGCTTCCGAGGTCGGGCCCCGCGGCGTCAGGGTCAACGCCATCGCTCCCGGCATCGTCGAGACGCCCTTGACGGCCCAGATCAAAGACTCCCCTGACTGGTACGACTCCTACGCGGCCAAGAGCATCCTCGGCCGCTGGGCCGCGCCTCACGAGATGGTCGGCATGGTCCTCTACCTCGCCTCAGCGGCTAGCTCCTACGTCACGGGCGCCTTTATGCTGGTCGATGGCGGTTGGACCGCCGCAGACGGACGCTTCACGCCTCCACTGTAGGTATCGACACGATGCATGCAGATCCTCTGGTCCGTATATAGTATTGCTGTCTGGTAGCGAACGGTAGAAGGAGAAGGTCATGGCGGCGGATCCGGGAAGCGATCGGGGGGGCTCGGTCTTTTCCCTCGATGTCAGGCAGATCGTTATAGCCGGAATACTGGGAGGGATAGCGATCTTCCTCGGCGCGACCCAGCTAGGATTTATCCCCGTGCCGAACGTCTCGGGCCGCGCGACCATACTGCACCTTCCGGCTATCGTGGGAGGTGCTCTGGAGGGACCCGTAGTCGGCGCTCTCGCGGGACTCATCTTCGGGATCTTCTCCTGGTTGGACCCCGTCGTGCCACCCTTGAGGAACCCGCTGGTCTCTATCCTGCCGCGCATCCCTATCGGGATCGTATCGTGGTTGGTGTTCGTCTCCCTGCGTAGAACGAGCGTCGACCTGGCCTCCGTGGTAGCCGGACTGCTCGGCTCGTTCACCAACACCGTCGGGGTCGTCGGGATGGCCGTGCTCCTCGGTTACTTCCCGCTCGCGATCTTCCTGGTAGTCCTGCCCCAGGCCATAGCGGAAGCGGTCCTCGCCGCCATCGTCACGCTCGTGGTCGTTCGCGGCGTGATGCTCTTCCGGAGCGGACGGACTATGGCCCCGGAGGACGAGTCGGACGAAGAACGCCGCTACTAGTCAGGGCACAGACCCGATGATCGAACTGAACAACGTCTCATTCACCTACAGAGAGGGCGAACCAGACGCTGTGCCCGCGCTCCAGGATCTGAGTCTGAACATAGAGCCGGGACAGCTCGTCGCGATCATCGGCCACAACGGCTCGGGCAAGAGTACGCTCGTCAAGTTGCTCACCGCCGTCCTCTACCCGACGATGGGTAATATCCGTATAGACGGCGTACCCGTGGACAGGGCGCACCGGTGGGAGGTGCGGCGCAAGGTGTCCGTCGTCTTCCAGGACCCCGACGACCAGCTGATAATGAACCGCGTGATAGACGATATAGCTTTCGGCCCGGAGAACCTCGGACTCTCGCGGGATGAGATCTCAGAAAGAGTGTCCTCATCGGTGGAAATGCTCGGTCTCGAGGACATAGACGGTCGCCTCATCGAAGACCTCTCGCCCGGTCAGAAGCAGAGGGTCGCCGTTGCGGGCGCCCTGGCGATGCGTCCCCTGTTCCTGATCCTGGACGAACCGACCTCGCTGCTTCCCGTCCCGGTCGCGATGCGTCTGATCTCAACTGTTAGGGACCTCAGTCTCCGCGAGAATACGGGGGTTTTGCACGTTACCCACTCTATGTACGAGGCCGTTCTCTTCGAAAGGGTCGTGGTCATGGACGCGGGGCGTGTGATCCTCGACGGAACCCCCGCCGAGGTCTTCCGCGACGTCGAGAAGCTGCGGGAGGTCGGCCTCGACGTGCCGCTCGCCGCAAGCCTCGCCCACCGCCTGCGCGCCCGCGGCATCCCGATCGGAGAAAACATCCTGAACACGGCCGACCTGCGCGCCGCCCTCTCTGCCGCCGTAGATTCTTCGACCTCAGCCTGATGCAGCCCGACGGAAGGCTCCCGGTCCTCGAGTTGAAAGAGTTTTCTTACACCTATCTGGAAGGCACACCGAGGGCGAGCGAGGCGGTGAGGGACGTATCTTTCCGGGTCCATCACGGCGAGCGCGTCGGGATAGTCGGTGCCACCCAATCAGGGAAATCGACGATCGTCGACTCCTTCGCACACCTGCTGCGCCTCCGGCCGGGCCAGGTCTTCTACAAAGGCGAGGACGTGGCCGATCCTGACTATAACAGGGGCAGGCTGCGGCGTGAGATCGGGATAGTGTTCCAGCAGCCTGACTCACAGATCATAGAAGACGTGGTCGGCGCCGACGTCGCCTTCGGGCCGACCGCCGCAGGCCTCTCCGCCCCCGAGACCCGCGAACGCGTCGAGGAGAGCCTGAATACCTTGGGGCTCCCTTATCCGGAGTACCGCCTGCGTTACGTCCACGCGCTCTCCGGCGGCCAGCGCAGGAGGGTCGCCATAGCCGGCGTGCTCGCCATGCACACGCCCGTGCTGGTGCTCGACGAGCCGATGGCAGGACTCGACCCACGCGGCCGCAAGGAGCTTCTGAAGCTCTTGATCCAGCTACAACGCGACCGCGAGCTGACCCTGGTCGTGTGCTCCGCAAGCCTCGCCGACGCCAGCCTGCTGTGCGACCGCTTTATCGTCCTGGATCGGGGCACGGTGGTCATGGACGGTCCCGTGCGCGAGATCCTGCGCGAGGCCGACAGGCTGGCCGAACTGGACATAACCCTGCCCGAGCCGGTCGTCGGAGCCCGCGAGCTGCAGAAGCTCTTCCCCGGCTTCCCGACCGAGCTACTGACCGAAGACGAGCTCGAATCCGAACTGCTCCAGAGGTTGGGACCTACGTAGTGCTCGAACTGCAGCGCAACGTCATCTTCGGGCAGTTCGTCGATACGGACTCGTTCATCCATCGCATGGACGCGCGCATCAAGATCGCCGCGACGTTCTTGTTCATCGTCGCCTCATTCCTCATAGACGGCTACCTCGGCTTCGCCGTCTTGCTGCCGCTGCTGGTCGCCGTAGGCATCTTCTCGAGGATTCCCCTCGGGTATGTGTTGCGCGGCTCACGCATCTTCCTCGCTTTCCTCGCTTTCATCCTCGCCTTCCAGGTACTCTTCTACCAGGGAGACGTGCCTGAATCGAGCTACCTGTGGCGGTGGGGGATACTCTCGATCTCGACCGAGGGCCTCTACACGGCCGGCATCATCGCCCTGCGCGTCATCCTCCTCTACTACGTCACGACCATGCTGATGCTCACGACCTCGCTCGTTGACCTGACGAACGGGTTGGAACTCATCTTTGGCCCGCTACAACGGCTGAGGATTCCTGTCAACGAACTGGTGCTCGTCTTCGTGATCGCGATAAAGTTCGTCCCGATCTTCATCGAGGAGATGGAGCGTCTCGCCAGTGCCCAGACCGCCCGCGGCATCCCCTTCGACGAGGGCGGCGCCATAACCCGGGCCCGTCGCATCGGACGCCTCCTGATCCCCATCTTTATCAGCGGCTTCGCCCGCGCCGACACCCTCACCATCGCCATGAACACCCGCAGCTACCGCGGCGGTCGCTACCGCACCAAGCTCCGCCAGATGCGCGCAAGTTCCTCGGACTGGCTGGCCCTTGCGCTGGTCGTCGGCTGGATAGTCGTCGCGTGGATAGTATAGCTGGTCAGCACGCTCAGGCTTATGCCTTCGCTTGTCAGCACGCCGCCCGGCTTCGCCGGGCAGCTTGTCAGCACTTCAGCAATAAAAAGCTGACGGGCTGACAAGCCTGCGGAGCAGGCGTGCTGACTAGCTGAAATGCTGAGACTATATAGGGCGTGCTAGCACGCCCTATATAGTCTCCCGGCGGCGGCTCAACTGCCCGTAAGGGTGTCCTGTGTACAGGCGTTCCATCGAGCTAATGGCGCCTATCCTCTCCAGCGCCAGGGTGTCCGCGGCTACGTTGGTCGGGACGCCGTCGCGTTTG
>Ga0126309_10000916_pt1 | contig 10128 bp, 7 predicted proteins | sample Plot56_FD_92541 | JGI IMG/M metagenome (GOLD analysis project Ga0126309, IMG submission 92541) | Serpentine soil microbial communities from UC McLaughlin Reserve, CA, USA - Plot56 | ecosystem: Environmental > Terrestrial > Soil > Grasslands | place: USA: UC McLaughlin Reserve, Lake County...
GCGCGGTCGCTGCGGATCGTCGCCCCGCGCAGGTCGCCCGCGCGGCCGGCGGTGTGGACGATCTCGACCCCCGCCACCTCCTCCCGGATGATCTCGGCCAGGCCGCGGATCGTGACCGTCTCGCGCCCGGCGAGATTGTAGGTACGGCCAGCGCCGATGGGCGCGAGCGCGCGCACGACGCCCTCGGCGAGGTCTTCGACGTAGACGAACGAGCGCTGCTGCTCGCCCGTGCCCGCGATCGACAGCGGCGCGCCCGCGCGAGCCCGCGCGACGAAGCTGGGGATGACCGCGGCCGGCCGGCCGCGCGGCCCGTACGGGATCCCGAAGCGTACGATCGTCGCCTCGACCCCGTAGAGCTCGGCATAGGAACGGCAGTAGAGCTCCCCGGCGAGCTTGCCGGCGGTGTAGAGGTGCGCGGGGGGGCGCAGCAGCGTCTCCTCGTCGACCTCATCCGCGTCGACATCGGAGTACACCCAGACCGTCGAGGCGTAGACGACGCGAGGCGTCGAGAGCTGCCGCGCCGCCTCGAGCACGTTCAGCGTGCCCGTGGCGTTGAGCTCGGTCGAGCCTGCGGGCGCGTCGTGGACCTGCGCGACGTCGGCGACCGCCGCCAGATGACAGATCGCGCCGCAGCCGCGGGCCGCGCGCAGGACGTCGTCGAGCTGCCGGACGTCGCCGAGCACGGTCTCGACCTCCGAGGGGTGATGCCACTCGGACGCGCGCGTGTCGAGGATGCGGGGCCGATGGCCGGCCGCGATGAGGCGGTCGACGACGTGGGACCCGATGAAGCCCGACCCGCCGGTGACGAGCACCGCGGTCATGCCACAGAACTTCCCGCCGGGTGGTAATAGAGCGGCACGCACCAGTGGTTCTCGGCCACCCAGTCCGTGTTGGGGAGGTCGTCGGGGGTGTGCATGATGCGGTGGCAGGGCTCCGCATAGACCTTGCCGGTGGAGCGCTCGATCGGGCTGAAGACGATGTACTTGTAGAGGCCCGAGACCATGCCGTCGGGCAGCTCCAACCGGTGCGGGTGAAGCGGATCGAGGCGCTCGCGGGCGACCTCGTTCTTCCACGCCACGATCTCCTCCATCCGCTCGGACTGCACGAGCGCGAGCGCCGCGGTGAACTCGCTCATGCGGAAGTTCAGGCCCGCGACAGCGTGGTCGGGTTTGCCGTAGTCGCGAAACGCGCGCGCATGCGCGCGCAGATCGGCGTCGGCCGAGACGAGGACGCCACCCTCGCCGGTCGAGACGGTCTTGGTGGCGTAGAACGAGTAGACGCCCGCGTCACCGAACGTGCCCGGGCGCCGGCCGTGCCAGCCTGCGCCGTGCGCGTGCGCGCAGTCCTCGAGCAGGAAGATCCCATGGTCGCGGCAGTAACGCGCGATCTGCTCGCTCTCGAACGCCAGGTGCCCGCCGATGTGGACCAATACCGCCGCTCGTGGCCGATGTCGCTCAGCTTTCGCCTCGAAGTCCGCGAAAGACATGCAGAAGTCCTCGCGATTGCAGTCCACGAACGCCACATCGGCCTGGGCCCGGCGGATCGCGAGCGGCGTCGCCATGAACGTGTTGGACGGGCACAGCACCGTCCCCCCGGCCACGCCTGCGTAGTCGAACGCCGCGAGCGCGCCACCGGCCCAGCTGGCGAACGCGACCGCCGGAGCCTGGTTCCAGTTGGACCACGCCGCCTCGAAACGGCGGGTCATCTCCCCGTCGGACCACTGCTGGGAGTCGATCACCTCGTTCCAGAGGTCGTGAAGATGTGCGCGGTCACGCCGATCGAAGCCGATCGCGAACTGCGAAAAGTCGGTGTGGGCCAGCAAGACCGCGCCGACGCTACCAGCGGCGCCCGCTCATCCGCTCGGGACCCGATCCTTGTGCTCACCCGGAAGGTTCGGCTCGGGCGGCTGCGGTCTTCGTCGCCGCGCTCGCGAGCGCCCGCGGCCGGCGTCTGCGCGTCGCGGGAGCGGCCATCGCGATCCTCGTCGGGAGCGCCTCCTTGTCGGCGCCCGGGCATGGAGAAGTGCACCGAGCGGGTACACGACAATGCGCCCGTGTTGCATCGCCTCAACTTGAGCAACGCGGCGGTGCGCATGTTCGAGGAGTGGCCGACGCTCGGCTGGGCTGGAACGGCTTCCGGACGCACCGCCGCGACCGCTGCCGCCAGGCCGACCACTCCCGATGACGACGTCCGGGACCGGCGTGCGCAACGTGTTCCTCGCCAACCTCGTGGGCCATCGGGTGGTCGCCAAGGAGCTGTGGGCGTTCGCGCTCGGCGCCGGCGTCGGCGAGGCGCTGTGGCGCATCGGTCCAGGCCGGGGTAGCGGCGTGAGCGCGCGAGCGGCTCCGACGTCCGGCCGCGTCCCGGTGATCGACGTCGTCAAGGGCCTCGCCATCATCGGCGTCATTGCGCAGCACGCGCTGACCCGCGAGAACATGGACGGCACGGGCGCGGACTTCTGGTTCCGCCAGTCCGTGCCGATTCTGTTCGTCCTGATGGGGTTCAACGCTGCGCGCTCGAGCCTCCGGCGCCCGGCGCCCACGCTCGCGGGGGCGTACGGCGCGCGCTACTGGCGGGGGCGCTTCGGAAGGATCCTGCTGCCGCTGCTGGTCGCCTTCGCGATGGCGCTGGTCGCCGGGGGGGCCAGCGGCCGCCTGAACGTCCGGCCGCTCGCGCTCGTCGGCTACCTCCCGGTGCCGGGCCCGGGTAAATACTGGATCACGATCCTGCTCACCTTCACGCTGATCTGGCCCGCGTGGATGCACCTCTTCCGGCTCCGCCCGGGCCTCGTGGTGGCTGCCGCGATCGCGCTCGACGTGATCTTCGAGCTGTGGGCGGGCCACATGGACGACTTCAGAGGGGCCGGTAGTGCCGGCGGCTATCCCTACGCCTACGACGCCTGCATCCTTCGCTACTTCGCTGCGATCGCGGTCGGCATGTGGCTGGCGATCGACGACGAGCGCACGGCACGCCGGCGGCTCGTGGTCGTGGCGCTCGCGGTGCCGAGCCTCGGGTACATCGCCCTTGCCGGCACCGACCCAGCGGCGCTTCCGTCCTTCGTGCACGGGTTCACGCTCGCCACCAACTTCGCAGCCGTGCCCTGGGCGGCGACGATTCTGCTCGCGGCGCTGCACCTCTGGCCCGCCCGCAGCGTCCCGGGAACGGGCTGGCTCGAGCAGTTGGGTGTCGCGTCCTACGAGGTGTTCCTTGTGCAGGTCGTGTGGCTCGGCGTGCTGACCGACCGTGGTCTGGTGCACTTCCTCGTCGCCGCGCTCGCCAGCGGCTTGCTGGGCTGGGTGCTGCATCGCGTCCTGACCGCGACGGCGGTCGGCTCGCTCGGCCTGGCGCGCGGCTCACTGGCGCGAAGCTAGGCCGCCCGGCGCGGCACCTGGCCGCTCCGAGCGTTCGAGAAGCCTGGCACCGCGAATCCGCGAGGACCTTCCTCAGTGTCGAACCGGGGGCTGCGCTGATGCGAGCAGCCGGCGAACATGAGCATCGGGCGCTGCGCAGGCCTCACTTGGTCCAGCTGGTGGACCAGCTGGAGCGGCTCCAGCTGGAGCGGCTCCAGCTCGACCGGCTCCAGCTCGAGCGGGTGGGGTCGACGGCTTGGGCGGCCTCCTCGGCGAGCTCCTCTGCGGTCGGGAAGCAGTCGCAGCTCCAGCTCGAGCGGCTCCAGCTCGACCGCAGCAGGTCGCTCGCGCCGCTCCAGCTCGACCGGCTCCAGCTCGAGCGGGTGTAGTCGATCGCGCCCGTTGACGCGTCGACGAGCTCGTTCGGGGTGAGGCCCTGGTTGGCGGGTGCGGTGGCGCCCGCGGCGGCCGCCTTGAGCGCGCCGGTGGCCGAGACGGCGGGCGCGCCGCCGGGGAGCGAACGGGCCGAGCGCACCATGACGCCCTTGACCTGGTTGGGGGTCAGGTTCGGGTAGCGCTCGAGCAGCAGCGCGGCGACACCGGAGACCATCGGCGCCGCCATCGAGGTGCCGCCGGCACGGATGTACTGGCCGGTGACCAGGCAGGTCGGACAGAGCGTCGCGAACGCGCTCGCGGGAGCGAGGTTCGAGACGATCCTGGCGCCCGGCGCGTTGATCTCCGGCTTGGATACGCCGTCCTGGGTGATGCCGCGGGCCGACCATGCGGCGAGCGCGTCGTCGCTCTGGGCGCGCGTGCCCTGGTCGTCGACGCCGCCGACGGAGACGACGTAGGGATCGTTGCCCGGCGAGCGGGTGACGGCGTCGGCGTCCGTGCCGCGGTTGCCGGCGGCGGCGACGACGACGATCCCGTTGAACCACGCCGCCTCAACGGCCGCATTGAGCGGGTCCGTCTTGTAGGACTGGGGCTCGGTCGACTCGAGCGAGAGGTTGACGACGCGGATGTTGAGCTCATCCTTGTGGTCGACGACGAACTGCAGGCCGTAGATCACGTCGAGCACGGTGGCGTTGCCCTCGTCGTCGCTGGCCTTGACCGAGATCAGGTTCGCGTCGGGGGCGACGCCGACGTAGCGGCCCTGCACCGGGTCGAGCGCCGAGCGGTTCCAGCCGTTGCCGGCGATGATGCCGGCGACGTGCGTGCCATGGCCGTAGGGGTCACCGGCCGTCCTCGCGTCAGGGTTGACGACCGCTGAGGCCACCACCCGCGACTGGGGCTCGGAGGCAGAGACGCGGAAGTCGGGCAGGTTGCCGGCGATGCCGGTGTCGATGACCGCCACGCCCACGCCCTTGCCGGTGGCGGGCTGGTTCGCGTTCCAGGTCTCGGCCGCGCCCGTGGAGAACGGGTAGGCCGTCTCGAGGGTGCTGGCACGGATGCCCTGCGGCGCCACGCGGGCGTCGAGGGTGACGACGCGCACATCGCCGCGGCGGCTGAGCTGCAGGGCGGCGGCGGCGCTGAGGCGCGCGCCGAATCCGTTGATGACCGACAGGCGCCCGGTCGTCCGGCCGCCGGCCGCGCGAACGGAGCGCATCGCCTCACCTGCGGTGACGCCCTGGCGCAGCTGGACGATGACGCCGACGCGCTTGCCCGGCTCGCGCTGAGCGAGCGATGCGAGGCTCGGGGAGGAAGCCGGCGCCGCCGTGCGGGTGAGCTGCGGGGCGGACAGCTCGGCGCCCGCGTTGGACAGCGCGACGGGAAGCGCGACGGCGAGCAGGCCGAGAGCAAGCCCGATCATCCAGCGCATCCGGAAAACGATGTTCGGGGCGTAAGGCATGCCGCGCGACCTCCATGTCGCTCATCACTCGGTTTGGTCGAGCCGGCGGCTGGGCCGCCTCCCACGGGAGGCCCCTGGCTTTGCGTCCCCACCTCGCGACGGGTTTGCACACTGCAGAACAGCTCTGCAGCAGCTATCGACCTTCCCGCCGCACAAGGCGAGGACCGCTGGACGCGTATATGAAGCGGCGACGCGCCTCGAAACGAGCGACAGTCGGACGCGCGGCCGCCCCATCCGCCCGCTCGTCGCGACGGCCCAGCCGTGCGTGCGCCGGGTGCGGTGCAGCGCTACGTCTTGTCTCCGGCGACTGCTGACACGTCATCGAGCGGCGCGGCGCGCTCGGATCGGTGCGCGTCGTCGCGCACGGTGCGCCAGGACTGCAAGGTGATCCGCAGGATGACGAGCGTGATGCCGAGCCCGATGATGGGGTCGGCGATCGGCAGCCCGATGAAGACGACGCCGGCGGTGGCGACCACGGCGAGGCTGACGTAGGCGTCCGCACGCGCGTGCGCGCCGTCGGCGATCAGGGCCGCGCTGTCGAGGCGGCGTCCGGCGCGCGTCCGGATGAGCGCGGCGATCCAGTTGCCGATGAACCCGACCGCGCCTGCGGCTGCCAGCGCGCCCAGCGCTTCAGGCTCGCGCGGGTCGAAGAGTCGGACGATCGACTCGTAGCCCGCGACGCAGGCCGAGACGAAGATCGCTGCCACGACGAAGAGGCCGGCGATGCGCTCGGCACGCGACGATCGCAACAGAAACGCGACGCCGAGTGGAATGGCGGTGGCGGCATCGCCGGCGTTGTGGATGAGGTCGGCGAGCAGAGCGACCGAGCCCGTGAGCACGTAGACGAGCACCTGGAAAGCGGACGTGAGCCCGAGGACGAGGAGCGAGAGCCCGACCGCCCGCAGGCCCTCGCGAGAGCGCTTGATGGAACTGTCGACAAGACCGTGCGAGTGTGAACCGTGCGCGTGCCCATGCCCGTGCTCGTGTTCGTGCTCGTGTGCCGCGCTCATGCGCCGCCGTCCTCGGATGACCGCGCGCCGCGGCGGTCCTTCAGCTTTCCCCAGGCGACGACGCCGCCGAGGAACAGCAGCGGCGCGATGTAGGCGAGGTTGACCAGCCAGTGGCCCGCGTGGGCGATCGGGCCGATCATGCCGTCTGCGAGTCCCGAGCCGCAGGCAGCTCGACCGGTGCCGGCGGGTGGACGTGCTCGTGGTGGTGGCGGACGGCGGCGAGCAGGTCGGCCACGTGGTGGTCGTGCAGCTCGTATCTGACGTGGCGGCCGTCGCGGCGAGCGTGGACCAGGCGCAGCGAGCGGAGGAGGCGGAGGTGATGCGAGGTTGCGCTCAGGCTCAGTCCCGCGGCGGCGGCGAGGTCCTCCACGCTGCGCTCGCCGCCCAGCATCCCGGTCAGCAGGCGCAGCCGGCCAGGGGAGCCGAGCGCTTTGAGCGTCTCCGCGAGATCCTCTGCGTCGCGCTGATCGAGGCGACGGTCAGGGGCAGAGTGTTCGACGGGATGCGGCATGGCTTGATAGTAATACGTCACATGAGCAAGTGCTCAACTGTTGTCTCGCGTGCCTTGCTGTTGGCCGCGTCGGCGTCATTGGTCCTGCCCGCCGCGGGCTTCGCGCACGCGCTGTTCGGGGACAGCGACCCGAACCGGCCGATCGCGTCCTACCTGTGGCTGGGCTTCCTGCACATGGTCGGGGGGTGGGACCACCTGCTGTTCATCACCGGCGTCGTGCTGATCGCCGGCCGCCTGCGTTCCGCGGCCAAGCTGATCTCGCTGTTCGTCGCCGGCCACAGCCTCACGCTGCTGGTCGCGACGCTGGCGGGCTGGAAGCTCAACGCGACGGTCGTCGACGTCGTGATCGCGCTCAGCCTCGTCTATGTCGGCGTGCAGGGGATCCGGGGCCGGCCCGAGAGCCTGAGCGTGATGGGCGCCGCGGTCTTCGGCTTCGGGCTGGTGCACGGACTCGGGCTCTCGACGCGCCTGCAGGCGCTCGGGCTTCCGGACGACGGTCTGGTGATCCGCGTCGTGCTGTTCAACATCGGCGTCGAGCTGGGCCAGCTCGTCGCGCTCAGCGTGATCGTCGGCCTGGGCACCCTGTTCGTGCGCCGGTTCCGGCTTCAGAGGCGCGACGCCCGGCTGGCCTACGGGAGCCTCATCGCGGCCGGCGTCTTCGCGGCCGCGGTCCTGTCCTTTCCCTCTGAGGAGGCGCGCAAGGCGAGTCAGCCCGTCGCCCGCAAGGGCAGTGCGACCTGCACGGAGGACAGCGCCACGCCGCCACAGACCTTCGGCGGCGGGCACCCCGAGAAGCTCTATTACGGTCCGGAGGAGGACGCGCCGGACGGTGACCTCAATCACGTACTCGGCGACGGCCTGGTCATTGTTCGCTACCGCCCCGACCTCGCCGACGAGCACCATCGGGCACTCGAGCGCTTCGTCGCCGAGAGCGTCCCGCCGTACGTGATCGCCGCCGCCGACCCCGAGCAGGAGGAGTCGATCCGCGCGGTCGTCGCGCTCCGCGAGATGTCGTGTGAGCGGGTTGACATCAAGCAGCTGACGACCTTCCGCGACGAGTGGCTCGCCGAGCTCGACCAGCGTCGAGGCGGCTGACGCGACGAGCACGGCCGGCGCTGGGCGCGGCGGCCGTTCTCGCGCTGCTGCCGGCGGCGCCTGCATCGGCGCATGGGCTGGTCGGCCGCTCTGACCTCCCGATTCCACAGTGGCTGTTCGCGTGGGCTGCCGCGATCGTGCTGGTCGTCTCGTTCCTCGCGCTCGCCGCTCTGTGGCCGAGTCCCAAGCTCGAGCAAGCGCGAGCGTGGCCGGTGCTGCGGGTCCCGCGCGGCGTCGAGGCGCTGTGCGGCGCCGTCGGTGTCGCGCTCTTCGGCGGCCTCGTCTACGCCGGTCTGGCGGGAACGCAGTCAGCCACTGAGAACCTGTTGCCGACGTTCGTGTTCGTGGTGTTCTGGGTCGGCCTGGTGGTCGCGAGCGTGGTGTTCGGCGACGTCTTCCGCGCCTTCAATCCCTGGCGGGCGCTGGGACGGGCGGCCGGCTGGCTCTTCCAGCGGATCAGCGGCGCAGCGGCCCCGCGGCCGCTGGAGTACCCGGAGCGGCTGGGGCACTGGCCCGCCGTGGCGGGACTCGTGGCGTTCGGGTGGGTGGAGCTCGTCTCGGGCTTCAGCGAGGAGCCGGACGTGCTGGCTGGGCTCGCGCTCGGCTACGCCATCGCGCAGCTGCTGGGCATGGCGCTCTACGGGGTCGAGGCCTGGACGCAGCGCGGCGACACCTTCGCCGTCTACTTCGGCATGTTCGCTCGGCTCGCGCCCGTCGGCGTCCAGGAGTGGCGTCTGGTGCTCCGCCCGCCGCTCGTCGGGGTCAGCGCTGCGCCCGCCGTACGAGCCACCGTCGCGTTCCTCTGTGCGGCCATCGGGGTGACGGCGTTCGACGGGGCAGCGCAAGGTTCGCTCTGGCGCAGCGCGGGCGACGCGCTTCAGGATGCAGTCGCTGGACTCGGCTTTGGCGCGTCGGCCGCCTTCAAGGTCTCGCAGACCATCGGTCTGCTCGCCACGATCGCGGTCGTGGCGCTGGTGTGGCGAATCGGCATGGCCGGCGTGCGAAGCGTGACCTCGGCGGTCACCCGGGCGGAGCTCGGCAGGCGATTCGCGCACTCGCTGGTCCCGATCGCCTGTGCGTACGTGGTCGCGCACTACGTCTCGCTGCTGGTGTTCCAGGGCCAGGCGGTAGCCGGCCTCATCTCGGATCCGCTCGGCGATGGCAGCGACCTGTTCGGCACGGCCGGCACGGCGATCGACTACACCGTCCTGTCCGCGAGCGGGTTCTGGTACATCCAGGTCGGTGCGCTCGTCGTCGGCCACGTCGCGGCGCTCGTGCTCGCCCATGATCGCGCGCTCACGATCTTCCCGAAGCCGGAGGAGGCCGTGCGTTCGCAGTACTGGATGCTCGCCGTGATGGTCGGCTTCACGACGCTCGGTCTCTGGCTGCTGGCGCAGGCGAACGCCTGAGCACGAGCGGTTCGGAGCGGCGCATGGCAGGATTGAGCGGAGAGAGTCGCCCATGAATCGCACGCCTGGAACGTAGACGCTCGCCACCGCCCGAGGTCTTGCATGCTGCACCCTGGCGGCTCTGTGCGTTGCTCTCGCGATGGCGGCTGAGAGCGCCGCAGCCGACGGCGTTCGCGTTCAAGCTGACGGCCCTGGCAGTCCTGTGATCGCCGACTGGTCGTTCGCGGTGACGACCTCGTGGAGCACCGATGTCCCGCGCGCCCTGTTCGTGCTGCTGCTGCGCTCGCCGTCCTGCGGGAGGAGCGCCCGGGAGGGCCTCGAGCTCGATCGCCACGGCTTCACGGTTGTCGGCGGGGAGCAGGTCAGCGGGTCGGGCCGTCGCGACGACGAGGTGACCATCACCACCGTCGGCGAGTACCTCGACTGCGGCTACCTGCAACCGAGCAACGATCCGAGCCTGCCCGCTGACGCGGTGCTTGCGTCGCCGCACCGGCTGCGCGCGAGTCGGTGGACCGCAGCCCGTCTCACACGTGCGGGCGTTCGGCGTGAGCTGCCGGGCGGCTCGGTCGCTGGCTCGGCGGTGGAGCGGGGCGCACCCACGGCGACGGCTCGTCGTTTCGGGCTACGAGTGCCGAGCCCGCGGCCGTGCGGTGACATGTGCTGCCTCCGGCCGCAAGGTGACCTTCCGGACACGACCAGCGCGGCCGCACAGCCGCGGCTAGAGCGGCGCCATCCCGGAGGACAGTGACCAGAGGCCGCCGACGGTGAGCACGACCATGAGGGCAAGCACCGCGGCCTGCGAATAGACCGCCCGGCGAGGACCCGGCGCCAGCGGCAGGGCACGGTCGTGCGCGAGCAGCAGGCCGAGGACGTGCCCGATGACGGCGGCGGTCACGTGGACCGC
>Ga0126309_10000917_pt1 | contig 10125 bp, 11 predicted proteins | sample Plot56_FD_92541 | JGI IMG/M metagenome (GOLD analysis project Ga0126309, IMG submission 92541) | Serpentine soil microbial communities from UC McLaughlin Reserve, CA, USA - Plot56 | ecosystem: Environmental > Terrestrial > Soil > Grasslands | place: USA: UC McLaughlin Reserve, Lake County...
GCCGGCGATCGCGACCACACCACATCGGTGGCCACCTCGGTGCCCCGCAGCCAGGCCAGCGCCCACCAGTCGTGCGGGGTCCCGCGGGCGGCGGCCAGGGCGTGGGCGGCGGCGAAGGTCAGCCAGATGGGCGCGCAGCGGCGGAACAGGTGCTCGGCGTCGGGCGACGGGTCGTCGTGCCCGAGCGCCCGCAGCGTCCGGCGGGGCGCCAGCAGCGCCGCGGCGCCGAGAGCGACATCGAACCCGATCATGCCGCGGTTGGCTCGCTCCAGGGTCTGACGTAGATCCATGGCGCCGCCCGAGCATATCCGCGAGGCCCGGCGCGGATGCCGGCACCCCGCCCCCGGGCCCTGGGCACCCACGGCTTAGACTGTCGCCCCCGTGCCCCCCAAGCAGCGCCAGATACGCATCGAGCAGCGCGGCGGGCTGGCGGCCATGCAGCAGCTCGAGACCCGTTCGGACGACGAGCTCGTGCGCGAGACGCGCCATCGCGCCGCGGCGCAGGCCATCCTCGGGGCCCGGGCGGCCGACCGCTACGACCCCAAGGCGGCCCGCGCGCATTTCCAGAAGGCGATCGCCGCGGCTCGCCCCCAGGAGCGCATGCAGCTGCGGCGCATGGCGCAGGCTTCGATCGCGCTGGCCGAGCGACGCCCGGGCGAGCTCAAGGAGGCGGTGGAGAAGCTCGGCCACGAGGCGCCCAGCGGCCGCCAGCTGCTCGCCCTGCGCTTCATGGGCCTGATCGCCCCGCCCCCCGGGTCGAGCGTCGCCATCCGGGCGCGGGGCTTCCTCCTGTTGTTCGTGATCGTGGCGCTGCTGCTGGCGGCCGGGGTCGGACTGGTCGAGCTGATCTCGCTGCCGTTCGGCGGCCTCCCCCTCACCGGCGCGCTGCTGCTCGGCGCGCTGGTGGTGGCGGTCGCGCTCGGGGTGCTCACCCTGCTCGGTCGGCGGCGCCAGGCCCGGGCTCGAGCCCAGCGGGCCGGGCCCTGACCCCGGGCGGCCCTCACTCCTCCTGGATGACGACCTTCTCGATCACCACGGGGCTCTGCGGGCGGTCCTGACGGGTCGGGTCGGCCCCCTGGTAGGTCGGCACCAGCGCGATGGCGTCGGCCACCTGCTGGCCGTCGGTCACCCTTCCCACCAGCGCGTAGTCGGGGGGTAGCTGGGCGTCCTCGCCGGTGACCACGTAGAACTGGCTGCCGGAGGTGCCCGGGCGCTCGGTCTCGGTCTTGGCCATCGCCACCACCCCGCGGGTGTAGCGAGTGCCGGGGGGCGGAGGCTCGATCACGTGGTAGCCGGGCCCACCGCTGCCGTTCCCCAGCGGGTCGCCGCCCTGGATCACGAAGCCCCTGACCACGCGGTGGAAGGTCAGACCGTCGTAGAAGCCGTGCCGGGCCAGGTAGACGAACGACGCGGTGGTGCGCGGCAAGTGCCTCACGTCCAGCGTGATCGTGAAGCTTCCGCAGCTGGTGTCCAGCACCGCCCGATAGGTCCGGGTCGGATCGAGCCTCAGGTGCGGGGTGGCCAGCCGCACACCCCGCTTGGGCGGCGGTTCGGGCACGGTCCGGCACTCGGCCGGAGGGCTGGGCGCCGCCGCCGTGGTGGCCGGGGTTCCGGCGCCCTTGCCGCCCGACCCGCAGGCGCACACAGCGGCCGTCAGCCCGACGGCGGCGGCGAGAGCGGCGACCGGGCGGCGCATGGCGCGGGCAGGATAATGGACGGCCCTTGCCGCTCTCCGCGCTGCTGCGCCGTTACGACCACGCGCTGATCGACCTCGACGGCTGCGTGTGGGTCGGCGACGACCCCACGCCGGGCGCGGTCGAGGCGGTGGGCGCCCTCCGCGCCGGCGGCAAGCGACTGGCGTTCATCACCAACGATGCCCGCCACGCTTCCGAGGAGTTCGTGCGCAAGCTGTGGCGGCTGGGATTCCAGGCCTCCCTGGAGGAGGTGGTCACGGTGGGAGGCGCCCTCCAGCACCTGCTCGCCGGGCGCCTCGACGGCGCCTCGAGCGCGTTCGTGATCGGCGCTTCCCCGGTGTTCCGGCACGTCCAGGACGCCGGGATGCGCATCCTCAACGGAACCGAGTTCGCCTCGCGCGCGGAGGTGGTCGTGGTGGCCGGCCACGACAACTTCAACTACTCGGAGCTGCGCACGGCCACTCAGGCCGTGCTGCGCGGCGCCGCCCTGGTGGGCGCGGGGCGCGACCCGACCTTCCCGATGCCCGACGGCCCCTGGCCCGGCACCGGGGCGCTGCTGGCCGCGGTGGAGCGGGCCACCGGTCGCGAGGCTCTCGTGGTCGGCAAGCCGGCGGCTCCCATCTTCGAGACGGCGCTGGACCGCGTGGGGGCCGGGCGGGCGCTGGTGATCGGCGACCGCCTGGACTCCGACCTGGCCGGGGCCCGGGCGGCCGGGCTCGACTGCGCGGTCGTCCTCACCGGCGCGACCTCGCGCGCGGAGGCCGAGGCGGCGGCCGACCCCCGGCCGGTGGCGATCGCGGACACCCTCGCCGACCTGGTCGTCGCGACCTGACCGCGGGAGGCCGCGCCACCCCCGGCTACTGTTCGGCCGATGCCGCGCCGGCTCTCGCTGATCGTCAACCCCTCGGCCGGCAATGGGCGTGCCGCCCGCCTTCTCCCCCGCGCGGAGGCGGCGCTGCGGCGGCTCGAGGTCGACTTCCACGTCGAGACCACCACCGACCTCGACCACGCCCGAGAGCTCGCCCGGGCGGCGGTGGCGGCTGACGAGCCGGCCGTCGCCCTCAGCGGCGACGGCCTGATCGGCGCCATCGCGGGCGAGCTCCAGGACGGCCCCGGCGTCCTCGGCGTGCTGCCCGGCGGCCGGGGGAACGACTTCGCCCGTGTGCTGGGCATCCCGCACGACGTCGAGGCGGCCTGCGCCGTGGTGGCGGCGGGCGCGCAGCGCAGCGTCGACGTGGGCGACGTGGACGGCCGTCCGTTCATCGGGGTCGCCAGTGTCGGCTGTGACTCCGAGGCCAACCGAATCGCCAACCAGACGAGGCTGGTCCGCGGGAACGTCGTCTACGCGTACGGGGCGCTGCGGGCGCTGGCCACCTGGACACCGGCGCACTTCACGCTCGACCTCGATGGCGGCCGGCGCATCACCTTCTCCGGCTACAGCGTCGCGGCCGCCAACTCCCGGGCCTACGGCGGAGGGATGTTCATCGCCCCGGAGGCCGAGCTAGACGATGGCATGCTGGACGTGGTGTGTTCGGGACAGGCCACCAAGCGGCGGGCCCTCCTCAACCTGACCCGGGTCTTCCAGGGGCGGCACGTCGAGGCTCCGTGGGTGCACGTCCTGCGCTCCCGCGAGGTAACGGTCTCCTGCGATCGCCCGTTCACGATGTACGCCGACGGCGACCCGATCGGCGAGCTGCCACTCACCGTGCGCGCCCGCCACCGGGCGCTGCAGGTGATCGTCCCGGAATGACGCTCCCTCAGCCGACCCGGAGCCGGCGCACATGACCGCCGGCCTCACCGACCCGGCGATCTGGCACGACCTCGAGTGCGGCTCCTACGCCGCCGACCTGCCCCTGTGGCGAGCGCTGGCCGACCAAGCCGGTGGCCCGGTCCTCGACGTCGGGGCCGGCACCGGACGAGTCGCCCTGGACCTGGCCCGCCGCAATCACGAGGTCATCGCGCTGGACTGCGACGAGGGTCTGCTGGAAACGCTGGGCCGCCGCGGCGAGGCCCTGCCGGTCAGGACCCTGGCCGCCGACGCCCGCGACTTCGCCCTCGACGCGCCGGTCCGGCTGTGCATCGTGCCCATGCAGACCATCCAGCTGCTGGGAGGGCCCCGGGGACGCCGCGCCTTCCTGCGCTGCGCCAGGGCCCAGCTGGAGGCCGGCGGGCTGCTCGCCGCGGCGATCACCGAGGACCTGCCCGTGTTCGGACCCGGGGACCCCGCGAACCTCCCGCCCCCCGACATCCGCGAGCACGCCGGCTGGGTGTATGCCAGCCAGCCGGTCGCGGTTCGCCACCGGGGACCTGCCATGGTGCTCGAGCGCCGGCGGGAGGCGGTCGCTCCGGACGGGACGCGCCACGAGTACGAGGACGTGGTGCTCCTCGACCGCGTCAGCGTGGCGGCCCTGGAGGGAGAGGCCGAGCTCGCCGGCCTGTCCGCGCTGCCGAGCGTCGACATCCCCGCCACCCGCGATCACGTGGGCAGCCGGGTGGTGTTGCTGACGGGCTGAGCGGCCCAGCCTGCGGTGCTGCCCGCCCCTACAGCAGATCGTTGGCCTTGAGGAACTTGTGCGCGACCTGGGCGGGAGGCACCTTGTCCAGGTCGGCCGCCGCGTTCATCCGACGCATGGCCTGGGTGGTCAGCTTGGCGCTGACCGCGTTGATCGTCTTCTCGAACGCCGGTCCCTGCGCCTGGAGCACCCGCTTGGACACCACCATCGCCACGTTCTGGAACCCGAACACGTTGCGCGGATCCTTCAGGACGGTGTAGCGATTGCCGTTGAGCTGGCCGTCGGTGGTGAACACGTCGGCGGTCTGGATCTGGCCCGCGTCGAGCGCCTTGTACTGAAGCCCGATGGCCAGCGGCCTGAACCTCATCCCGGTGAGCCCGTACACCCGGCGCAGCCCCACCAGCCCCTCAAAGCGCGTCCTGGACTCCGGCGGCGCTCCGAAGGTGACCCTGGCCCCGAGCGGACGCAGGTCGGGGATCTGCCTGAGGTGGTTGGCCTTGGCGTAGGAGCGCAGGACCGCCAGCGCGTCGGTGTTGAAGAATGGCGTCGGCTTCGTGAGGGTGAACCCTCGCCGCTGCTCGAAGCGCTTGGCCTGGCGATAGGCCTGCTTGGCGCTGGTCGGTCGCTGGGTACGGCCGGCGACGGTCGACAGGATGGTGCCGGTGTACTCGGGATAGGCGTCGATCTTGCCCGAGGTCAGCGCCTTGTCGGTGATCTCCGAGCTGCCGATGTTGTTCTTGAGCGTCACCCGGAAGCCGCGGGCCTCCAGCGCCTGCTTGTAGAGCTGGCCGAGCACGAACTGCTCGGTGAAGTTCTTGGAGCCCAGCGTCACCGGCGGCCTGCCCGCGCCCGGCTTGCCCTCGGGCCCCTTCTCCTTGCCGCCGCAGGCCGCGACGCCCACGGCGATCGCCAGCGCGGCCGTCGCCGCGGCGGTTGTCGGCTTGACTGAGTGGGTCACTTTCCAGCGCTCCTTTCCGGCTTCACTCACCTCTCAAGTTTCCCCCCGCGGGCGGCGTCCCCTCCCCCATCGCGCCCACGAACCGCGGTTGGCGGCCGGACGGCTCCCGAGCGGCCGGCGACGGCCCGAGCAGCGCCGTCCGACGGCGCACCCCCCGCGGCGTGGCCAGGCGCTGCGCCAGCCCGAGCGCGAGGTCGACCGCAAGCGCCAGCGCCGCCACCCAGATCGCGGCAGCGATGACGCCAGGAAACCGGTAGCTGGCCTGGTTGACGATTATGTCCCCCAGCCCTCCGCCCCCGGCGATGGCCGCCAGCGTCGCCGTGGCCACCACGTAGACCGCCGCGGTCCGCACGCCGGCGAACACCAGGGGCAGGCCGAGCGGCAGCTCGACCCGCGCGAACAGCTGGCGGGGGCTCATGCCCATTCCCCGGGCCGCCTGCACCGCGTCGGGGTCGACCTGGTCGATGGCCACGTAGGCGTTGGTCAGGAGGGGCGGAACCGCCAGCACCACCAGGGCCACCATGACATTGAGGAATCCCAGCCCGAGCACCCCGATCCCGATGGAGATCACCGCCAGGCTGGGCAGCGCCCGGCCGATGTTGGCGGCGTTGATCGACACGAACGAGCCGCGGTGCAGGTGGCCCAGCCACATCCCCAGCGGCAGCGCCAGCGCCAGGGATATCCCGATCGCCGCGCCGCTGAGCGCCAGCAGCTCGAGCGTCTTCTGGACCAGCAGCCCGAGGTTCTCGGCCATGAACCGGAACGACTCGAGGAAGGTCTGCATGCGGCATCCGCCCCCTAGGCGGCGCGGGCCGCCGCCCACGGCGTCAGGGCGCGCGAGACCAAAACCAGGAGCCCGTCGGCCACCAGCGCCAGCGCCACCGCCAGCGCCCCGGCCGCGATGAACTCGGTCTTGAACGACGTCTGCAGCGCGGCGAAGATCGGGGCGCCGAGGCCTCGGTCGATCACGAACGCCGCGACGGTGGCCAGCGAGATGACCGTCACGGTCGCGATGCGAACGCCGGCCACGATCGCCGGCAGCGCCAGCGGAAGCTCCACCCGCAAGAGGATCTGATTGGCCGTCAGGCCCATGCCGCGGGCTGCCTCGCGCGCATCCTCGGGTACCTCGCGTAGACCGGTCAGCACGTTGCGGAAGATGATCAGCAGCGTGTAGGAGATCAGCGCGATCTCGGCGGTGAGGACGGTGAGCCCGGTGACCGGGACCAGCAACTGGAACAGGGCCAGGCTCGGGATCGTGTACAGGACACCCGACACGGTGACGAACGGCCCCTCGAACCACCCGCGGCGGTGCGCGACCAGGGCGCAGGAGGTGGCGATCAGGAACCCGACCGCCACCGCGACCGCGGTGAGCGCCAGGTGCTGCAGCAGCGCCGGCTCGAACGTGTCGCCCCAGTGAGCGGCGAACCAGTCCCAGCAGAACGTGCGGTTGGCCCGCGCGCAGCCGCCGCCCCCGCCGAAGTTGGGGATCACCGGGCCGGATGCGGCGACGATCAACCCGACCGCTCCCGGGCCCCCGCCGGCGCCGGCGAGAGCGCTCCCGCGATGGTCTCGAGCGTCGCCACGCCGACGGGACGGCGATCCTCCCCCACCACGGTGAGCGGCCGGCCGCCGTGGCCGAGGATCACCGAGAGGGCGTCGCGCAGCGGGGTCGACGGGTCTGCGCTGGGCCCATCGCCGGCGCCCTGCCCCGCCGGGTCGAGCTCCAGGTCGGCCAGGGTCATCAGCGACAGGCGCTTGAGGACCCGATCCGCCCCGACGAAACGGGCCACGAAGTCATCGGCCGGCGCGGCCAGGATCTCGTCGGGCGGGGCGTACTGGGCGAGGATGCCTCCCTCGCGCAGGATCGCGATGCGGTCGCCCATCTTGATTGCCTCGTCGATGTCGTGGGTGACGAAGATGACCGTCTTGCGCATGGCGCGATGCAGGCGCAGGAACTCGTCCTGGAGCCTCGCCCGGGTGATCGGGTCGAGGGCGCCGAACGGCTCGTCCATCAGCATCAGCGGCGGGTCGGCCGCCATCGCCCGGGCCAGCCCGACGCGCTGGCGCTGGCCGCCGGACAGCTCGGCCGGATAGCGCTCCAGGTCGTGGCCGGGATCCAGTCCGACCAGCTCGATCAGCTCCCGCGCCCGCGACCGGATGCGCGAGCGATCCCAGCCCAGCAGCCGTGGCACGGTGCCGATGTTCTGCCCCACCGTCATGTGGGGGAACAGGCCGATCTGCTGGATCACGTACCCGATCCCGCGGCGCAGACGCGTGGCGTCGAGCGAGCCCACGCTGGTCCCGTCGATGCGGATGTCGCCCACGGTGATGTCGATCAGCCGGTTGACCATCCGCATGGCGGTCGTCTTGCCGCCTCCCGAGGGGCCGACCAGGACGCAGATCTCACCCGCGGGCACGGTGAGCGAGAGCGACCTGACCGCCGGCTCGGCCCGCCGCGGGTAGCGCTTGGTGACGGCGTCGAAGACGATCTCGGACGCCCGCCCGGCGGTGGCGGTCACGGCCGCCGGGGCGTTGCTGAGGGGCTCGGTCACGATGGGCGGTCGGCCGCTGCCGACGGGCTCATCGTATCCGCCGCCCGGGCTGCGCCCGGCGCTCAGCGCCCGCTGGAGCCGAAGCCCCGTGCCGCACGCCGGCTGGCCGCCAGGTCCGCCACCTCGACCGGTTCGGAGGGCTCGGCCCGCACGACCACCAGCTGGGCGATCCGGTCCCCGACCGCCACCGAGAAGGGCTCGTCGCGGTCGGTGTTGAGCAGCAGGACCCGCACCTCACCGCGGTAGCCGGCGTCGATCAGCCCCGGCGCGTTGACCAGCGCTATCCCGTGCCGCGCCGCCAGTCCCGAGCGCGGAAGCACCAGCCCGGCGTGACCGTCGGGCACCTCGACGGCCAGACCGGTTCCGATCGAGGCCCGCCCGCCCGGCTCTATCGCACCCGCTTCCGCGGCATGGAGGTCGAGCCCGGCGTCGCCTTCGTAGGAGCGAGCCGGCAGCGTGGCGGCCGGCGACAGCCGGCGCACCGCCAGCCTCATCCGCGACCGTTCACCGCGAAGCGCTCGTAGCGCGCGGCCACCGCCGCGGGCAGCCGGGCCACCACCCGCACCCCCTCCGCGGTGTCCTCGCGCTCCAGGCCGTCGGCCACCGAGTGCAGCTCGGCCAGCCGACCCCCCTCGCGGTAGGGGAACAGCAGCTCCACCGAGCTGAGCGCGCGGCGGAACTCGGCCTCGATCCGGTGGACCAGGGCTTCGATCCCCTCGCCGGTGACCGCCGACACCGCCGGCCCGGCGCGGTCGCGCAGACGCAGCTCCTCGCGCCGCTCCGGTCCCACCAGGTCGAGCTTGTTGAACGCCACCACGCGCGGCGCGTCCCCGGCGCCGATCTCCTCGAGCACCTCGTCCACGGCCCCGATCATCGCGTCCAGCTCCGCCTCCGCCACCGACGCGTCGACCACGTGGACGATCAGGTCGGCCAGCCTGGTCTCCTCGAGCGTGGCGCCGAACGCGTCGACCAGCTGGTGCGGCAGCTTGTGGATGAACCCCACCGTGTCGGTCACCAGCGCGGGCCGCCCGCCGATCGGGAGGGTCCGGGTGGTGGGGTCGAGCGTGTGAAACGGGCGATCGGCGACCGCGGCGGAGGCGCCGGTCAGCGCGTTGAGCAGGCTCGACTTGCCGGCGTTGGTATACCCGGCCAGCGCGATCCGGGGCAGGCCGGCCCGCTCGCGCTCGGCGCGCATCACCTGGCGCGACGCCCCCACCCGACGCAGGCGCCGGCGCAGCACGGAGATGCGGTCGCGGGCCAGGCGACGGTCGGTCTCGATCTGCGTCTCCCCCGGCCCTCGGGTGCCGATGCCGCCACCCAGGCGCTCGAGGTGGCTCCACAGGCCCCGCATCCGGGCGAGGTTGTATTCGAGCTGCGCCAGCTCGACCTGGAGCTTGCCCTCGGCGGTGTGGGCGTGGTCGGCAAAGATGTCGAGGATCACCGCCGTGCGGTCGACGACGGGCACTTCGAGGGCCTGCTCGAGATTGCGCTCCTGCCGGGGCGTGAGCTCGTCGTCACAGGCCACCAGGTTGGCGTCATGCCGCCGTACGGCGTCTCGCAGCTCCTCCACCTTGCCCGGGCCCAGGTAGCTGTTGGCGTGCGGGCGGTCGCGGTGCTGCACGAGCTCGCCGACGGTGGCCACGCCGGCGGTGCGCAGGAGCTCTCGCAGCTCCGAGAGGTCGTCGCCGGCCGGCAGCGACGCCACGCAGATCGCGCGCTGGCGGGCCCGTCCGGGCCGCTCGGCGCCTGCCGGCCGCGGCGAGCTGCGTCCGTTTCGGCTGCGATGCACTCTCCGCAATTGTAGGCGCCGGGCTCGATGCGCCGAGCGCCGACGTCCACGCCGGTCCAGACCGGGCGCTCCGGCGCCACCGCGCTAGCCGGCCAGCGCGCCCAGGCGCTCCACCGCCTCCAGCAACCGGTCGTCGGGGGTGGTCAGGGAGATGCGGAAGAAACCCTCCCCGCACGGGCCGTACGCCCCGCCCGGGGACAGCGCCACCCCGGCGCGGTCGAGCACGTGCTCGCAGTAGGCCGCCGACGACTCGAAGCCCGGCGGCACCGGCGCCCACACGTAGATCGTGGCCCTGGGCGGGGTGACCTCGACCCCGATCCGCGCCAGGGCTTCGCAGACCAGGTCGCGCCGGCGGCGGTAGAGCTCGTTCATCGAGGCGACCTCCACGTCGCCGTCGGGGGAGAGCGCCGCGGCTCCGGCCAGCTGGACGGCGTCGAAGTTGCCCGAGTCGACGTTGGACTTCAGCCGCCAGTAGGAGCTGATCGCCTCCCGGTTGCCGACGATCGCGGCACAGCGCCAGCCGGTCATGTTGTAGCCCTTGGACAGCGAGAAGACCTCGACCCCGACGTCCCGCGCCCCGGGCGTGGCCAGGAAAGACGGCGCGCGGTACCCGTCGAAC
>Ga0126309_10000918_pt1 | contig 10124 bp, 10 predicted proteins | sample Plot56_FD_92541 | JGI IMG/M metagenome (GOLD analysis project Ga0126309, IMG submission 92541) | Serpentine soil microbial communities from UC McLaughlin Reserve, CA, USA - Plot56 | ecosystem: Environmental > Terrestrial > Soil > Grasslands | place: USA: UC McLaughlin Reserve, Lake County...
GCGCGCCAGCTCGACGTAGTACCGGAACGCCTCACGGCACCGCGGCGTGTCGAGGGAGATGTGGCCACTGCCGTCGACCAGCTCGCAGCCGGCCGCGAGCGCGATGTGCTCGAAGATCTCCGCTGTGAAGTTCTCGTCGGCCGCGTCGGGCAGCGTGATGCCGGACAGGTCCCCGCGATCCAGCCGCCGGGCCGCGCGCTCGATCGCCTGCAGCGTGGTCGGGGGCCGGAGGCCCGCCTTGTCGAACCGGTCCTTGCGGTAGATCAGCAGCTGGCCCCAGCCGTCGCTCGGCACGCCGGCGATCCGCGAGTCGCGGCTCGCGAGGCTCAGCGCGGTCTGCTCGAACGTCTCGTCGCCGAGCCGGTCGAGGACGTCCTCGGGCGCGGTGGTGTCGAGGAGGTTCTCGCGGGCGTAGGTGTGCAGGCTGTCCAGCGGGAGCTGGGCGACGTCGGGCAGGCGCTGCGTCGATCGGGCGTCGGCCATCCGGCTGGGGAGCTCGTCGTCGCCGATCGGGACGAGGTCCACGCCGATGTGCGTCTTCCGCGTGAACGCGGCGACGTTCGCCTTCGTGGCGCGCAGGCGATCGGGCTGGAACTCCAGGGACCACACCGTGATCCGCTGCGTGACCGGGCGACCGTCCCTGCCGCCGTCGCCCCCGCCGAAGCAGCCCGCCGCACCGCTCACGAGCACCGTGAGCGCCACGCAGAGCGCCCGCGCGGGATGCGCCTGGCCGATCGCCATGGCCCATCCTCCCTCACCCGCCCTCGCTTTTGAAGAGGCGGGGCGCTTTCGGCTAGGGGACGAGCGCGTCGCCGATGACGCGGTAGGCCTTGCGGTTGAACGCCAGGCCGATGTGGCTCCCGCTGACCTCGATGTTGCGCGCGTAGGGCACCGTGCACGCCTCCCACCACACGACGCCGTCCCCGCGCGAGTAGATCGAGATCAGCGGCACGGAGGCCGGGAACTCGCCGGCGAAGTCCTGGGTGAAGCGGCAGCGGCAGGTGTCGGTGAAGCAGCCGTTGCGCGCCACGCGGTCGGTGGTCTGGACGTGCACCCAGCGCACGGCGGCGACCGCCGCGCGCGTGGGGATCGAGATGTCGAAGGCGGTGTCGAGCCCCGCGCCGAGCGAGATCACGCGCGAGACGAGGTCGGGGCGCCGGTGGGCCAGCGCCTTGGCGAAGTGGCCGCCGCGGCTGTGGCCGATGAGGGAGATCCGGCGCCCGGACTCGTCGGCGATCCGGTCCGCCCGGACCTCGAGCGCGTCGAGGGCGCGGTCCGAGCACCCCACGTTGAGGGCGATGCCCGAGCGGTGCGGCGCGTGGCCCATGCGCTTGAGCCAGCCGGCCATCACCGACAGCGACGAGTCCCCGGCCAGGAAGCCCGGGATCAGCAGCACGGGGCCGCCGGAGCCGCGTGGGACGCCCTTGCCCGCGAAGACCGGGTCGATCATGAGCCGCCCGAGCTCCGCCTGCCAGCGCAGCTCCGCGCCGTGGCGCCCCCACCAGTGGCGCGGCGCGTCGGGGGGCGCGGGCGGCGGTGGGGTCGGGTCGAAGGCCTGGGCCACCGGCACTTCCTACCAGCTGGGGCGGCGCGGCAACCCCCGGTCAGGGAAGGGACGGTTCGCCGCGTGCCCTCCCGGGGCCGTGGGAAGCGCAGGGGCATGCAGATACCCAAGGATCAGATCCTCGACCTCCTGCGCTCGCGCGGCGAGGACGACAAGGCCGCCCAGGCCGACTCGGAGCTGCCCGATCAGGTGGACACGGAGCAGCATGCCGGCATCCTCAGCAAGCTGGGGATCGACCCGCAGGACCTGCTGGGCAAGCTCGGCGGCGGCGCCGCCGGCGGGCTCGGCGACAAGCTCGGCCTGTGAGCGTCGCCGGGGCGGCTCAGGCCGCCCCGGCCCCGCTCACCAGTTGACGATGCGGTCCAGCTTCTCCTTGCCCTTGTCGGCCTCGCCTGACTCGGGCTCGCGTACCGCGCTCCCGCGGTCGCCAAACGCCGCGTACCATGTGAACCGCAGCGCGCAGTGGTGGGCGTAGCTCAGTTGGTAGAGCTCCTGGTTGTGGTCCAGGCGGTCGCGGGTTCGAGTCCCGTCGCTCACCCCTCTTGATCCGGTACCGGGCGCTCCGCCCCGACGTGTCGCCGCCCCTCGTCACCGTCGACGAGGAGGAGTACGAGGTCGTCCGCGAGCAGGGCGAGCCCTTGGGGGCGCATGGCGTCTTCCTCATCGATCGCTTCGAGGTGGCCCCTGCCCACCACGCGGCGTTTCTCGCCGACTGGGACGCCGCCCGTGCCGCGCTGGCGGGGCGGCGCGGCTATCTGGGCGTCCGCCTCTACCGCGCCGGGCCGAGCTTCCTGGAGGTCGGTCGCTGGTCGAGCCCGCTGATGGTCCACCGCGCCCGCGAGCTGCTCCCGCCCGACCCCGCGCTCTACCAGGTCGCCGGATAGGCTCCCGCGATGCCCGAGGGACTCAAAGGCCGGACGCTGTTCATCACCGGCGGGAGCCGGGGGATCGGCCTCGCGATCGCCGTTCGCGCCGCGCGCGACGGCGCCAACGTCGCGCTGCTGGCGAAGACGGCGGAGCCGCATCCGAAGCTGCCGGGCACGATCTACACGGCGGCGGAGGAGATCGAGGCCGCGGGCGGCACCGCGCTGCCGATCGTCGGCGACGTCCGCGACCCGGACTCCGTGGCGGGCGCGGTCGAGCAGGCCGTCGAGCGCTTCGGCGGGATCGACGTCCTCGTCAACAACGCGAGCGCCATCTCGCTCACCCCGATCGAGCAGACGGAGCCCAAGCGCTACGACCTGATGCAGAACATCAACGTGCGCGGCACGTTCCTGGCGATCCGCGCCTGCATCCCCCACCTCAAGCGCTCGGACAACGGCCACATCCTCACGCTCTCGCCGCCGGTCAACCTCGAGCCGCGCTGGCTCGGCGGCCACGCCGCCTACACGCTGTCCAAGTACGGCATGACCCTGCTCACCCTGGGCGCCGCGGAGGAGCTGCGCGAAGCGGGCGTGGCCGCGAACACGCTCTGGCCGCGCACGATCATCGCGACCGCCGCGGTCCAGAACCTGCTCGGCGGCGACGAGGCGATGGGCAAGGCCCGGACGCCGCAGATCTACGCCGACTCGGCCTACCTCGTCATCACCCGGCCCGCCCGCGAGTCCACGGGGCGCACGCTGATCGACGACGAGGTGCTGGCCGAGGCCGGGGTCACCGACCTCGAGCCCTACCGCGCCGGCCCCGCCGGCGATCAGCTGATCGGCGACCTGTTCGTGGACGACGCGCCGCTCCGCGCCTAGGCCGCGCCGCGCCCCGCGGCGCTGAACGAGCTCAGCACGGTCGACGCGGGCGCGCCCGGGTCGGGGTCGTCGTGGACCTCGATCCGCTCCACCCACTTGACCCACTGGAAGCCGCGGCGCCCGGGCGCGACGAGCCGGCACGGCGCGCCGTGGCCGTGGGCGAGCGGCTCGTCGCCGACGTGGGTGGCGAGCAGCAGCCCGCGGGCGTCGTCGAGGCCGAAGCTCCAGCGGTAGCCCGTGCGCGAGATCACGCGCACGTGCGCGGCGCCGCTCCGGACGCCCGCCTCGTCGAGCAGGCGGGCGAGGCGCACCCCGCGCCAGCGCTGGGTGCTCGAGAAGCCGCCCGTGCAGTCGAGCGTCGCGGTGAGCTCGTCCGCTCGGTCGAGCTCGGCGGGGCCCAGCGTCAGCTCGCGCCGCACGCGGCCGGTCACCGCCAGCGGGGTCGCCCGCGGGCGCGGCCGGTCGGAGACCCATGACGTCGAGGGGAAGTCGTTGCCCGTGAACGAGCCCGCGTCGTAGGAGCCCGTGAACCGGCGTTCGGCGCCCCGCAGCCCGAGCGCGCGCTGGAGCGGGCGCTGCACCTGCCAGGCCGCCAGCGCGGCCGCGCCGACCGCGGCGGCGGCGAGGAACTGCCGGCGGTCGGCGAGGTCGCGCCTCCGCGGGGGCTTGGCCCGCGTGAGCGCGTGGACGAGCACGAGCGCCGCCAGCACGGCGCCCAGCGCGCCGTGCCAGACCAGCAGGCTGTAGCCGCCGATGGCGACGCTGCCGGCGTCGGACCAGACGAGGCCGCTGACCAGCACGAGGGTCACGAGCCCGAGCGCCGCCGCGCTCGCGGGCGCGAGCCGCGGCAGCACCCGCCGGAGCTTGACCACGAGCACGAGCGCGAGGCTCCCGCCGGCGATCGCGTGACCCGCGAACACCCAGGTCGAGCCCGGAGCGCCGGCGAACCACGTCGCCAGGCCGGTCGCGACGCCGGCCGCCACGAGCACCGCCAGGCTCCAGTCCGTCCCCCGCGGGGTCACGCGGGCGAGGATCGCACTTCAGCTCTCGACGCACACCTTCCCGGCCTCGACCTTCGGAGGCCTCGACCAGGGATAGATGTCCTTGAAGCCGGCCTGGCCCGTCCGCAGGAACGGGGGATCGTCCCACTCCCAGAAGCGGCCCGGGTCGTTCTGCACGCCCGCCGGCTCCGGGCGCACGTTCCACAGCTGCGTCGCCCAGCTCGTGGCGCCGCGGGCGTTGACGAACACGCTCCAGCCGACGCAGATGGCCAGCGCCGCGGCCAGCCCGGCGACGGGACGCGACCACGAGCGGACGGGGCGCGCGACGGCGTCCACCACCGGGAGCATCAGGTAGGCGAGGAACGGCAGCGTGTCGGCCAGGAGCCGCGGGCCGTAGCTCCACCCCCCGGACCAGTCCTGGGTGTTCGAGGCCAGGATCCAGATGATCAGGGTCGCGCCCACGGCCACCACGTCGAGCGCACCGAGACGCCCGCGTCGCATCCACAGCCCGGCGGCGGCGAGCGCGAGGAACGGCGAGTACACGAGGAGCCCGCGCGAGGGACTGATCATCGTGCCCGCCAGGCCGGTGAGGAAGCTCGATCGCAGCCCCGAGCCGAGGAAGCCGGAGCCCATGGTGTAGAACGGGATCGCGACCTGGTCGTAGACCCACAGGTTGTAGGCCACCGAGGGCACGAGCACGCAGGCGGCCGCCGCGGCGTAGCCGGCGAACGCCCGCCGCCGCCTCGTGGCGAGCAGGACCAGGGCCCCGAGGGCGAGCGGCACCGCCGCGGTCGGCCGGACGACGTACGCGCCCGCCAGCGGCAGGCCCGCGGCGCTGATCCAGCGCCAGTCGTCCCGGCGGAGCCCGCGGGCGAGGCAGATCAACCCGGCCGTGAACAGCAGGATCAGGGGCCCGTGCTGCCAGAGCCCGCGCGACACCGTGGACCAGAGCGAGGTTCCCAGCGCGAAGATCGCCGCGAGCAGGACGGCCGGGGCGGTGCGGCCGAGCACCTCCAGCCCGAGCAGCGCGAGCGCGGCCACCGCGAGCGCCGCGATGATGCCGGCGAGCGTCTTCTCGAGGTGCCGCGGGTAGCGCTCGCGGATCGTGCTCGTCGGGTCGGCGCCCACGAGCCGGCCGCCGGCGATCGTCACCGCGAGGATCGGCGCCGTCACGAGGCTCGTGCCGTAGGGGTAGCGGCTGAGGATCCGGTTTCCCTCCCGGTAGCATGGAAAGCCCTGCACGATCCCGCCGAACTCGTGGAGGTCGAGGTTCTGCTCGTGCAGGACGCTGTCGGCCTCGTAGATCACGAGACGACCGTCGCCGCTCTGGATCACCGGGCTCGAGCAGTAGACCCCGAGCACGGCCACCGCGAGCGCGGCGATGGCGACCGCCGCGCGCCGTGGGGCGGCGCGGGGCCGCGATGCGGGGGTCTCGTGCGTCACCGTTCCGCGCGCAGGGTAGCCGCGGGGGCAGCGCCCGCGCCGCTGCGCGCCTACGCTTCTGCCATGCGCGCGATCACCGTGATCCCCGGCCAGGCCGGGTCAGCCCGGCTCGACGAGGTGCCCGAGCCGGCCGAGGAGGAGGGCGCCGTGCTCGTGGACGCGATCGCCCTCGGCATCTGCGGGACCGACGGCGAGATCGCCGGCGGCGAGTACGGCTGGGCGCCGGCCGGCGAGGAGCGGCTCGTGCTCGGCCACGAGTCGCTCGGCCGCGTGCGCGAGTGCCCGGACGACGCCGGCCTCAGCCCGGGGGACCTCGTGGTCGGCATCGTCCGCCGGCCCGACCCCATCCCGTGCGCGTGCTGCGCCGCCGGCGAATGGGACTTCTGCCGCAACGGCGACTACACCGAGCGCGGGATCAAGGAGCGCCACGGGTACGGCTCCGAGCGGTGGCGCGTCGAGCCGGAGTTCGCGGTCCGCATCGACGCGGAGCTCGTCGACGTCGGCGTCCTGCTCGAGCCGACCAGCGTGGTGGCCAAGGCGTGGGAGCAGATCGAGCGCATCGGCGGCCGCGCCTGCTTCGACGCGCACAGCGTGCTCGTGACCGGCGCGGGCCCGATCGGCCTGCTCGCCGCGCTGCTGGCGGCGCAGCGGGGCCACGAGGTGCACGTGCTCGACCGCGTCACCTCCGGCCCGAAGCCCGGCCTCGTCGAGCGCCTCGGCGCGACCTACCACGCGAACAGCGCCGAGGACGCGGGCCCGTTCGACATCGTGATCGAGGCCACGGGCGCCGGCCCGGTCGTCGCGGACGCGATGCAGGGCACGGGCCGCAACGGCATCGTCTGCCTGACGGGCGTGTCCCCGGCCGGCCGCACGATCGACTTCGACGTCGCCGGCCTCAACCGGACGATGGTGCTCGAGAACGACGTCGTGTTCGGCTCCGTCAACGCCAACCGCCGCCACTACGAGGCCGCGGCCGACGCCCTCGCGCGCGCCGACCGCGACTGGCTGCGCTCCGTGATCAGCCGCCGCGTCCCGCTCGATCGCTGGTCCGAGGCGCTCGAGCGCCAGGACGACGACGTCAAGGTCGTCGTCGCCCTCGACGCCTAGTCCGAGTCGCCCGAGCCCGGCTCGGCCATCCGGCGGTGCATCGCGGCCTTCGCGCTGTCGGGCAGCAGGCGGCTGCCGCGGCCCTGGAGCTTCGTGCTCAGCGAGGACGAGACCGCGCGCTCCTTGCCCGCCATCAGCGCCTCGAAGCCCTCGCGGGCGACGTCGGCGGCGTCGTCCTTGTCGCCCGCGCCGATCTTCGTGTCGAGCATGTCGGCGCGCTCGAAGAACTCGGTCTCGGTCGGGCCCGGCATCAGCGAGGTGACGGTCACGTTCGTGTCCTTGAGCTCGTTGCGCAGCGCGACGGCGAACGACTGCACGAACGACTTGGAGGCGTTGTAGACGGCCTGGAAGGGGCCGGGCATGGTCGAGGCGATCGAGGACGTGAAGAGGATCCGGCCCTCGCCGCGCGCGACCATGTCCTGCACCACGTGCTTGGCGAGGTGCACGGTGGAGCGGACGTTGAGGTCGACGATCCGCAGCTCGTCCTCGAGGCTGGTGTCGGTCGCGAAGGCGCCGTTGGCGCCGATGCCGGCGTTCAGCGCGACCGCGTCGACGGGGCGGCCCGTCTCCTCGAGATGGTGGTAGAGCGCATCGACGCCATCGTCCGTGGCGAGATCGACCTGCACGGCGTCGACCGTCGCGCCGAGGGCCTCGAGCTCGAGCTTGGCGGCGGTGATCTCCGTGTCCTCGGCCGCGACCACCAGGTCGAAGCCGTTGGTGGCGAACTGCTTGGCCAGCTCGCGGCCGATGCCGCTCGAGGCACCGGTCACGACGGCGAGGGGGCGGGGAGGCGAGGTGGACATGCCCGCGCACTTCCCGACGGGACCCCGGGCCGAAACGCGAGCGGCGCTCGTGGCACACTCGCCGGATGAGCGTCGACCCGCGCGCCGGTGAGCTGCCGGACCCCTCCTCCCTCATCGACGTCGATGCGCTGCTCGCGGCCTACCACGACGAGCAGCCCGACCCCTCCGAACCCACCCAGCGCGTGAGCTTCGGCACCTCCGGGCACCGCGGCTCCGCGACCGCGCGGACGTTCAACGAGGCGCACGTGCTCGCGATCTCGGAGGCGGTGTGCCGCCACCGCGAGGCCGAGGGCATCGACGGCCCGCTGTTCCTCGGCCGCGACACCCACGCGCTGTCGGAGCCCGCCACGCGCACGATCGTCGAGGTGCTCGCCGCGCACGGCGTCGACGTCGTCCTCGACGCGGACGACGGGCCGACCCCGACCCCGGTGATCTCGCACGCGATCCTCACCCACAACCGGGGCGGCGGCCGCGGGACCGCGGACGGCATCGTCGTCACCCCGTCGCACAACCCGCCCGGGGACGGCGGCTTCAAATACAACCCGCCCCACGGCGGCCCCGCCGACACCGACGTCACCGGCGGGATCGAGCAGGCGGCGAACGCGCTGCTGGAGGCGGGGCTCGACGGGGTCCGGCGGGTGGCCTATGAGGGAGCGGAGGTGCGCCGGCGCGACTACGTGACCGCGTACGTCGACGACCTCGGGGCGGTGATCGACCTCGACGCGATCCGCGGCGCCGGCCTCAAGCTGGGCGTGGACCCGCTGGGCGGTGCGAGCGTGCGCTACTGGGAGCGGATCGCCGAGCGCCACGGCCTCGACCTCGAGATCGTCAACCCCGAGCTCGACCCGACCTTCCGCTTCGTGCCGCTCGACTGGGACGGGAAGATCCGGATGGACTGCTCCTCGCCGCACGCGATGGCGCGGCTGACCGACCTCAAGGACCGCTTCGACGTCGCCTTCGCGAACGACCCCGACGCCGACCGCCACGGCATCGTCACTCCGACCGCCGGGCTGCTGAACCCCAACCACCACCTCGCGGTCTGCGTCGCCTACCTGTTCGGCGGCGGCCGCGAGTGGGGGGAGGGCGCCGGGGTCGGCAAGACCGTGGTCAGCTCGAGCATGATCGACCGCGTGGCGGGCGACCTCGGCCGCCGCCTCGTCGAGGTCCCGGTCGGCTTCAAGTGGTTCGTCGACGGGCTGCTCGACGGCTCGGTCGGCTTCGGCGGGGAGGAGAGCGCGGGCGCGTCGTTCCTGCGCCGCGACGGCTCGGTGTGGTCGACGGACAAGGACGGGCTGATCCCGTGCCTGCTGGCCGCCGAGATGACCGCGCGCGACGGCCGCGACCCGGGTGTGCGCTACCGCGAGCTCACCGAGCGCTTCGGGGAGTCGTTCTACAAGCGAACGGACGTCGCGGCGACCCCGGAGGAGAAGACGGTCCTCAAGCGGCTCTCCGAGGACCAGGTCGACTCCTCGGAGCTCGCAGGGGAGCCGATCGCGGCCGTGCTCACGAAGGCGCCGGGCAACGACGCCGAGATCGGCGGCCTCAAGGTCGCCTCCGAGGGCGGCTGGTTCGCGGCCCGCCCCTCGGGCACGGAGGACGTCTACAAGGTCTACGCGGAGAGCTTCCGCGGCGAGGAGCACCTCGAGCGGGTCATCGCCGAGGCGCAGGAGATCGTCAAGCGCGCGCTGGGCGCGGCGGGCTGATGGACGGGGTGCTCGCTCCGCTGCTCGGCCTCGCCGCCGGCCTCCTCATCGTCGCGGGCGCCGTCGCGCTGATCCGCCGGCCAAGGACGCCGCGCCAGCCGCTGCCGCCCGGGCAGCGCGTCGTGGTCGTGGGCGGCGGCTTCGGCGGCCTGCAGGCGGTCATGAAGCTGCGCCGCATGCCGGTCGAGGTGACGCTGATCGACCGCCGCAACTTCCACCTCTTCCAGCCCCTCGTCTACCAGGTCGCGACCGGCGCGCTCTCGCCCGGCGAGATCGCCACGCCGCTGCGCTCGATCTTCAAGCGCGCGCGCAACGTGCGCGTGCTGCTGGGCGAGGTGGGCGACGTCGACCTCGAGCGCCACGTCGTGACGGTGCACCCGTCGATCGAGGACCTGCCGGTCACCGAGGTCCCCTACGACACGCTGATCGTGGCCGGCGGCTCCAAGTACTCCTACTTCGGCCACAACGAGTGGGCCGAGCACGCGCCCGAGATCAAGTCGCTCGAGCGCGCGCTCGATGTGCGCTACCGGATCCTGCGGGCGTTCGAGGCGGCCGAGCTCGAGACGGACCCCGCCCGGCGCGCCGACTGGCTCACGTTCGTGGTCGTGGGCGCCGGCCCGACCGGCGTCGAGATGGCCGGCCAGATCGCGGAGATCGCGCGCGACACGCTCCCGCGCGAGTACCGCTCGATGGACACGGGGGAGGGGCGGATCCTGCTGGTGGAGGCGGGCGACCGCGTGCTCGCCGCCTTCCCGCCCGAC
>Ga0126309_10000919_pt1 | contig 10122 bp, 10 predicted proteins | sample Plot56_FD_92541 | JGI IMG/M metagenome (GOLD analysis project Ga0126309, IMG submission 92541) | Serpentine soil microbial communities from UC McLaughlin Reserve, CA, USA - Plot56 | ecosystem: Environmental > Terrestrial > Soil > Grasslands | place: USA: UC McLaughlin Reserve, Lake County...
ACAAGATCGGCGGGCGGCGGACGCCCGCGTTCGACGCCGCCGTACACATGGAGTCCGGCCGGATTCAGCTCGCCGAAGGAGACAACGTCGGCGCCGCCCGCTGCCTGCAGCGCGCGCGGGACGTGAGGCAGCGGGACGGCGCGCCGTACGAGGCGGCCGAGGCGCGGCTGCTCCTGGGCATGGGCTTCCGGCGACAGGGCGACGAGCACGCCGCGACCGCCGAGCTCGAGGCTGCCCTGTCGACGTTCGACCGGCTCGGCGCGCGGCTCGACGAGGAGCGCGTGAAGGAGCTGCTCGGCCGCCTGGCGGCGCGGCGGACCTTCCTGTTCACCGACATCGTGGACTCGACGAGGCTCCTCGACACCCTCGGCGAGGAGAAGTGGAAGAAGCTGCTCGCCCGCCACGACGCCGTCCTCCGCGAGCAGATCGTCGAGCGGGGCGGCGCCGTGATCAAGCAGACGGGCGACGGCTTCTTCGCCGCGTTCGACAACCCGAAGGCGGCGGTCGAGGCTGCAGTCGGGATCCAGCGCGCGCTCGCGGACGAGATCGTCGCGCCCGACGTCCGGATCGGGGCGCACAGCGGCGGCGCGTTCTACACCGACGGCGACTTCGGCGACTACGGGGGCGAGGGCGTCCACGTCGCCGCGCGCATCGGCGCGGCCGCGGGCGCCGCTGAGATCCTCTTCAGCCGAGAGACCATCGAAGGCGTACCGACGGCATATCGCCTGTCGGAGCCGCGCGCGGCGACGCTCAAGGGCTTTGCCGAGCCCGTCGAGCTGGTCGCCGTCGACTGGCGCTAGCCCCGCAAAGACGAGCGTTACGGCGCGATGTTCTGGTTCAGCCGGAAGACGTTGTCCGGGTCCCACTCGCGCTTGAGCGCGACCAGCCGGTCGTACTTGGCCTCGCCGTACACCGAGCGCAGGTCGACCCCGGCCTCCTCGACGTCGTTCACGTAGCGCCCCGTCAGCGCGTAGGGCATCAGCTCCGCGGTCGTCTCGCGCACCCACTGCCGGCAAGTCGTGTCGAGCTCACCGTCGTCCCACTGGGCTTCCGCCGACGCCCAGTACGTCGCCTCACGTCCGGTGAACGCGGTGCCGCCGTCGGGCACCGCCGCGATCGCGCCGCCCCACGCCCATACCGAGAGAACGGTCTCGACGCCCGGCGGCGCGCTCGCCACCAGGTCCGCACAACGCCTGACGCAGTCGGTCGGTAGCTCACTGAGGAAGGCGCTCTTCATGGAGAAGCGGTGCCCCCACTCCATCTCGCCGTCGAGGAGGCGCTGTGCGACGAGGTAGGGCTTGACCTCGATCGTGTCCTGGGCCGGCGGCCCGAACGCGCGCAGCTCGGCGAGGTCGCGCTCGGCCTGCTCGGGCGAGCCGCAATGGAGCACCGAGATCGAGACGTCCGTCCGCCCGACGGCGAGCGTCGGCATCACCTCGTCCGGACCGGATTCCACGAGCTCGCGAAACAGGCCGACGACGTCGTCGAGGCGGTCGATCGGGTGGCCGACCACCCCGTGCGTGACCGTGCCGTCGAACGGGTGCAGGCCGAACTCGAAGGCGGTCACAATCCCGAAGTTCGCGCCGGCGCCACGGAGCCCCCAGAAGAGCTCGGGGTGCTCGTCTTCGCTCGCGGCGGCCAGGCGGCCGTCCGCGGTGACGAGCTCGACCGCGCGCAGGTTGTCGATCGTGAGGCCGTAGCGGCGCTGGAGCCGCCCCATGCCGCCGCCCAGCGTCAGCCCGGCGACGCCGGTATGCGAGACGACGCCGACGGGACATACGAGCCCGGCCGCCTGCGCGGCGTCGTCGAGCTCGGCGAGGAGCGATCCGCCGGCGACGCATGCAACGCGCCGCTCAGGGTCGACCTCGGCGCCGCGCATGCGCGAGAGGTCGATCACCAGGCCGTCATCGCAGGTCGAGAAGCCGGGGATGCTGTGGCCGCCGCCGCGGACGGCGATCTGTAGGTCGCGCTCGCGCGCGAAGCGGAGGGCCGTGGCGACGTCGTCCGCGCGCGTGGGCCGCACGACGGCCGCGGGGCGCCGGTCGACCATCCGGTTCCAGACCGCCCGGGCCGACTCGTAGCCGTCGTCGCCCGGAAGCACCACCTCGCCCGGGAAGGCATCGGCGAAGGCACGCAGTGCTCCGTTCACGCTCACGGGTCTATAGACGGCGGCCGCCGCCGGAACTCATCGGCCTACGATCGCACCTGTGCGCACACCTGCTGTCCTGCTTGCCGCGGCCGCGCTCGCCTGGCTCGGCGTCGCCGCCTACGAGCCGCCGATGGGCCCGGCCGGGTTCCTCGTCGGCTGGACGCTGATGATGGCGGCGATGATGCTGCCTTCGATTGTCCCGCTCGCCGCGCTCGTGCCGGGCGGCCAGACCGCGCTCGCCGCCGGCTACCTCTCGACCTGGGTGGCGACGGGGCTCGTCCCGTGGAAGGCGATGGAGCACGGCCTTTCCCCCGCGCTGCCGCTCGTCCTCGCAGCGGCCGGCGCGTACGAGCTGACGCCGCTCAAGCGAGCGTGCCTTCGACGTTGCCGCAACCCGATCGGCTTCGTGATGGCGCGACCCGGCACCGGGCCGTTCCGACTCGGCCTCGGGCACGGCCTCTGGTGCATCGGCTGCTGCGTCGGACTGATGGTCGTGCTCGTCCTCGCAGCCTCGATGAGCTTGTGGGCCGCCGCGATCCTCGGCGGCGTCGTCTTCGTGCAGAAGGTCATGCCGCTCGGCGAGACCTCAGCACGGCTGACCGGCGTCGCCCTGCTGGCGACCGCCGTCGTCGTCGCGGTGGCCTAGCCGGCGTAGTCGAATGTCGAGGCGTACCCGCAGACGTCCTCGAACCGGAACGAGAGCTCCTCGTCCTCGACGGCGATTCGTTCGGTGACCAGCTCCTCGCCGAAGCGTTCGTGTCCCGGAATCACGCACGTGACCGTCCCCTGGTCCTGGTAGCGATCGCGGATCTGGACGTCGACGTGGTCGCGGATCCGCAGGCGCTGGCGCCTGCGCATGTGCTCGACGGCGATGCCGGCCGGCCTGACCGCGACCAGGTTGTTCGGCTTCCAGACCCACGGGAAGTGCGATTCGGCGTCGCCTCCGAGCCGGCCGGTGAAGAGGCCCTCGAGCGCCTCGCGCTGCTCGTCGGTGCCGCGCTCGTCGAGGTAGAGCACGTACGTCCATGGCGAGCGGGCCTCGTCGTCGCTGTACCGCAACGCCAGGGCGACCGGCAGTCCCGCCACGTCGACCCCGTCGACGACGCCCTCGTCGATCACCCACGAGAGGACGCCCATGCAGATCCCGTGCGTCGAGCGCCCGCCCATGACGCCGTCGATCCGCCGGCACGGGCAGATCGGGTCGCAGTTGCAGGCCTCGAAGTAGCTCCCACGGATCCGCCAGCTCATGCGCTAGCCGGCCGCTGCGGGCGCGGTCACCTGGGCGATGTAGCCGCGGACGTCGGCGGCCGGCTCGCTGTACGCCTCGCCGAGCGCGTCCTCGACGCGCTGCATGTAGTCCTTCGCCCAGTCGGGCAGCGGCGTGTCCGCGACGACGAGGAACTCGAGCGTGCAGGCGAGGCGGATGTCCGCGATCGTCGGCGCGTCGCCGCCGATGAAGCCGGCTTCGGAGAGGAAGAACTTCGGGTAGACGTCGAGGTGGCGCGGGAGATCGGCCTCGGCCGCGGCCCGCGCCGCTTCCTTCGCCTCGTCGGACGCGTCGGACGTGGAGACCTCACCCGGGTAGCCGGCAAAACCGAGCCGCGGGTAGGTCGCGCGTGCGACGAGCGGATACAGCATGCTGATCGTGAACGAGTTCGCCGCATCGACCATCGCCCGCCGCTGGATGTCGGTCGGATAGAGCTCGTCGAGCCCTTCGCGGTTCGACAGGTACATCATCACGGCGCAGCTCTCCGAGAGGCCGCCCTTCGGGAGCTCGGGCGTCTCGATCGAAGGCGTCAGGCCGGTGGGGAACTTGGACAGGTACTCGTCCGACTTGGTCTGGCCCCACACGTTCTCTTCCTCCACGGGCAGCCCGGCCGCCCGCACGAACACGCGCACGGACATGTTGTTCACGCTCGGCGGGAGCATGTTCAGCTTCATCGTCACTTGAGACCTCCCTCGGTCGCTCGGCGCTCAGGCGCCATCCTCCCCGACCAGGCGCGCACCGGCAACCATGGCCTGCAGCTTCCGGAAAGCGCGCTCGCGCGAGAGGTACTTCATTCCGCAGTCCGGCGCCACGACGAGCTGCTCGGGCGGGAGCACGGTCAGCGCGCGCTCGATCCGCGCGGCGACGACTTCCGGCGTCTCGACGTCGTCGGCGCCGAGGTCGAGCACGCCGAGGACGATCGTCTTGCCCGCCACGTCGCGCAGCGCCTCGGGGTCGAGGTTCGGCTGCGCCGCCTCGAGCGAGAGGTGCGTGGCGGCGCACTCGGCGAGCTCGGCCAGGAACGGGTAGCCGGTCGGCCGGTCGTGGACGATGTGGGCGTAGCCGAAGCAGGTATGGAGGACGGTCTCGCCCTCGATGCCGTCGAGCGCGCGGTCGATCGCCTCGACCGCGTACTCGCGGGCCGCCTCCGGCCGCGCCTGGAGGTACGGCTCGTCGATCTGGACGACGTCGGCGCCCGCCGCCTTCAGGTCACGGAGCTCGGCGTTGACGGCGTCCGCATACGCGAGCGCGAGGCTGCGGTCGTCCTCGTAGTGGTCGTTCTGCGCCTGCTGCGCCATCGTGAACGGCCCCGGGACGGTGATCTTGATCCGGCGCTTCGTGAGCGAGCGGAGGAACTCGACGTCGCGTGTCTCGACCGGCCGCGTCCGCCGGATCGGACCGACGACCTTCGGCACCGGGTTCTCGTGGCCGGTCCGGTCGAGCGCGACGCCGGGGTTGTCGAGATCGACGCCGTCGAGCGCGGTGGCGAAGCGGTTGGAGTAGCTCTCGCGTCGCATCTCGCCGTCGGTGATCACGTCGAGCCCGGCCCGCTCCATGTCCTGGACCGCGATCCGCGTCGCATCGTCCTGCGCCTCCTCGAGCTGCTCCTCGGCGACACGCCAGAGCTCACGCGCGCGCACGCGAGGCGGAAGCCGGTCGCCGAGCCGCCGCCGGTCGATCAGCCAGTCGGGCTGCGGGTAGCTGCCGACGACGGTCGTGAGCAGCGTCATCGCTCGACCAGCTTCGACTTGTACTCGCTCCGCTGGAGCGTTCCCCACGGGACGAGCTCGACCCTCGTCTGCACGACCAGGACCTCGCGGAGCCGTGCGCGGATCGCCTCGGCGTCGGCCTGGGCCCCCGGCGCCAGCTCGACCGCGACGGGAAGCGGCGGCTCCTGCTTCACGCCGGCCGCCGCCGGCCTGACGAGGATGTTGCCGCTGACAGCCGGCGCGAACGCGCCGACCACCTCGCGGATCGCCGAGGGAAAGACGTTGACCCCGCGCACGATCAGCATGTCGTCGGTCCGGCCGACGCAGCGGATCCGCGGGCCCGTGCGGCCGCACGGACACGGGCTCGCCCTGACCTCGACGTGGTCGCGCGTCCGGAAGCGAAGCAGCGGCGCCGCACGGTGCCGGAGGTGCGTCAGCACGAGCTCGCCGGCGGCGCCATCCTCCAGCTCGATCGCCTCGCCGGAGCCCGGCTCTACGAGCTCGGCGTGGACGAACCCGCGCGCGCCGAGGTGCATGCCGTCGTGCTCCTCGCACTCGCCCCAGAGCGACACGCCGATGTCGCCGATCCCCATCGCCTCGGTGACCCTGGCGCCCCATCCCTCCTCGAGCCGGGCGCGGAAGGTTGGCTCTCCGCCGCCGGGCTCGCCCGCGACGAGGACGCGCTCGACGCTCGAGTCGCGGAGGTCGAAGCGCTCCGCGAGGTGCGCCGCATACGACGGCGTCGTGACGACGGCCTCGGGCTCGAGCAGCTCGATCGCCTTCACGAGCCGCTCCGTGTTGCCGGTGCCGACCGGGATGTGCGTCAGGCCGATGCGGTCGAACGCGCCGAGTGCGGCGCCGGCGACGAACGGTCCGGCGTTGTACGTCGAGACGATCCGCTGTCCGGCGACGACGCCCGAAGCGGCGTAGCTCCGTGCCGAGCCGGCGACCCAGTTCTCGAGATCGCCCGCCGTCAGCGGGATGTAGGTCGGCGTCCCGGTGGTGCCGCTGGTCGAGTAGATCCGGACGAGCTCGTGCGGCTCCGCGCAGAAGTGTGCCCCGAAGGGGCTGTCGCGCGCGACCGTTTCCCGCAGCTCGCCCTTCTCCGTGAGCGGCAACCGGGCGATGTCGGCGAGCCCGCCGTCGAAGCCGTCGAGCCGCCCCCGGTAGAACGCCGAGCGCTCGCGCAGGTACTCGAGCTGGGCCCGAAAGCTCGCGTCGTCGACCGCGAGCTGCTCGTCCCACGGCCGCCTTTCGACGTCAGCGCTCGTACGCGACCGCCTCTTCAGCCGCCGCCGCCAGCGCCAGCCCGACGGGACGCTCCTGCTCCTCGGCGAGGTGCGCGAGGAGGCTCGCCGTCCGCGCGAGGATCGGCACGGCCTTCACCGCGGCGACAGCGAAGCCGAGATCGAGCATGACGGCGGCGATGGGCATCGACACGTTCATCGTCAGCGGCTTGCCCCAGACCTGGTGCACGGCGTCGCGGAAGGCCCGCGCCCGGGCGACGTGCACGCCGCTCACGCCGCGCTCGTCGGCGAGCTCGAGAATCCGCTCGGCGCGCGGGTCGAGCGGGCTGTGCACCGGATGGCCGAAGCCGGGCACCTTCTCGCCGCGCGAGTGCAGCTCGCGAGCGAGCTCGAGGGGGTCACGCGGGGACGCGAGCAGCTTCGCGCACTCCTCGGAGGTGCCGAGGACGACCGGCCCGCAGCCGAGGATGCCCGCGGCAACGGCGCCCTGCAGCGACGCGGGATCGGCGGCGAGCGTCATCCGCGCGGCGACGTTCGTCGGCATCAGGCCGTGCTCTGCGATCGAGACGAGCAGGACGTCGAGGAAGTAGCGCTGCTCCTCGCTCGGCTCCTTGCCCGTCAGCAGGAGGTGGAAGTACTCGGTGAAGCTGACCCGGCCCATCAGGTCGCCGGCGAGGTCGCGGCCGCGCACGTCGACCCGATCCGGATACGCCTGGCTGATACGCGTGACGGGCATGGCGCGAACCTAGTCGAGTCGTGCGGCGAGGTCGGCAAGCGTGTCGTCGAGCGCGTGGAGCCCGGTCCGGAGCTGCGCATCGGTGACCGCCAGGCTCAGGTTGATCATCCCGCGCGGCGCCGTGTAGACCCCGCGCCGGTAGAGGCCGAGGAAGATCAGCTCCTGCACGTCGGGGTCGCGCTCGGCGGCGTCGGCCGCACTGGTCGGGACGGTAGCCCGCGCATGAATCGTCATCGAGGAGCCGTACCCGGAGACGCTCACCGGCAACGGATGGCGAGCGAGCACTGCCGCGAGTTCCCCGCGGAATCTGTCGCCGCGGGCGGTGTGCTCCTCCGCCACGTCGGCGGTGAAGATCTCCTCGAGCACCACCCGCCCGGCCGCCATCGTCGCGACGTTGTTGTTGAACGTGCCGGCATGGGCGATGAACCCGGGGCGCCGCGTGTCGAACCGGTCGAGCAGCTCGGCCCGGCCGCCGAACGCGCCGAAGGAGAAGCCGCCGCCGATGTACTTCCCGTACGTCGTGATGTCGGCCGTTCCGCCGAGCAGCGCCGCCAGGCCGGAAGGCCCGTGCCGCGACGTCATCACCTCGTCGGCGATGCAGACGGCGCCGACGCCCCGCGCCGCCGCGAAGACGCCGGTCAGAAACTCCTCGTCCGCCGGGATACAGCCGCCCGCGCCGAGCATCGGCTCGACGACGACCGCGGCGAGCCGCTCGTCGATCAAGGAGACCGCGGCCTCGAGATCGTTGTAGGGCGCGAGAGCGACGTCGTAGGGCGCGTTCGTCGGCGAGAGGCCGCTCGCGAACGAGAGGACGCCGCCGTGGTAGCCGCCTTCGAAAGCGAGCAGCTTCGAGCGCCCGGTCGCCTGGATCGCCGTCGTGATCGCCATCAGGTTCGCCTCGGTCCCGGAGTTCGTGAAGCGCACCCGCTCGAGGCCGAACCGCTCGCACATCGCGCGCGCGAGCGCGGATTCGTGGGGATGCAGCCCGCCGACGCTCCACAGGGTCGCGATCGCATCGTGGGCCTCGTCGAGCACCCGCCGCTCGCTGTGCCCGAGCAGGCCGGCGGTGTAGTCGCCGAGCAGGTCGACGTACTCGTGGCCGTCCGCGTCGATGAGGACGGCGCCCTCGCTGCGGACGAATGTCAGCGCAAAGGGCTCGTGGGCGAGCACGGTGCGCGTGTGGCCGCCCGGAAGCACCTTCGCCGCATCCTCGTGCAGCCGCCTGCTCGCTGGATTGCGCTCGGCGAAGTCTCGGCGTGCCTGCGCAACGAGCTCGGTGGCGTTCGCGAGAACCACTGTCACGCGGCGATACTGGCACATCGCCCTCGCCGACTTCGACCGGGTTCCGCTGCTGTTCGGCCCCTCGCCGGTACACCGACTCGACCGGCTGAGCGAGCACCTCGGCGGCAAGGTCGAGATCTGGGCCAAGCGCGAGGACTGCAACTCGGGGCTCGCATACGGCGGCAACAAGGTCCGCAAGCTCGAGTACCTCGCTGCGGAGGCGATTGCGCAGCGGTGCGACACGCTCGTCTCGATCGGCGGCGTCCAGTCGAACCACACCCGTCAGGTCGCGGCAGTAGCTGCCCACCTCGGCTTGAAGTGCGTCCTCGTGCAGGAGCACTGGGTCGAGTGGCCGGACGTCGTCTACGACCGGGTCGGGAACATCCTCCTGTCGCGGATCATGGGCGCGGACGTCCGACTCGATCCCGCCGGGTTCGACATCGGGATCCGTGCCAGCTGGGAGCAGGCGCTCGCCGACGTCGAGGAGGGCGGCGGCAAGCCGTACGCGATTCCGGCCGGCGCCTCCGACCATCCGCTCGGCGGTCTCGGCTTCGCGCGCTGGGCCGACGAGGTAGCCGAGCAGGAGCGCGAGCTGAACGTCTTCTTCGACACGATCGTCGTCTGCTCCGTCACGGGCTCCACCCAGGCGGGGATGATCGCCGGCTTCGCGGCGCAAGACCAGCCGAGATACGTGCTCGGCATCGATGGTTCCGCGACCGTCGAGCAGACGTGGGAGCAGATTGCCCGAATCGCCCGCCGCACCGCGGAGACGATCGGCCTCCGCCGCGAGCTCCGGCACGACGAGATCGTCCTCCTCGACGAATGGCACGCCGGCACGTACGGCATCCCCGACGCCAAGACGATCGAGGCGATCCGGGTCTGTGCCCGCCTCGAGGGCGTCCTCACCGACCCCGTCTACGAGGGCAAGTCGATGGCGGCGTTGATCGACCTCGTGCGGTCGGGCCGGATCGAGCCGGGTTCACGGGTGCTGTACGCCCATCTCGGCGGACAGCCGGCGCTCAACGCCTACACAGGAGCGTTCCCGTAGATGCCGACGCGACGGCTGGCGCTCGCTGCGCTCGTCGGTCCGCCGCTGTTTGCGACGAGCCTGCTGGCCGTCACCGCGATCGAGTGGGATTTCCTCCACGATCTCGGCTGGAGCGCAGCGCCGTTCGACAACCCCGACGTGCCGTGGCCCAGCAGCGCCGCCCTGGGCGATTCGGGAGCGCTTCTGTCGATCGGTTTCGCCGTCCTCGGAAGCTCGACCCTGGCGCTGGCGCTCGCCCTCTACCGTCTCCTCGAACGGCGGTTGAAGGTCGGCCCCGCCCTGCTGGTGGGGCTCGCCGGCGGCGCAATCTGCGCAGCCTTCAGAACGGATTACGGGTCGGCGGGCGGCGGCGGGCCCGAAACGTGGAACGGCGTCGTACACGTACTCGGGTACACGATCCTCGTCGTCGTGCCGATCCCCGCGATGCTCGTCCTCGGCGTGCGGCTCCGGCGCTTCGACCCGTGGAGAGGGGCGGCGTGGTCGTCGCTGGCCGCCGCCGCGATCGCCGTCGCGAGCCTCGCCGCATTCCTCGCCGGCGGCGGAAGCCTCTTCCTCTTCGCGTTCTTCGCCGATCTTCTGACCTGGCTGACGCTGGTCGCGGCCCGCGCCCTGGCGCTCGCTTCAGGCGGCGAGTCGCGGGTGCAACCCGAAGCGGGCGCAGAAGTCCGGTGACGCGAACGCGACG
>Ga0126309_10000920_pt1 | contig 10121 bp, 8 predicted proteins | sample Plot56_FD_92541 | JGI IMG/M metagenome (GOLD analysis project Ga0126309, IMG submission 92541) | Serpentine soil microbial communities from UC McLaughlin Reserve, CA, USA - Plot56 | ecosystem: Environmental > Terrestrial > Soil > Grasslands | place: USA: UC McLaughlin Reserve, Lake County...
ACGTACGCCTCGGGCTGGTAGTAGTCGTAGTAGGAGACGAAGTACTCGACCGCGCTCTCCGGGAAGAACTCGCGGAACTCGTTGCAGAGCTGCGCGGCGAGCGTCTTGTTGTGCGCGATCACGAGCGTCGGCTTCTGGATCTGCTCGATCGTCCACGCCATCGTCGCCGTCTTGCCCGTCCCGGTCGCGCCCAGGAGTGTCTGGTAGCGGTTGCCCGCCGACAGCGACTCGGCCAGCTCGGCGATCGCCTTCGGCTGGTCGCCGGTCGGCTGGTAGGCGTCGGCGGTCTTGAATTGGCGCATCCGGGTAAGCGTAGCCACGATGTCAGCGCCGACCAGCAGCCCGCCGTACGAGAGCTACGCCGCCATCGCAGGCGTCTTTCTGGGCGGGATCGCGACCGTCGCGGCGGTCGCGCGGCGCGCGCCGGCCGGTACTGCGCTCGACCTCGCCGCGCTCTCAGCCGCGACGTTCAAGGCGTCGCGGACGCTCTCCCGTGAGCGCGTCGCGAGCTTCGTCCGCCAGCCGTTCGTCGAGGGCGAGGCGGAGACGGGCGAGGACGAGCGGCCGGCCGGCGAAGGCCTCCAGCGTGCGCTCGGAGAGCTCGTGACCTGCCCCCGCTGCGTCGGAGCCTGGAGCGCAGCGGCGCTAGCGTCGAGCCAGATGCTCGCGCCGCGCTTCGGCCGGCTGCTGACCTGGTCGCTCGGTGCGGCAGGAGCGAACGACTTCCTCCAGGCGGGGTTCAGGATGCTCTGCGCGAAGGCGAACGAGCTCGCGGACTAGTAGCCGAGCTCTGACGCGTACGCGTCGCGGTAGATCTGCTTCAGCTCCTCGACCCGATCGACGTAGTGGCGCGTCTCCGCGAACGCGATGCCCTTGCCGTCCCGGCGCCAGCTGTCGACGTTGCCCTGCCCGGCGTTGAACGCCGCCAGCGCCGTCTGCTCGTCGCCGTACTTGTCGACGAGGTGGCGGAGGTACCAGGAGCCGTAGCGGACGTTGAGCTCAGGGTTCGTCAGGTCCTCGACGCGGAACCTGGAGCCGCCCGTGCGCAATGCGATTCCCTTCGCCGTCTCCGGGCGCAGCTGCATCAGCCCGACGGCGCCGGCGTGGGACGTCGCGTGGGTGTCGAACTTGGACTCCTGGTAGATGACGGCGGCGAGCAGCGCCGGCTCGAGGTCGTAGTTCCGGGCGTGCCCGCGGACGATCTGCTCGTACGAGAGCGGGTAGCGGAGCCGGTAGTACCAGCTCGGCTCGGCGGACTGGACGTAGAGCACGAGCCCCGCCACGACGCCGAGGACGATCGGCAGAACGACGAGGCGCCTCACGGCTTGGCCTGAAGGTCGTCGAGCACCGATGACACGAACGCCTCGAGCTTCTTCCTCGACCCGTCGTTCACGTACGAGTAGTCCGCGCGCCGTACCTTCTCCTCGTCGTCGATCAGGCGCCCGCTCCGCTGCTCGAGCGGGACCTTCGTCCGCCTCCTGCGCACATCTTCGGGGGCGGTGATGACGACGACCGCGTCGAAGTTCTCGTGCGACCCCGCCTCGAAGAGCAGCGGCACCTCGGTGACCGAGACGTCGGGCGGGCTCTCGAGGCGGCCCAGCTGCTCTCGCCACGTCAGGTACTCGCGGGAGACGAGGGGGTGCAGCAGCGCCTCCAGCCAGGCGAGCTGCTCGCGGTCGTCGAAGACGCGCTCCGCGACCCGCCCGCGGTCGATCTCGCCGCCGTCGTTCAGGACGCCGTCCCCGAGCCGCTCGACGATCGCGCGCTTGACCCCCTCGTCGCTGCGCAGCAGGTGGTGGACGATCTCGTCGCTGGAGACGGTCGCCGCGCCCAGCCGCGCGAACGCCCGCAGCGCCTCGGTCTTCCCGGCGCCGATCCCGCCCGTGATCGCGACCGCGACCGGTCGCCTCAAGCTACGCGGGCTGGTCGGCTTCTTCGTCGGCGGCAGGGGGTTCGGCTGCGGCTTCGGCCTCGACCACTGGCTCGGCCTCGGCCGCCGCAGCCGGCTCAGGCTCGGCCTCCGGCTCGACCTCGGCAACGGGCTCGATCGAGCCCTCGGCGATCGATTCGTCGAGCACCTCGACCTCCTCTGCGGCCGCCACTTCGCTCGCGGGCGCGTCGCCGAACACGTCCTCGGAGAGATCGAGGTTCGCGGCGAGCGGTGCGCCGTCGGCGCGCGGCTGGACGGGCTCGCCCTCCTCGACGCGCTTGAGCGAGAGCGAGAGGCGCCGCCGGTCGGCGTCGATCTCGATCACCTTCACGTTCACGACGTCGCCCTGGGAGACGACCTCGCGCGGATTCTCGACGTGGTGCTGCGCCAGCTCGGAGATGTGCACGAGGCCCTCGACGCCCGGGAGGATCTCCACGAAGGCGCCGAACGTGACCACCTTCGTCACGCGGCCCTCGACCACGTCACCCTCGCCGTAGGCCTCGACGACCTGCTGCCACGGGTCGGACTGCGTCTGCTTGAGACCGAGCGAGATCCGCTGGCGCTCGCGGTCGATGTCGAGCACCTTGACCTTCACGTCCTGTCCGATCTCGAGCACCTCGGACGGATGGTTGACGTGGCGCCACGAGAGCTCGGAGATGTGGATGAGGCCGTCCATCCCGTCGAGGTCGACGAAGGCGCCGAAGTCGACGATGTTCGAGATCTGGCCGTCGACGACGTCGCCGGGGTTGAGCCGGTCGAGGATCGCCTGGCGCATCTCCTTGCGCTCGTCCTCGAGCACGGCGCGCCTCGAGAGGACCACGTTGTTGCGCGAGCGGTTGAGCTCGATCACCTTGGCGCGAAGCTCCTTGCCGAGGAACTCGTCGAGGTCGTGCACCCGCCGGATGTCGACCAGCGAGGCAGGTAGGAAGCCGCGCACGCCGAGGTCGAGGATGAGACCGCCCTTCACGACCTCGATCACCTTGCCGATGATCGGCTCGCCCGTCTCCGCCTTCGTCTCGATCGTCTTCCACGCCAGCTCGAAGCGGGCGCGCTTCTTCGAGAGGATGAGGCGCCCCTCGGCGTCCTCCTTGGTGAGCACGAGCGCGTCGATCTCGTCGCCGAGCCCGACCTCGTCGGACGGGTTGACGGAGCGCCGGATCGAGAGCTCGGAGACGGGTATGACTCCCTCCGACTTGTAGCCGATGTCGACGAGCACCTCGTCCTTGTCCACGCGCACGACGGTGCCGTGCACGACCTCCCCTTCGTTGATGGTCGGGAAGGTGGCGTCGTAGTCGGGAACGAGGTCGCCCTCGGGGGTCGTCGTCCAGACGCCCTCCTCGAGCTGCGCTTCGGTGCGGTCCACGGTGTCAGGTGCCATCGGCAGGCGGCCAGTATAGCCACGAGAAACGGGAAGGCCCGCCGCGCGGCGGGCCTTCCCGCAGTGTCGATTCTCGGCCTCGGAGCTAGTTGATCCGGGTGATCCGGTTGCGCGGACCCGGGTCGACCGTCCCCTTCATCTCGAAGTAGTTGACCGCTGCGTCGACGTCGATCATGCCGACGAGCGGGTCGATGCCCTCGCGGAAAACGGTGAAGTTGTCCCCGCCGTCGGCGAGGAAGCTGTTCATCGTCACCCGGTACGACGCGTCCGGATCGACCGCGACACCGTTGATCTTCACCGACCCGGGCACGACGCGGTTGGTCCGCGCCGGGAGCGTGTTGATGCCCGCGCCGTCGTAGGTGTACGTGAAGCCCGCCGAGACCTGCAGGATCCGGCGGGACGTCGCATTGGTGCCGCTGCTCCACTGCTGCTCGAGCAGGCGGTAGATCTGCGCACCCGTCATCGTCTTCGTGACGACGTAGTTGGTGAACGGTTGCACGTCGAAGAGCTCGCGGTACGTCACCTGGCCGGGTGCCTCGCCGCCGGTGGAGGCGTTGAAGACGAGATCGGCACGGATGCCGCCCGGGTTCATGAACGCGACCACGGCGCCGCCGTGGTGGTCCTGCGAGGTGATCCACTGCTGTGCGTCCGCGATCACGTCGCCGAGCGCGCTCTCGCCCGCGGAGGTCTCCGCCCGCGTAATGTCGGCGGAGATGCGGCCGACGATGCGGTTGGCGATCGGGGCCGACAGCCGGTCGTACTTCGCGAGCAGCGCCGTCTGGTCCGGATCCTTCGCCACGTCGCGCGTGACGATCCGGTTCGTGGCCGTGACCGCCTTGACGTCCTTGGACTCGTGGTCGATCACCAGGTCGATGTCCGTGATCAGGCGCCCGAACGACGAGGCGCTCGTGAGCGGGCGCCCGTTCACGAGGCAGTTGTACGCGGCATGCGAGTGCCCCGAGATGACGACGTCGACGAGCGGGTCGAGGTTCTTCGTGATGTCGACGATCGGGCCGTTCAGGTTCTCGCAGCCGTTGATGTCGGCGAAGCCCTTCGCGAACGGCGCCGTCTGGATGGCGCCCTCGTGCACGAGCACCACGAACGACCGGACGCCCTGCTCGGCGCGGAGCCTCCGGGCGAGCGCGTTGACGGTCTCCACCTCGTCCGTGAAGTAGACGTCCTGGATCCCGGCCTGCGAGACGATCGCCGGCGTCCCCTCGAGCGTAAGGCCGATGAAGGCGATCTTCGCGTTGCCGATCTTGCGGATCTCGTAGGCGGGCAGGATCGTCTCGTCGTTGCTCTTCCAGAACACGTTTGCCGCGAGGTACTGGAAGAGCGCGCCGCCGAACGCGTCGCCGTCCTGGCAGCCGTCCAGCGGATGGCAGCCGTCGCCGCCATTCTGGTCGCCGTACTGCATTCGGAGCAGCTCGTCGACGCCTTCGTCGAACTCGTGGTTGCCGACGCCCTGCACGTCGGTGCCCCAGAGGTTCAGGGCCTCGATCGTCGGCTCGTCGTGGAACAGCGCCGAGATCAGCGGGCTCGCGCCGATCGCGTCGCCGGCCGCGACGACGATCGTGTTCGTGTTCTGCATCCGGAGCTGCTTGATGTGCGTCGCGAAGTACTCGGCACCACCGGCGTCGACGTTGACCGGCGCGCCGGCCGGCGTGACGCCGACCTGGATCCGGCCGCCGCTCCCGGTCGGCGGCTGGAGGTTGCCGTGGAGGTCGTTGAACGCCAGCAGCTGCACCCTGGTGTCGTTGTCGTTCTTGCCCTCGCCGCCACGCCCCGCGATCGCGCTCGGGACGACGAGCAGGGCGGCGATGACGATCAGCGCCGCGGTGGTGATTCTCCTCATTCTTCTTCCTCCCCCTGACGAATTGCCTGCGTACGTGCAGCTTTTCGCTGCGCGAGTCAAAGCGGTTCCTGGCCCTCGTCCAGCCGGTTCGCCTCCGCGACCAGAGCGTCCGCCGCCGCCTGCGTCACGAACCTCGGCGCCTCGTAGCCGGCGGTCGTGAGATTCACGGGCTCATTCGAGACCGCAGAAGCGGACGCGGGAGCGAAGACGACAAGCGAGACGGCGAGCGCAAGCGCAGCCCATCGACGGCCGACGGACACGAAAACGAACCTCCCTCTCCCTGACGATTGACGGCCGGCCGATCGAAACACGGCCGAAGCGGCCCTAGATGACGGGGCGAGTGTATAGCGGATTTTCAATCCCGCCCACTCGGCCAACGGGACCGTCACCGGGCGTTCACCCGGCGGTCACCGGCGCAGGCGCCACCGAACCGTCCCGGAGCCGAAACGCGGCCCGCCGCGGCCAAAGAGACGTCGATTGTCGCGCGCAACCGCGCTGAGGCCAGGTCCTGTGGACAACTCGTCACACTTTCGGCACGAACGCCAAGGCCCGAACGGCGCTGTCCAGGGGCCAGACCCCTGGACACGGCCAGCGCGGCCGCGTCGGGTCAGGACTTGGCTTCGTGCCAGTCGTCGCCGACGCCGATGTCGACCGCCAGCGGCGGGTCGAGGTCGTAGGCGCTGCACATCTCGTCGCGGACGAGCTCCTTGACGGCCGCGACCTCCTTCTCGGGCACCTCGAGCAGGAGCTCGTCGTGCACCTGGAGGACGAGCCGGGCGCCGCGCCCTTCGTCCCGGAGGCGCCGGTGGATGGCGATCATCGCCCTCTTGATGATGTCCGCGTTCGAGCCCTGCATGACGAAGTTCACGGCCAGCCGCTCGCCGAGCGCCCGCGTCTGCCGGTTCCGCGTCCGGATCTCCGGAACCGGCCTCCGGCGGCCCATCAGGCTCGTCACGTACCCGTCGCGCTCCGCCTGCTCGATCGTCCGCTCGATGAAGTCCTGGACGTGCGGGAAGCGAGCGAGGTACGAGTCGATGTACTCCTGCGCCTGCTCGCGCGGGATCTCGAGGTTCTCGGAGAGCCCGAAAGCTGAGATCCCGTAGACGATCCCGAAGTTGATCATCTTGGCAATCGAGCGCTCGCCCGTCGTCAGCTGAGCCGGGTCGCGCCCGAGCACCTCGGCGGCCGTCGCCGTGTGGATGTCCTCACCGCGTTCGAACGCCTCGCGGAGCTTCGGCTCGCCGGAGACGTGAGCGAGGATCCGCAGCTCGATCTGCGAGTAGTCCGCCGACAGCAGCTTCATGCCCGGCTCGGCGACGAACGCAGAGCGGATCTCACGCCCGAGCTCGGTGCGGATCGGGATCGCCTGCAGGTTCGGGTTCGACGTCGAAAGCCGCCCCGTCGACGCGACCGCCTGGTTGATCGTCGTGTGCAGGCGACCGTCGCTTTCCAAGATCAGGCTCGGCAGCGGGCCGAGATAGGTGTTCAGGAGCTTCGAGTACTCGCGCCACTCCTCGATCACACCGACGAGCTCGTGCTCGCCGCGGATCGTGCGGAGGACGCGCGTGTCGGTCGAGTACCCCGTCTTGCCCTTCCGCCCGGGGGTCAGGCCGAGCTTCTCGAAGAGAATCCGCCCGACCTGTGGCGTGGACCCGAGCACGAACTCCTCGCCCGCGAGCTCGTACGCGTGTGCCTCGAGCTCCTCGACGCGGTCGGCGAGCCGCGCCGTGATCTCTCCCATCCGGTACGTGTCGATCTTGACGCCGACGTCCTCCATCGCAGCGAGCACCTCGGTCAGCGGCAGCTCGATCTCGCGGTAGAGCCGCTCGGCACCGCGCTCTGCCAGCCGCTCGCGCATCCGGCCGATCAGCCGCCGCGGCAGCTCGGCGCGCCGCACCAGCGCGGTCGTCTCCTCCTCGGCCGGCGGGTCGAGCAGGACGTCGACTCCGTACTCCGCGGCGAGATCGTCGAGCTCGTACGTCGCGCGGCCCGGATCGATCAGGTAGGCCGCGAGGAGCGTGTCGTCCGCAACCGCCGGCACCCGCTGGGCCTTGGCGTCGTGGACGACCAGGTCGCCCTCGATCCGAGTCGGAGCGGCCCCCACGACGACCTCGTCCTCCGTCGCCAGGGCAGCGCGACCTTCGACGACCGCGTAGCCGGCGGGGCCGGGCGGCACGACCAGCACGCCCTCACGCCAGGACACCGGAACCCCCTCGACGACGACCTCGGCGGCGGGCAGCGCCGCGTCCAGCTCGTCCACGCGGTTCAGCAGCGCTCGGAACTCGAAGCGCCGGAAGATCTCACGGAGCTGCGACCGGTCGGGCGGTGACAGCACGATCTCGGCCGGGTCGAACTCGATGTCCAGGTCGCGACGCATCGTCGCGAGCAGCTTCGACTGCCGAGCCCCCTCCGCGTGCTCGCGGATCGCCTTCGACCGGGCGGGCGTCAGCTCGTCGGCGTGCGCGATCACCTCTTCCAGCGACCCGTACTGCGCGATCAGCTGCCCCGCGGTCTTGTCGCCGATCCCCGGGATGCCCGGGATGTTGTCCGAGGCGTCGCCCTTGAGCCCGATGAAGTCGGGCACCTGGTCCGGGCGGATCCCGTAGCGCGCCTCGACCCGCTCGGGCGTGTACACGTGGACGTCGGAGACGCCGCGCGGCGTCATCATCAGCGCGACGTTGTCCGAGACGAGCTGGAAGGCGTCGCGATCGGTCGAGACGACCGTCGTCTTCACGCCGGCCGCGTCCGCGCGCGTGGCGAGCGTCGCGATCACGTCGTCCGCCTCCCAGCCCTCGAACTCGAGGTTGCGGTAGCCGAACGCCTCGACGATCGGCCGGAAGTGCGGGAACTGCTCGCGCAGGAGGTCGGGCATCGGCCGCCGGTCGACCTTGTACGTCTCGGAGACCTCGTGCCGGTGAACGGGCCGCGTGTCCCAGGCGACCGCGACCCCTTTCGGCCGGTAGTCCGAGAGCAGCTTGAAGAGCATGTTCGTGAAGCCGAGCAGCGCGTTCGTCGAGAAACCCTCGCTCGTCGCAAGCTCCTCGGGCAGCGCGAAGAAGGCGCGGTACGCCAGGTTGTTGCCGTCGACGAGGAACAGCTCGGACTCGCGGACGGGGCCGTCGTCGAGCTGGAGCTCCGCGCCGGTAAGCGTCTTCGGGCTCATGGGGCAACGGTAACGATGGGGGGCGCGCCTGGGAGAATGACGCGAGCGTGCCGCGGCTGCCGTTGCTCACGGGCTCTCGTGTCGTCGTCGTCAACGCCCCCGCCGACGCAGTGGTCATCCGTCCGCCGCCGCCGGTGGAGCCGATCGCGGACGTCGCGGCGGCGGTCGTCGACGCGCTCCGCTTCCCGCTCGCGGGCCCCCCGCTCGAGGAGGCGGCCCCGCGCAACGGGCGCGCGACGATCGTCGTCGAGCCGCCCGCACTTCCGCTTCCAGGCGCGCCGCGGGACCCGCGTCAGGCCGCAACCGCCGCCGCGGTCCGCGAGCTCGAGAGTCTCGGGATCCCGACGGAGCGCCAGACGCTCCTGGTTGCCGGCGGCCTCGCGCGCCGCGCGGGGCGGGCGGAGCTCGAGCTGCTCGTCTCGCCCGAGTTCGCCCGCCGGTTTCACGGGCGGGTCGTCGTGCACGACGCCGAGAGCCCGGACCTCGTCCACCTCGGCGACGAAGGACGCGTGCCCCTCCGCGTCAACCCGGCACTCGTCGACACCGACCTCGTCGTCACGGTCACGGCGGCCGAGACGGTGCTTCACGGCGGGCCGGCTGCGCTGCTCGCGGCCGGCGGCCCCGAGGCGCTCCGGGCGGCCGGAACGTACTCGTTGCTCGAGACCGCCGCGTCCCAGGGCTGGCGCTTGGCGGTCGCGGTCGAGCGGGCGGTCGCGGCGCGGGTCGCGACGATCGGCGTCTCGCTCGCGCTCAACAATCCGGTCGTCGTGGGCGCGCTGCACGGGTACCCGCACGACCCCGACGCGCTCGAGCGCATCCTGCGCCTCCCCGGCCGACGACTCTTCTCGGCGCTCCCGGGGGCGATCCAGCAGCGGGTGCTGCAGCGCATTCCGCGCCAGCTGACGGCGACCGCGGCCTTCGCGGGCCGGCCTTCGGTCGCCCATGCGGAGGCGCTGCTGCGGGCCGTGGACGCTCGGTCCGCGGAGCTGGAACGCCCCCTCGACACGGTCGTGCTCGGGATCCCGAGCGCCACCTACCACCTTCCACGCGAAGCGCCGAACCCGCTCCTCGTCGCCGGCCTAGGGCTCGGCCTCGCGCTCCGGCTCTGGCGCGACTCGTCGCCGATCGCACACGGCGGCACGCTGATCCTGGTCCACCCCTTCCGCCGCCGGTTCCCGCACCCGACCCAGGCGCCGTACCGCGCGCTCTTCGGCGCGCTGAGAACCGGCGTCCGCGAGCCCGACGAGCTCACCGACGCGGAGCGTGCCGCCGCTACCGACCCGCGGGCGATCGCCGCCTACCGCGACGGGCGTTCCTGCCATCCGCTCCTCCCCTTCGCCGACTGGGCCGCCTGCGCACCAGCACTGTCGAGGCTCGGAACCGTCCTCGTCGCCGGCTGCCGCGACGCCACGGCCGCCCGCCTGCTCGGCTTCGTCCCGACGCACGGGATCGGCGCCGCGCTGGCCATGGCACGAGGCCGCTCGCCGGCGGACGCGCGCACGGGCTTCCTGCTCTCGCCGCCCTACTTCCCGCTGCGTGTAGGTCGCGCCTAGGAGGCCTAGTCGATGCCCAGGTACGCCTTCTGGACCTGCTCGTTCTCGCGGAGATTCTTCGCATCGTCCGCGAGCGCGATCCGCCCGGTCTCGAGCACGTAGCCGCGATGCGCCGTGTCGAGCGCCATCAGGGCGTTCTGCTCGACGAGCAGGATCGGCGTCCCCTGCTCGTTGATCTCGCGGACGATCTCGAAGATCCGCTCCACGAAGATCGGCGCGAGACCCATCGACGGCTCGTCGAG
>Ga0126309_10000921_pt1 | contig 10120 bp, 10 predicted proteins | sample Plot56_FD_92541 | JGI IMG/M metagenome (GOLD analysis project Ga0126309, IMG submission 92541) | Serpentine soil microbial communities from UC McLaughlin Reserve, CA, USA - Plot56 | ecosystem: Environmental > Terrestrial > Soil > Grasslands | place: USA: UC McLaughlin Reserve, Lake County...
AGTACGGCTCCTTGACGTAGCGGTACTCGACGTAGTCGCTGATCCGGTACGGGAAGACATGGTCGACCCGAACGTCCTGCACGTCGAAACCGCTGCCCTCCACGAGCTCACGCCCTGCCTTCCGCGTGTACGAGTACGTGACGGGGCAGCCGGTCTCGGCTTCCGAGTACTCGGCGACGAGCTCGTCGGTCTTCCAGAAGCGGCCCCTGCCGAGCGCGGAGACGATCCAGAAGACCTTCCACGAGCGCCGGTGATAGACCATCAGCTTCAGCGTGCCTCCCGGAGCCGTCAGAGCACGCATCTCCGCCAGCGCGCGTTCGGGGTGCGGCGTGTGGTGGATGACTCCGAACGAGTAGACGAGGTCGTACGGCTCCTCGTCGAGTGCGGACGTCAGCTCCTCCGCGTTGGCCTGGACGAACCGGATCCGGTCCGCGACTCCCATCACGTCGGCCCGCTGCTCGGCGATTCGCAGCGATTCGCCCGAGAGCTCGACGGAGGTCAGCGCCGCACCGACGCGTGCGAAGTTGATCGAGTCGGTTCCGATGCCGCATCCCACTTCGAGCACGCGTTTTCCTTCCCACCGCTCGAACTCGGCGAAGCCCGTAATGTGAGGCTCGACCAGGTATTTGCGGGCCTCGACCTCGTCGAAGTACTCCTTCGACCCGACCGGCTTGGTCGAGTGGCGGATGTTGCAGGGCCGCGCGTCCCAGTAGCGCTGGACGTCGGCGATGGACTTGTCGAAGACGCTGTTAGTCATGTCGGGCGCCGGAATCTTGACGAGTCGAGGCGACGTTCGCAGGGCGACCGCCCTCGCCCGAGGGTACCTATCCCCTTCGTGTTAGGCGACCGTAAGCTCGGCCCGGCCGTTACCGTTCTGAAGGATGTCCGATGTGATCCCGCGGCGCGCGATTGCCTCGGAGCGTCGGCCGGATGGCGGCGGCGTCGAGTCGTTCGACACCGAAGCTGCGCTGGAAATCAACGCGGCACGCTTGGCGCATCTCGCGTCACTCAACCTCGCGCTCGCCGGCCGCTCGGTCCTCGAGCTCGGTGCCGGTGTGGGGCACCTGACCGGCTTCTTCCTGGAGCGCAACTGCTCCGTGGTCGTCACGGAGGCGCGCCGGGAGAACCTCGACGAGCTCCGGCGTCGGCTCCCACAGGTCGACGCAAAGGAAGCGGACGTCGAGGAAAGCCTGGCGCACCTGGGCTCGTTCGACGTCGTCTTCTGCTACGGCGTCCTGTACCACCTCGAGAGCCCGCTTCGCGCACTCCGCAACATGGCGGCCGTCTGTAACGACCTCCTGCTGCTCGAGACGATGGTGTGCGACGCGCGTCTCCCCGTGCTGCGTCTCGAGGATGAGACGACGTCGGTCAACCAGGCACTGCGCGGCTTGGCGCATCGTCCGAGCCCGTCCTACCTCGCGCTCGCGTTGAACCGCGCCGGCTTCGACTTCGTCTACGTGGCGACCGAGCCGCCCGATCACCCGGATTACCGATTCTCGTCGCTCGGCAACATGGATACGTCACGCGACGGCGCGCTTCTAAGGGGGATCTTCGTGGCCTCCCGGTCACCACTCGAGGAGCCTGGGCTCACCTCACTTCTCCGCTGAGGGCCCCGCACTGCACTCCAACACGCAATGCGTGTAGGGAATGCGTAAGAGGTCCCGACGAACCTCGCACCGCACGTCGTCGAACCCAGAGTCGGCGAGTCGCTTGTAGCCGTCGGGCGCTCGAACGTTCTGTCCGCGGTCCCACGAAACGAGCAGACGCGCGAGGGTGCGGTCGTCCGAGACAGCGGCTGGGTCGACCGATACGAAGCGTCCGCGCCGTCGCAACGCGGCCTTCGCGGCGGTGAGAAGGCGAAGCGCACCTTCGTCGTCTAGGTGATGAATCACCCCGAACGCCAGAACGAGGTCGAAGTCCCGTAGGTCGTCATCGAGCCTCGTCGCGTCCCCGACTCGGAACTCCGCCCGATCGCCGAACGCATGGCGGGCCCGCGCGATGTAGCGGTCGCTCACATCGATCCCCACGTAGCGAACGGCCCCGAGGTGGTCGACGAGCTCGCCCGGCCCGCAGCCGAGGTCGAGGACACGAGCTCCGGGATCGGGCCGGACGTAGTCGCGCACAATGGTGCGACGGCCGCGCTCGCCGCCCACCAGGCGTGACCACAGCTCGTACACTGTCGGGCTCGAGAGGATGCCGCGGGCGCCGCTCATCGCCGAACGGACGTTAGCCGCGTTCTGCTCGGCACCGCTCGTCGATCGACAAAGGCCCGCGACGACGGCGCTAGTCTAGTCGCCTATGCCGACCGACATTCACACCACCACTCGCGACGAGTTCCTCAAGCGCGTCTACGACGATACGGATGGCTTCCTGGACTCGATCGCCCGCAACGACGTCTACGTCGTCAAGCAGTTTTATCCGCGTGACTTCGTGCTGGCCTTCCGCGACATGCTGCTCAAGTTCAGCCAGGAGCAGGAGGCGTCCTGGCACCCGTGCCTCGACGGAGTACCCGATTACCACCGCATCAACGACGAGTACCCGGGCTCATGGGTGAAGGCGCGCATGCACTCCTTCTTCTTTCACCGTTTCAACGAGCGCGGTGAGCTGTTCGACTCGTTCCGCGACATCTTCAGGCTCAAGAACTTCCTAGCTGGCGAGCCTGAGGACGCGCACCTGGAGAGCGTTCCGTCCGACGAGATCATCTCGCGTGTGGTCTCGCAGCAGTACCCGCGCGGGGGAGGCTATCTCGCCGAGCACAGCGACCCGGCGAGCCGCTTCGCCAAGCTGCAGACGATCGTCCAGGCATCGACGATCGGCGAGGACTTCGAGACCGGCGGGCTGTATCTCCGGCCTGAGGCGGGAGCAGATCCGCTCTGGGTCGACCAGTACTCCGAGCCCGGCGATCTCATGGTGCTTACGCCCGACGCCCCCCACGGCGTGGCTCCCGTGGATCCCGACTTCGAGCTGGACTGGTCACGGGCCGACGGCCGTTGGATGATCCTGCCCATCATCATCCGGTCGGATTACAACATGGACCCGGAGACGAAGCCGAAGGCCGTGGCCTAGTCTTGCGAGTCAGCGTCGTCACGACCCTCTACAACTCCGCTCCCTTCGTAGAGGAGTTCTTCCGGCGCTCGGTCGCCGCCGTCGCACCACTCACCGACGACATCGAGGTCGTCTTCGTCGACGACGGCTCGCCCGACGACTCGCTCGAGATCGCGCGCTCGCTCGGTGGCGGGAACGTAGACGTGAAGGTTGTCGAGCTGTCCCGCAACTTCGGCCACTTCCAGGCCGTCATGGTGGGCCTCGGCCAAGCCGACGGCGACCTGATCTACCTGCTCGACTGCGATCTCGAAGAGCGACCGGAGATCTTCGGAGAGCTGTACGCGCCGATTGCGTCCGCGACGCCGGACCAGCCGGTCGATGTGGGGTTCGGGATCGCGCGAACACGCAAGGGTGGCGTCATCGAACGAATGGGCGGCGCGCTCTTTTACTGGGTGCTCAACTCGCTGTCGGGCGTCGACATCCCGGTGAACGCCGTGATGGCGCGCGTGATGACGCGCCGCTACGTGCAGGCGCTGCTCACTCATCAGGAGCGCGAGCTGTTCCTGAACGGAGTGATGACGATCACCGGGTTCCGCCAGGTCGCCGTTCCTGTCGACAAGTCCGGCAAGGAGACGAGTACCTACACCGGGCTGCACCGGCTCAGCGTCGCGCTTCGTGCCATCACGGCGTTTAGCGACAGGCCTCTCACCTTCATCCTCGTCGGAGGGCTCGCGCTAAGCGCGATCGCCGCGGTGGGCGTGCTCATCCTGGTCGTGACGGTCGTCGCCTTCGACGTCGAGTACGCCGCGGGCTGGGCTTCGCTCCTGGCCGGGCTGTGCTTCTTCTCGGGGCTGACGCTTGCGGCGATCGGAATCCTGGGCTTCTACCTCGGGCGGGTCTTCGTCGAGGTCAAGGCCCGGCCTGTGATCGTCAAGGCCGTGTACGAGGCCAGCGCGCCGGCGTCGGACGGCCCGGAAGCTGCCACGACGGCAGAGGTCGAGTCGCCGGCGCTGTGGAGATGAGCCGGCCCCGGATCGCTCGGGACGATCACCGGGCCACCGTCGAGCATTTCCTCAGGGTTCTGCCGACGCCGCTGGAAACTGTCGTCCACGTCGGCGCGCACGCCGGGGAAGAGGTAGACGCGTACCGGCGCCACGGGGCACAACGCATCGTGCTCGTCGAGGCCAATCCGAGCAGCTACGAGAGGCTCCTGGAGAGCTTCGCTTCGGACCATGAGGTCTTGGTCGTCCACGCGGCTGTTACCGAGCATGAGGGAACCGAGCGACTCCTCCTCCACACCAATGCAAGCGGTGGCACAGAGTCGGCGAGCCTGCTGCCAATGAAGCGCTTGGGCGAGATCGTGACGACGCTCCGCACAGAGCGAGCGGTGGACGTTCCGGCGGCGAGGCTCGACACGCTGCTCGACGAGGCCCGGGTCGATGTGGACGACGTCGGCCTGCTCGTCCTCGACGTCCAGGGAGCCGAGCTGTCCGTCCTTCGCTCCGCGCCGCGCACGCTGGCTGCCGTTCAGGCCGTGCTCACGGAGGTAGCTCACATCGAGCTCTACGAGGGCGCCGCTCGCGAGGAGGAAGTCGCGAGTCTGCTCCGTGATCGGGGGTTCGTCCCACTTGATGGGCTGGATTACGAACTGTACGAGGGTGATCGTCGGTTCCGCGCCTGGGGAGACCGCCTCTTCGTGCGGAACGACTCACCCCAGTAGGCATAGGCCGGCGGACGCGAATGGGCTCGGGGGTCGGGAAGAGAGTGGCGATCGTCCAGTCGTGCTACATCCCCTGGAAGGGCTATTTCGACCTGATCAACCTCGTCGACGAGTTCGTCCTCTACGACGACCGGCAGTACACCCGACGCGACTGGCGCAATCGGAACCGCATCAAGACGCCTCAGGGATCTCAGTGGCTCACGATCCCGGTGGAGGTGACGGGCCGCTATGAGCAGCGAATCGACGAGACGCGGATCAGCGACCCGGGCTGGGCCGACCTGCATTGGAAGACGCTGACGCACAACTACGCCTCGTCACCGTTTTTCGAAGCGTACCGCGACCGGCTAGAAGAGCTGTATCGGCGCGCAGACGCCCCGCTCTTGAGCGTCGTGAACCGCCTGTTCCTCGATGAACTGTGCGCGATCCTCGGGATCGAGACTCAACTGACGTGGTCGACCGACTACGAGGCGGAAGGCGCCAAGACGGAGCGGCTCGTCAGCCTCTGCAGGGCGGCCGGCGCGACGCACTACCTCTCGGGCCCGCGTGCCCGTGATTACATGGACGAGGGCCTCTTCGAGGAAGCGGGCATCGAGCTCGAGTACATCGACTACTCCGGGTACCCGGAGTACCCTCAGCTGCACCCGCCGTTCGAGCACGCCGTCACGGTCCTCGACCTGATCCTCAACACCGGCCCGGACGCCCCGCGCTACATGAAGAGCTTTGCCGCGAAGAACGTCACTGTCTGACGCGAGCCTGACCGCCGTCGAGCGCTACTACAGCGGTCGCTTCGCTGAGCACGGCGCGACCGCGCGCGGCGTCGATTGGAACTCTCCCGAGTCGCAGGAGCTTCGCTTCCACCAGCTTCTCCGCGTCACCGACCGGGAAGCCGGCCGTTTCAGCCTCAACGATTTCGGCTGCGGGTACGGCGCGCTCGTCGCCTTCTTGCGTGCTCGCGCCCTCGACGTGGACTACCGCGGCTACGACCTCTCGGAGTCGATGCTCGAGCACGCGCGCCAGAAGCACCCCGACTCTACGTTCGTCGGCTCGGTCGACGAGCTCGCGCCCGCCGATTACACGCTCGCCAGCGGGATCTTCAACGTGAAGCTGGACGTCCCGACCGACGATTGGCGAGAGTACGTCCTCGCAACGCTCGAGACGATCGCGCATCTCACCAGGAAGGGCTTCGCCTTCAACATGCTCACGAGCTACTCCGACGCGGACAGGATGCGCGACGACCTCTACTACGGCGACCCCCGCTTCTTCTTCGACCTGTGCAAGCGCGAGTACTCGCGCCATGTGGCGCTGCTGCACGACTACGGGCTGTACGAATTCACGATGATCGTTCGCTTGGGGTGACGTCCCCGGCAGCGAGTATCCGCCAAGCGCGCTTGCGACGGAATAACGCGAGGTAGCCCAGACCGGTTCGTGTGATTCGCATCTTGCTGCTGCCGACGCGTCGGCTCGAATCGAGCACCATCGCAACCTCGGAAATGGACATCCCTAGATAAATCATCTTCAACGTGACTTCGACCATGCACTCGAATCCGGGCCGCTCGAGGATCCCCGGTCCGAAACGCTCCTGGAGCCGGCCGACGGCGGCGCCGGTGTACAGCCGGTAGAAGGAGCTGACCGTCAAGAGACCATGGATGCCGAGGAATTCCTTGACGAATGTGTTCGCGAGATGGCTCAGCCCCGTTCGCATGGCGTGCGTGTGGACGATCGCGCCTCCGTACGCATACGGGCTCGCGAATACGGCGTCGTAGCCCTCGCGCGACCGAAGCAACATCCGCTCGACGAGTTCGACGCGGGACGTGTTGTCGGCCTCGAGCGTCAGCACAAAGTCGTGCTCGGAGAGCACTCGCTCGAGCCTCGCGAATGCGTTCGCGAAAGCGCGTCCCGGACCTTGCGGCTCGTCGTGGCGTAAGACCTCGAAACTAAGGTCCCCGGCGCCGGCCCGCGCGACTTCGCTCGTGCCGTCGACGCTCCCGTCGTCAACGAGCAGCACCCGCGCGATCATCCCATGCGGAAGCCGGTCTCGGGCAGCACGAAGGTCCTCGAGCACCCGGCCGATGTTGGCCGCCTCGTTCAACGCAGGAATGACGACATGTACCGTCGGCATCGAGGTTAGGCGTTCCCGTGCTCCGTGAGCACAGCGCGCCGCGCGATCTGCCACTCGATCGTTCGTGCGAGCCCGGACTCGAGTTCAACCTTGGGCTCGAACCCGAAGAGGACCCGCGCGCGGCTGATGTCGGGGACCCGCCGACGAACATCCTCGTACGTCCCGAACGCCTCGTACGGAATCAGCTCCATCGGGACCTCCGCGCCGCCGCGCACAAGTCGCCAGACGAGCCGAGCTAGATCGAGGATAGTCACCTCCTGGGTCGCCCCCAAGTTGACGACCAGGTTGGCGTGCTCACTCTCCAGGATCGCGATCATGCCATCAACGTGGTCGGAGACATACGTAAAAGAGCGCGCCTGCAAGCCGTCGCCGTGGATAGGGAGCGGCTTGCCGTCAAGGGCATGCTCGATGAAAACAGCTTGAGGGCCGCCCCACCAGCTAAGACTCTGGTTCGGCCCGTACGCGCCGAAGAACCGCATCAGCACGACATCGATCCCGAAGCGCTCATGACACGCGAACAGGAGCTGTTCCTCGAACATCTTCGAAATCGCATACGCCCAGCGCTTGACCTCTGGGTTCCCGATTACGGAGTCCATGTGCTCGGCGAACGGAATGTTCGGGTTCTTGCCATAGACGTCCGAAGTCGAGGCCGCGAGGAGCTTGACCTTCCGCTCCGCGGCAACTCGCGCCACGACTTCCGAGCCGACGGCGTTGATCATCAGCGTGTCGTACGCGTTGCCGTAGCGCGGGATCTTGTAGGCAGCTAGGTGCACGATGGCGTCGCATCCCTCGGCGGCACGCCCTACCGTCGTGTGGTCGCGGACGTCGCCCTCGATCCAATCGAATCCGGAGCTCGTTCGGATTCCCGCCAGGTTGAGCAGTGTCCCCTGCGAAAGGTTGTCCAAAGCTGCGACCGAGTGGCCCCGGCGGAGTAGCTCCGTGGCGAGATTCGATCCAATAAACCCAGCCGCACCGGTGATCATCACTCTCATGCGGCCGCCCGTCGGAAGCACCGCGAGTCGGGGTTCTCGTACAGGGTTCCGGCCGGGAACGAGCGAAGCGGCTTCAGTCGCGACCGGTCGATCTGTGCGGCAAAGGAAGTCGGATCGTCCGTCAGCAGGAGGTAGCGAGACTTCGGCGGCAGTGGGATGTCGGCGACCAGCGGGTAGGAGATCCCGATTCCTGGCGGGACGAGCGTGACGCGCCAGTCGTAGAGCTCGAGTGGCAGGAGGAGCGTGTTGCACCACGGATTGGCCGCGTCGCCGTCGTATCTGACGAGGCGAGAGAACTCCGCGCGTTGTCGGGCGAGGGCTCTCTGGTCGAGGTGGAAGTTCGGCTCCCAGCGGTCGTAAGCCGCGAGGAAGCTCGGCAGCATCACGACGTTGAGCACGGCGACTACGGCTACCGCGCCAATGCGCCTGAAGGCGACGAAAACGAGCATGCTGAGCAAGAGGTGCGCACCGAGGACGCGGTAATAGCCGTTGGGGATGTAGAGCGCGAAGGCGGCAAGCGTCATCGCTCCGAGGTTGACGAGGTGGAACAGCGCCTCCCGGGGCGCGATCGTTCCCATTTCCAGCGGCAGCCGGAGCCGCGTGTGCCACTGCGCCAGGAGCGCGAGTGCGACGAGCGCGACCAGCCCAACGATTTGCCAGCTCTGTACACCCGTGAAGTCGAGTGAAAAACGTTCGCGATAGGTCGGCGCCGTTGGATCGAGCGCGCCAGGGTAGAGAAAGACTTTGAGGTTCGCCCACGTGCTGCGCGCGAATGTGGTGACCGCCTCTGATGGGTCGCTTGTCAGCCGACTGAGCGAATCGACGGCAGCGTTCTGTCCCGGTGGTTGGACTGCGCCCGTGAGCTGCACGGCCGCAAGGACGAGTAACGTCACCACGCCGAAGGCCGCGGCAATCCGGCGGGCCGTAATCCGCTCGGCGAGCAACAGGATGAGACAGGGAACCAAGAGCAACCATGAGTAACGGATCACGCCTGCGGCCACTATCAGGGCCACGCCGCCTGCCTTCTCGGGGGCGGAAAGTTGTGGACCCCTGCGCAGAGCCCGGACAAAGATTCCGGCTATCGCCATTGCAAGCCCTTGGTGGAGCGACTCTTGCGACGCGGTGGGCACGTAGAGCAGAACTGGCCAGAAAGTTGCCAGCACGGCTCCGGCCAGAAGCGTTCCGCGCAGGCCCAGTTCCGCCAAAACGACGAATGCAATGAAACCGAGGCCAAGGACGGCCATGTTCACGAAGATGCTCGTGGCCGGTCCCCAGCCGATCACCGCCGCGATGGTGCCGTAGACGGCTGGGAACCATGGTCCATGGACGCCGTAGCGCACAGGTTCGAAAGGCGGATCGGACTCATTCGGGCTGTAATAGCCCGTGTCGAGGCCGACTTCAGCGAAGCTCGCAATTCGATGCCAGTAGCCCAGCTGGTCGTTCCAGACGCTCGGCGTGAAATCGCGCACGCCCGCATCGAGCCACCCGTGCACGAGAACGATCGTCAAGACGGCAGGCACGGCGCTGACAACGACTGCGACGGCCAGAGGCGCAAGTGCGCGGGTCCGCGCGTGGCCGAGCCGCGTCGCCTGGGATGCTCCGACGCCCATCGTCGGGCACGCAGCGTACTCGCGAGCTAGCGTCCCGCGTGTGAGCGACGTCGTCCTGTTCGGAGCCGGTGACTTTGCCCGGATCGCCCGCGTTTACCTCGAGGCTGACAGCACGCACCGGGTCGTCGCATTCACGGTGAACGAGGCTTTTATCGAGTCGGACGAGTGCGAGGGGTTGCCCTTGATGCCCTTCGAGAAGCTCCATGAGACGCATCCGCCGACTCGCTGCTCGATGTTCGTCGCGATCGGTTTTTCGCGCGTCAACCGTGCCCGCCGGGAGGTGTACGAGCAATGCAAGGGCCGCGGCTACGAGCTGATCACCTACATCAACTCGAAGGCGACGCACTGGGGCGAGCTGCAGATCGGCGACAACTGCTTCGTTTTCGAGGAGAACGTCATCCAGCCGAACGTCCGGATCGGCAACAACGTCATCCTCTGGAGCGGCAATCACATCGGCCACGACTCGACGATCGAGGACCACGTCTTCATCGCGTCGCACGCCGTGGTCTCTGGGAACGTCACGATCGGCGAGTCGTCGTTCGTCGGCGTCAACGCGACGTTCCGCGACGCGATCAAGGTCGCGCCGCGCTGCATTATCGGCGCCGGGGCGCTCATCATGAAGGACACGGTCGAG
>Ga0126309_10000922_pt1 | contig 10117 bp, 4 predicted proteins | sample Plot56_FD_92541 | JGI IMG/M metagenome (GOLD analysis project Ga0126309, IMG submission 92541) | Serpentine soil microbial communities from UC McLaughlin Reserve, CA, USA - Plot56 | ecosystem: Environmental > Terrestrial > Soil > Grasslands | place: USA: UC McLaughlin Reserve, Lake County...
ACGCGTGCTATGTCGTCAGCCTCTCCTCGAAGACGGTCATCTATAAGGGGCTCTTGAAGGGCCGGCAGTTGTCGCGGTTCTATCCTGACCTCGGGGATGCGGTGTTCGCAAGCGCGATAGCGCTCGTCCACGAGCGCTTCTCCACGAACACGCTGGGTAGCTGGGAGCTCGCGCACCCCTACCGCTACATCGCGCACAACGGCGAGGTCAACACCATAAGGGGCAACATCAACTGGATGCGGGCCCGCGAGAGCCGTCTGCGTTCCGAGCTCTTCGCGGAGGACCTGGAGAAGCTCTCGCCGGTCATCCTGCCGGGCCAGAGCGACTCGGCCTCCTTCGACAACGCCCTGGAGCTGTTGCACCTAGCCGGGCGGAGCCTGCCGCACGCGGTGGCCATGATGATCCCCGAGGCCTGGGAGAACGATGAGTTGATGGACCCGGACAGGCGCGCCTTCTACCAGTACCACAGCGCGCTCATGGAGCCGTGGGACGGCCCTGCGGCGGTCGCCTTTACCGACGGCCGTGTCGTCGGCGCCACCCTGGATAGGAACGGCTTGCGGCCAGCGCGGTACTCCGTCACCAGGGACGGCAGGGTCATCATGGCCTCCGAGGACGGGGCCTTGAGGGTGCCTGCGGAGGATGTGATCGAACGCTGGAGACTCCAGCCTGGCAAGATGCTCGTCGTCGACACCGAGAACCACGAGTTGCTACACGACGAGGACGTCAAGAGGCCGCTGTTCGGACGGCAGCCGTACAGGGAGTGGCTGGAGGAAGGTGAGATCCACCTCAACGATCTCCCCGCGCCAGACGCAGACCCGCGCCAGGAACCGGCCTCGCTCCTCGAGCGTCAGCGGGCCTTTGGGTACACCATCGAGGACCAGCGCATACTGCTCGCCCCGATGGCCCAGAACGGCAAGGAGCCTGACGGCTCTATGGGAACGGACACCCCCTTGGCCGTCCTCTCCGAGAGGCCGCAGCTCCTGTTCTCGTACTTCAAGCAGCACTTCGCGCAGGTCACGAATCCTCCGATAGACCCGCTGCGCGAGGAGCTCGTCATGTCGCTCAAGATGAGCCTCGGTCCCGAGCAGAACCTCTTCGACGAGACGAAGAAGCACTGCAGGCGGGTGCTCGTCGACCAGCCGGTCCTCACGGCGACGGAACTGGAGAAGATCCGGGAGCTCGGCTCCGAGCGGGCGAGCTCCACGACGCTCTCCACCCTCTTCCCCGTCTCGAGGGGCGAGGAGGGGATGGAGGAGGCCCTGGGCAGGCTGTGCGAGAAGGCCGAGAGCGCGGTCAAAGCAGGGTCCGCGGTTCTGGTCCTGAGCGACAGGGGCGTGAACGAGACGCAGGCTCCCATACCGAGCCTACTCTCCACGGCGAGCGTTCACCATCATCTCGTGCGGGCCGGCATAAGGATGGCCACGACCCTCGTCGTCGAGACCGCGGAGGCGCGCGAGGTCCACCACTTCGCCCTCCTCGTCGGCTACGGCGCGACCGCCGTGAACCCCTACCTCGCCTTCGAGACGATAGAAGATCTCGCCGGCTCGCACCTCATGGAGGGCGTCACTCCCGAGGAGGCGGCCAAAAACTACGTCAAGGCCGTGGGGAAGGGGCTTCTAAAGGTCATCTCCAAGATGGGCATCTCTACGCTCTTCTCCTACTGCGGGGCCCAGATCTTCGAGGCCGTAGGCCTGGATGGGGAGCTCATAGACAGGTGCTTTACGGGCACCGCATCCCGGGTTGGCGGCATCGGGATGGACGCCCTGGCCCGCGAGACACTGGAACGCCACAGGAGCGCCTTCTCCGCCGCCGAGGACAATGCGGAGGAGCTCGAGGTCGGGGGCGAGTACCAGCTCAGGGCGCAGGGCCAGTATCATCAGTGGAATCAGACGAGCATCCCTCCCCTCCAGCGCGCCGTCAAGACAGGGAGCTTCGAGACCTTCAAGGAGTTTACCCGCCACTTCGACGAGCACAGCGCGCGCTTCGCCACCTTGCGCGGCCTCTTCGGGTTCGAGGAGAGCCCCATCCCCATAGAGGAGGTCGAACCGGCCAGGGAGATCGTCAAGCGCTTCACGACAGGTGCTATGTCTCTCGGCTCCCTCTCCAAAGAGGCGCACGAGACGCTCGCCATCGCGATGAACCGCATAGGCGGCAAGTCCAACACCGGCGAGGGCGGCGAGGACCCCAGGCGCTTCACGCCGGATGCGAACGGCGACAGCCGTCGCAGCGCCATAAAGCAGATCGCGAGCGGCCGCTTCGGCGTCACGACCGAGTATCTGGTCAACGCAGATCAACTCCAGATCAAGATGGCGCAGGGGTCCAAGCCGGGCGAGGGCGGCCAGTTGCCAGGACACAAGCTCAGCGAGTACATAGCGAAGATACGGTACTCCACGCCGGGCGTGGGTCTGATCTCACCGCCGCCCCACCACGACATCTACTCCATAGAGGACCTCGCGCAGCTCATCCACGATTTGAAGAACGCCAACCCGCTGGCCAGAGTAAGCGTGAAGCTCGTCGCCGAGGTCGGGGTCGGGACGGTCGCGGCTGGGGTTGCGAAGGCGAAGGCCGACCACATAACCATCTCGGGCCACGACGGCGGGACGGGGGCCTCCCCACTCTCTTCCATCAAGCACGCCGGACTACCGTGGGAGCTCGGGATCGCCGAGGCCCAGCAGGTGCTCGTCGAGAACGGGCTGCGGGGACGGGTGATCCTGCAGACCGACGGCCAGCTCAAGACGGGCCGCGACGTCACCGTGGCGGCGCTCCTCGGGGCCGAGGACTTCGCTTTCTCGACGGCGCCGCTCGTGGCCACGGGCTGCATCATGATGCGCGTGTGCCACCTGAACACGTGCCCGGTGGGCATCGCGACCCAGGACCCGGAGCTCAGGAAGCGCTTTACCGGCACTCCAGAGCACGTCATCAACTACTTCTTCTTCATCGCCGATGAGGTAAGGGAGTACATGGCGAGGATGGGCTTCCGGAGCTTCGAGGAGATGATCGGACGCGCCGACAAGCTCAAGATGCGCGAGGACATCAAGCACTGGAAGGCGCGCGGTGTGGATCTCTCGGCGTTGCTCCACCGGGTCGAGGCACCCGGGGGAGAGGCGATACATCACGCCGAGAGCCAGGACCATGGGCTCGAGAAAGCGCTGGACAACGAGTTGATCGAGAAGTGCAGTCCGGCCCTCGAACACGGTGAAGAGGTCCGCTTCGAGCAACCCATAACGAATACCAACCGCACGGTCGGCGGGATGCTCTCGGGAGAGGTCGCCAGGCGCTACGGCAACGAGGGCCTGTCCGACGGCACGGTCCGCGTAGACTTCCACGGCGTCGCGGGCCAGTCTTTCGGGGCGTGGCTCGCCCGCGGCCTGACCTTCACCCTCGAAGGCACGACCAACGACTACGTCGGCAAGGGTCTCTCCGGGGGCAGGCTCGCCGTCTTCCCCTCCCGGCTCGCTGGCTACAAGCCGACCAGGAACGTCGTCGTCGGCAACGTGGCGCTCTACGGCGCGACGGGCGGGGAGGCGTACTTCAGGGGCTTCGCGGGTGAGCGCTTCGCCGTCAGGAACTCGGGCGCCCACACCGTGGTCGAGGGCGTCGGCGACCACGCCTGCGAGTACATGACCGGCGGGGTCGTCGTGGTGCTCGGCGAGACGGGGCGCAACTTCGCCGCCGGCATGAGCGGCGGCGTCGCATTCGTGCTCGACGAGGCGGAGCGCTTCGAGACCCTGTGCAACATGGACATGGTCGGCCTGGAGGCCGTCGAGAGCGAGGAAGATATAGAGCTCCTGCACGGCATGGTCGAGCGGCATATGGAGTGGAGCGGGAGCGAACGGGCGCGGCGCGTGCTCGAGGAGTGGGACGAGGTTCTGCCCAGATTCGTCAAGGTGATGCCGCACGACCTCAGACGGGTGTTGCAGGAAAGGCAGGAGGCCGAGCTCGAGGTAGCGAGCTAATGGGAGATCCCAAAGGATTCCTCAAGATCGGACGCAAGCCGACCCCGAAGCGGACCATCGAGGAGCGCGTCCAGGACTACCGCTACGTCTACGAGCCGATGCCCGACGATGAGCTTAAGGGCCAGGCCTCGCGCTGCATGGACTGCGGCGTGCCTTTCTGCAACACGGGCTGCCCCCTGGGGAACCTGATCCCCGACTGGAACGACCTCGTCTACCGACAGCACTGGAGGCAGGCCATAGACCGCCTGCACCAGACCAACAACTTTCCCGAATTCACGGGGATGCTCTGCCCCGCCCCGTGCGAGGCCGCCTGCGTCCTCGCCATCAACGACGAGCCCGTCACCATAAAAGAGATAGAGCTCTCCATAATCAACAGGGCCTTCGAGGAAGGATGGGTCGTCCCCAAACCGACACCGCCGGAGAAGCGTACCGGCAAGAGGGTAGCCATCGTCGGGAGCGGTCCGGCCGGGCTCGCTGCGGCCCAGCAGCTCAATTGGGCCGGGCACACGGCGATCGTTATCGAGAAGGACGATAGGATCGGGGGCCTCCTCAGGTACGGCATCCCCGACTACAAGATCGAAAAGTGGGTCGTCGACCGTCGCATCGCCATCATGGAAGAGGAGGGCGTCGAGTTCCGCACCAACGCCTACGTCGGCGAGAACCCGACCACAGAAGAGCTCAAGAGCGAGTTCGACGCCGTCGTCCTCGCCGTCGGCGCCCTGCAAGGACGCGACCTCGACGTGCCGGGCCGCGAGCTCGGCGGCATCCATCTCGCGATGGACTACCTGGTGCAGCAGAACAGGAGGGTCGCCGGCCTCCCGACCAACGCGGAGGTCGAGATCTCCGCCGCGGGCAAGAAGGTCGTCATCTTGGGCGGCGGCGACACGAGCGCGGACTGCCTCGGCAACGCCCACCGCGAAGGCTGCGCCTCGGTAAAAGTCCTGACCCACGGTCCCCGGCCGCCCGACAACCCCGACCATCTCACCTGGCCCGACTGGCCCTTCATCCTGCACACCTACCCAGCCCACGAGGAGGGCGGCGAGCGCGGCTTCTCCGTCGCCGTCAAAGGCTTCTCGGGTTCCAATGGTCACGTCGAAAAGATGCACGCCGTCGAGACCGGGCGCACCCCCGACGGCAAGACCGTCCCCATCGAGGGCACAGACTTCGAGATAGAGGCAGACCTCGTGCTGCTCGCCATCGGCTTCACGGGCCCCGTGCGCGATCGCTTCCTCCAGGATTTGGACCTCGGCTACACCGAGCGCGGCGCGATACACTCGGAGAACGGTTTCGGCACGAAAGAGGCCAATGTCTTCGTCGCCGGCGACGCCCGGCTGGGGGCTGATCTGATCGTCACGGCTATCGCCGAGGGTCGCAAGGCCGCCCGTCAGACGGACGAGTATTTGATGGGTCGCAGTTTGCTGCCTGGATAGGCATCAGGCTACAGGTTTCAGGTAGCAGCCAGAACCTGATGGCTGAAACCTATTCGATCCTCGTTAGAGTGCATCAGCTACCGTATAACTAGACGGTTCTCGACGATCGACTGGAGGTGGAACCCATAGAATTCTCGCAAGAGGCTGCACGCGCTATGTTGCTCGCTGCCCAGGGATTGGGCTCCGCGCCGAAGCGTGCCACGAAGGACGACGTTAGGGGGATCATCCGGCGGATGGGGGTATTGCAGATCGATTCGATCTCCGTCGTCGCGCGCAGCCCTTACCTTGTGTTGTGGAGCAGATTAGGTTCCTACGAGCCGATATGGCTGGACGAACTTCTGGCTGAGGGGGCGCTATTCGAGTACTGGTCGCACGCGGCGTGCTTCATTCCTATCGAGGACTATGGTCTGTATCGGCGGCTCATGATAGAGGGAGGGGAGAAGACCAGGACCTGGATGCGGGCCCATCACCAGGAGATCGAGCACGTGATGGAACACATCAGTGAGAAAGGTCCCGCGCGCGCCGCGGAGTTCGCGCGCACCGACGGGAAGGCCGGAGGCTGGTGGGAATGGAAGCCAGAGAAGCGGGCGCTGGAGCACCTGTTCGCCGCGGGGGAACTCATGATCTCCCGCCGCGAGAACTTCCACCGCGTCTACGACCTGCGCGAGCGCGTGTTGGCGAACGCGCTGCCAGACTGGGAAGACGCCCTCGCGCCAAACGAACAGGAGGTGCGGCGGGCGCTGGCTCTCAAGGCGGTACGCGCGCTAGGCATCGCCGTGGCCCGCTGGGTTCCAGACTACTTCCGCACACCCAAGAAGGGTGTAGCCGGGCTGCTCGAAGAGCTGGCCGACGAAGGAGAACTCGTCCGTGCCGGGATCGAGGACGAGCCGGCCTACTTGCATCCAGATAACGCAAAACTGGCCGAGGGGATCCTATCCGGCGGTTTGCGGTTTTCCGGCACGACCTTGCTTTCACCATTCGATCCCGTGGTCTGGGACCGCGCCCGGGCCTCGGAGCTCTTTGGTTTCGACTATAAGATCGAGGTCTACACCCCGGCGGCCCGCCGCAGGTACGGATACTACTCCCTCCCGATACTCCACAACGGCGCCCTCGTTGGCAGGCTCGACGCCAAGGCCCACCGCAGGCAGGGAACCTTCGAAGTCAAGGTTATACACCTCGAGCCGGACACGCTTGTGAACGACGATCTCGTCTCAGGCATTGCCGGTGCGCTACGCCATTGCGCTGGTTGGCACGGTACGCCGGAGGTACTGGTACGCCGCTCCGACCCGCCGGAGCTCGCCGAAATGCTCACGATCTCGGTCGAGGACGACACCGGAACACAGGCGGCCCGCGAAGAAGCCCGCTAGAGCAATTCGCATAGGGATGCTGAAGCCCTTCACGAACGCTCCGAACCTGCCGGCTCGTCTTTCTTGCCACCCCGGCGACGGAGGCGATGGCAGGCGCCTACCGCGCGGATCTTTCTAATGTCACCAGGGTGATGTCGTCCTCTTGCTCCCATCCTTCCCCGGTGAAGGAGCGAAGCTTATCCATCAGGAAGTCCACCAGTGATCCTTCCTCAGGAGGCTCCGCGACCAGCCTCCTAAGCCGTGGGAAGCCGAACATCTCGCGCTGGGGATTATGCGCCTCTACGAGCCCGTCGCTGTAGAAGAGGGCCGCTTCGCCTGCATCGAGCACGGTCTCCTTCTCCTCGTAGGACATCCCTGGCATGAGTCCCAGCGGCATCCCCCTCGCACTAAGCTCCCGTGCATCGTTGCCTTGGCGCAGGTAGGGCAGATCATGTCCGGCGTTGGCGTAGACCAAGTGTCCGCTCTTAGGGTCGAGGATGGCATAGAAGCAGGTGACGAACATGTTGGCGGGTATGCGGGTAGACAGTGCCTCGTTGACCCGCCCGAGTACCTCGCCGGGCGAGTAGTCCGAGGCCTGGGCGACGGCCCTTAGCATGCCGCAGGTGGTGGACATCACCAACGCTGCGGGAACGCCCTTGCCTGTTGCGTCGCCAACGACCAGTCCCAGGCGACCGTCTTCTAGCTCGAGGAAGTCGAAGAAGTCTCCGCCCACCTCTCGGGCCGGTCGGTAACGGGGCGATATCTCCCAGCCCTCCAGGTTCGGCACCATCTCAGGTAGAGAAGCCTGTTGGATGCGCCTGGCCACGTGCAACTCTTGCTCGATGCGTTCGCGGGCATGTGCTTCTTGCTTGAGCCGGTGCTCACGGGCCTGAATTTCGCGCCTCATGCGGATCGCCGTCGCAACCTGCGAGACGAGGTTCGCGAGGCCGACAACGAATTCGCTCTCCGGCTGGATCTGCGTGTGGTACGCCCCGCTATTCACTGTGTTTCCTGCGACCAGCAAACCGATAGGCTGTTGTGGTTCAACGCCTAGCGGAAACGCGACATACTCAGCCATCTCCAAGACTTGCCCAAGCGCAAGAAGATCGTCTTGGTCGCACACTTCAGCGCAGATTACCCGTTCTCGGTCAGCCAAGATCAGGGCAAGCGCAGGGTCGTCCACCGCAAATCGTTTGCCCGTCACCCGTGCCCGACTTGCCTGATCGTAGTATCCATCGTGCGCTTCAACGAAAAAGGCGTTCATCTCGGGGTTGTACAGCAGCGCAACGCACCGCTCGAAACCGAGCTGGTACAGGACGAACTGAGTCGCGATCTGTAGGATCTCACCTAGATCCAGAGTCGCGTTGAGCTGCTTACCAACCTCATACAGGTGACGGTAAATGCGGATCTGATCGTCGAGTTGCCCTTGAAACTGATAGAGTTCGTGCTCGGTTCTTACGAGGCGTTTGACTTGGTCAGACAGGCGTCGGTTCTCATCCTGCAGGGTTGCCAACCGCTGCTCGACTTGTTCCTCGCGCTTGCCCGACGCTCCCTGTGACCATTCCATCGTCAACCAAGGGCAAGGACAACCGACGTATAGAGATGACGAAGGTTGTGCTCCTCAACCGGACCGATCTCCCCTACAGTGTAAAAACCCACCCATGGTGCATCCGGATCTAGGGATTGCCGAAACCGCTTGAGAAGTTGCAACTTCTCCTGCTCACGGAACATCAATTTGCCTCGGGTGCCACACTCGAACTGGAAGACGAGTTTGGGATTCTCACCTCCAAGTTGCTCCTTGACCTGGGCGGCCATCCGATCGAAGCCGGTAGCGATCTTCTCCTTGTCTCGGCTCGAGAGCCAGACGCTCGTGCCTTCTGGGACCTCCGTTTGTACGGTGATGGAGCCGTCGGCCATGCTTACAGAAGGCATGCCTCTAACTACGTACTCCTCGTCTTTCATGTAGCTAGGAGCCCTGAAACAGAGCGAAAGCGAGATAGCGTAGCGGAACCAGTCGCGATCTTCAGTTAGGGCACCCTCCGGTAGGTACTCCTCGAACACTTCCATGGCGGGTTTGCCGTCTATCTCATAGATTATGTTGCCATTCGAGCGCGTCACTATACGCTCCCCACCTATAGGGATACAGCCGTGGCTGATAGCCCAACCAGCCTGTGCCTTACCCGAGAGCAGCGCGTAGGAGACGCCATCAGTGATGACTTCGTCGTCGCAATATTGATAAGTTGGTGACATCATATTATTGAAGTTGGCGTTGGCTCCCCCACCCCACATGGGAAGGAACCTCTCGCTCGGGAGATTTTCTTCCAGCCCTGCAAAGAAGTTATCGACAAGGTTCTCCGTTGGAACGACGAAGTCTTTGAGCCCATCCGGAAAGACGAAAAGGCCAATGGTGTCAGCGGAAAAGTTGGGTAGCAAATCCTGGGCTACCCGCTTCCCCACGCCGCGCGGGTCGGCCTCGAGTCCCGCCGCTATCCCATTGTGCCACCGCAACTCGTCCGAAGAGATCGCAGTAACCACTACGGAGAAATTAGATTCATCCGCGTCGTCTCCGTTTATCGTGCCCTCCGCCGAGCAACCAGAGAGGGGTGCGCCTCCGGTAGCCTCTCGGACCGCACGCAGCATGGATCGCTGATCGTAGCCGATAGAGGCGAACATGAAGACGAAATCCGGCTTAGCGACACCCGCCTTCTGCAGTGCTTGCTCGGCGGCCTCGCGACCTGCGAAGTTGGGATTGTGATGTCGACTCATGCCGACACCGGCGCTGGTTGTCATGAGCGTACCTCCTGCTCGTCAGGAACATCTTAGCCAATGGAAAGGTGGCGCGCCATCTCTTACTCGCGCTGCCAAGCCGCCTCATCAAGAAGCGTCGCCTGCGAAGTTACCGGTGGGAAGCTCGAGCGCGCCATGCGATGTCGGGAAATAACCGCTTCGATCGGGCTAGGGTACGAGGTATTCAGCATCTGTAGCGTGGGCCAGGCGCAGTGGGGCGGTCTCGACCTGATGCGGGAAAAAGGCCGCCCCGACTTCGACGCCCGCGAGGTGACGCTACTACATCGGATCATTCCGCACTTGAGTAGCGGCCTGAAGGCAGCGGTACTGCGCAAGCAGGCATCTGCCAAGCCTGAAGGAGAAAGCGCCCCTTGAGTACTGGTCCTCGACGACCGGGGACAAGTCGTGCAACAAACCGAGCCCGCCGAACGATGGTTGCGGGATCTCGGTGACCTCGGAGACGGTTGGCTGGAGGGCGAGGGACTCCCGGCTCCGGTGTGGATGGTCATCGGCGCCCTGCGCAAGGCGCTCAAGTCCGAGACGGACACAGACGCGAACGGTGTGCCCTCCGTCCGGGTCCAGACACGTTCGGGGAGCT
>Ga0126309_10000923_pt1 | contig 10115 bp, 9 predicted proteins | sample Plot56_FD_92541 | JGI IMG/M metagenome (GOLD analysis project Ga0126309, IMG submission 92541) | Serpentine soil microbial communities from UC McLaughlin Reserve, CA, USA - Plot56 | ecosystem: Environmental > Terrestrial > Soil > Grasslands | place: USA: UC McLaughlin Reserve, Lake County...
CGATCATGCACGCATATGGCTCCGCCCTACGCGAAGTAGACGGAATCCCCGTCCCCGACGGCACCTACAACCTGTTCACCATCGACGACGGCAAGATCCTGCGAATCGACGACTTCGCAGACTGCACGCGAGCACTCGACGCGGCAAACCTGACCGACGACTAGCATCGAATAGGACCTTCGACTGCGCATCCCGCCGCCCTGTGCGCGGGGCGGCGTGCGCCTTATCGTCTGCACGAAAGAGACGGGGCGGTCGGACTTGAACCGACGACCGTCCGCCCCCAGCCGGATGCGCTACCAGCCGATACCGGGTGCTCTGAGGTCTTCTGAGTACGGCTGAGTTGCTTTGAGTTCGTCTGAGTTGCTTTCACTTACGCTCAGATTGGAACCCTGAATAGAACCCTGGGCCGAGAGTCGTCTGGCCAGACGCAGCAAACGGGCTCGCGAACGACGTCGGCGAGGTCGCGGCCGGTTTGCCACGGAAGCAGTGGCAGCCGGTTCGTGAACCGCACCCTTGTACTCATCCGGCGGTAAAGGACCTTCTGCGCTGGCGTTCGCGTCTGCCACGGGCGGGCCGAGTTGGCGCGGGGGCCGGCGATCGTGATCGCCGGACTGGCTCTCAATGCGCCGGCCTAGGTCGGATCCGCTTGGTCGCGCTCGGCCCTCTGCCGCATCTTCTCCGCAAGCCCTGAGCCAAGGCGTGTCCCCCTCAGCAGGAGCCCTTTTTGCGACCACGTCGAGTCAGCGTCACAGAACCGCGCCGGCCATAGGCAAGCGGGCGGACATCGCCTGTCTCTTGCAGGGCGTCAACCACGAGCGAGAAGCCTCTCACCTGTGCGGCCCTCGCGACGCGCACGGCTTGGCCGTAGAAGGCCTCGATCGCGGCCTTGCGCGTCGCGATATCCCACCCGCAGAAGAAATCTCTTGCCCGAGGCCGCGCAACGAGCCGCGCGCTCCCTTCCGCGCTCATGTACTGCTGGATTGGAAGCGGCGGCTTGCGGATCGGGAGCACCTCAAGGAAGGCCTCAAAGCGCGTCTGCGCCGAACCGCGCACAGCTGCTGTGCGTCGTGCCCCCTCCCCGAACGACCGTTTGGCCTCCGTGTCGAAATTGACTGCTTTCCGCGATCCGAGGTCAGTGTGATCCTCTGCCTCGACCGAGCTCTGTCCACGAGATTGCTGTGATTGCCGGTGTGGGGTCGGCGAGCGGTCGCTATGCCCGCCCCCGCAGCCGCCGAGGAAGAACACCAGGACGAGGAGCGGGAGAGTCGCCAGCGGGCGCCGCACCGCGCGCAGAGTAGCGATCGCCACCCCGCGGAGAACGCCGCCTGACAATCTAGAGGCGTGGATGTGCAGGAGCCAGGCGCCGCGACGCGCGCCCTGATCTTCTCCGCGCCGATCGGCGAGGGCCACGACCTGCCGGCCAGGGTTCTCTCGGCGGATCTCGAGGCGGAGGCGCCCGACGTGCGCGCACCGGTGGTCGATGGCCTCAGGGTGCTGGGGTGGCCCGCGGGCACGATGCTCGGAGCCGCGGCGCCCCTCCACTCGCGCTGGGGGAATCTGCTGTTCGACGTCGAGTTCTGGCTGATCACCAAGGTACGGGCCGCGCAGCGGCTCGGCGACGCCCTGCTGTATGCGGTCGGCGCGAGGCGCCTGATGCGCACGATCAAGGCCTTCGGGCCCGACGTGGTGATCTCGACCTATCCGGGCATCACGGAGTTGCTCGGGGAGCTGCGCCGGCGTGGGCGTCTCGAGCTGCCGGTGGTAGCAGCCATCACCGACCTCGCGGCGCTCCGCTACTGGGCCCATCCCCACGTCGACCTCCACCTGGTCACGCACCCGGAGTCCGTCGAGGAGGTGCGCGGGCTGGCGCCGCGCTCGGAGATCATGCCGGTGCGCGGCCTGAATCTTCCCGACTTCGCGCGACCACGCGACCGGCTCGCGGCCCGTCGCGAGCTCAGCCTGCCCGACGCGTCGAAGGTCGTGGTGGTGTCGGGCGGCGGCTGGGCGGTGGGCGATCTGGACGGTGCGATCGAGATCGCACTCGAGCTGCCCGGCACCTTTGTCGTGGCACTCTGCGGGCGCAATGACGACGTTCGACGCCGGCTCGCCGGCCACTTCCGGGGCAATTCCCGCGTGCGGGTGTTGGGCTTCACAGATCAGATGGGCGACCTGCTGGCCGCCGCCGACGCGCTCGTGCACTCGACGGCCGGCCTGACCGTGTTGGAGGCGCATGTGCGGGGCTGTCCGGCGATCTCCTACGGCTGGGGGCGCGGTCACATCAAGGCCAACAACGAGGCCTTCGCCGGCTTCGGGCTGGCCGACGTCGCGCCCGGCAAGCGCGACTTGGGCCAGGCGTTGGTCCGGGCATTGAGTCGGCGCCCCGAGCCGGACGCCTCATTCGCCTCGCTGCCCACTGCCGCTTCGGTCGTCCTCGAACACATGGCTCGTGGCGCCCGCGAGAATGGCGGCTCCCAAGGCCACCAGGCCGAGCGCCATGGCAATCAGGCCGCCGCCGAGCAGCGTGGAGCCCCAGTCCTCGTCCGCGACGAGTGGGGCGAGCAGCACGGGCACCGCGACCTGGAGCACCACCACGATCGGCCCGACGCGGGTGGCGGGTAGCCACTGGAGAGCGCTGGTCTCGCTCGTCAGCCCCACCACCCCTGCGACCCCCGCCCCGGCCGCCCATGCGAGCGCCGGCATCGCGTCGCCCCGGTCGATGCCATCGGCCGCGAGCTTTGCGGCGAGCGCAGCCACCACGTCGGCCGCGCCGGCGGAGAGCACGAGAGCGGCCCCGTGCCGCAGGCGCAGCAGATAGGGAGCGGCTGTCACGGCGACCAGGACGACAAGGGCGACCGCGACATCCGCCTCGCTGCTTGCGCTCTCAGAGCGGTCCGGCGCTGCAAGGGCGATGGCCGAGACGCCCACGATCAGGGCCGCCACCGCGAGCGCCTCGCGAGGACCGATCGACTCGCCCAACGTGCGTCTTCCCAGGTAGAGCAGGAGCACCAGGCCAAGCGCGAGCACAGGCTGCACGACCGTGAGCGGGGCGAAAGTCAGGGCGGCGATCTGCAGGCCGAAGCCCGTCACCGCCAGCGCGATTCCGGCCAGCCAGCGACGGCGGCGGGCGAGCGCGGCGAGCAGAGCCGGCCGCCCCGCAAGCGCGGTGCTGACGCTGCGCGCCTCGAGCGCCTGGAGAACGTACGACCACTCGTAGCAGCCTGCCGCGACCGCGGCGGTAGCGACGCCGAGCGGCAGGCTCGTCCCGATCACTGCGAGCATCCGCCCATGCGCCTCAGCTTGCTCGCCGCCGGGACCGCCGCAGCCTGGAGCCTCCCGGGGCTTGCCCCTCTCATCCCCTCAGTCTCCCGGCTGCTCGCGATCCCCCGTCGCCTCCCAGGCGACGGGGTCGCCCTCACGTTCGACGACGGCCCTCACCCCCAGGGCACGGCGGCGGTGCTGGCGGTGCTCGACCGCTTCGGCGCGCCCGCCACGTTCTTCCTCACCGGGGAGCAGGTTGAGCGCGCGCCCCGGCTCGCCGCCGAGATAGCCGACGCCGGGCACGCGGTCGCGCTCCACGGCTTCCGCCACCGCAACATGTTGCGCCTGAGCCCCGGCGCCGTCGTTAGAGACCTGCGCCATGGGCAGGAGGCGATCGCCGCCGCCACCGGACGGGCGCCGCTCACGTACCGGCCCCCCTTTGGGATCTTCAGTGCTGGAGGCCTCGCCGCGGCGCGCCGCGAGGGCTTCGAGCCGATCCTCTGGTCGCGCTGGGGGCGCGACTGGGCGGCGCTGGCCACCCCAGCCTCGATCGCGGCGAAGGTGGCCGGCGAGCTGCGCCCCCGGGACGTGCTCTTGTTGCATGACGCCGACCACTACAGCGCGGCCGGCTCGTGGCGCAACACTGTCGCGGCACTCCCCCGGATAATCGAGGCGATCGAGGCGCACGCACTGCGCCCGGAGCGGTGGCCCGTGACCAGCGCCTAGGTACTCGCGCGGAGCTGTGCTCGCACGGCCAACTGCCGGACCGCCATGCCCGTGACCACGCCGTAGGCCGCGCCGGTGACTCCCAGCATGACAAGGTCGACGTCGGTCGAAGCCAGCCGCGTGAGATCGTGGGGCCAGCGCAGAATCAGCACCACCGTGATGGTCGCGAGCAGCCACGGGATCTCCCGTCCGGCGTAGTCGTCGCCATCGGCGATCGCCAGATACAGAGTCAGCGCGAGCAAGGTGGTGAGCACAGTCGCGTGCAGCTCTACTCGCTGCGCGCCGACCGCATGCATCAACCAGAGGAACACCAGCACCATGCTGCCCATCGCCCCCAACAGCGTGGCCGACAGCGCCGTACCGCTTGGCGCCGTTGGGCGCGCCGCCACTGGCTCGGGTAGCTCGAGCTGCTCGCGGTGCCAGCCCACGTATCTGCGGAGCCCATCGTCGAACGGCGTCGCGGCGCGCCAGCCGAGCTCTCGCTTCGCCCGTTCACCGGATACCTGGATCGAGCCGAGGTCACCGCTGCGCCCGGGAACCCGCTCCAGCTCCACTGGTGCCACGACCTCTCTCACCTTCTCGGCGATCTGAAGGATCGTCACGTCCTCGTCGCCCACGAGGTTGTAGACGCGGTTCGCGGCGCACGGCTCGAGGCTGCGGACCACTCCGGCCGCAAGGTCCTCGACGTAGACGAAGCGACGTGACTGGGCGCCGTCCCCGGCGATCGTGAGCGACTCGCCGGCAATGGCCCTCGCAACGAACTTCGGAACCACGGCCTCGAAGCGGCAGCGCGGTCCGTAGGGGATGCCGAAGCGCAGGATCGTGTACTCGAGCCCGTAGAGCTCGGCGTAGGAGCGGCAGTACATCTCGCCGGCGAGCTTGGTGGCGGTGTAGAGGTGCGCGGGGGGCCCTAGCAAGGTGTCCTCGTCCACGGCCTCCTGCCCTGCATCCGAGTAGACCCAGATCGTGGAGGCGTAGACGATCCGCTTCACGCCGGCGGCATGAGCCGCCTCCAGCACCTGCAGGGTGCCGCGGGTGTTCGACTCCTCGGCCTCCACCGGCGCGCTCGCGACACGGTCGGCGTCGGCCATCGCAGCCAGGTGAATCACCACGTCGCAGCCGTTCATCGCAGCCGCGAGCGCGTCGTGGTCGCACAGGTGGCCGACCTCGGCGGCCACCTCGGGGTGGTGCTCCGATGGGCGCTGGTCGAAGATCCGCGGCTCCATCTCCGCAGCGATCAGGCTGTCCACCACGTGCGAGCCGATGAAGCCCGCGCCCCCTGTCACGAGCGCCTTCACGGCGTGGGACGGTAGTAGAGCGGCACGCACCAATGATTCTGGGCCACCCAGTCGCTGTTCGGAAGCTCGTCGTGGTGCCCCATCAACCTGTGGCAGGGTTGGTCGTAGACCTTCCCGGTGGAGCGCTCGATCGGCTCGAAGACGACGTACTTGTAGAGGCCCGATGTCATTCCCTCGGGCAGCTTCAGCCGCGACTCATGGATCTCGTCGAGTGCGCGGGCGACCTCGTTCTTCCACTCCACAATCTCGGGAAGCCGCTCGACCTGCACCAGGCCGAGCGCGGCGGTGAACTCACTCATACGCTGGCCGAGCCCGTGCACGGCGAACTCCGGCTTGCCGTAGTTACGGAACGCACGCGCATGCTCGAGCATATCCGAATGACGTGTCACTAGCACGCCGCCTTCGCCGGTCGAGATCGTCTTGGTGGCGTACAGCGAGTAAACGCCGGCGTCGCCCCACGAGCCGGGCCGCCGCCCGTGCCAGTCGGCGCCGTGGGCGTGTGCGCAGTCCTCGATCAGGAAGATGCCCTGGTCGCGGCAGAAGGCGGCGATCCGCTCGATCTCGAAGGAGATGTGGCCGCCGATGTGGACGACGAACGCGGCTCGTGGCTTGTGGCGCAGCGCCTGCTCCTCGAAGTGCTCGAACGACACGCAGAGGTCGTGGCGGTTGCAGTCCACGAACGCCACGTCCGCACCCGCGGCCAGCACGGCGAACGGCGTAGCGGGAAAGGTGTTCGAGGGGCACAAGACCGTCTCGCCCCGGACGCCCGCGTAGTCGAGCGCGGCGAGCGCAGCCCCGCTCCAGCCCGCTGTGGCCACTGCCCCGACCCCGTTCCATGCTGTCCAGGCCTCCTCGAAGCGCTCGGTCAACCGACCCTCGGACCACCGCTGGGAGTCGATCACCTCGTTCCACAGGCAGTGGAGAGCCTCGCGATCGCGCGGATCGAAGCCAATCGCGAAGCTGGCGGCGTCCATTGCCACTGGAACCTAGCGCCAGCGGCCCAGCGGACGAGCCTAAGTTGCTGACGGTCTCAACGCGATTTTCGGAGCTTCACTCTAATGCTGGGAGCCTGCACCGGTCAGTATGAAACGCCCGACGCCGGGTAACCAGTAACCATGATCGGATTCATCTTGGCGGGCCTTGTAATTGGGGCTCTCGCCCGTCTGCTGATGCCAGGAAGGCAGAAGATCGGGTTGCTTTGGACCCTGCTGTTGGGCCTCGCAGGCTCGGTGATCGGCGGCGCGATTGCGAACCTGATCGGGACCGGCGACATCATGGAGCTGAACGTGATCGGCTTCGTCGTCGCGGTAGTCTGCTCAGTCGGGCTCTTGGCGGTCGCAGAACGCGCCGGACTCGGCCAGGGATCGGATCGTAAGCGACTCGGTCGCGCCTAGGGCGATAGCGGCGCCGGCGCGCTTAGCGTGCGCTCGGCCTGGAACGCTTGCGCCCCCTCCCGGCCTAAGCCGAGTCGCAGTCTCACCAGGGCCTGACGCATCGTGGCTTAGCGCTCGAAACCGCTATCGCGAAGGCAGCTAGGTGAGAGACATCGTTGCCGGAAAGGGCCCTGCTGGCCGCAAGCCTCGCTCTGCGCCGCGAACGCGAGCGGCGAGGGCCGCGGACCCTCGCATGTGTAGGGGCCGCTCGCCCTGGCGAAGTCGCGGGTGAATGTCCAGCCCGTCTTGACGTCTGCGCTACCGAAGGCGGTCCTGCGAGGGCGACCTATGACGCGCCGGATCAAGAGCCTTGCCTTGCGGGAGCTGGCGAACTAGCGCCCGGGGCGAGCCGGTCGCGCTCTGCCAGCTCGAGCTCGCGGTCGAGCCTACGCTGGTCCACCCGCGCGCGCCAGAGGTTCCGCCAGGCAACCGCACTCAGGATCGCCAGCGAAAGAGCGGCAACGGCAAGCCCTACGGGTGTTGCGTCAGCGATGACCACCTAGTGGTGATGCTGGCTGCCGCGCACGGTCCCCCACGACTGCCAGGTGATCCGCAGAATGACGAACGTGATCCCAAGGCCTATTAGGGGGTCGGCAACAGGCAGACCAAGTGCAACCACCGCGGCGGAAGCGATCACAGCCAGGGACACGTAAGCGTCAGCTCTTGCGTGGTTGCCATCAGCTACCAGCGCCGGGCTATCGAGTTGGTGGCCGGCGCGGGTTCGTACCCCAGCGGCGATGAAGTTCGCGAGATATCCAACCGCACCGGCAGCAGCGAGTGCCCACAGATGCGTCGGGGGACTCTGATGAATCAGCCGGCTGATCGCCTCGGCCCCGGCCACACAGGCACTGATGAAAATCGCGGCGACGACGAACAGGCCTGCGCCGCGCTCCGCGCGTTCTGAGCGCAAGAGGAAGGCAATCCCGAGAGGCACAGCGGTCAGCGCGTCCCCGAAGTTGTGAATCAGGTCCGCCAACAGCGCGACGCTGCCCGAGAGCAAGAAGATGAGCGTCTGAGTGATCGCGCCGACACCGAGGACGCCGAGCGATACGAGAACTGCCCGAACGCCCTCGCGGGAGCGCTTGATCGAATCGTCGATCAGACCATGAGAGTGACCATGCGGCTCTCGATGTTCGCCGATCGGGTGGCCCGCATGGGTGTGAGGCCCTGCGTGGGCATGCGAGTGCTCGACCGGTCCGTGGCGGTGGCGGTTCCCGCGTAAACGTCGGTAAGCAGTCTGTTCGACCATCTAAGGGACGTTACCCGCACGTGCTGGCAACGAGCGCGACCCGCCGTCGGGCCAGTCGCACGGCAATACTTTCCGCCAATGGAGGCCACTGCTCCGACGGCACCGGCCGGGGCCGCACCAGGCGCACCCGCAGGGCCGCGAACGCTGCCCGGCCTGGTGCGCTACTTCCTCAAGCTCGGGTCCTCGGGATTCGGCGGCCCGATCGCCCTCATCGGATACATGCACGGCGACCTGGTCGAGGAGCGCGGCTGGTACACAGAGGCGGAATACCAGCAGGCGCTGGCGATCGCCCAAACGATGCCCGGGCCACTGGCCGCCCAGCTCGCCATGTGGCTTGGCTTCCTCGAGCGCGGCGCCCGCGGCGCGCTCGCTGTGACGCTGCCCTTTGTCCTGCCGCCGTTCCTGGTCGTCACCGCTGTCGCCGTCCTATATGCCGAATACCAGGGGCTGCCCTGGGTCCAGAAAGTCTTCTTCGGCGTCGGGCCGGCGGTGATGGCGATCATCGCGATCGCCGCTGTCAAGCTCGCCCGCGCGACCAACAAGCACGACCCGACCCTCTGGACAATCGCGGCGATCCTCTGCGCAGCCACCCGCAATCGCCGGCGCCGAGATCTTCTGGCTCTTCCTCGCCGCCGGATTCTTCGGCACGCTCTACTACGGCGGCGGGCTCCCCAGCCTCGGCTCGCGCACGACGAGCGTGTCGCCGACCGCCCTGCTGGCGACCGTCAAAGGCCTCGCCCTCAGCGGCTCCGGCGCCTCGCTCGGCGCCATGGGCGTGTTCTTCGCCAAGGCCGGCGCCCTCACCTTCGGCTCTGGGCTCGCGATCGTCCCCTTCCTCCACCAAGGGCTCGTAGACGACCACCACTGGCTCACCGACGTAGACGCCGTCGCGATGGGCCTCATCAGCCCCGGGCCGGTCGTGCTCATGGCGACCTTCGCCGGCTACCTCGTCTGGGGAATCGCCGGCGCCGTAGTCGCAACCATCGCCGTCTTCCTCCCCGTCTACTTCTTCGTCGTCGCACCAGGACGACTGTTTCGCCGCTACGAAGAACACCCGCGACTCAAAGGCTTCGTCAAAGGCGCCACAGCCGCAGCAGCAGGCGCCATCGCCGGCGCAGCCATCGTGATCGCCCAACAAACCATCACCGGACCCACCTCGGCCGCAATCGGCCTGGTCGCACTCGGGGTCCTGCTCCAACCACTCCGCAAGGTCCCTGAGCCGGCTGTCGTCGCCGTAGCCGCGTGCGCCGGGCTGTTACTCCATTGAACTAGCCGTTGGGCGGCCCGGGCCGCCCACCCTACGTGCCGCCATGACCAACTCGAGCGTACCCTCCGTACGGGCCGCTCACCTCCAGGGGCAACGAATCCCACGAGCGGTCGCTCCGAGATGGAACCGTGACGACGTCAGCTGTCGCGCGACACCGGAGCCGCCTACCAACAAGAGCTGGTTTTGCAGGCGTTTCTAGTCGGGGCGACTGGATTTGAACCAGCGACCGCTCGGCCCCAGCCGAGTGCGCTACCAGCCGATACCAGATGCTCTGAGTGCTTCTGAGTATCGCTGAGTTGCTTTGAGTTCCTCTGAGTTGTCCTCACTTACGCTCAGAGTGGAACCCTCAATAGAACCCTCGCCCGCGTGATGGCCTCTAGGTGCCCAGGCGGTCACTGGAGCGACCCCGACGGCACGCAGAGGGCGGGGCAGGCAGGGCGAAGCGCGCGTCGTCACGCACTCGGCCTCGGGGCGGCCGTTCGAGTGCGGAGGGCCGCCCTCGGTCAGAGCCGACGTACGTTAAGAGTCACTTCGTCCTGGCGCAGCTCCAGGACGAACTTGCCCACATGCAACGCGGCTGCTTCGAACCGCTCGGGGTGAAGGTAGACACCTGGCTGTTCGAAAGGCGGGGGCTCGTCGGCGCTGAGCGGCCAGAACAGGGCTGGGTGCCTCTGCGACGAGCGCGCCTCTAGCCGGCCCTCGAAGACCGCCAGCAATTCGTCGCCTTTGCTGACCACCCGAACCGCTACCCGGTCGCCCACCCACCGATCGAGCGCCGCCACCAGCTGTTGTTGGGTGAGTTCCATCAGCGGGGCGCTTGGGTAGCCGCAGACGCCTGAGGCTGACCGCATTGAGGCGGCGAGCGCTCAACGAAGCCGCTCAAC
>Ga0126309_10000924_pt1 | contig 10109 bp, 12 predicted proteins | sample Plot56_FD_92541 | JGI IMG/M metagenome (GOLD analysis project Ga0126309, IMG submission 92541) | Serpentine soil microbial communities from UC McLaughlin Reserve, CA, USA - Plot56 | ecosystem: Environmental > Terrestrial > Soil > Grasslands | place: USA: UC McLaughlin Reserve, Lake County...
AAGAGCCCGCGTCGTGCGGCGCAAACGGTGACGAAGTACGCAGCCGGATAAGAGTAATCGTAGCCTCCTAACCGGATGCCGCGACGGCCGGTTGCTCCAGCTACGAGCCTTGCGGAACTTCTTCTCTTGCAGGGCGCATCCTGATTGTCGGCATATTCACGGCGGCCTTGAAGCGGGAAGTCCTCTACCTCCTTTGAGCTATGTACAAGGTGGTCAGATAACCTTTGACGATGCGGCCGTCGAACCTCGTGTCGATAAGCTCGGCGATGCCGCGGAAGAGGCGCCTTTGGGTATCGTCGCCCAGGCTCCTGTGCCCGGAGTAGGTATTCAGCACACGTAGATAGCCTCTGGAATCGTACGTTTCGTCCCACCGGTAAGCCCGTCGCATCACGTCGCCGAACAATCCGGAGTCCTCGATCTCCGCGGTCCTATCTGGAACTTCTTCTGGTCTAGGAAGTCCCTTGTAGTCTTCTGGACCGACGATCTCCGGCGCTTCTCGTTCGTAGATTCGCTGCGCAGCATCGAAGAAGCCTTCGCTCGCGTCGCTGTGGACGTGAACGTTCCAGAACAGGGCGAGCGAGCCTCCGTCTCTGAGCGCTCTTGCGACCTTCGGGTAGGCTACGGCAGGGTCGAGCCAGTGGAAGGCGGTCGCCGATATCGCCAGATCAAAGGCTCCTTCCTGCAATGGCACATCCTCGAAGGCTCCGGTACGCACTTCTGTACGTGGATTCCCTTCCAGGTTGCGGCGGGCGACAGCGGCCATGTTCTCGCCGAGTTCGACGCAGAGGATGCGGTAGCCGCGGCGGGCGAAAGGCACGGTAGCCTGGCCCGTGCCGCATCCGATCTCGAGTATTCGCCCCCCAGGTGGTATTCCGGAGAGCGAGACGACGTCGTCGAAGAGATCCTCAGGATAACCGGGACGCACCTCATCGTAGAGCGACGCCGCCTCATCGAAAGTCGTCCGGAGCCTGTCTCGCTCATAGGCCATGAGCTTGCGCTAACGGACGTCCCTCAGTGAGGAAAAACCGACGAAAAATACGATGGCGTCCTCCGCGAGCGCGACGACGGGCCCGGGGAGCCCGGTCTTCTCGACCGCGAGTGCGCGCAGCCGTTCCCCCGCAAAGGCCGCAGCAATGGCCGCAGAAGCACCTAGTGCCGCCCCAGTCGTGGCGCGATGGCCTTCCGACAAGAAGACGGCCGCTCCCACCACTCCTCCGGAGGCCGCGCGACCGAGGAGTGGTGGCAAGACCGTGCGGGAGGGTGCCACGGGCAATTTGTCCCCGGCCAGCTCCCCGATCTCCATCAAGAGCAACGCCTTCGAGAGACGCGGCGAGCCCAGTAGGGAGAGGAAGGTCCCGTCGAGGTCCAGGTCACCCCGACTCGCCGCGCGGCTCACGAAGGCCGGGCCGGAGAGCGAGCGCAGGCCCGAGATGGCGCCGAGGCCGAGGGCTCTACGAGTGTTCACGCGAGCGCGCTCCCGTACGGGCGGGTGTAAGGGCAGGTTTCAAACCCGCCCTTACCGCCTCCTACGATCTTACGCCAGAGCACTCCACACCTCCAGCTTCGTCCTGATGTGGCGTATGATCTCATTGGTGAACTCGGTCGTGTCCGCCGAACCACCGAGGTCTGCGGTCTTCACGCCGTCCAGGATGGTCTCGAAGGTCGCTTCGTAGATGGCGCGTGAGACTCGGGTCGCGTCCTCGTCGTGAAAGAAGGTGAGAAGCGCCGCCCCGGCCAGGATCATGGCCATCGGGTTGGCGACGTTCTTGCCCTCGAGCGAAGGAGCCGTACCGTGCGGCGCCTCGGCCATTACCGTCTCCGGGTTCTCCTCCTCGTCGAGCGAGATCAAGAGCGACTCAGCCCCCGCTATGGAGCCGAACATCTGCATCACGAGGTCCGAGATGCAGTCGCCGTCACGGTTGAGCGTTGGAATCACCAGGGGCTCGCCGTAGGTGGTCAACAGCAGCGCGTAGGTTGCGTCTATGAGCTGGGGGTCGTAGCGGACGTCGCGGCTGTTCTCGGCGGCGCGGTCCATCTCCTCCTTGAGCATACCCTCGTAGACGGGGGAAACTGTGTACTTGGGGCCGCCGAAGACCTTGGCCCGCATCTTGCGCGCCTGGATAAAGGCGAACTCGGAGACGCCGCGGCACACCCGCCGCGATATCTTCTCTGTCCTGTAGGCGACCTCGTCTAGTCCTTCGCCTTCGCGCCACTCTTCTGCCCCGTAGGCGTCGTCGACAGCCATGCGGACCACGGAGATCGGGGCGTGCACGCCGCTCGTCGGGTTGACACCAGGGATGCGCCGCCCCGTACGCACGATGACGGTCCCGTCTATCCCCGTCCTCAAGATGGCGTTCGGGGATCCCACATCGTCCGGCCCCTCCGGCGTGATGGTCGCTGCCTTGATGCCGAAACCGGTCTCTTTCATCGTTGCGGCCGCCTCGTGCACGACCGCGTTGTCCGTAGTCCGCCGGTTCTCGAGCGACAGGTCGTAGCGCATAAACTCCAGGTCGAGCCCGGTCACCGCAGGGTCGAGCACCCGCAGGGCCTCCTCGAGCAGCTCCTGGCCCGTCTGGTCACCCTCCATAACAACGATCGTCTTCGGGTCCACTCCTCGCACCTCTGTAAATAGTCTCTTCGAGCAACCTGCACAGTATACGATCCGCACGTACCCGCATGAGTGCGTACCCACACGGACGCGTACCCGCGTGATGAGGGCGTAGGGGCTGTTCGCGAACAGCCCGCGAGAGTTGTAACCACAGAACGCTCGAGGGTAGACTGATGCCTGAATGCGGGGAAACCTGTGAAGGGAGAGTTCGGGTGGGAGCGTTCCTGGCAATTTTGGTCGTGGTCGTGATCGTAGTGGTCGCAAGCGTCCTCCTTGGCTCCCGTCGTCGTGGCGGTAGAGGCGGCGGAGGTGGGGCCGCGGGCGGCTACTACGGGAGTTTCGGAGACGGTGGCCACCACGGTCACAACGGGGATGGCGGTGGCTGGTTCGACGGCGGGGGAGGCGATGGCGGTAGTGGCGGCGACGGTGGTGGTGGAGGGGGCAATTAGCCGCAATACCATCCCTGACCGCTCTGCCCTAAAGTAATTCGCAGAGCTATCGACCTACCGAGAATCGCGCAATCTGCCAAAAGCGGTACAACAATCTGACAGGCTGACAAGCCGTCCGGCGAAGCCGGGCGGCTTGCTGACCAGCTGAAACGCTGAACCGCTGACAAACATCCTCAGCTGCCTCTCAGGTTTCAGCGGCATACTCCTCATCAAGCACCCGATGAACGGAGGGAAAGGATGAGCAAGAGCCTCAGCCGGTCAAGAGAGAAGGTCCACGTCAAGCTCCGCTTCCTGGACGCAGTCGTCGCGGCCGCGCTCGCCATACTCCTCGCCGCTGGCTGCAACACGAACGGCGGCGAGAGCGCCGGCGCAGATCAGTCGCAGAGTGATGCGGGGTCAGGAAGCCGAGATCTGCCCCAGGGGGCCGAACCCGTGCGACTCGACCCGAAGATCTTCACCACCAGGATCGACAACCCCTACTGGCCGATGGACCCGGGTACGCGATGGACCTACAACGAGATCGACCAGGAGGGCGCCAAGCTGAAGGTCGTCGTCACGGTGAGCGACCAGACGAAGAAGATCGCAAACGGTGTCACCGCCAGGGTCGTACGTGACACGGTAACCGAAGACGGAGTGATCGTCGAGGATACCTTCGACTGGTACGCCCAGGATAAAGAGGGCAACATCTGGTATCTCGGGGAGAACACGGCCGAGTTCGAGAACGGCAAGCTCAAGACGAAAGAAGGTTCCTTCGAGGCCGGCGTCGACGGTGCCAAGCCGGGGATCATCATGCCGGCTGATCCCCACGACGGGATGCAGTACCGCCAGGAGTACTACAAGGGCGTGGCGGAGGACAATGGCGAGGTCCTCAGCACCGACGAGATGGTCCAGGTCCCCGCAGGCCAGTTCGACCAGGCGCTCCTGACGAAGGACACGATCACCATCGAACCGAACGTACTCGAGTACAAACTGTACGCCAAAGGCGTCGGCCCCGCGCTCACGCTCGGAGTCTCGGGCGGCCCGGGCAGCCGCGAGGAACTCATTAAACTCGATACCGCCAGCCAGAAGGAGCTGAGAGAGGCCGGAACGGCGCCCCTGGGTTCTGCCAGGTAAACGTGGTGGCACGCGCTGAAGGTCACCTTGAACTCGTACTCGGGTGCCAAAAGCGTTTGGATATGGTTCTAGCACCCTGTAAGCTACTGGAAGTTCGGGTGGTCGACGTATCCAGGGAGGATAGATGAGCGAGAAGTGCGATAGAGACGTTGAGAAGGTTTACTCTACCTCGGAGTTCGTGGCGAAGCTGCGGAGGCTGGCCGATGCGCTGGAAGCGGACGAACGGTTCGAGATCCAGGTCGCAGGGGAGAGAATCTACGTACCCGCCCGCGCCGAGTTCAACATCGAGCACGAGCGGGAGGGCGATGAGGAGGAGATCGAGTTCCAACTCAAGTGGACCAATCCCTCGTAGTTCTCCCTCATGTGAACAGGTCTATGAGCTGCAGATTCTCGAACTCGGTTGCCAGGGTGGGGGAGAGCTGGGCGCCGTCGCGCTTCTCGCCTATCGTGTCGGCGACCTCGAGGAAGGCGGCGACCGGCCCGGTCGCCGGGACGTCGCGGCGCTTGAGGGCGACGATCGAACGGCTCATCTCGGGACTCTCCTGTACCGGTATGAGCACGAGGTTACCGGACGAGACGGACCTGACCACCGCCGTGCGGGGCAGAAACGCGACCCCTAGCCGGTGCTCGACCATCCTCTTGGCGGCCTCGATGTTGTCCACCTCCATGGTCCTGAGCTCCCTGATGCCCGCGTTCCTGAACAGGGCGTGCGTCTGCTCGAAGTAGCTCGAGTCATGGTCGAAGAAGATGAGTTGCTCCTCCCCGATCTCGGTCAGGCCCGCCGTCCCCTTCCTGGTGAACCGGTGCCCTGGATCCACTACGAGCACCAGCTCGTCCTCGTAGAGCGGCAGGCTCTCTACCTCGGGGTGGCGCATCGCCCGCGTAAGACCGAGCTGCACCTCTTCATTGAGCGTCATCTCGAGGATCGCCTCGGAATGCCCGGTCCTCACCGAGATCGAAACCCTCGGATGCGCCGCCGCAAACCTCTCCAAAAGCCCGGGCAAAGCATAAGTCCCAACGCCGGGGGAAGCCCCGATCCTGAGCCGCCCCCCCGACGCCCCCCTTATCTCTTCCAACCTCCTCTTGCCTTCCTCGAAGCTCCCTACGATCCTCTCCGCATAAGGCAAGAACTCCCTGCCAGCCTCCGTGACCCGCATCCCCCGACTCGTCCTCACAAAAAGAGGATCCCCAAGCTCCTCCTCCAGCGCCTTGAGGCGCGCCGTCAACGTCGGCTGCGTAAGAAACATCTCCTCAGCAGCCCGGCTCAGATTCCCCAGCCGCGCCACCGCCAGAAAACATTCCACTTGTCGAAAAAGCACGCCGTCTCCCTTCGGTCGGCTTAGCACTTCAGCTAGTCAGCATTTCAGCACTTCAGCTTTTTTGCTGACTAGCTGACAAGCCGCCTGGCGAAGCCGGGCAGCGTGCTGAAATGCTGACCTGCTCGCAGATATAAGTAAAACTTATATCTGCGATACATGCAAACGATTGGAATTATACCGTGGGGGTTGTTATCTTGCTTTCACGACGGCGAGATCGAGAGGAGAGGCTATGATCCCGGTACAGTACAGGGACCCGCAGACGGAGGAGATTTTGGAGCGCCGCTATGAGGAGGGCGCGCCGGCCATCGGGACGCGGGTGAGGATTGGTTTCGAGGAGTACAGGGTCCTTTACAGGTGGCGTTGCGTGCCGACCTCGTGCATCGTCTACGTGCACAGGGTCGCCAGGGAGGACCGTCGAGAGGCCAGGCCTGCGGCTTGAGAAGGTCTCCGGGTCCGAGCGTTCCGGGGCGTGGCTTGCTAGAGTAGCCTCGCTCGGGAAGCTGTAGAGAGGAGCCGGAGGTCATGACGGATAACACGCGCACCTACGCCGAGGGGATCGAGCTCACGGCCGAGGTCCCCGACCAGTTCGCGGAGATACTCGCCCCCGAGGCGGTCGCTTTCGTGGCGAAGCTCTCGCGGGAGTTCGGGGGAAGGGTGGATGAGCTCCTCGCAGCGCGGGCGGAGCGGCAGGAGAGGATCAGCGCCGGTGAGATGCCTGACTTCCTGCCCGAGACACGAGAGGTCAGGGAGGGCGACTGGAAGATCTCACCCATCCCCGACGACCTTCAGGACCGGCGCGTCGAACTTACCGGACCTCCGGACCGCAAGATGACGATCAACGCGCTGAACTCGGGGGCGAGCTGTTGGATGGCAGACTTCGAGGACGCCAACTGCCCGACCTGGCACAATATGCTGGAGAGCCAGCACAACATGAAAGAGGCGATCGAAGGTACCATTACCTTCGATGACCCGAAGACGGGCAAGCACTACGAGCTGGACGAGGACGTGGCCGTTATCCTAGCGAGGCCGCGCGGCTGGCACCTCTATGAGAAGCACATGCTCGTGGACGGAAAGCAGATCCCCGGCGGCCTCTTCGACTTCGGCCTGTACTTCTTCCACAACGCGCAGACGCTACTGGACAACGGTACCGGCCCCTACTTCTACTTGCCGAAGATGGAGAGTCATCTTGAGGCCAGGCTCTGGAACGACGTCTTCGAGATGGCCCAGGACGAGCTGGGCATACCCAGGGGCACCATCAAGGCTACGGTCCTGATCGAGACGATACTCGCGACGTTCGAGATGCACGAGATCCTCTACGAGCTTCGCGAGCACTCCGCCGGCCTGAACTGCGGCCGGTGGGACTACATCTTCTCCTACATCAAGAAGTTTCGCGAGCAGGACATGCTCCTCCCCGACCGCAACTCGGTGACGATGACGGTCCCGTTCATGCGCGCCTACTCGTTGCTCACCATCAAGACCTGCCACCAGCGCGGCGCGCACGCGATGGGGGGGATGGCGGCCCAGATCCCACGCAGCGACGATCCCGAGTGGACGGAGTTCGCCAACAATAAGGTGCGAGAGGACAAGGAGCGCGAGGCACAGGACGGCCACGACGGCACCTGGGTCGCCCATCCCGGGATGGTCTCTCTCGCCAAAGAGGCCTTCGACGAGTACATGCCGCAGCCCAACCAACTAGACAAGATCCCCGACGTGGATCCCTCCGCGGAAGACCTGCTGGAGAAGCCTGAAGGCAACATCACCATGGACGGCTTCCGCAACAACATCTCCGTCGGCGTGCAGTACCTCGCGGCCTGGCTCGCGGGGCGCGGCGCCGTCCCCGTCTTCAACCTCATGGAGGACGCGGCGACGGCGGAGATCAGCCGCGCCCAGGTGTGGCAGTGGATCCACCACGACAGAGGCATCCTCGAGGACGGCACCGAGGTGACGGAAGACCTCTTCGGCGAGACCCTCGACGAGGAACTGGAGAAGATCAAAACCGACATAGTCGGCCCCGAGCGCTGGGAACAAGACGAGTTTGGCAAGGCCGCCGAACTCTTCGCCCAGATCTCGACCGCTGACGAGTTCGTCGAGTTCCTGACCCTCCCAGGTTACGAGTACCTGGACTAGAGAGGAGCACCCATCCCGGCCAACATACAAACCCCTAGGACCGGCGCAGTAGCCCGGCCGCCCCGGTCCTCCTGCCCAGGGGCGTGGGCCACGTACCCACGCTCCAGAGCACAGAGAAGGGCGCCCGCTGCGCCCGATTTGCACATATGTGAGCATATAAGTGCATTTAGAAGTGTACGGATGTGGCAACGACGAATAGAGGAGAGAGTGGTGGAAAACGGGAAGAACAGTATGGACCGGATAGCCAGGGAGTGGGAAGGCGAGCGTTGGGAGGGGATCGAGCGTCCTTACACGGCCGATGACGTGGCGCGGCTTCGGGGTTCGGTCAGGATCGAGTACACGCTCGCGCGGATGGGTGCGGAGCGGCTCTGGAAGCTGATGCACGAGCGGCCTTTCGTGCGCTCCCTCGGGGCCTTGACGGGCAATCAGGCCGTGCAGCAGGTCAAGGCCGGGCTCGACGCGATCTACCTCTCGGGATGGCAGGTGGCTGCCGACGCCAACCTGGCCGGGCAAATGTACCCGGATCAGAGCCTTTACCCTGCCAACAGCGTTCCGCACGTCGTCAAGAGGATCAACCAGGCATTGCAGAGGGCCGATCAGGTCCATCACGCCGAGGGCAAGAACGGCATCGACTGGTTCGCCCCGATAGTCGCCGACGCCGAGGCCGGTTTCGGGGGCGCGCTCAACGTCTTCGAGTTGATGAAGGCCATGATCGAAGCCGGCGCCGCGGGTGTCCACTTCGAGGACCAACTCGCTTCCGAGAAGAAGTGCGGCCACATGGGCGGCAAGGTCCTCATCCCGACATCGCAGGCCATCAGGAACCTCGTCTCGGCCAGGCTCGCGGCCGACGTCATGGGCGTTCCTACCGTCATTATCGCAAGGACCGACGCCGACTCCGCAAGCCTCATCACGAGCGACGTGGACCCTGCCGACCACGAGTTCCTGACCGGCGAGCGGACCATGGAGGGCTTCTACGGGGTGCAGGCGGGCTTGGATCAGGCGATATCCCGCGGCTTCTCCTACGCGCCGTACGCCGACGTGGTGTGGTGCGAGACCTCCGAGCCAAACCTCGAGCAGGCACGAACGTTCGCCGAGGCGATCCACGAGAAATTCCCTGGCAAGCTGCTCGCGTACAACTGCTCGCCCTCCTTCAACTGGAAGAAGAAGCTCTCCGAAGAGGAAATCTCCACCTTCCAGGAGGAGATCGGGGCCATGGGCTATCGCTTCCAGTTCGTCACCCTGGCTGGCTTCCACGCCCTCAACTACTCCATGTTCGACCTCGCCCGCAACTACAAAGAAAGGGGCATGGACGCCTACTCCGAGCTGCAGCAGGCCGAGTTCGCCGCCGAGGAGCACGGCTACACCGCCACCAAGCACCAGCGCGAGGTCGGCGCAGGCTACTTCGACGAGGTCGCCCAGATCGTTGCCGGCGGCGCCGCCTCCACCACGGCCCTCACCGGCTCCACGGAGGAGGCCCAGTTCGACAGCCCGAAGAGCCCCGTCACCGGACTCCCCGGCTCGACAGAGAACGAACAGTTCGTGAAGTAGGTTTCAGGCTTCAGGTTACAGGCATCAGGGGAGCCGGGAACCCTCGGCTCCCCCTAGCAAAGGAGGAAACCATGCCCCACGAACCACAGGGCCGCAGTGCGGACGACGGCATACAGCAAGTCGGACCCGAGAACAAGCCCGACCGTACAACGCCCGAAGAAGTAACCGAGCCTGCCCGTAAGCGAAACGCCGCGGACGCCGAGTGGCTATCCATGGCCACCGCAGACCCCGCCCACTTCCTCAAAGACCTTCGCCCGGAGTAATGGGTCATACAGAATCCGCGTAATGACGTACGCGGTGTAGAACCAGAGCGAGTGCAGCTCCTACCCCATTGCTCCTGGCATAACAGTCATTCCCGCGAAAGCGGGAATCCACCGCGACAAATGCGCTCTGCGAAAACAAAAAGCTGAAATGCTGAAGTGCTGACAAGCGGAGGCGGAGCCGGAGCGTGCTGACATGCTGACTACAACCGTTCCTCCAACTGCAGATACTCGAGCCCCTTGAGATCCAACCAGTAACGTTGCGGTCCGTCTTCCTGGCGGACGACGCGGATCAGGGGATTGTTGCACGCTGAGCAGCGCACCACCGTACCTATCTCGCTGACGTAAGCCATCTGGGAGCCGACCTCTCCCGCCGCGCCGCAACGGGCGCAGGCGGCCAGGGCCGTGGTGATCTCGAAGGTGAAGATCTCGGCCAGTACGCCTGCCGCCGCGTTGCCGTCGAGCCTGTTTTCGTCCATCACTATCCTCCAGTCGGTCCGAAGCGTTCGGTCTTGACGCGCGCTGGGTCGTGGCCGAGCCCGACGAGCGCCGTCGCGACAACCTCGACCAGAGGTGTCGGACCGCACACGAACGCAAGGGGTCGTTCTTCGGGCGAGAAAGCCACCTCCCCGAGCATCGCTTCGTCGATCCTGCGGTCGTAACCCTCCCAGCCGGGCGGAGCCGA
>Ga0126309_10000925_pt1 | contig 10109 bp, 3 predicted proteins | sample Plot56_FD_92541 | JGI IMG/M metagenome (GOLD analysis project Ga0126309, IMG submission 92541) | Serpentine soil microbial communities from UC McLaughlin Reserve, CA, USA - Plot56 | ecosystem: Environmental > Terrestrial > Soil > Grasslands | place: USA: UC McLaughlin Reserve, Lake County...
CGCCGAGGCGGAAGACGTTGTCGTGCACCCCGACGCGAGGGAGACCCAGGATCTCCGCCCAGATCCCCGCCAGGAGCTTCTCGGCCGGATTGCGCGGCGGCACGTACCCATCCGCGCCCGCGGCATCGCCCGTCGCGTCGGGCAGAGGCAGGGCACGGTGGTCCAGCTTGCCGTTCGGCGTGTGGGGCAGGGCCGGCAGGTGCGCCCACAAGGCCGGGATCATGTGGCGGGGCAAGCGGTCCAGCACTGCGGTCCGCGCCGTCTCCAGCAGGGCCTCGCCGGCGATCCCCTCCCGCGGCACGAACCAGGCGACAAGCCGCCCGTCGCGCACGGCCACCGCCACGTCGGCCACGCCGGGCAGCTCGGCGAGGACCGCCTCGATCTCGGCCGGCTCCACGCGGAAGCCTCTGACCTTGACCTGACGGTCGGCGCGGCCGAAGAACTCGAGCTGGCCGGCGGCGCGCCACCGGGCCAGATCGCCCGTGCGGTACATCCGCCCGCCAGGGATCTTTGCGACCGGATCGGGCAGGAAGCGCTCGGCCGTCAGATCCGGCCGTCCCAGGTAGCCACGGGCCAGCCCGTCGCCCGCCAGGTACAGATCGCCTCGCGCGCCCAGCGGAACCGGGCACAGCCCGCCGTCCAGCAGATAAGCCCGGGAGCCCGTGATCGACCGCCCGATCGCCGGCTCCAGCCTCTCTCCATGAGGAACCTGCGTCCAGGTGGAGTACACCGCGTCCTCGGTCGGGCCATAGTAATTGACCGCCCGCCGGATGCCGCGCGCCTCGATCTCGTCGGCCAGATGGCGCGAGAACGGCTCGCCGCAGAGGGAGATGGTGCGCACCGACGGCGGCAGCGGCCCGAGCCGCAGCAGCTCGGCGAGAGCCGAAGGCACCGTGTTGATCAGCTCCACCCGGCCGGCCGCTGGAAGCTCCGGCAGAGCCAGTGCGTTTTCCGCCAGGATCACCGTGCCGCCGCACGAGAGCGTGCCGAAGATCTCGTAGACCGACAGGTCGAAACAGATCGACGTCGACGCCAGAACCCCGCCCGACAGGTCGTCCGGGAACGTGGCGAGCGCCCAGTCCACGAGGGCCGCCGCGTTGCGGTGCGTGATGCCGACGGCTTTGGGGCGGCCGGTGGAGCCGGAGGTGTAGATCAGGTAGGCGAGGACCTCACCCCCTAGCCCCCTCTCCCATCGCCCCACCCCCGACCGGGAGAGGGGGGATCCCCATTCATCCCCTTTTACAGAGTCGAGAGTGAGGATTTGGGTGGTGGCGCCCCCTCTCCCGGTTGGGGGTGGGGCGATGGGAGAGGGGGTCGGGGGGTGAGGTCCCACCACCACCGCCGCCCCGCAGTCCTCCAGCATGAACCGCTGGTGCTCCTGCGGATACGCCGGATCGATCGGCACGTACGCGCCGCCCGCCGCGAGCACGCCGAGCAGCGCGGTCACCAGGTCGGCCGAGCGGGGCATGCAGACGGCGACCCGCGCTTCAGGGCCGATCCCCATCCGCCGCAGGCGCTCGGCGAGAGCGCGGGCGCGGGCCGCGAGCTCGCCGTAGGTCAGGCTCTCCTCGCCGTCGATCACGGCGACCGCCCCGGGCGTGCGCTCCGCCTGGGCGAAGAAGCGGGCGTGGAGCAGCTCCTGGGATTGGAACGCCCCGGTGTCGTTCCACTCGATCAGCGCCTGGTGGGCCGCGCCTTCGCCCTGGACGGGGAGGGCGGAGAGCGGCAGGTCCACCCGCTCCAGGACGGAGTCGAGCAGGGCGAGCAACCCCTCGGCGAGGCGCCCGCCAGTGGTCCGGTCGAACAGGTCGGCGTTGTGCTCGAGATGGCCGAAAAAGCCGGAAGGACTGTCCCACAGCCCGAGGGTCAGCTCGAAGGCTGAGGTGCCGGAATCCACGTTCAGGCCCGAGGCAGTGAGGCCCCCCAGGGACATCGCTTCATCGCTCGCTTCGAGGACCATGAGGCTCACCTGGGCGATGGGCGGCCGGCTGGTGTCGCGCTCCGGGCGCAGGGCCTCGACGAGCTTGCCGAACGGGACGTCCTGGTGCGCGTAGGCGCCCAGCGCCACCTGCCGCACCCGGCCGAGGATCTCGTGGAACGTCGGATCGCCGCCCAGGTCGGTGCTGAACACGAGCTGGGTGAGGAAGAAGCCGAGAAGACTCTGGAGCTCTTCCCGGTGGCGGTTCGCGTTCGGCGCGCTGACCAGGACTTGGCTCTGCCCGGCCCAGCGGGAGAGCAGGGTCTGGAACAGGGCGAGCACCAGCATGAACGGGGTCACCCGCTCGCGCTGGCCCAACGCCTTCAAGCCGTGCGACTGCGCGCGCGTCAGCCGCAGGGGGGTGCGCTGGCCGCGCGTCGTGAAGTGCGCCGGCCGTGGGCGGTCCGTCGGCAGCTCGAGCGTGAGCGGCGCTCCCTCCAGATGACGGAGCCAGTAGTCCAGATGCGGCTGCAGCGCCGGACCGCTCAGCTGCTCCCGCTGCCAGACCGCGAAGTCGGCGTACTGCACCGATAGCTCCGGGAGGTCCGCCGGCCGGCCCGCGAGGAGGGCGGGGTAGAGCTTCTGGACCTCGCCCCAGAAGACGACGAACGAGTACCAGTCCGTGACGATGTGGTGGACGACCAGCACGAGCTCGTGGAGGTCCGGCGCCAGGCGCACCAGCAGGGCCCGCACCAGCGGCCCCCGTGGCAGGTCGAACGTGCGGCGGCTCGCCTCCGTGCGCAGGCGGTCCGCTTCACGCTCGCGCGCCGTCTCCGGAAGATCCGACAGATCGATCCGCGGCAGCGGCACGGGCGCCGGGGGCACGACCGTCTGGAGCGGACGGCCGTCCAACACCGGAAACGTGGTGCGCCAGGCCTCGTGGCGGCGCACCACCTCGTCGATCGCGCGCGACAGGGCCACGGAGTCCAGCGGGCCGCGCAGCCGGGTCGCCGTGGGCAGGTTGTACGAAGGATCCGCGGGATCGAGCTGGTACAGGAACCAGAGCCGCTCCTGGTCGGGCGCGAGCGGCCAGGCATCCCCCGGTCCACGCTTCGCGATCGGCGCCGGCGCGGCGGGCGCCGGTGGGCGCTCGGCCGCGCTCTTGCGCCGGAGGGCTTCGAGGAGATCCCGTTGCGCGGGATTGAGGGCCGAGATGCGATCCGAAATGCTCACGTGGGCTCCGTCTCGGGAGGCGCAATGGTACCACCCTCTCCACAGACGGCCCGCGGGAGGCGTTCCCCTCGCGCCGGTGTAGGATCGGATCGATTTGGAGGAGCCCGGATCATGACGGATCTCTGGAACGACCTGCGATATGCCTTGGGGAGCTGGCGCAAGAGCCCCGGATTCACGCTCACCGCGCTGCTCACCGTCGTCCTCTCCGTGGGCGCCACGACCGCGATCTTCAGCGTGATCAGCGGCGTCCTGCTGAAGCCTCTCCCCTATCCCGATCCGGACCGTCTCGTTTTCCTCTGGTCGAGCAATCCAGGCGCGGGCCTGCCGACGTTCACCGTCCCTCCCCATGACTTCGTGGACTTGCGGGCGCAGGCCCGGTCGTTCGAGGTCTTGGGGGCGCGGATCGCCGCCAGCTTCAATCTCACCAGCGATGGGGCGGCGCCCGAGCGCATCCGCGGCGAGCGGGTCACCGAGGACTATTTCCCAGCTCTTGGCCTCGAGCCGCTGCACGGCCGCCTGATCGCCCGCGACGACCAGGCCGGCGGCGGCGCTCACGTCGCCGTGCTCAACCGCAACCTCTGGCAGCGCCGCTTCGGAGGCGACCCGGGGCTGGTCGGCACGACGATCCTGCTCAACGGTGAGACCTACGTCGTGGCAGGCATCGCCGAAGAGCGCTTGTCGCGGGTCGAGATCTGGGTCCCGCTCGGGCTCGACCTCGCGCGGGAGGAGCGCGGCGTCCACCGGCTGACCCTGGTGGGGCGCCTGAAGCGGGGCGTCTCCCTCGAGCAGGCGCAGGCGGAGCTCGATACCGTCGCCGCCCGCCTGGCCCGGCAATATCCCGAGACCAACGAAGGATGGGGCCTCGGGATCGCGCGCCTGCACGACTTCCTGGTCCGCAACGTCCGGCTGCGGCTGTTGATCCTCCTCGCGGCGGTGCTCGCGCTCCTCCTCATCGCCTTCGCCAATCTGATGAACCTCTTCCTGGCCCGCTTCGCCACGCGCGAGCGGGAGATCGCCATCCGTGCCGTCCTCGGCGCGGGCCGTGCGCGGATGACGTTCCAGCTCCTCACCGAGGTCCTGGCCGTGACCATCGCCGGCAGCGCTCTCGGAGTGGTCCTCGCCGCCTGGGGAACCCGCGCTCTCCTCGCTCTCAACCCCGACGCCTTGCAGTGGCCCGGCGAGGTGCGCGTCGACGGCCGGGTGCTGCTCTTCGCCCTGGGCGTCGCCCTGCTGGCCGGCCTGGCCGCCGGGCTGTGGCCCGCGCTGCGCGCCGCCCGGCGCGACCTCCTGGAGCCGCTTCAGGAGGGAGCCCGCACCATGGCCGGCGGCGTGCGGGGAAAATTCGTCCGCAACGCCCTGGTGCTGACCGAGATGGCCGCCGCCCTGGTGCTGCTCATCGCCGCCGGCCTCCTGATCAAGAGCTTCGCGCGCTTGAACGAGACCGACCCGGGCTTGCGGACCGATCATGGGCTCACGGCCCGGGTCGATCTGCCGCTCACCCGGTACGCAGAGCCGGCGCAGCAGACCGCCGCCTGGGACGCTCTCCTCGAAAGGGCCCAGGCGCTTCCCGGCGTGCAGGCGGCCGGCCTGGTCGGCCAGATGCCGCTGGTCGACCACCGGCTCTTCAAGGGAGGGGCCTACCCGAGGGGGCAGATGCCTGCGTCGGAGGACGAGATCCCGCTGATCGGCATCCGGATCGTCTCTCCCGGCACCTTCCGCGCTCTCGGCGTCCCCCTTCTGGCCGGCCGGGCGCCGCTGCCGGCCGACGGCGCCGGGTCCGTCAAGGTGGTGGTGATCAACCATGCCCTGGCCGGTCATTTCTGGCCCGGCGTGCCCGCGGCGGCTGCCGTGGGACGCCAGCTGATCTATGAGACCGGACCGTCCGGCCCCCAGGAGGCCACGGTCATCGGCGTCGCCGGCGATACGGTGAACCGATCCCTGGACGAGGTGGGGACCCTGGAGGTCTATGTCCCCTACGCCCAGGCACCTCTGACCGAGCTCCTGAGCCAGGCGGTCCTGGTCCTCTACACCGCCGGGGATCCGGAGTCCCTCACGGCCCCGCTCCGCAGCGCGGTCGTCTCCTATGACCGCGGCCTCGCCATCTCCGAGGTCCAGACCCTCCAGAAGATCGTCGACGTGGCGCTCTCGCCAGCCCGCTTCGCCACGATCCTCATGGCCCTGTTCGCCGCTCTCGCCCTGGTCCTCGCTTCCGTGGGGGTCTACGGCGTCATCTCCTATTCGGTCTCCCAGCGCACGCAGGAGATCGGCATCCGCATGGCCCTGGGAGCGGACCGCGGCAGGGTGCTGCGCATGGTCCTGCGACAGAGCCTCGCTGTAGCTCTGACCGGCGTGGTCCTGGGGCTCGCCTGCGCCGCGGGCGCGACCCGCTTCCTCGCCGGCCAGCTCTTCGGCGTCAGCGCCACCGATCCGGCGATCTTCGCGGCCGTGGCCATCCTCCTGACGCTCGTGGCCTTGATCGCGAGCTGGCTGCCTGCCCGGCGCGCCACGGGCGTCGATCCACTCCTGGCGATGCGGTGACGAGGAATTCCGACCATGGCCGACCTCTGGAAGGACCTGCGATACGCCCTGCGGACCTGGCGCAAGAACCCCGGGTTCACGCTGATCGTCCTGCTCACCGTCGCCCTCTCGGTGGGCGCCACGACCGCGATCTTCAGCGTGATCAACGGCGTCCTTCTGAAGCCCCTCCCCTATCCCGATCCCGACCGGGTGGTGATCCTCTGGTCGAGCAATCCGGGGATCGGGCTGCCGCAGTTCAGCGTCTCGCCCCACGACTACGTGGATTGGAAGCAGCAGGCCCGTTCCTTCGAGGCGATGGGCGCGCGCCGCGTGGCCACGTTCAACCTGACCGGCGATGGGGGAGATCCGGAGCGGATCCCCTCCGAGCGGGTCACGGACGGCTTCTTCCAGGCGCTGGGCCTCGAGCCGCTCCACGGCCGTCTGCTGACCGCCGAAGACCAGGCGGGCGGCGGCGCCCGCGTCGTGGTGCTCAACCGCAGCCTCTGGGAGCGCCGCTTCGGCGGCGATCCGGGGCTCGTCGGCAAGACGATCCTTTTGGACGGCGAGGCCTACGTCGTGGCCGGCATCGTCGACGATCCCCTGCGCGGGACCCTGGCCGAGATCTGGGCCCCGCTCGGGCTCGACCTCTCCAAGGAGGACCGCGGCGTCCACCTGGTGTTCCCGATGGCGCGCCTGAAGCGGGGCGTGTCGCTGGAGCAGGCGCGGGCGGAGATGAGCACCATCGCCAGGCGGCTGGCCCAGCAATATCCCGACACCGACGAGGGATGGGAGATCGGGATGGAAGGCTTCCACGCGTTCATCATCAAGGACGTCCGGCCGCGCCTGATGATCCTGGTCGCGGCGGTGCTCGCGGTCCTCCTCATCGCCTGCGCCAACCTGATGAACCTCTTCCTCGCCCGGTTCGCCATGCGCGACCGGGAGGTGGCGATCCGCGCCGCTCTCGGCGCGGGCCGCTGGCGGGTGACGCGCCAGCTCCTCACCGAGGTCCTGCTCGTCGCCGTGGCCGGCGGCGCCGCCGGCGTCGTCCTCGCCGGCTGGGGGACGCGCGCCCTCCTCGCCCTCAACACCAAGGCCGTGCCGCGCCCGGGAGAGGTCGGCGTCGACGGCCGGGTGCTGCTCTTCGCGCTCGGCGTGGCCCTGCTGGCCGGCCTCGCCGCGGGTCTATGGCCCGCGCTGCGCGCCTCCCGGCCCAACCTCCAGGAGCCGCTCAAGGAAGGGACGCGGACGATGGCCGGCGGCGTACGCGGGAAATTCGTCCGCAACGCCCTGGTGCTGACCGAGGTGGCTGCGGCCCTGGTGCTGCTCATCGCCGCCGGCCTCCTGATCAAGAGCTTCGCGCGGTTGAACGACATCGATCCGGGCTTCCGCACCGATCACGGGCTCACCGCCCGGGTCTATCTGCCGCCGGCCAAGTACAAGGAAGCCGCGCAGCAGATCGCCGCCTGGAGCGCGCTCCTCGACGGCGCCCGCGCCCTGCCCGGCGTCGAGGCGGCCGCCCTCGTCGGCCGCATGCCGCTCGCCGAGCACCGGATCCTCAAGGGGGGCGCCTACCTGCCGGGGCAGGCTCCTGACAATGAGAACGAGGTCCCGGTGATCAATATCCGTACTGTCTCCCCGGAGACCTTCCGCGCCCTCGGCATCCCGCTGCGCGCCGGCCGCGCCCCGCAGCCGGCCGACAGCGCCGCCTCCGCCAAGGTGGTGGTGGTCAACCAGGCCCTGGCCGACAAACTGTGGCCCGGCGGGTCCCCCGTGGCCGCCGTGGGTCGCCAGGTGGTCTGGGAGACCGGCACCTCCGGCCCACAGGAGGCCACGGTCGTCGGCGTGGCCGGCAACATCCGCAACAACTCCCTGGACGCCGAGGGGGACCTGGAGGTCTACGTGCCCTTCCCCCAGGTGCCCCTGCACGAGATGACCCTCGCCGAGGCGACCCTGGTGCTGCGCACGGCCGGCGATCCGGTGCAGCTCGGGGGCGCGTTGCGCAACGTGGTCTCCTCCTACGACCACGACCTGCCGGTCTCCGACGTGCAGACCCTGCAGACGATCGTCGACCAGGCGCTCTCGCCGGCCCGCTTCGGCATGATCCTCATCGCCCTTTTCGCCGGCCTCGCCCTGGTGCTCGCCTCGGTGGGCGTCTATGGCGTCATCTCCTATTCGGTCGCCCAGCGGACGCACGAGATCGGCATCCGCATGGCGATCGGGGCGGACCGCGGCGACGTGCTGCGCATGGTCCTGTGGCAGAGCCTGGCGCTCGCCCTCGTCGGCGTGGGCGTGGGTCTCGCCTGCGCCGCCGGTCTGACTCCCTTCCTGGCGAGCCAGCTCTTCGGCGTCAGCGCGACCGATCCGGCGATCTTCGCGGCCGTGGCCGGCCTCCTGACGCTGGTCGCCCTGGTGGCGAGCTGGGTGCCCGCCCGGCGCGCCACGGGCGTCGATCCGCTGACGACGATGCGGTAATTCTCCCCTTCGAGGGGAAGAATGTCCCGTTCGAGCCCCTTCCCCGCACTACGTGACCGATACGGACTCCGTTCCGTCCCGATTCAGCTCCGGCCGCGCGACCCTCCCAGGGGGAGAGGGCAGACGCCGGCCGGTCTCTGATCCGTTTCATGGAGGGACCTTTCATGGACCACGGCGTTGAGCCTCGGGCTGTCGACTTCGAGTACCTCATCCTGGGTGGCGGCCCTGCCGGACTGCAGCTCGGCCATCACCTCGGAACCGCCGGCAGGAGCTATCTGATCCTCGAAGGCGGGGAGGGACCCGGACACTTCTTCCGCAAGTTCCCGCGCCACCGCACGCTGATCTCCTCCAACAAGGTCTACACCGGATACGACGACCCGGAGGTGAACCTCCGCTGGGACTGGAACTCGCTGCTCGCCGACGACGGCCGGCTCGCCTTCGGCGACTACACCCGCAAGTACTTCCCGCCCGCGGACAAGCTCGTCCAATACCTGACCGATTACGCGAGCTGCTACAACCTGAACATCCGGTGCAACACCCGGATCGTCCGGGTGGAGCGCCTCGGCGACGGCGCCGAGGGCTTCCTGGTCACCGACGGCCAGGCGGGCGCGCTGACCTGCCGCCGGTTGATCGTGGCCACCGGCGTCGCCCGCCCCTACGTGCCGGAGATCCCGGGCGCCGAGCTGGCCGAGCAGTACGTGGACGTCTCGGTGGACCCCGAGGACTTCATCAATCAGCGCGTGCTGATCGTCGGCAAGGGGAGCTCCGCGTTCGAGACCGCGGACAACCTGATCGAAACGACAGCGCTGGTCCACGTGTGCAGCCCGAGCCCGCTCAAGCCGGCCCGGGGCACCCATTTCGTCGGCCACGCCATCCTCGACGCCACGATTGAAAAGATCGAGCGCCATGAGGAGGGCAAGGAAGGCAAGCTGGTGGTCTCCCTGCGCTCTACCCACGCCTGCGGCGAGGCCGAGCAGATCGCCTATGACCGGGTGATCTTCTGCGCCGGATTCCGCTTCGACGCCTCCATCTTCGCCGACGAGTGCCGTCCGGAGCTGGCGATCAACGACCGCTTCCCGGCCCAGACCTGCGAGTGGGAATCGACCAACGTGCCCGGCATGTATTTCGCCGGCACGCTGACCCAGATGCGGGACTTCAAGAAGACGACGTCGGGCTTCATCCACGGCTTCCGCTACAACACCCGCGCTCTCTTCCGGATGCTGGAGACGAAGCACCACGGCCAGGCTCTGCCGAGCCGCCAGGTGGAAGCCACGGCCGCGGGCCTGACGCTCGCCGCCATGGAGCGGATCAACCGCAGCTCGGCCCTGTGGCAGCAGCACGGCTTCCTGCACGACGTGATCGTGGTGCCCTCGGACGGCGGCAGCGCCCGCTACTACGAGGAGCTGCCGCTCGCCTACGTGCACGAGACCATGCTCTCCGCGAGCGATCACTACTACACGCTCGCCCTCGAATTCGGCCACGTCCAGGGCGATCCGTTCGCCATCGAGCGCAAGCCCGTGGTGGACGCCGCGGACGAGAGCGTCTTCCTGCATCCGGTCATCCGGCGCTGGAACGGTCCGCTCCTGGTGGCCGAGTACCACCTGCTCGAGAACCTTTTCGGCGAATGGAAGGACCAGGAGCTCCACATCGCCCCGCTGCGCGAGCTCTTCGCTAAGAATCTCAAGGAGCGGGTGAGGGTGCGGAAGTAGAGGGACGCACGTCGACCACCAATCCCGCCTGCAAACGTGCCATCACCTGGGGGGAGGGGTCCAGCCGGATCTCCACGAACACCATCTGCGAGGCGGTGTCCACCGCGGGAGCGATGCGCTCCACGCGGCCGGGGACGTCGAGCCCCACGTCGCGCACCCGGGCGATGACCGGCGTACCGGGGGAGAGCTTGCGCGCGTCGTCGGGGGGAACCGCGGCCCGCACCCGCAGGTCGCCGCCGCTCATCAGCCGGACCACCGGC
>Ga0126309_10000926_pt1 | contig 10101 bp, 10 predicted proteins | sample Plot56_FD_92541 | JGI IMG/M metagenome (GOLD analysis project Ga0126309, IMG submission 92541) | Serpentine soil microbial communities from UC McLaughlin Reserve, CA, USA - Plot56 | ecosystem: Environmental > Terrestrial > Soil > Grasslands | place: USA: UC McLaughlin Reserve, Lake County...
ACCTGGACGACGATCGGCTTGTTCTTTTCGAGGACGTCCTCGATGCGCGGGTGCCCGCCCTTGGGCTGGCGGTAGTAGGCATCGGGAACCACGTCCTGGATGGCGAGGAAGCCATGGCGCTCGGCGCCATAGTCGATGAACGCCGCGTTGAGACTGGGCTGGATGTTGGCGATGGTACCCCGGTAGATGTTGCCGCGGGTGATCCCGGATTCGGCGACGTCGACTTTGTAGCTTTCCAGGGTGTTGCCATCGATGATGGCGACACGCAGCTCTTCCGGACGCTGCGCGTTGATCAGCATTCTGCGAGTCAAGTGGTCTCCGTGTTTTTCTGGGATGTGGGATGGATAGGACGTTCAGGCTTGCATAGCGAAGGGCGGACGGAGGAGGGGCAGGCAGGGTGACAGCATTTTCCGCAGGCTATTGTGCAGAATTGCAACCAGATGTGCAAGTGGGGGAGGGGCGGGGGTGAATGTCTCTCCTTGCCAACTCCCGCAAACGCTGCTACGTTCGATCCTCACAAACCGGCAGGCGATCGCGTCGACAGGTCGACAGGAGGGACGATGAGCTACCTCGATGTTCCCCGCATCCATTTCGCAGGTCTGTTCTTCACCAACCCCAGCACCATCAACAACTTCGACCAGAGCTACAACAAGAGCGTCCCGCTCACCAACGCGCAGGGCGCCTACGTCTCCGTGCCCCCCGGCGGGCCGCCGGCCGGCTGGAACGCCGTGGGCACCGCCCAGCTCTGGATCGCGGAGTGCGCGGTGCTGTCCGCCGTCGGGCCCGGCGGGACAGCCGTCTCCGGCGATCCCATCGTCGGCGCGCTGGTCGAATCCCCCAGCCCGCAGACACCCAAGACCACGCCCGACGGCAAAGGCTTCTACGACATCGCCAAGCTCGTCGACCTGGACCCCGACCAGCAGGGCCGCTCGGCCGTCTACGGGCTGCGCATCTTCGTCACGCTCCCCGGCGGCGGCGGCTTCTCCGGCCTCATGTCCGTGCCCGAGCTCCAGGACCTCAATGGCCGCGTGATCGCGCCCAACTCGCGGAGCAGCTGGTCGGCCGTGGGCACCTGGATGGGGCAGATCACCGAGGTGGAATGGAACGTCGAGCCTGCGTCCTCGCCCTTCCTCACCCAGTTCCAGCAAGCCTGCCGGCAAGGGATCGCCGTCAAGCTCACCACGGACCTCCACCAGAACAACTTCAACACGCGGCTCACCGCGGGCAACATGTTCTGCTACGGGCGCGTCCTCGGAAGCCTGGGCCCGATCCAGACCGGAGAGCTCGCCCAGGTCGTCCCCGGCCGGCAGATCGCGACCCCCCCAGCACCTGCTCCCGAAGCCATGGCCCTGGAAGCGGCGCCGCGCCCGCAACGCACGCACGCCGTCGGCACGAAGACGATCAACGACCGCTTCGGCGGCGGAGAGGCGGCGCCCGGGCTCGAGTCGGCCGCGGCGGTCCCGGAAGCGGCGGAAGCGTCCGCGGACCCGTCCCTGCAATGGAACATGGCCCCGGCCCAGGTGAGCCAGGTCGACGGTGGCTCCATGCTGCACATCGACCTCGGCGGCTCCCTCCTGCTCCAGGGCACGAGCGATGCGAACGGCATCTGGTCGTCGACGGGTCAATTCCTCCAAGACACCGGCATCGCCGCCGGCGTCCTCACCAGCGCGGGCATCCAGCCCCTCGCCAACGGCCGGCAGATCAGCTTCGCGAACCAGTACGTGCCGCTCAATTCCCAGAACAAGCAGGTCGACCTGGTGACCAGCTCCGGCCTGGTGGACATCCCCCTGGAAGCGAACGAGGTCGCCCTGGTCCAGAACAACCCCCTGGTCATCACGGTCAACGGCACCACCGTGCTCCAGGAGCCGGCGAATGGCCTCCTCATCGGGAGCGAGCCCTTCTCCGTGCGGCTGACGCCAGGCGCGAGCGTGACGGTCCAGGTCATGGCCCGGCAGTTCGGCCAGCCCCTGGTGGGGCAGCAGCCCGTCACCTGGGAGGTCGACGCGGTCGCCACACAGCAAGGCAGCCTCGTTCCATCGACCAACGTCTCCCTCGCCTGGAACGGCTCCACCGACGCGAACGGCCTCGCCATCCTGACCGTCTCCACGGTCGCGCAGGACCCGACGCTCCCCGCGTACCGCCAGCCGATGGACAGCCAGGTCTACTACGTCTTCTTCAGCGATCAGGCCGGACAGCAGGTCGGCGACGGCAACGCGAACGTCTCCGTCCTGCGCTTCCAGAGCTACGCGGCCCCCGCGGACCCCACCTGGCAGCAGGACGTGGGCCCCGTCCTCCAGGCCTACGCCCGCCTCTATCCCGGGATGAAAGGCCTGCTCGACATCGGCGACCAGGCCACGGTCAAGGGATTCGCCACCGCCATGCTGGGCCGGATGTCGCTCCCGATCCTCGATCCTGCCTACATGCCGGTCACGCGGGACCTCTCGCCCGCCAAGATCGCGATGATCCTCGCGTGGCTCGAAACCCAGGTCAACGCGCCGAGCGCCTAGAGCCTTCGACCGCCCGACAGGAGATGACGACATGACGATCCACATCCGCACCTCCCTCCTCCTCGGCGCCCTGCTCCTGGGTCCGACCCTGCTGGGAGTCGCCGTCGCCCAAACGCCTCCGGACGTCCCCTACAGTCTCGGCCTCCAGGCCTTCACCATCGCCGGCTACCCGGGCCTCCACTCCTTCGCCATGGCCGGCAGCCCCGGCCAGGTGGTGCTCCTCGGCGGGCGCACCAACGGCCTCCACGGCTTCGCCCCCAGCATCGACGCGGCGCAGGCCCCGTCGTTCCCCAAGACCTCCGCCAACGACACCGTCTACGTCCTCGACCTCGTCAACCGGAAGCTGCTCGGCCAGGCCAAGGTCACTGGCCTGCCCCAGCCGTACCTCAGCCAGTTCCAGGCGACGAACCTCCAATACCTGCTCCAGGACGGCTTCCTCTACATCGCCGGAGGTTACGGCCCCGATCCCACGACCGGGACCATGGTCACCCTGCCATACCTGACCGCCGTCGATTTCAACGCCCTGGTGAAGACCGTCACCACCGGAGGCACTCTGGACGCGGCCTTCGCCCAGGCCAACATGGCAAGCTTCCAGCACCCGGCCCTGGCGATCACGGGCGGCGACCTGGAGGTCCAGAACGGCGCCTTCCTCCTCATGTACGGCCAGCTCTTCAACGGTGAGTACACCAGCAACGGCGGCGGGACGGTCCAGCAGGAGTACAGCAACAGCATCCGCGTCTTTTCCATCCAGGCCACCCGTGGAACGAGCGGCATCCAGCTCCAGGCGAGCTACACGGGCGCCTTCCCGAGCGTCACCAGCGGCATGGACCCGGACAATCCGTACCACCGCCGCGACCTCACGATCGCACCGGCCCTCGACCCCACGGGTACCCCGCGCATCGGCGTCTACGGCGGCGTCTTCAAAGGCGGCAAGATGCAGGGCTACGTCACGCCGCTCTACGTCACGCCCGGGAGCAACGTCGGCTTGAACGTCGCCGAAGACACAACGGCCGCCCAGCTCCTCAGCCAGTATGACTGCGCCACGCTCCAGCTCTGGTCGAAAACGAAAGGCGCCATGTACAGCACCTTCCTCGGAGGGATCAGCCAGTTCTATTGGGACCCGAGCTGCAACTGCCTCAAGGGAGACGCGGTCAACCTCTCGACCAAGCCGGTCGACGGCCTGCCCTTCATCTCCAGCATCTCCACCTTCCGCGTCACGAGCGCGGGAAGCGTCCAATACCTCCACCAGGGAGCCGCCTTCCCGCCGGCCGGAGCCGAGCCCACCTGCCCCGGCACAAACGGCGGAACCGTGACCACCCAATATCTCGGAGCCGAAACCAAGTTCGTCTCCGCGGCGGGCCTGGCATCCACCAACGAAGTCATCCTGCTGGACAACCTGACCACCCCGACCGTCCTCGGCTACCTGATCGGCGGCATCTCCGCCTGGTGCCCCCCGGTCAACGGCAAGACTGCTCCCAACTGCTACGCCTCCGGCCAGGGAACCACGTGTGCTTCGAGCCAGATCTACCAGGTGACGCTCGACCCGGGAACGGCGACGCCGACGGTGCAGCTGAGCGCGCCGACGGCTCCGGCTACGACGGGCCGCTGAGCTGACAACGAGAGCTCCGTCGGGAGGCGGGGCTCTCGCTCCGAGGGCAGAGACATTCCGCCCGAAACCGCCGTTCCAACCGCAGGGATACGCGCGGGCGGCTCCGAAAGCGGCGCCTTTCCCACCCTGCGGTGCGACATTCCGCCCGGTTTGCGAGGCATCTCCGCCAGGAGCAGCGTTGCCGCGGCCACAACAGACGGCTTTCGCCCCGTGGCGCGCATCATTCGCCAGGTGGCGCGTGACATTCCCATTTCGGCGCGCCCCATTCGCTCCACGGAGCGCATCAGTCCGATTTCGGCGCGCATCATTCGCTCCGCAGAGCGCCTCATTCCAACTTCGGTGCGCACCATTCGCTCCGTAGCGCGCATCAGTCCGACTTCGGCGCGCACCATTCGCCTGGCAGCGCACATCATTCGCTCCACGGCGCGCCTCATTCGCTCTATGGCGCGCATCAGTCGCTCGACGGAGCGAATGGCTCGGACCTCGGAGCCAATGGTGCGCGCCGAAGTCGGAGTGATGCGCACCGAAGGAGAATTGCCGTGGACCTCGGCGGAAATGCAAGCGCCCAGGGTCGGAATGTGTCCCAGCATGGAGCGTGGAACGTAAATTCTGGCGGGAGTGTTGTTCAAGGGGGTGGAGAAGAGGTCGATTTGTACGGGAATGTCGCACGCCGGTCTCGCACAGATCCGAGATCCGGGCTGAATGTCTCAAACACCGGGCTGAATGTCATCCGTCCGCGGGCCGATCGGGCGCGCCGGGGTTGGAATAGATCGTAGGCCTTCGGCCGAAGCCCACGGACTCGATGTGGAGGGTCCCTTTCAGAGCCAGGTCCTGAAGGATCCGGTAGAGGCTGCCGCGATCCGGCTCATAGCCGAGTGCCGCGCACATGTCGCCGCGCGTGAAGCGGTGAGGGAGGCGCGACAACGCCGCGCGGACGTCCTCCGCCAGATCGCCGGGGCCGCGGCGCCGGGGTGGGCTCGGCGCGGGAAGCGGCTCCTGTTTCGCAGGAGCCGGTGGCGAGGTCGGCTCTGGAGAGACGAAAGCCGCCGTCTCGCCCACCAGACCGGCGGCGAGCTCTTCTGCCTGAAGCATCCACACCAGATCGAGAGCCCGGACCTGCGCCTGATGCGCCGACTCCAGCAGCTGGATGCCCGCCCGAAGCTGCTCCTCCAGCCGCCGCTTGCGCTGCTCGTATTGTTCGCGTGTCATGATGGAGACATTGCAGCACAAACGGGCGGAGGGCGGCAAGATCGCTTGAAAGCCCGTAGGGCCGGCGGGGCCTGGGAGGCCGCTTTACTCCGGAGCCTCTGGCCACAGGAATATATTTGCACTATGCTATGCGCTCAACCGTGAAGGAGACCACATGAGACTATCCAAGCTTGTCCGGTTCGTAGGCCTCTCCCTGATCGTCGCCGCCACCACCCTGCCGGCGTCCGCCGCTCGGCGCTGCAGTTGCGATTTCTGCCAGACGGTCGACCCCACCACAGCCTGCAGCGACCAAGGGACCACGACCTGTGGAGCCTGGCTCGCCGTGACTCTCTGCCCGCCTGTGAGTTGAGGCCCGGACCTGGCTGAACTCTGCCAGGCGCTCCGGGGACATACAGGCGGGACGTAGAGCCCTGCCGCGAAGGCCGGAGGAGGAGCCCTCCTCCGGCCCATCCGTCAACCCGGGTCCAGAAGATCGGTTGTTCTCCCCGGTCAAGAGGCCTCAAAGCGAAGCTGGCTGTTGTGCTGAGCTTGATCGAGAAAACGTCCGACCCGTTCCGCAAGCTCCGGCGTGGCGGTCCGCCCGCGGCAGGAAGCCTCCAGAAACCGCAGAGCGCGCTCGGCCTCGGCCGACATGCTGAGCTGGTGGAAGGTCAGCGAAAGATCGATCGCGAGGAGATGGGCCTCCTCGCGCCTGCCGAGGTGGAGGAGCATGGCGGCCTCGTCGGTGCCCACGACAGCGGCGACGTACTCCAATGCATGGTCGCGGAAGCCGGCGCGGACATCTCCAAAAATCCGAGCCGCATCTTCGTACCGGCCGCGGCGGGCGAGGATCTTGCCTTCGACCCAGCGGATGCGCAGAAGACATTGCGGGTCGTCCGCGAACACCTCCCGCAAGTTGCTCTCGAACAGCAACCGTCCCGCCTCGGCCAACTGGCCGGCATCGACAAGAGCATTCAAAAGGTCGTGGTTGGCCGTGGCGATCAGCTTTGGGTCCTGTGCGGGATCAAGGAGCGAAAGGGCTCTTCGCAGGACTGGCGCCGCTTCGAGAGGCTTTCCAGAGAGACGCAGGGTGAGCCCCAGACTGACAAGCGTGCGACCAGCCAGGTGGTGCTCACCGGCGCGTAGGTAGACGTGGTGGGCCTTGCGCAGGAGGTTCTTGGCATCCGTATAGTGCCGCTGATCCTTCCGAAGCGACGCCTCGACGTCATAGATCCGGGCTGCGATCAGGAGATCGCCTGTACCATCCTCCTGGATCGTATACGCCTCCCAGATGGCCACTTCGGCTTGCTCGTAGTGCTCGTTGACGCGGAGGGCATTGGCGAGCTCTGTCCATGCTCGGGCCCTGAGGTCGCCCAAGAAACCTTGGCTATAAGGAGTCCTTTCAATCCGGTCTGCCACGGCCTGGGCATGCTTCGCCAACTCGAGCATCCAAGCCGGATCGCGGTAGCGTTCTTCGACCGCGAGCTCCAGGAGGATCTCGACGCGTATCCAGGGCAGGATCGAGCGGGCCTGTGCTGGAGGGAGGTCGCTGAGAAGCCCGCCCTTCTCTCGGGACCAAACGAGACCGTGGACGAGCCGCTCCCGATCTTCCGTGCACCTCCTGGCCAAACGGCGGGTTTGCCGAAGAGAGTGGTCGAAGCATCCGTCATAGTCCACCTGCCGAGCGGATGCCAGCGGAGGACACACCTCCTTCGAGATCGCCGCGGACACTCGGGCACGGCACTCCGGACATCCGGCGAGCAGGTGCCGCACGAATCGACGGCGGTCCGCGCGCGTCAAGTCTCCTTTGACGAATCTCTCGACATCATTCTCTGCGAGATGATCCATGCGTATTCCCCCGCGGCTAACCTACGCAGTATGAAACGACGCGTATTATGCCATAAATAGGAAACTCGACCAAACCACCGGGCGCCCGGGTGCGACGAAGCACACGAGCGCCCGTTAAGCCTCTAAGGGTCCCTAGCCGTTCGGGTCGATGTCGGAGGAGGAGTCCGAGGTTGCAGAACCCGAGCTGGTGCTCGCCGGCCGACCGTTCGGGTCGATATCGGCCGAGTAGGTCCAGAGGAAGGAGATCGGTGTTTCCGGCAGCCACGCAAGCAGTCGAGCCCAGAGGCCCTCCTGGCGTGCCGCCGCCTCGGGGGCGGAGTGCGCCGGGTCTGCGGCGGTGAGTGAAGGTGTGGAGAGAAGAGCGGTGGCGAGCGCCACGGCGGCGAGACAGCGGACCGGCTTGGTTCGAGCCATGATTCCTCCGGGTCTGCGGATGGATTCCGTCCGAAATGGGCGGAAGCTCCAGCAGGTGAGCGGGTCATGGCGGAAGTTTGCCCTTCTTTGGCTTGCGGGCGCTTATGGGTGTAGGTGAGCAGAGCGTGGGCGCTGTGAGCTCCCGACCGCTCCTCTGGGGTTCGCCGGTGGTGAAGAAGAGATAGAGCTCCAGATCAAGTGGAAACAGGAGTGGTGCTTTGTGGGTCGCGTCCCTGCCAGGGGAAACGTCCTTCGAGCTCCACCTCCAGGGCAAAGCTGAGGAAGGTTCGGATCAGAACAATCAAACCGAGGATGAGGACGCTCTGGAGAGTGGGGGAGATGGCCACGGTCCGGATAATGTCACTGTCGACCAGGAGCTCCAGGCCGCGGAGGATGGACTTCCCGATGTCCTGCCGGTACCGCCGGTAGGCGTCGCCCGCTTTCCGGGCTCCAGGGAGGGCGAACCTCACCGAAGCGATCAGCATTCCGAGGACCATGACCAGGACCCCCGCGCCATCCACCGCAAGACCGATGAGCTCGACAATTTCCCTGAATCTCGCCATGCGTTGCCTCACGCCCTCTCGACGAAGCGGTAGCTCGCATGACAGTCGTAGTCGATGCCGTGCTTCGCTTTCAATTTCTGGATGTAACGGAGCTGGCTCCTGGTATGCGGGCTGGCGACGCCGTCGCCGAGCGGCTCGCAGGTGTGCAGCAGGATTTCCTCGAGACAGCTGGTCAGGCTCATCCGCTTGTACTCGGCCAGGTCCTGCAGCAGGGCGGCGAGACGCTTCTCCAGGCGCACCGGCACATCCATGCGCTCGATCTCGACACGGGGCCCAGCGCTGTAGATGTAATGCCCGAATCCGAGGAGGTACCCAGACAGATCCCGGACCGTGTAGTCGCGCAATCCGTAAGGCCTGTCCCCAGGCGTGCGCAACGGCCTCGCGATCGGCGTGCTCGTTTGGAGTGTCGCGGCGATGGCCCATTCCTTCGCGACGACCGTCCTCGGCTTCGCGCTCGCGCGATTCCTCCTGGGCCTGGGTGAGGCGACGAACTTCCCCGCTTGCGTCAAGGCCGTCGCCGAATGGTTCCCGAAGCGCCAGCGCTCGCTCGCCACGGGCATCTTCAACACCGGCACGAGCTTCGGCGCGATGTTGCAGGGAGCGATGATGTGGCTCGCGGTGTCGTGGGGCTGGCAGGCGACGTTCATCGCGATCGGCCTGCTCGGCTTCGGCTGGCTCGCGGCGTGGATGAAGGGGTACCGGTCCGCCCGAGGAGCATCCGCGCCTGTCGGCCGAAGAGGCGCAGCTCATCCGCAGCGATCAGGAGCCTCCCGCGAAGGCGCTCTACGTTCCCTGGCAGTCGCTGCTCCGCTACCGCGAGGCGTGGGCGTTCTGCATCGGCAAGATGCTCACCGATCCGGTGTGGTGGTTCTACCTCACATGGCTGCCGTCGTACCTGCAACGCGAGCGCGGCGTCACGCTCGCCTCGGCCGCCGGGGCGCTGCTCGTCATCTACCTCGCCGCCGACTTGGGAAGCGTCTTCGGCGGCTGGCTGCCGGGATTCTTCATCCGCCGCGGCTGGTCCGGGACGCGCGCCCGCCTCGCCACGATGGTGCTCTTCGCGGCCGGGCTCCCGATCTCGGCGTTCGGCGTGATGGCGGAAGATCTGTGGACGGCCGTGGCCTTCATCAGCATCGCCACCTCGTGTCATCAGGCGTGGTCCGCCAACATGTTCACGGTGGCGTCCGACGCTTTTCCGAATCGAGCCGTCGGCTCGGTCGTCGGGTTCGGCGGCATGTGCGGCGGCATCGGCGGCATGCTGATGCTGCTCGTCGCGGGCGGAATGTTGCAGTGGCTCGGGAGCTTCAAGTCGCTCTTCATTTTCGCGGGTGTCATGCATCCCCTCGCCTGGATCGCGATTCGTGCGCTGGTGGGAAAGAGCATCACGCAGATCGACCTCGACAAGGGCCTCCGGACAGCGCAAAGCCCCGCGCTTTTCGCGATGGGGCTGGGGCTCATGGCCGTGGGTGCCGCGCTCGCCTTCGCGAACTGGAGCTACATCCTGTCGGTGACGAAAAGCTCCGTCGCCGCTGCCGCCGGTGGCGCTGCCGCCGCGAGCTTGCTCGCCCTGATGGGCCTTGCGCTGGTCTACGCCAGCCGCGAAGTTCGGCTCGGTGCCGCCCGTTCGGCGGCGTGATCGCCCGCACCGGCACCTGGCGAGTGTGCCCGTCTGACTGGTGCGTGGCACCCACGGCGGGGATGGGCCGACCGCCGACGGCCGCCATGTCGTCGATCCGGAAGGTGAGAGAGCCGCTCGCCTGCCACTTGGACCTGGTCTTCAACAGGCTCCAAGTCACACTCGATCCCAACGATCATCTGCCCCTATAGCAGCGGGCCTGATTCCCAGGCTCTAGGAGCCTGTCGGAAAACCTCCGCAAGGCTCACGCGCGGAGCTTAGAATGGCAACAGAGTGCTGATGTTCTGCACAACTTCATGCAGTTTGGTGTCTAGATAACCATTGCAAATCGCCAAA
>Ga0126309_10000927_pt1 | contig 10099 bp, 7 predicted proteins | sample Plot56_FD_92541 | JGI IMG/M metagenome (GOLD analysis project Ga0126309, IMG submission 92541) | Serpentine soil microbial communities from UC McLaughlin Reserve, CA, USA - Plot56 | ecosystem: Environmental > Terrestrial > Soil > Grasslands | place: USA: UC McLaughlin Reserve, Lake County...
CAGGAACGCGACCGCGCCCACCGTCGCCACTCCGAGCGTCGTGCGGACGGGGATCGCCGCCAGGCCGAGCGAGCCACGCGTGAACGTGGTGGCGTTCTGCAGGAACGTGTGCACGACCACGAGGAGCGCCAGGGTCGCCATCGCCATCGTCGACTCGGTCATACGGATCATCCCGCCGCCGAAGGTCGCGGCGACGAGACCGGCGACCACCGCCGACAGGGCGATCGCCGGCAGCAGGCCCAGGTCCGCGTTCGCGATCGTGGTGGGAAGCTCCGGCAGCTGCGCGGCCCTGATGGCGTCGGGGATCGTGACGAGCGCCGTGGTGTACGCGCCGATGCCCATGAACGCCACGTGGCCGAAGGACACGACGCCGCTGTTGCCGATGAAGGCCTGGATCGACACCACGAGCATCACGTTCACCAGGAACACCACGTACGTCCGCCCCGACGACGCGGATCCGAACGATCGCACCAGCAGCATGCCGCCGATCAGCAGGACCGAGATCGCCGCCGAACCCCACAACGCGGGTCGCAGGCGGCCGGCCGGGATCGGGCCGCTCATGCGACCGCGACCCGCTGGCCGAACAGGCCCTGCGGCCGCACGTACAGGATCGCGACCACGATCAGCAACGACGACGCCTGCGCGTACGGCAGAAGCGAGCCGGGGAGGAGCGCCTGGAGGAAGACCTCCAACGTGCCCAGGAAGAAGCCGCCGATGACGGCGCCGCGAAGGTTCCCGAGCCCGCCGATCACCGAGGCGATGAAGGCCTGGATCACCGGCACGAAGCCGGTGGTGGGATTGACCGATGTGGTCCGCGCGATCCACAGCACGCCGGCGACCCCGGCCAGGGCGCCGGAGATCAGGAACGCCAGCGAGATGACCCGGTTCGCACGAACGCCCAGAAGCCTTGCGGTGGTGAAGTCCTGGGACGCTGCGCGCATCGCCAATCCCGAGCGCGAACGGCGCATGAACTGCGTGAGGGCGAACAGCGAGACCGCTCCGATCGATGCGGTGACGATCGACAGCACGCCGATGCGCACCGAGCCCACCTGCACGGCCTCGTCGAAGAGGGCCGGCACCGGGATGCCTCGGGAACGGACGGACACCGCCTGACGGAACGCGCCCTGGATCAACTGCGCGACCGCGAACGACGTGAAGAGCAGCGACACGAAGCTTGCGTTGCGCAACGGCCGGAAGGCCACGAGCTCCATCAGCACCGACGCCATGCCGGCGGCGATCACCCCGATCACCGCGACCACGACGAAGGGCGCCCCCATGTAGGTGGCGGCGAGCATCGAGTAGCCCGTGATCGTCACCAGCTCGCCGTAGGCAAAGTTCAACATCCCCAGGACGCCGTAGACCATGCTCAGGCCGAGGGCCAGGAGTGCGTAGATGCTGCCGAGGGAGAGCGCGTTCACGAGCTGCTGGACGAACTCGGATGGACTCACGGTGTCAGCCCGCCCCCGGTCCGATGCCGAGATAGGATCGCTCCAGCTCGCCCTCGACGAGCCGATCGGTCGCGCCGGACGCAACGATCCGGCCCACCGACAGGACGTACGCACGGTCGGCGATCTCGAGGGCCCGGTGCACGTTCTGCTCCACGAGCAGGACGGTCACTCCCTCGTTGCGGAGCTCCTGGATCAGCTCGAAGATCCGGTCCACGAAGATCGGGGCGAGCCCCAGGGACGGCTCGTCCAGCAGGAGCATGCGCGGACGCGACATCAGCGCCCGTGCGATCGCGAGCTGCTGCTGTTCCCCGCCGGACAGCGTTCCCGCGAGCTGGCTCGCGCGTTCGCCCAGGATCGGGAAGCGCGCCAGCCACCGGTCGGTGTCGGTGCGCGATGCGTCGAGGTCCCGGCGGGCGATGCCGCCGATCGTCAGGTTCTCCTGCACCGTCAGGTTCGGGAACACGTGCCGGCCCTCCGGCACCAGCGCGACACCGCGGCGCACGACGGCCTCGGGAACCAGCCCCGTGAGGGCGCCGCCGTCGAAGACGACCGAGCCGCGCTGCGGCTTCAGCGCCCCGGCCAGCGTGCGCAGCAGCGTTGTCTTCCCGGCCCCGTTGGGTCCGAGCGCGGCGACGATCTCGCCGCGTCCGACCTGCAGGGAGACGTCCCGGATCGCGACCACCGCTCCGTAGGCCACGGTGAGCCCGTCGACGACGAGCAGGGGAGGACCGCTCCCACCGGGCGTCCGGCCCTCCTCTCGCTCGTCGCTCACGCCTACGCTGCCGGCACGTAGCCGGGAAAGTCCGGCTGACCGAGGCAGGTGAAGTCGGTCCCGTCCATCTGGATCAACGCCGCCGGTTTGTTGGCCCGCCTCGTCTCCGGATCCATCACGACATGGCCGGAGATCCCCGTGTAGTCGGTGGCGGCCAGCTGCTCGATGATCGCGGCGGACTCTGTCGCGCCGGCGCCGTCGATCGCCTCGGCAACGATGTTGACCTCGTCATACCCGATGACGGCCACGTACGAGCTCGGGTCCTCGCCGTACCGCTCGTTGTAGTCGTCGTAGAAGGCCTGGACCGCGGGGTCGCCCTCGGCCGTGCAGACGGAGTTGGAGAACGTCAGCCCGTCGATGGCCTTCGCGCCGGCGTCTAGGAGCGCGGCGTCGGCGTTGCCGTCGGTGGACAGCACCGGCATCGTGAGCCCCGCCTGACGGAGCTGCCGCAGGAACACGACGCTGTCCGGGATGAACATGGGTGTGAACACGGCGTCCGGTTCGGGATCGACGTTCGCCAGCTTGGTGACCGCCGCCGAGTAGTCGCCTGCTCCGATCTTGTACTCGTCGGTCGCCACCACGCTGCCTCCGCCGTTCTCGAACGCGTCGGTGAAGAACGTCGGTAGGTCCTTCGTGTACGGGATCTCGTTGGAGCCCAGGACATATGCGGTCTGATAACCCTCGCTGAGCGCGTACTCGGCGAGGACCGCCGCCTGGATGTTGTCGCTCATCACGAGCTGGTACGCGCACTCGCCCATGTCGCCCACGAGCGACGGAGCCGTCCCGAGCCCGGTGGAGATCGGCACACCGGTTCCGCACGCGACCTGGCCCTCGGCGAGGATCCCGTCGCCGACCGTGCCGATCAGATAGCTCGCTCCGTCGTCGATCAGTTGCTGCGTCACCTTCGCGGCCTCCGCCACGTCGTTGCGCATGTCCACCGTCTTCAGCTCGAGCGGACGGCCCAGCACGCCGCCGGCGTCGTTGATCTGGTCGACGGCGAACTGAGCGCCCTCCTGCATCGGCGAGTCGTAGTAGGCCCAGTCGGTCGACAGGTCCGCGGGGAACCCGATGACGATCGGCTCACCGGAGGCGGAGCCACCCCCATCGCCTCCGCCCGTCTGCGGGGTGCTGTCCTCGGTACTGCACGCGGCGCCGATCAGACACACCACGAACGCGAACACGACCGTTCTACGAACCATGCCGATCTCTCCCCTCCGGGCCATACCTTCGCTCACGAGCCCGTATGCGTGTGTACGTGACGTTGCCGAGCCGGGGCGCACGCGATCTCCGCCTGACCCCGCTTCCCTGGCGGCCATTCGTACGCCGCGATCAATGCCCTGTCAAGCTCGTTACCGGCTTCCACTCAGCGCACAGATGAGTAAGAATCCTGTCTTCATGGGGGAGCCTGGGACGTCCGCACCGACGGTCACGCACACGAGCGAGACGATCGGGGAGGAGGTGCGCGAGCGGCTTGGGGAGATGACGCCGGCGGAGCGCCGGGTGGCCCGGACGTTGCTCGCCACATATCCCACCGCCGGCCTCGAGAGCCTGCCGCAGCTCGCCGACGGAGCTGGGGTCACCGGCCCGACGGTCCTGCGGTTCGTGCGCAAGATCGGCTTCGACGGATATCCCGACTTCCAGCGATCGCTGCGCCGCGAGGTCCAGGCGCGGACCGAGGGCCTGCCGTCCCTCTACCGCACGAAGGGCTCCACGCAGGGCGACGACGTGGTTCGCCGCAGCCACGAGGCGTTCCTCGGCGCACTCGACGCGACGCTCGCGTCGGGTTCCCTGGAGGCGGAGCTGGCGCTGGTCGTCTCGCTGCTGTGTGACCGGAAGCGTCGTCTGTGGTTCGTAGGCGGGCGGTTCAGCCAGCTCGTCGCCACGTACCTCTGCCTCCAACTGCAGATGCTCCGGCCGGGCTGCGCGATGGTGGGCGAGGAGCCCCAGCGGCGGGTGCTGGACAGTCTCGAGGTCTCACGCCGCGACGTGCTCTGTCTCTTCGACTATCGCCGGTACCAGCGCGACACGATCGCCGCCGGCAAGCTCGCAGCCGGACAGGGCGCGGCGGTGGTCGTCTTCACCGACCCGTGGCTCTCCCCGGCCGTGGAGTACGGTCGGCACGTGCTGATCTCGCACGCCGATTCCGCGTCTCCGTTCGACTCGCTGCTCGGGTCCTTCGCCCTCGCCGAGGTGATCGCGGCGAAGGTCGTGGCGTCGCTCGGCGACGTCGGCCGCGCGCGGGTCGGGGAGCTCGAGGCCACCGAGGTCGTGCTGCACGGCGGGATGTCCGGGCTCGAGGGCACGGACGGTGCGGTCGGAGGCCCCGAATGAGCGGGCCCCGCGACGTCGACCGCTCGCTGGACGCCGCCGACGTCGCGAGGTGGCTCGAGGACGCCGGCGTCGCCGCGGTCGCCCTCGGATTCGTCGGCCCTTCGGCGATCGTGCGCGTGAAGACCGTGCCGATCGGCCGCTTCGCCCAGGTCGCCGTCTCGGGCGTCGGTCTGTCCACGCTCTTCAACGCGTCCATGTCGAACGACCGGTTCGCGCTGCGTCCCGGCTACATCGACGGCCCCAGCGGGGATCTTCGGCTTCGACCCGACCCGGCCGCCACCGTGCCGCTCGCGGGGATGCCCGGCTGGGCCTGGGCCCCGGTCGATCAGTACACGCAGGACGGCGAGCCGTTCGCGGCATGTCCGCGCACGTTCGCCCGGCGGATGGCGGACCGGTACCAACGGCGGGGGCTCGCCGCCCGGGCCGCGTTCGAGTTCGAGTTCTCCGTGGGCGGCCGGCGCGCGGACGGAGGGTTCGAGCCGGCGCACGAGGGGCCCGGATACAGCGACATCGCGCTCGTCCGCAACCAGGGGTTCGCGCTCGACCTGATCACCTCGATGGAGGTTCAGGGTCTCGGGCTGCAGCAGTTCCACCCCGAGTACGCGGACGGTCAGTTCGAGCTGTCGATCGCGCCGCGCGACCCGGTCGGAGCCGCCGACGCGGCCATGATCGTGCGACAGACGGTGCGCTCCGTCGCGGCGCGACACGGGTGGAGCGTCTCCTTCGCGCCCCAGGTCGAGGCCGACACCGGCAACGGCACGCATCTGCACCTCAGCCTCTGGGAGGGTGGCCGCAACCTGCTCGCCGGCGGTGACGGGCCTGCCGGGATGGAGGACCGCGGCGAGGCGTTCGCGGCCGGCATCCTCCGCGAGCTCCCGGCGCTGGTGGCCGTTGCCGCCCCGACCTGCGTGAGCTACCTCCGCCTCCAGCCTCACCACTGGTCGGGCGCGATGCAGTGTTGGGGCACGGAGAACCGCGAGGCCTCGATCCGGTTCATCGCCGGCGTGACGGCGGCGACGGCCGACGGGGCGAACCTGGAGATCAAACCCGTGGACGGGACGGCGAACCCCTACCTGGCGGTCGGCGCGATGCTCGCCGCCGGGCTGCAGGGGCTCGACGAGGAGGGACGGCTGCCGCCCTCCACGGAGGAGGATCCGATGCTGCTCTCCGACGAGGTCCGCCAGGAGCGCGGCGTGCGGCAGCTTCCGGCGTCCCTGCCCGAGGCGGTCGAGCGGCTGGCCGCATCCGACGTGCTCCGGGAGGCCATGGGGGACTTCGCATTCGAGACCTTCCTCGCCACCCGGCGCGGGGAGTGCGAGGCGTACGCCGGGATCGAGGATGACGAGCTGATCCGCCGCCTGCGATGGCGGTACTGATCGGGGCCCGCCCCCAGGAAGCGAGCGCGAACGATGCAGATCGATCTGACCGGCTCCGACGTGGTGGACGCGCACTGCCATCCGTTCAGAAGCCAGGACCTGCTGGACCGCGAACCGAGGGCGTTCGAGACGCGATGCATGTACCTGGGCACCGCGCTGATCTCCTCGAACCACGCGAACCACGATCTGGCCGAGTTCGTCGAGGAGCTGACCGAGACGACGCTGTTCGGCCTGGCGCTGCGCCGCTGGCTCGCCGCGCATCTGGGATGTGAGCCGACGAAGGACGCGGTGGTCGCCGCGCGCGACGGCGCGCTCCGCGCCGATCCGCCGGGGTACGCGCGCGACCTGCTCGCATCCGAGCGCGTCGTGGCGGTCGTCGCCGACGAGGGATACCCGCAGCCCACGATCCCTCGCGAGGACTTCGAGGCGGCGTTGGGCGGCGTTGCGGTGCACCGGGTCGGCCGCATCGAGCCCTGGATCGTCGCTGCACGCGGGGACGGCACCTTCGACGGCATGGTCCAACGGTTCGAGGAGGCGGTGAACCTCGCGGCATCGGACCCGCAGCTCATCGCGTTCAAGACGATCATCGCGTACCGAACGGGCCTCGACATCACGGACCCGACGTCCGCCGCGGCCGCCGCCGCCTACGAGCGGTGGCGCGAGGACGACTGGCGCGAGACGCGGGAGCACGCGAAGCCGGTCCGTGATTTCCTGCTGCGTCGCGCGTTCGCGCTCGCGAAGACGCACGACCGCGTCTTCCACGTGCATGTGGGCGGTGGCGACCCGGACGTGAACCTTGCGCACGCGACGCCACGCGACGTGTTCTCCTTCTTCGTCGAACAGCAGGACATCCCGATCGTGATGATCCACTCGGGGTATCCGTGGGTCGCCGAGGCGACCTACGTCGCCTCCGTCCTGCCGAACGTGTACCTCGACCTGTCCGAGCTCGTTCCGTGGGGATGGGGGCAGATCGACTGGTCGCTGGAGATGATCCTGGGCGCGGTTCCCGGCGCCAAGGTCCTCCATGGATCAGACGAGTCATCCGAGCCGGAGATGTTCCCGACGTCGGCCCGTCTCGTGCGGGAGGCGCTGGAGCGAGTGCTGGGGACGTTCATCGACCGGGACTTCCTCTCGGTCGCGGATGCGGAGACGATCGGTCGAGGCGTCCTCGCCGACAACGTCCGCAGGCTCCACGGCATCTGAGACATGAGCGAAACGTACGACGTGATCGTCATCGGCGGAGGGCACAACGGGTTGGTGTCGGCCGCGTACTTCGCCCGGGCCGGGGCGCGGGTCGTCGTGGTGGAGGCCCGCCCGCGGGTGGGTGGCGCCGTGGACACGAGCGCTCCGTTCCCCGATCACCCCGACGTCCATGTGTCGACGTACTCCTACGTGATGTCCCTGATGCCGGCGTTCATCATCGACGACCTCCGCCTGCGCGATCACGGCTACCACGTCACCCCGTTCGGTCCGTACTACCAGGCGTTCCCGGACGGCCGTTCGATCACGATCCACGGCGACGATCCGCGCAGGACGTACGAGTCCGTCTCGCAGTTCTCGACGCGCGACGCCGAGACGCTGCCGCGCTGGGAGGCATGGCTGCACGGCGTCACCGAGGTGATCGGACCGCTCCTGCACCGGGTGCCGCCACGCGTCGGATCGCTCGCACCGGGCGATCTGCTGGCGCAGGCAGAGGCGGCGTGGCGGATCCGGCGGCTCGGAACCCGCGGCGTCGCCGACGTGATCCGGCTGTTCTCCATGAGCATCTCCGATCTGCTGGACCGGTGGTTCGAGTCGGAGCAGATGAAGACCATCATGATGGTCGACGGTCTGATCGGGCAGTGGGCGGGCCCGGACGAGCCGGGCACCGCGTACGTGCTGCTGCACCACGCCGTCGGCGGGGTGGGCGGCGACAGCCACGTGGTGAACTGGGGGTTCCCGCAGGGCGGCATGGGGGCCGTCGCCGCCTCGATCGCGGGATCGGCCCGGGCGGCGGGCGCCGAGATCCGCGTCAACGAGCGCGTCGAGGCGATCAGGGTACGCGGGGGCCGGGCGGTCGGGGTCGCGCTGGCATCGGGGGAGGAGGTGTCGGCCCCGGTCGTGGTGAGCTGCGTGCATCCCAAGGTGGCGTTCCTCGACCTGGTGGACCGCCGCGAGCTGCCCGAGCCGTTCGTCGCGGACGTCGAGGCCTGGAAGAGCCGTTCCGGCGTCGTGAAGATCAACGTCGTCATGAGCGAGCTGCCGGACTTCACCGCCGATCCCGGCACGAACCTCCAGGACCATCACACGGGCTCCGTCGAGCTCTGCCTGTCGCGTGAGTACGCGGAGCGCGCGTTCCAGGACGCGCACCTCGAACGGCGCGGCGCGATCGCGCCGTTCGTCGACGGCGCGATCCCGACGACGATCGATCGCGGGCTCGCACCCGAAGGGATCCACGTCTTCTCCATGTTCAGCCAGTGGGTGCCGCACGAGTGGAGCCGGGAGCCGCATCGAGCCGAGCTGGAGGCCTACGCCGACCGCGCGATCGACCTGTACACGGAGCTGGCGCCCAACTTCCGGAGCGCGGTGATCGACCGGCAGGTGATCGGCCCGTACGACATGGAGCAGGAGCTCGGCCTCATCGGCGGCAACATCTTCCACGGGGAGCTGACGGTGGATCAGCTCTTCCACATGCGGCCCTCGCCGGGCTACGCCGACTATCGCACCCCGATCCCCGGCCTCTACCACGGATCGTCGGCGACGCACGCCGGAGGCGGCGTGAACGGGATCCCCGGCTGGCAGGCGTTCCGAGCGGCCCGCCATGACCGCGGCCATCGGGGGGCCCGAGCTCGATCAGTCGTGTGAACGCAGGAACTGCTCTCGCGCGTCCAGGGAGCGTCGGGCCTGGCGCTCGGCCTCGGCGTGATCGCCGCGGAGCTCCGACACCCCGCTGAGCGCTCGCCACGTCCAGCTGGCGAGCTGCAGTTCGCCGAGCTCCTCGGAGAGACGGGTCGCCGTGCGCAGATCCTCCTCGGCCTCATCGAGGCGACCGAGCTCGCGCAGGACGATGCCGCGCTCGGCCATCGCGTCCGCGTACTCCCAGCGGGCTCCGAGCTCGCCGAAGGTGGCGATCGCGTCGTTCAGGCACGGGAGTGACTCCGAAGACCGGCCCAGATCGGCCAGCACGCGAGCCCGCTGAACGGCGGTGACCGCGATGCTGAACTGGTCGCCCGCCGACTCCGCGATCGCGCTGGCCTCCTCGCTCAGGACCAGCGCCTCCTGAGCTCGCTGCCGGGCAGCCGGCCCGTCGCCGGGGCCGCCGGTGAGATTGATGGACAGGGAGTTGAGCGCCCGCACGCGCGCCCAGTCGTCGTCCGGCTGCGCGACCGCCAGGGCGCGCTGCCAGATCGCGGCCGCCTCCGCGTTGTCCCCGCGCGTCCACGGCACCCATCCCGCGAACAGGAGGGTACGGACGATGGCCATCGGCTCCCCGAGCTCCTCCGCCGCCGCGAGCGATCGGTCCAGCAGGGCTTCCGCGCGCTCGAGGTCGGCGTCCACGTTGATCGCGATGTCCCCGAGGAATCGCAACGCCAGCGCCAGCGTGAACGCGTCATCGACCTCCGCGCCGAGGACCACCGCCCGATCGAGCGCCTCGGTCGCGGCCGGGTACTCCCCGAGCCAGTAGTGTGCCTCCCCCATGCCGGCGAGCGCACGAGCCTCGCGCACCCCCCACCGGTCGCCGGGTCCCGACAGAGCGAGCGCGCGCCGGTAGTAGTCGATCGCGGGGCGGCTCTCCGTCCGCCGCCTGGCCCGGTCGCCGGCGCGCAGGAGCGCGTCGGCGGCGGGCTCGGCGACGGTTCGATCCGTGGGGTCGAGGTCCAGCGACGCCAGCGCCGCGAGCTCGAGGTGCTCCGCGGCCCACGCCGGATGGCCCGACGCCGCGAGCGGCTCGGCGATCATCTGGTGCAGCCGGACTCTCTCGCGCTTGGGCACGCTCGCGTACGCGACGTCTTTCAGCATGGAGTGCCGGATCCGCCAGCGCTCCACCGAGCGGTTCCCGCTCTCTCGCACGAGGATCTCCGCCTCCTCGAGGAGCCGGAGTTCATCCGGGTTCGCATCGGGATCGATCGCCGCCAGTTCCTGCAGATCGAAGGAGACGAAGAACGCGGACGCGCGGCGCGCGAGCTCGCGGA
>Ga0126309_10000928_pt1 | contig 10098 bp, 7 predicted proteins | sample Plot56_FD_92541 | JGI IMG/M metagenome (GOLD analysis project Ga0126309, IMG submission 92541) | Serpentine soil microbial communities from UC McLaughlin Reserve, CA, USA - Plot56 | ecosystem: Environmental > Terrestrial > Soil > Grasslands | place: USA: UC McLaughlin Reserve, Lake County...
CAGCTCGCGCGCCGGTAGTACGCCGGGGCGGCGCGGAAGCGCCCGCGGCGGCGCACCAGCGCGATCCGTCGCTGGTCGAGGCGCCCGTTGTCGGCCCGCACGCGGAAGCGGACGACGTAGAAGCCGTCGGTCGGCTTCCGCCCTCCGCGGGTGGCGCGCCCGTTCCAGCGGAACGAGGCCAGCCGGTTCGTGAAGCGTGCGACCCGGCGGTTGGCGAAGATGCGGCGCCCGCGCGACTGCTGGAAGACGTCGATCCGGGCGGGGCGGCGCGCGCGGCGGGCGAAGCGCAGCGCGAGCCCACGACCACGACCACGGGCGGTCGCGGAGCGGAACCCCGCGGTCTGCGCGCAGGCGCCGGCGCCGCCGGGGCGGTTCGCGTTGCGGCGCGGGTCGGCGAGAAGCAGCTCGACGTTGCCGTCCTCGGGGGCGCCCTCGGCGCCGTCCGGCTTGCCCGGCGGGGCCGCCTTGTCGGACTGCGGGTCGTTGAACGCGAACGATCGCGCGAGCGCGCCGAGCGTCTGGGTCGAGAACGCCCCGACCGCACCGGCATCGCGCGTGTCGGGCGGGATCGGCAGCGGCCCCGCGTGGTCGAGCACCGTGCCGAACACCGACAGCGTCCCGTCCCGGTTGTCGAACACCTCGACGAGGCGGTGCTGCTGCGGCCAGTCGGCGGTCGCGGAGGTGTTCAGCTCCCAGAACCCGCGCCCGTCGCGGCGCGCGAACGGCAGGATCTTGTTCTCGTGCGTGTGGCCGGCCACGTAGGCGATCGCGTGCGGGAACTCCTCGAGCAGCGCGGCCAGCTCCTCGCCCGTATGGACGGGCGAGGACACCCGCGGGTCGAGGTCGCACCCGGGGTTGGGGTCGTGGCCGTGCTCGTCGCGCTGGCCCTGGTAGTTCAACGCCGCGTCGTAGCGGCCCGTGCACGGCGACGCCTGCTCGTCGACGACCCGGGTCGAGAGGCTGCGCACGGGGTGGTGCCCGAAGACGACGATCAGCTTGTCGGCGTCCGAGGCGGCCTTGAGCTCGCGGCGCAGCCACTGCCACTGCGGGTCGTCGATGTTGCCGTTCGACGATCCCGTCACCGGCACCGCCCCCGACGGGTCCTCCGCCGTGAGGCCGCCCTCCGCCACCGTGTCGATCGAGATGAAGCGCAGGCCGGGCCGCGCGTCCCATGCGTAGTAGGTCGCCGCCTGCGCCGAGGCGGCGGCCTCCGCCTTGTCGATGAACGCGTAGCCGTGCCCGTCGCGCTGCCTGCCCCCGAGGTAGATCTTCTTGACCTCGACGCGGTCGACGAACGAGCGCCCGGGGTTGTCGGGCGGCACGAACATGGCGACGCCGGGGCTGAGCAGGAAGTTGGGGTTGGGCTCCGTCCCCAGGGGCGCGTTGGAGGTCGTCGTGACCGGCTTGACGCAGCCGGTCGCGATGCGCTCGAACTCGCGGTTGGCGTCCTCGTTGCCCTGGACGAGGCCGTCGTGGTTGCCGTTGGTCACGTAGGTGGGCACGTCGAGCCCGGCGGGGGCGAACGGACGCTGCGCGCGGTCCATCAGCCCCTGGTAGAGCGGCCAGCTCGCCCACTGGCCCACGGGCCGGTTGGGGTCGTAGAAGTCACGCGCCTCGAAGTAGTCGCCGTAGTCCTGGACGCCGGTGTAGGCGGGCTCGGCCGGGGGGTTCTTGGCGAGCAGCGCCTGCTGGACCACCGGCCCGCACTCGGCGAAGTCGTTCACGCGCCGCCCGCTGTTGGGGTCGAGCGTCTGCCCGCCCTCGACGAGCTGGCGGACCCAGATCGTCTCGTTGCGCTGCTGGTTGTCCGACTGGTCACCGGTGAGGAGCGCGAAGCTCATGCGCGCGCGCGAGCCGTCCCCCTGCCGCACGGGGCTCGCGCCGGTGTAGCGGTTCATCTGCTGGAGCGAGAGGTCGATCGCGTGCGGCTGCAGTGCCTCGTGAGGCCGGAACGCGCTCGAGGGGCCGCGATCGACGAACTCGACCCGCGCCGGCGACTCCTCGTCCGCGAGCTGGAAGTCGGTCAGCTGTCCGAAGTAGACGATGCTGCGGCGGCGCTGGGTCCGTCCGGGATCGGCCACCGCCGTGCCCAGGCGACGCTCGACGTAGGGCGCCCCGGTTCCCTTGGCGAGGTTGACGAACCCCGGCCGCGCCGCATCGCGGACCCCGCCCGCGGCCACGGTCTGCTCCACCGTCGTATGCCCCGCCGGGTCGGTGTCGTGCGCGAGCGAGGCGGGCGCCGCGCCCGCGAGCGCGGCCACGGCGATCGCAAGGGCCGTGCGGCGATGGGACGGCCGGTGCGGCGGACTCACCGCGAGCACCCTAGGGTGCCGCGGCGCGCCCGCGCAACCGGGAACCGAGCGCTAGCCTTCTCGCGCGCTGGCGAGATAGCTCAGTTGGTAGAGCACACGACTGAAAATCGTGGTGTCCCCGGTTCGAGTCCGGGTCTCGCCACTTGAGAATCCCCATGACACCACGGTTTTCCAGTTTTCGGGGCGTGCTCGGCGAGCCCACGTTGGGTACCTGATCGGGTACTTGGCTCCCGACGTAATCCGAGTTAGAGACGGCGCGCGCAGTGTTCATGGGCGATCCGCGCGTGTTAGAGAGGAGTCGACCACGATCGCCGTCGTCACCCTCTCAGCCCTAGGCGTTCGGATCCGGCGTGTGCCCATGAGTCGGCCGTGGTGGCGCAGCCCCGCTTGGGTACGCATCGCCCGCCGCGCGCTCACGTCGGCGATCAGAATGCGTCCATAGCGCGATGTGAGCCACGAGGCGCCGCTCGCGGCCCACATCTTGAACCTCGGGAGCATCGAGACCAACGATGTACCGAGGCCCCGTGCCTGTGCGGCCGGTGCCGGTCTTGAGCCTCCTCCGGCGCGGTCCTACTGGCCGAGCGCGCTGCAGATCTTGCCGAACTGCATCTCTGGATTGCCGAGCGCGATATCCCAGCGACCCTTGAAGTTGAAGTCGTCGCCGAGAACGGTGGTCTTCTGGCCGACATCCAATACGACGAGCCCGCCGGTCGGGGATTTGACGAACGTATCGATGCCCTGCTTGCGCGTAACGCGCGAGTCGAGATCGCCCGGCGTCTGGAACCTGCTGATCCACGTCATGAGGAGTCGCGCGGTGACGACGTTCGCCGAGCTCGGGTCCGGGACCGGTGTCAGTGACTCGTCCGAGTTGAGGTGGATGAGCCGCTTGGATTCGAGGTACCGGTTGCTCTCGGCGTCGTAGGTGTAGTACCTGGTCTGCGTTCGTGTGAAGACGCCCTTGACGCTGTAGAGCGGGACTGCACACCAGTCGCCGGGGCCTTCCTGGAGCTCCCACGACAGGGTGAGCGCGCCGGTGCATTGGACGTCCGAGCCCGTGACCCGGCACGTCCACGCCGTTCCCTCATCCGAGGCCTCGATCGGATTCGGCACGAGCCGCGGGTCGGATGGGTCGATCGTGGTCATCACCTGAGTCGACGACGCCGATTTCGCGTCGGGCGTCCCGGCCCAGGCCAGCAACGTAGATGTCGCGGCAATGAGCAAGAGCAGGGGAAGCAGGCGGCTATCGCGCAGGATCTGCATGGGGTCCTCCTCGGGTTAGGTGAGCAAATCGGTGATTGCGGCAGTGGGTGGCCATCACTTGAGCGGTGCGCTGCCCCAGGCGGGCTGGTCCTCCCACACGGCGGTGTGCTGGACGAGTTTGCGGTCGGTGCCGTCGGGTCTGATGGAGTACAGGTCGAGGCCGAACGCGTCCTCGATGATCTGGGCCTGGATGAACAGGAGGCGCGAGCCGTCCGGTGCCCAGGCCGGATCGGAGGAGGCCTCGAGCGTCTTCGGCGTGAGGCTCGGGTTGTCGGTGAGGTTGCGCAGACCGGTGCCGTCCGGTCGCACGACGTACAGCTCCGGCCCCGCGCCCGAGCGCCAGTCCGTTTCGAAGGCCAGCATGCTGCCGTCCGGAGACCACTCCACGTCCATCGACGTGTTGTGGCCCCACGCGGTCAGCCGGTGCGCCCCGCTGCCGTCGGCGTTCATCAGGAAGACGGCGCCGCTCGCCCCGGCGAGGTTGGACGCCCGGCCACCCTTGAGGTCGCGGGGGCGCCGGACGCCCGTGAAGGCGATCATGGCGCCGTCTGGCGAGTACCGCGGGCCCGCGGTGATGTAGACGCCGAGGTCCGCCGCCCGCACGAGCAGGCGCCGGTGCGTCCCGTCCGAACGCATCCGGTAGATCCCTTCGTCCGCCGTCGGCGAGCTGCTGCGGTCGGACTCGAAGACGAGCCGGTCGCCGGCGGGCGAGTACGTCGGGGTCACGTTAAAGCCGCCGTCGGTGAGCTTGACCACGTCGGCGCCGTCGGGAGCCGTCGTGAAGATGTCGACGCCGGTGCCGCTGCGGTCGCTGTCGAACGCGATCCGCGAGTTGTCGGGCGCCCAGGCGCTGCTGATGTTGTTGACTCCAGAGCCGGCGGTCAGCTGTTCCGCCGCGGTGAGGTCGGGATTCGCGGTCCAGATCTGCTGGAAGCCGTCGGCGTCGTAGCGGGCGAACGAGATGCGGCCGTTCTCACCGGGGAACGATGCGGCGGCTGGCTGGGCGGCGGCGAGCGCCAGGATCGTGGCGATGGCGGCGCACGCGGACGTGCGCCGCTTGTGCGGCATGGGCATTGCTGCTCCTTTCGAGCGGCCTGCGGGTTGATCAGCGGACTTCGGTCCAGGGCACCGCGCGCAACGCGGTCGGCACGTCGTCGGGGCCGCCCCTGCGCAGGCGCAGCGTGCCGCGGTAGCGGCTCCAGGCGTAACGCCACGGGGGGTCTTCGGCGTACTCGCCGTCGTCGGACATCACCAGGCGGTCGGCGCGGACGACGTAGCTGCCGCGCATCAGTTGGGCGGGGAAGCGGGCGTTCTTGATCGTGAACCGGCCCGCGCGCAGGGTCATCGTGTGCGGCCCCCAGTTGGCCTCGTTGTCCTCGCCGTTGTCGGGGCCGGCGGCGAAGTAGGCCTTCCGCGTCACGTTGGCCTTCCACGTCCCATCGACGGGCGTCGACATGGCCTCGGTCGGAGCCGGCGGGGGCGTGTCGCCGCACCGCAGCGTGTCGGTGCCCGCGCGCATCTCGTCGATCGCGTCCAGCGCTTCTGCCGCTGCGCGACCGCGTCGCAGATTCGCGAGGACGGGCGCGGCCGCGTGCCGGATGCCCTCGGCGTCCTTCCGTGCGGCGGCCATCAGGGCGAATCCCTCGCGCCCGCAGAGGACACCGAGTGCGTTCCCGCTGGACTTGGCTATCGCGCGTGTCGACGGGGCGATCGCCTCGATCGCGGCGCGCGCCAGCGCCTCACGTTGCCCATGGGTGAGCCGGTCGTAGACCGCCTTGTTCATCACGATGGTCTGCGCGCGCGGCCAGAGGGGCACGTTTGCGGTCAGGCTCCGCGCGTCGGCCAGCCCGGCGGCGCCCGACAGTGTTTGCACGTCCTGCTCGACGATGTCGAGGCCCGTATAGGCGGCGCCGGCGATCACCGGTCGTGCTCGGCCCCCGAGCGCCTCGAACGTGGCCTCGGCGACGCCGGAGGGACGGATGCCGACTACGGCGCCGCGGAAGTCCGCGGGCGCAACGGCGTCGCGGCTCACGCCGACGGGGTAGCGCAGTTCGCCGGGCAGGATCGCGACACCGTGGAGGCCGAGCCGCTCAACGCCGGCGAGCATCTTCCGTGGAAGCGACGACCGCAGGGCGCGCTCCTCCTGCTCGAGGCTCGTGATCGCGAACGGCGCAACCAGGGGTGCGAAGCTGTCGACGCCGGCCTGGTCCCACGCGCGCGCGCCGACCTTGCCCAGCGCGTAGCGGCCGGCTCGGACGTCAGCGACGATCGCGCGCTCGTAGTCGACATCGTCTTGGTGGGCGTCCGCGCGCTCGCGGATGACGAGCTTGCCGTGCGACAGGCGCCTGACCGCGGCGACGAACTCGCCCGTGTCGCGCCCGCCGTTGTCGCCATTGGCGAGCTCGAGCACGGTGACCTTGTCGCCAGCGGCGGCGCCGGACTTGTCACCGGGGGATCCGCCGCAGCCAGCGGCGAGCGCCGCCAGCAGGGCGGTCGAGCAGGCCAGTTGGCGCGACAGACGGGGCATGGTGGGCCTCCTTACGAGCATTGGTGTGACCCTACGCTCGCGCCGGCGGCCCCACATCGGGGCCAGCACGGAAAGAACAGACGCGATGCAGGGATAACCCTGAACGCAGACACGCGCCCGTGTGGGACGATCGATGCGATGGCGCGCGGAGTACTGATCGTGGACGATCACGCCGGCTTCCGGGCTTCGGCGCGCGCCCTGCTGGAGGCCGCGGGCCACCAAGTGGTGGGGGAGGCGGGCGGCGCGCGCGCTGCGGTCGACGCGGCGGAACGGCTCCGTCCGGGGCTGGTGCTGCTCGACGTCCAGCTCCCCGACGGCGATGGCTTCGACGTCGCGTCCGCCCTCGCACGGCTCCCGGAACCGCCGGTCGTCGTGCTCGTCTCGGTCCGCGATCGCGCGTCGTATCGGCGGCGGCTGCCGGACTCGCCCGCGCGCGGCTTCATCCCGAAGGACCGGCTCACACCCGCGGCCGTCGCCGCGCTGCTGGCATGACCGCGCGCACCGCAGCGGCGGCGGCCGGAGGCACGGCCGTCGCCGTCGCCGCCGGTCTAATCGCGCCCGATCCCGCGATTCCGTGGCTGGGCGTGCTGGACTGGCTCGCCGGTGCCGCGCTGGTCGGCGGTGGCGCGGCGGCGCTCGCGGCGCGCCGGCGGCCGGCGCGGCGCGGCATCGCCGCCGCCGACCCCGTCGCCATGCTCCTCCTGATCGCGGGGACGGCGTGGCTCGCAGGGACGGTGGCGCCGGCAGTGGCCGTGCTGCTGACGCTGCACCGCGGGCCGCTGGTGCACGCCGTGCTCGCGTACCCGGACGGCCGTCTGCGCGGGCGTGCGGCGCGCGTAGCGGCAGCGCTCGCCTGGGTCGACGGCGCGGTGCCGGCGCTGGCCGGCTCGCAGGTCGCGACGCTCGCGCTGGCGGTGCTAGTGGCGGCGGTCGCCGTGCGGGCCGCGACGGGCGCGCGCGGGCCGGCGCGACCGGCGCGGCGTGCCGGCGCCGTGCTCGCGCTGGTCATCGTCGCCGCGCCGGTCGCCGGTGCGGTGCTCGGCCTCGCGGGTCGTGACGGCGGCGAGGCGGTGCTGGCCGCCTACGACCTGGCGGTGGTGGCGACCGCGCTCGTGCTGGCGCGCGGGTGGCGCCCGCGCGGGATCACCGACCTGGTGGTGGAGCTGGGGTCCGCGCGCGGCGACGCGCTGCGGCGAGCGCTCGGCGACGCGCTCGGCGATCCAGGCTTGACGGTGGCCTACCCCGCCCCGGACGGCGGGCACGTCGACGACTCCGGCCGGCCGGTCGCGCTACCGGCGCCCGGCGCGGGACGCGCCGTGACTCAGCTCGTGCATGCGGGGGAGTCGATCGGCGCCCTCGTCCACGACCCGGCCGTGCTCGACGATCCCGCGCTGGTCGAGGTCGTCGCCGCCGCGGCGCGGATCGCCCTCGCGAATGCGCGGCTGCGCGGGCGTGTGCAAGCGCAGATCGAGACGCTCGCGGCCTCCCGCAGGCGATTGGTCGACGCAGCCCGAGACGAGCGCCGCCGCTTAGCGTCCCAGCTGCGGGCGGGCGCGGTGAGCGAGCTGGAGGCGCTCCACGAGCCACTGGAGGGGCTTCCCGGCGCGGAGGCCGCGTGCGCGGAGCTCACCCTGGCCCTGGAGGACCTCGCGCGTTTCGCCCAGGGACTGGCGCCCGTCGCGCTGCCGGCCGGGCTGAGAGCGGCGCTGGAGGACCGCACGCGCCGGCTGCCGCTAGCGGTCGAGCTCGACGTGCCGGAGCGACGCTTCGCCTCCGACGTGGAGACGGCGCTCGGATTCGTGTGTGCCGAGGCGCTCGCGAACGTCGCCAAGCACGCGCGCGCCGGATGCATCCGCATCCGCCTGGCCGAGGAGCCGGACGCGCTCGTGCTCGAGGTGGCCGACGACGGCGTTGGTGGAGCCGACCCGTCCGGCTCGGGGCTCGCCGGCGTCCGCCGACGCCTCGAGGCACTGGGCGGCCGCTTGTCGGTCGGTGGCGCGGTCGGCGGCGGAACGCTGCTGCGCGCCGAGCTGCCAGGCGCCGCGTCCGCGGCGGACCCGCTCGTGTTGGAAGCACTGAGGTGACCGCGCGGCTCGTCCTCCGGTCCGGTCCGGCGGCCGCGCGCACCCGAACAGCAGCCTTCGCGGCGGCGGCCGCCGCCGCCGCCGTGGCCGGGCTCGCGCTCGCGCGCGACGAGCCGGCGTTCTCCCCCGCCGGGCCCTGGCCCGTGGCCGAGGCGGCTTCGCTCGCCGCGGGCGCGTTGCTGATCGTCGCGGCGCTGCTCGCGCGCGGGCCGCTCCGTGGCGGAACTGGGCTTCTGGTCGCGGCTGGCGCGACGTGGCTGCTCGCTCCGTGGGCCGTGCCCAACGCGGGCTCGGCACCCGTTTTCACCGCCGGGCTTCTGGTCACCGGGCTCGCGCTGCCGTTCGCCGTCGCCGGCGCCGTGCGCGCAGCCGCGCCGCCCCGGGCGGCCGCCGGCCTGGCCGGCGCCGTGCTCGTCGCCGCGGCGGTCGCCGGCCCGCTCGCGTACGTGTTCGAGCAGCCGCACGACGCCGGATGCGCCGAATGCCCGCGGAACCTCCTGGCGCTGGCGAGCTCGCCGGGCACCGCCGAGGCGCTAGCGCGCGCCGGTGCGTGGGCCATGATCGCCTCCGCCGGTGCGCTGGCCGTCGCGCTCGCCGCACAGCTCATGACCGGTACGGGCCCGGCGCGCCGGCGTGCGGCGCCGATGATCGCCGCCCTCCTCGCCACGCTCGGCGCCACTGCGGCCGCTGCGGTACAGCGGGTCACCCGCGGCGACGCCCTCAGCGACCCCACCGCGCACGCGCTGTGGCTCGCCCAGGCGGGGGGGCTGCTGGCGATCGCCGCGGCGCTGGGCTGGCGCGAGCTCGCGCGCCGCTGGCGCCGCGACGCGCTCGCCGTCGTGACGGCGCGGGTCGCCTCCTCGGAGGCGCCTGGCGGGCTGCGGGCCGCGCTCGCTCGCACGCTCGGCGACCCGACGCTGGAGCTCGGCTATCCGCTCGACGGTACCGACACCCTCGTCGGTACGGATGGCGCGCCCGTCGCGCTGTTGCCGGCAGTAGGGCGCGAGCACACGCGCCTGCTGGCCGAGGGACGCACGCTTGCCGTCGCGGGCCACCGTGCCGGGCTGCTCGACGATCCGGCGCTCGCCCACACACTGGCCGAGGCGGCCGGGCTCGCGCTCGAGCACGAGGCGCTCACGGCCGAGCTCGCCGCCCGGCTGCGCCAGGTGCGCGCCTCGCGCGCGCGGGTCGTCGCGGCGGGCGACGCCGAGCGCCGGCGGCTCGAGCAGGATCTGCACGACGGCGCGCAGCAGCGCCTCGCCTCGCTGGCGCTCAACCTGCAGCTCGTGGAAACCCGGGGCGTCGACGCGGCCGGCGCGGCGCGGCTGCACGAGGTGCAGCAGCACCTGCGGGCGGCGCTCGAGCACCTCCGCGCGCTCGCGCACGGCATCTTCCCCCGCGCGCTCGCCGGCGAGGGGCTCGACGCCGCGCTCGAGGACGTCGTGGAGGACGCCAGGCGCATCGTGCGAGTCAACGGCCTGGCGCCGAGCGCGCCAGAGACGGTCGAGGCCACGGCCTACCTCGTCGTGGCGACTGTGGCGAGCACGCCCGGTGGCCCGGTCGGCGTCGTCACCAGCGGAGACGCGCGCCGGCTGGTCGTGACGGTCGACGGCGACACCGGATCGCTCCCGCCCGCACTGCGGGATCGCGTCGACGCGCTCGGCGGGACGCTCGACCAGCGCCCCGACGGGCTGCGCCTGGAGCTGCCATGCGAATCGTGATCGCCGACGACGTGGCCCTGATGCGTGACGGGCTCGCTCGCCTGCTGGCCGACCACGGCTTCGCGGTCGTCGGCACGGCCGCCGACGCGGAGTCGCTGCGGCGGCGCGTCGAGCGCACCCGCCCCGACGCCGCCGTGATCGACATCCGCATGCCGCCAACGCACACGGACGAGGGCCTCGTCGCCGCCCAGGAG
>Ga0126309_10000929_pt1 | contig 10097 bp, 8 predicted proteins | sample Plot56_FD_92541 | JGI IMG/M metagenome (GOLD analysis project Ga0126309, IMG submission 92541) | Serpentine soil microbial communities from UC McLaughlin Reserve, CA, USA - Plot56 | ecosystem: Environmental > Terrestrial > Soil > Grasslands | place: USA: UC McLaughlin Reserve, Lake County...
CAGCCCCTCGTCGTCGACTTTCTGGACGTCGTCACGCGCGGCGAGAAAGGCATCGAGTTCCGCCTCGAGGAGTTCTCTGTGCCGGGAGATTCGACCATCGCCGAGCACACCATCGGCGAGCTCAAGATAGGGGAGAGGACCGGCGCCATAGTCCTCGCCGTCCGCACCACGGAAGGCAACTTCGACACCACGCCCTCGGCCGACGATCGTCTTCACGCCGGCGATACCCTCATCGTGCTGGGAAGCCGCGGCCAGATAGAGCGCCTGGAGCAACTCATGCGCGGGGCGTAGGGCGCTTCGCGAAGCGCCTTACGACGAACCGTCCCCTACTCCCTCGGCCGGTAGACCACCATGGCGGCGATGCGATCCGTCCTCTGGTAGTGATCGTGTATCTCCTCGAGCATCCGTGGGGTCCACCTGTCGCGCTTTATCTCCCTCGCGAAGGGTGGGCTCCAGATCATGATCAGGGAAAATCTCTCCCTTTCGATGTCCTTCAGGAATGGTCTCTGGTCCCAGTCACCGTCGCGGGAGAGCTGGGTCATCTCAAAAGGCTGGAAGTAGATCCTGCGCCCTCTCTGGGGCAGGAGCCCCATGTAGTCGTCTGTAAGCACGGGCCCGTCCGCTCTCGCCACCATACGGGATAGTTGAGCCACCTCCTCCCGCTGCTCGATGACGTAGTTCTGCAATCCCGAAGGGACCCGCGACGATTGCGCGAGCGCCAGTACCTGGACCGCAAGAAGCGCTATCAGGGCGATCCGCAACCGCGGACGCTTGCGCTGCCAGGCGATAAATGCCCCGGTTGCCAGGCCGAGCGCCGCCGACAACTCCAGAAGATAGTTCACGTCGGAACCTATCTTGCCGACGAGCACCGCGGAGGGGATGCTGGCAAGCAGATAGGGTCCGACGAGCCACCACGAACGATTCCCCTTACGCGGCGTAAGCACCAAGAACGCGAGCGAGCCGAGCAGTAGCAGCGGGCAGGCAAGGAGGGTCCCGAGGGCGTTGAGGCTAACCCGCTCCCAGCGGAAGTCGTTGAGGTTGGCGGTCACGGTGTTGAGGAAGAACCCGCCTCCGGTGAAGAGGTTCAGTAACGCGAACACGATCAGGCCTGCGCCGCCGGCGATCGCGGCCGTCTCGAGCGCCCGGCGGCGCTGACCCTGCGCTGCGAGCCACACGAAGGCCGCGAGCGGCGCGGCGAGGACGTAGGTCTGGCGGGTATAAATGGCCGCAACGAGCAGCAGGGCCGAGACGAAGACGCTCCAGCGCTTCTCGGGCCAACGCGCGACGACGAACAGCCCGGCCCAGGAGAGCGCCAGCCCCAGGGAGTCGACCCTCGAAAGGGACGACCAGCGCACGACGTAGGGCATGGCGGGGAAGATCAGACCCCCCGCAAGCGCCGCGATCCTGTCTTTGGTCAGTGCGTGCAGGGTCAGCCCGACGAAGAGCGCCACGGCCGCGACGCTGAGGAGTGAGATCAGACGCCCGTACCAGAGCGCGGGTCCGAACAACCACACGAACGGCACCTGGGCGAGCATGAAGAGCGGGGGATAGTTGGAGACAACGTAAGGCGAGACGGTGAGGTCGGTCCTGTAGATGTTCTGAAACTGCGCGAGCCTTACGGACTGGTCGAGCAGCGGTCCCTCACCGTAGTTGAGCGGGTAGGGGAAAGAGATAGCGTCCCATCCGTGCCGCAAAAACAGCAGTACAGCAAGACCCTGGGCCAGGAGCAACAAGGCCGTAGCAACCCCAAGCGCGACCCGGCGCGCCCGTCCGCCCTTATGTGCTGCTTTCTCCTTCTTCAAACCCGTACTCGTCGCCAGGTCCTTCCGCGCTCTCGAACTCAGGCTCTGTATCCTACCGCTTTTGGCGCGCAAGACCCGCGACCAATAGAAAGATGGTAGAAGTACGGTGCTCGAAGCGAAACCTATCCCTTTTTCGTCCCGTTCACGCCGTACTCTAGGCCATCCACCAATGCCTGCCAGGAGGCTTCGATGATGTTCTCGGAGACCCCGACGGCTCCCCACATACGCTTCCCGTCCGTCGAGTCTATGAGGACGCGGGTCGTGGCCGCCGTGGCGCGGTGCTCGTCGAGGATGCGGACCTTGTAGTTGGAGAGGTGGATCTCTTTCAGTTTCGGGTAGTGCGGCACAATTGCTTTTCTTAGAGCTTGGTCCAGGGCGTTTACGGGACCGTTGCCCTCCGCGGTGGAGATCACCCTCTGGCCGCCAACGGAGAGCTTTATGGTCGCCTCCGTCGTCGTCTCCCCGCCGGCCCGCTTCTCGGAGATGATCCTGAACGTCTCCAGCTCGAAGAGCGGCCTGTCCTCCCCTGTAGTACGCCCGATCAGCAACGCGAGCGAGGCGTCAGCGGCCTCGTAGTGGTAGCCTTCGTACTCGCGCTGCTTTATGGCCCCGAGGATCCGGGTCGCGTCCTCGGCCTCGAGGCCCAGCTCCCTTGCTTTGGTCCTTATAGAGTTCTTCCCCGAGAGCTCCCCGACGGGCGTCCGCCTTACGTTCCCCACAGCCTCCGGCGCGACGTGCTCGTAGGTTGCCGGGTCCTTCGAGATGCCGTCGACGTGTAGCCCGCCCTTGTGCGCAAACGCGCTACGCCCCACGTAGGGACGGTGCGTGTCCGGCGTCAGGTTCATGAGCTCCGAGACGTAGTTGGAGACCTCGGTGAGCCGCCGCAACCTCTCGTCGTCCATGACCCTCAGGCCCATCTTGAGCTGCAAATTGGCGATGGTCGTAACGAGATCGCAGTTGCCGCATCGCTCCCCTATACCGTTGACCGTCCCCTGTACGTGCGTCGCCCCCGCCTCTATCGCCACCAGGGCATTCGCCACCCCGCACCCGGAGTCGTTGTGGGTGTGGATGCCTACTTCCACATGGGGGAACTCCCGCACCGTGCGCGCCACGACCGCCCCCAGCTCCGTCGGCAAGGTCCCGCCGTTCGTGTCACAGAGTACCAGCGTCGTGGCACCTGCTCCGGCGGCAGCGCGAAGCACCGCCAGGGAATACTCGGGGTCGTCGCGGAAGCCGTCGAAGTAGTGCTCGGCGTCGAAGATGACCTCCTTGCCGGTGCCTGCCAGGTAGGCGACGGTGTCGCGCACGGACTCGAGGTTCTCCTCGGGCGTGGTCCGCAGGACCTTCTCGACGTGCAGCTTCCAGCTCTTGGCGACGATGCAGGCGACGGACGCTGAGAGTGACGGTAGGAGCGTGATCGCGGGGTCGCTCTCCGCCCTGCCATTCGGGCGCCGGGCCCGGGTGAAGGCGACGAGCCTGGCGTGGTGGAGCGACGTGGCGTCGAAGCCCTCGAAGAACTCCAGGTCCTTGGGGTTGGAGGCGGGGAAGCCCGCTTCGATGTAGTGGATCCCTAAAGAGTCGAGCTCGCGGGCTATGCGTCCCTTGTCCTCGGCGGTCAGGCTGACGCCCTCGCGTTGGGTCCCGTCCCGTAGCGTCGTATCAAAGAGCTTCATGCTCATGCCACACCCTCTCCCGCCGCGACCCACTTGCTCACGGCCTTCGTCACTTCTTCGGTCGTCTTGTTTCCGCCGAGGTCGGGGGTCGAGAAATGGGCCTCAATGGCGACGGAGACGCCCTGCTCGATGGCCTCGGCGACGTCGGGGCGGCCTAATGAGTGGCGGAACATCATCGCCGCAGACAGGATGGTGGCGTAGGGGTTGGCCTTCCCGGCTCCTGCTATATCGGGGGCCGAGCCGTGGACGGGTTCGAAGATACCAGGGAAGCCTGGTTTGCCTAAAGACGCGCTCGGAAGCATCCCCATCGAGCCGGGGAGCATCGCGGCCTCGTCCGAGAGGATGTCGCCGAAGAGGTTCTCGGTCAGCACGACGTCGAACCTCGTCGGGGCCTGAACGAGGTACATCGCCGCCGCGTCGACGAGGATGTGCTCGAGCTCCACCTCCGGATAATCTCCTGCTACCTCTGAGACGACCCTGCGCCACAGCCGGCTCGTCGCCATGACGTTCGCCTTGTCCACGCTCGTTAGCCGCCGCTTGCGGCGCTTCGCCGCCTCGAAGGCGACCCGCGCGACCCGCTCTATCTCCTCCCTGGTGTACACGCTGAGGTCGCTGGCCCTCTCTTCCCCCTCCTCCTTCTCCCCGAAGTAAGCCCCGCCGGTCAGCTCCCTGACGATCAGCACGTCGACGCCAAGGGCGACCTCGCGCTTGAGGGGCGAGGAGCCGATGAGCGCCGGTATGGCAGCGACGGGCCTCAAGTTCGCGAAAGTCCCGAGATGCTTTCTGAGCATCAACAGCCCTGCCTCGGGGCGCACGGGTGCGCTATCGAAGTCGGGGTGTCCGACGGCGCCTAGCAGGACCGAGTCGGAGGCGCCGGCGGCATCCAGCGTCTCTGCGGAGACGGGTTCGCCTTCCTCGCGGATGGCCGTGCCGCCGATCCTGCGTTCCTCGTAACGCACTTCGATGCCGCAGTGGTCAGCCACTGCGTCGACGACCTCGCGCGCGGATCCGACCACCTCGGGTCCGATGCCGTCGCCGGGAAGGAGTAGTATGTCGAACGCGTCTCTCATAGAGGATCCTCCTGGAACTCCGGCCTCGACACCAGCCACTCTCTTCCGCCCGGACCTAATGCGTCTCCGAGCAGCTCCTCGGCCCGCTCCCCATCTACTATCTCGTCTTCTTCCCACAGAGCGTGGAAGATGCTCTGCAGGAAGCCTTCGCCGAACTCCTCGAGCGCCGCCACGCCGAGCAGGAGCAGCAGGTTCTGGAACGACATCTGCTCCTCCGCACCAGCGGGTCCGCGAAAGCCCCGCACGGTGAACCCTGCCTCCTTCTCTATCCGCGACAGATGCTCCTTTAGGGGCAGACCGACCCTGAGGGCGACCGCCGCCGAGGCGGCCTGTGGTACGAATTCCCCGAACCACGCGGGTGTCCTCACTACCTCCCGCCCGAGCAAGAACGCGTGGGCCAGCTCGTGCCAGACTGTCAGCGGTAGCGTGGCTACAGTGCGCGGCCTGAATACGGTAGATAGCTCTTCGGGAAGCACCAGCGCAGGAGGCTCGACGGAACGGGTGAAGTAGGGGAGACCCGGCGGATAGGGGCGCTCGTTGTCGCGCGGCGCATCTCTCCAGTCTTCTTCGGCCACGAGGTAGGCGATGATCCCTGGAGGCTCGACGGACAGGATCTGCCCGAGCGTACTGTAACCCCGCGCGAGATAGTCAGAGAGCTCCCCGGCCTTCCCAGCCAGCCGTGGGACGTAGAGGACGGGTACGTCTGCGTCCAGGCGTGTGTAGCCTGGCGGGGAGGCCTCCCGTCTCTCCCTGGCAGCTACGGCGCTACCTGCGCGTCCCACCTGGCTCCGACCATTCCGGCCGTATAGACGTTGACCGCCCGCACGTAGGCGCGCGCCGCCGCCTCGACGACGTCCTGGGAGAGGCCGCGTCCGGCGTAATCACCGCCCTCGAACTCGACGGAGACCCTGACCTCGCCGAGGGCATCCTTTCCGCCCGTAATGGCGTCGATGCGGAAGTCCGTCAGACGGCCCTTTATGTTCGTCGCGGCGTCGATGGCGCGGAAGACCGCATCGACGGGCCCCTCGCCCTCGGCCTCGGCTTCGAACGTGCCCTGTTCGGCATGGGAGATGGTGACGGCGGCCCGGCTCTGGCGGCCCGTGGCGGCGACGACCCTGAAAGACTCGAGCACGAACTTGCCCTCGAAGGAGCCGACCTCGTCTGCGGCTATGGCCTCGAGGTCGGCGGCGGTTACGGTCTTCTTGTGGTCCGCTATCTCCTTGAAGCGCGTGAAGGCCCGCCTGAGGATATCGCCCTCGACGTAGTATCCGAGCTCCTCTAGGGCGTCCTTCAAGGCGTGGCGGCCCGAGTGCTTGCCGAGGAAGATGTTCGTCCCTTCCAGGCCGATGTCTTCTTTGGTCATGATCTCGAAGGTCCGCCTGTCCTTGAGCACACCGTCCTGGTGGATGCCCGACTCGTGCAGAAAGGCGTTGCGCCCCACGATGGCCTTGTTCGGGGGAACCTCGTAGCCCGTGATGTTGGAGACCATGCGGCTCGTGTTGGCGAGCTGGCGGGTCTCGACGCCGACCTGTGCGCCGTAGAAGTCAGAGCGCGTGGCGAGCGCCATCACGACCTCCTCCAGCGAGGCGTTCCCGGCCCGCTCCCCGATGCCGTTGACGGCAACCTCGATCTGGCCCGCCCCGACTTCGACCCCCGCAAGCGAGTTGGCGACGGCCATCCCGAGGTCGTCGTGGCAGTGGACCGAGAGGACGCGCTCCTTGAGGGTGGGCACCCGCTCCTGAAGCTCCTTCAGGAAAGCCGCGAACTCGACCGGCGTCGTGTAGCCTACCGTGTCGGCGATGTTGACCACGTCGGCCCCGGCCTCGACGGCCGCCGCGACTACCTCGGATAGGTAGCCTATATCGGTGCGCGTCGCGTCCATCGGGGAGAACTCGACGTTCTCGCAGAGGCTCTTGGCGAAGGCGACGGCCTCGCCGGCCCTCTTGAGGATGTCTTCCCGGTTCGAGCGCATCTGGTGCTCTATGTGCAGATCGCTGGTACCCACAAAGGTATGAATGCGTGGCCTCTCCGACCACTGCACCGCCTCCCAGGCGCGAACGATGTCCTGCTCGTGGATGCGGGCGAGGCCTGCGATCCTCGGCCCCCTGACCTCCGAAGCGATGCGGCTCACCGACTCGAAGTCCCCCTCAGAGGTGATCGGGAACCCGGCCTCTATTACGTCCACCTTCAGGCGGGCGAGCTGGCGGGCAATCTCTACTTTCTCTTCTACAGACACGGAGATGCCTGGGGACTGCTCACCGTCGCGGAGGGTGGTGTCGAAGATCTCTACTCGACGCATGTGTCTCGTCCTCCTACGTTTGGAAACCTGTTGAAGAAATATGACTTGAGGCTGGTGGCCGCGGACAGCCGGCTAGATACCGGGGCTGGTAATTCGCCCGGCGACCACCCTGGTTAGTCGTAGGATGAAAAGAGACGAAAGCACGTTCTTAAAGGCCAATCTTCATGAAGGGCGGCAGTATCTCATCCCGCCGCCCGCTCCGCAACCTCGACGGCCACCGTCCAGCCTGAGTACTCTTCCCACCCGCCGCGCGCGGCCTTGAAGTACAGCTCCTGCAGGCGCTCGGCGACGGGTCCTATGTCGCCCGTCCCGACGGGGCGGTCGTCCACTTCGACCACAGGCGCTATCTGGAACCCCGTCCCGGAGAGGAAGACCTCGTCCGCGGCGTAGAGCTCCGTACGGCCCACCTCTCGCTCCATGACGGGTATCTCGAGCTCCTTGCTGGCGAGCTCCATGACGGCGTCGCGCGTTATGCCCTCCAGGATGTCCGCCGTTACGGGCGGCGTGATGAGCTGGCCCTTCCTGACGAGGAAGATGTTCGCCGCGCTCGCCTCGGAGACCTGCCCGTCCTGGGTGAGGAAGATGGCGTCGTCGTAGCCGGCCCTGTGCGCCTCATCGACCGCGAGCGCCGTGTTGACGTAGGAGCCCGTGCACTTGGCGCGCGCCGGGATGGCGTTGTCCGACGTGCGCCGCCAGGAAGAGACACAGACCTTCAGGCCCGTAAGCTCGACGTAGTTGCCCATCGGGACCGTGAAGATAGAGAGTTCGGTCTCCCCCTTCAGGTTCACCCCCACGGACTCGGCCGCCTTGAAAGCCAGCGGCCGGATATAAGTATCCTCGCGCGGGGCGTTGCGACGCAGGATCTCTAGCGTGACGTCGCAGAGCTCGTCGACGGTGATGGGCAGATCTATACGTAGCAGCCGGCAGGATCTCTCGAAGCGCTCGTAGTGCTCGCGCATCTTCAGAACCTGCAACGTCCCGCGCTCCTCGCTCCAGTACGCCCTGATGCCCTCGAAGACGCCTGTGCCGTAGTTCAGGGCATGGGTCGCCGGGGAGAGGCGTACATCGCCCAGCCTGACCAGCTCGCCGCCGTGGTAGGACCACTCGGCGTCTGACGCCGCGAATGCTTTACGACTCATAGGTTCTCACCTCCAGCGGAGCCCGCGGGTGCCTCGATACCCTCGGCCGCAAGCGCCCGCAACTCCTGTCCGACCTTCTCGACCTGTGACTCGGCCTCCCTGCGGCGCATCGCGAGGAAGCTGGACCCCCCGGCCTGGTTCTCGAGCACCCACTCTTTGGCCCACTTGCCGCTCTGGATATCAGCGAGTATCTGACGCATCCTCTCTTTAGCGGCTTCGTCGATGATCTTCGGCCCCGCCGTGTAGTCGCCGTACTCGGCGGTGTTCGAGATCGAGTAACGCATCCCTGCAAGCCCGCCCTCGTAGATCAGGTCGACGATGAGCTTCAGCTCGTTTACGCACTCGTAGTAGGCGAGCTCGGGCTGGTAGCCTGCCTCGACCAGCGTCTCGAATCCGGCTTTGAGGAGGGCCGTCAGACCTCCGCACAACACCGCCTGCTCGCCGAAGAGGTCCGTCTCGGTCTCCTCCGCGAAGGTGGTCTCGATGATGCCGGCGCGGCCGCTCCCTATGGCGCGGGCGTAGGAGAGGATCACATCCCGAGCCTGCCCGGAAGCGTCGTTCTGTACAGCGAAGAGGGAGGGCATCCCTTTGCCCTCGGTGTACAGACGCCTGAGCACGTGCCCTGGTCCCTTGGGGGCGACGAGGCCGAGGTCGACCTCGGGAGGGACGACGATCTGGTTGAAGTGGATGTTGAAGCCGTGGGCGAAGAGCATGAGGTCGCCCTCGGAGAGGTTGGGCCCGACCTCGGCCTCGAAAACGGCGGGCTGTTTCTCGTCGGGGAGAAGCATCATCACCACGTCGGCCCCCCGTACGGCCTCCGCGATGGTCGCGACAGCGAGGCCGTCCCCTTCGGCTTTGGGCCAGCTCTTCGAGCCCTCGTAGAGCCCGACGGTCACGTCGCAGCCGGACTCCTTCAGGTTCAGGGCGTGGGCGTGGCCCTGGCTACCGTAGCCCAGTATCGCGACCTTACGGGTCGTGATCTCATTCCCTATGTCTCCCTCGCGATACACCCGCGCCATCTCTATACTCCTCCCCCGGCTCCCGGACGGGTCACAGGACCCAGCCTGACCACGTCCTCGACGCCCAGAGAGGCGAGAAAGTCCTCGACCTCCTCGGGCTCCCCCGACGCCACGACCGTCCCGCCGTTCTCGTGCGCTTCGATTCCGGCACTCTCGGCGGCCGTGCGCCAGTCTTTCGAAGTCTCTATCAGGGCCACCTCTATCGCTTCCGCAGGTCCTGCTTCCCTCACGTCTTCGAGGGTCGAGATGAGGGCCGTATATCGCAGCGCCGCCTCAGGCGGGCAGTCGAGCAGGATGATGGCCCGCATTCCGTCGCTGTCGCGCCCGAGCGTGAAGCCTGCGACGGGCATCCTCTTGTTCTGGAGCGTCATGAGCAGCCTGTTCAGGGCGAGCATGCCGCCCGTGAATCGGATCTCGATGGTATTCAGGGCGACGCCCGTTGCCGGCTCAGGCACCGTCTTCCTCGATCATCTCGTTGACGGACATGCCGGAGGGGATCATGGGGTAGACGTTCGCCTCGGGGTCGATGTGGAAGTCCAGTATGGTGCAGCCTTCCTTCTCCTGCGCCCACCGCACGGCCGCCTCGACGTCGTCGCCCTCGCTGACGGTGCACCCGGCGAGCCCGTAGGAGGCGGTGAGCCGCTCGTAGTCAGGCCCGGTTATGGGCGTCTCCGAGTAGCGGCGGTTGTGGAAGAACTGCTGCCACTGGCGGACCATCCCGAGGTATCCGTTGTTCAAGACGGCGACCTTTATGTTCAGCCCGAAGTCCCTTATCGTCGCGAGTTCCTGGATGTTCATCTGGATGCCGCCGTCGCCGGCTATGACCCACACGGGATCTTCGGGATAGGCGAAAGCCACGCCCATTGCCGCGGGCAGCGCGAAGCCCATCGTGCCGAGGCCCCCGCTCGTGATGTGGCTGTTGGTCTTTGTGAACTCGAAGAACTGGGCGGCCCACATCTGGTGCTGGCCCACGTCGGTAACGAGCCGCAGGTCTGGTCCGGCCGCGGCCTTTATGGCCTCCATAATCTGTATAGGACCGTACTCGTCCCGCGCCGACTCCTTGCGTCGCCTCTCCGGGTCCTGGCTCCTCGCCAG
>Ga0126309_10000930_pt1 | contig 10093 bp, 10 predicted proteins | sample Plot56_FD_92541 | JGI IMG/M metagenome (GOLD analysis project Ga0126309, IMG submission 92541) | Serpentine soil microbial communities from UC McLaughlin Reserve, CA, USA - Plot56 | ecosystem: Environmental > Terrestrial > Soil > Grasslands | place: USA: UC McLaughlin Reserve, Lake County...
GCCGTCAGCCCGACGAGCCGGTCCGCTGTCATCGAGATCGTCATGCCGAAAGGCTAGCGCGAAGCCGGGGACAGTACCCTCCGCGTGTGACCAACGGCTCTTCGGGCGACTACGCCCTGGCGACCCACGACCTCCGCAAGAGCTACGGCTCGCGCCCCGCGCTCGCGGGCCTCGACCTCGCCGTACCGACCGGCGTCGTCTACGGCTTTCTCGGACCGAACGGGGCCGGGAAGACGACGACGATGCGGCTGCTCACCGGCCTGATCCACCCCGACGCGGGAACGATCGAGATCCTGGGCCGACCGTTCGGGCGCGGCGATCGGCGCCGGTTGTTCGAGGTCGGCGCGCTCATCGAATCGCCCGCGTTCTACCCGTTCCTGTCCGGTCGCCGGAACCTCCGCGAGCTCGCCGCTAGCGGCGCACCGGTCGGGCCCGGGCGCATCGAGGAGCTCCTCGAGCTCGTCGGGCTGCGCGAACGCGCGGGCGACAAGGTCTCGGGCTATTCGCTCGGGATGAAGCAGCGGCTCGGGATCGCAGGCGCGCTCCTCAGCGACCCCACGCTGCTGCTCCTCGACGAGCCCGCAAACGGGCTCGACCCAGCGGGCATCGTCGCCATGCGGGAGACGCTGCGGCGTCTGGCGGCGCTGGGCAAGACGGTCCTCGTGTCGAGCCATCTCCTCGCGGAGGTCCAGCAGATGGCCGACGTCGTGGGCATCATCGCGGCCGGCAAGCTCGTCCGCGAGGGACGGATGAGCGACCTGCTCAACGCCGAGGGACTTATCCGCGTGCGCGTCGTCGCCGACGATGTCGAGCGAGCGACGACGGTCCTGGCCTCGCTGGCGGGGCCCGACGACGTACGGGCGAGCGCCGACGACGAAGGCTGGATCTCCATCAACTCGACAGTGCTCGGGACCGCGGACGTGAACCGGGCGCTCGGCGGGGCGGGGATCTGGGCGATCGGGCTGGAGTCGGGCAATGACCTGGAGATGCTGTTCCTCGAGCTGACGGGCGGGTCCCATGAGCCGGGCATGGCGGCCAGCTTCGGTGCGGCAGGCGCGGGCACGCGGACAGATCGAAGCGCCGAGACGCCGTCATGAGGCTCTTCGCGTCCGGGCTCCGGAAGCTCTTCCGCCGCCTGGCGACGTGGCTGACGTTCGCGCTCCTGAGCGGGCTCCTCGCGCTGATCCTCGTTGCCGTCGGCGGAACGGCGAACCGCGCGGGCGCGAGCGTCACCCAGCGGGCCGCGGCGCTGACGCTCGTCACATTTCCCGCGGCCTACGACGCGATCCTCGCGTTCCTCCTTGGCCTCGGCGGCCTGTTCGCGGTCATCTACGGCGCGTCGATCGCGGGCTCGGAATGGACGTGGGGGACGCTCAAGAACGCCGTCGCGCGCGGCGAGAGCCGCAGCCGCTACATGCTGCTGTCGTTCGCCTCGATCGCCGCCGTCATCGCGATCGGGCTCCTGGCGTCGTTCCTGATCGGCGTCGTCGCGGCCCTCGTCGGCGGCAGGCTGGCGGGCGTTCCGACGACCGGGCTCGACGACGCGGAGACGCTGCGCCGCCTGCCCGAGCAGTTCCTTCGCGGCGCGATCGCGATCGTCGAGGAAGGCGCGCTCGGGTTCGCGATCGCGACCGTCGCCCGCAGCCAGCTGGCGGGGATCGGCGCGGGGATCGCCCTCTACTTCGGCGAGCAGTTCGCGACGATCTTCCTGCCCGACATCGTCAAGTACCTCCCGTTCCACGTCGCCAACGCCGTCGTCGCGACCGGTTCGGCATTCGAGGGTCGCGGCCAGCAGGCGGCGTCGCTGGATCCCAACACGGCGATGCTTCTCGTCGGCGTCTGGCTCCTCGGGTCGCTCATCGTCGCCGCGGTCTTCACCGAGCGGTCCGAGATCGGCGGCTGACGGCCGCCGGCGTGCTCGGGTCATCGAGGCGACTCTACCGGCGCGGAGCGACGGGCGCCTGCCGCGGCACTCTCATTCGAGGCGCATCTCCATGCAGAGCGTCAGCGGGTCGGGGACGTATGGCGGGAACGGCGGGATGCGCCGGAATCCGAACCGCTCATAGAGCCCGAGCGCCGCAGCCGACTGGTGCCCGGTCTCGAGCCGCAGCAGTGTGATCCCGCGCGACCGGGCATGCGAGGCGAGGTGAACGAGGAGGCCGCGCCCGAGCCCGGTGCCGCGAAACTCGGGACGGACGTACATCCGCTTCAGCTCGCCGAACTCGTTATCGACGAACAGGATCCCCCCGCAGCCCGCCGGCTCGCCGTCGACCCGGAGAACGAAGAAGTCGACGCCGTCGGTGACGAGGCGCTCGACGCTGAAGCCGTGCCGGCTGGTCGCCGGGTAGGACGCTGCGAGCTCCGCCTCGAGCTCCTCGACGAGCCGCGCAACGTCGGGGGAATCGGGCCGTGCGGCGGCGATCGTCACGTTCATCCGGAGGTCGGCTACCTCGAGCGGCGACCCGCGGTAGGTTACGGGCGACGACAACGATACCGACGACAGGCGAGGTTCGACAGGAGGACCGATGGCGGCAGCATCTCGCGACGAGTTGATCGAACAAACGCATGCCGAGCAGCGCGGCTGGCGCGCGCTCGTCGACGCGGTGGGCCGCGATCGGATGAACGAGCCCGGACCAATGGGCGCGTGGACGTTCAAGGACGTCGCGGGCCATCTCGCGGGGTGGCGCAACCGCCGAGTAGCGCAGCTCGAGGCCGTCGGGCGCCGCGAGCCGCCGCCACCCGACCCGTGGCCCGCCGAGCTCGAGGACGATGACCGCATCAACGACTGGATCCGCGAGCGTGACTCGACGCGATCCCTCGACGACGTCCTGGCGGACTACGACGGCTCGTTCGACCGACTCGCTGCGGCGATCTCCGCTCTTCCGGACGACGTACTCCGAAACCCGGGAGCGCTGCCGGGCGTCGACGAACCGCTGCTCGAGGTCGACTGGTTCAGCCACCTCCGCGACGAGCACGAGCCCGCGATCCGGGCGTGGCTCGAACGGTCCGCACGACCCGTCAGCTGAAGGAGAACCGGGATGCCACTCGAGGGAGAGTACGCACCTAGCACCGCGGGCTGGGCACGCAAGCAGGCCGAGCGGTACGAGGCGACCAACGGCGAGGAGGCACGCGACCTCCGTGGCATGCCGGTCATCGTGCTGACCTCGATCGGAGCCAAGACGGGCAAGCTGCGCAAGACGGCGCTCATGCGTGTCGAGCACGACGGCCGCTATGCCGTCGTCGCCTCGCTCGGCGGCGCGCCGAAGCACCCCGTCTGGTACCACAACCTGAAGAAGAATCCGCGCGTCGAGCTGCAGGACGGTGCAGTGAAACGGGATTACGTCGCGCGCGAGGTCCGTGGCGACGAGAAGCGCGAGTGGTGGGACCGGGCGGTCGAGGCGTACCCGGACTACGCGAAATACCAGCAGAAGACCGAGCGCGAGATTCCCGTCTTCGTGCTCGACCGGGTCGAGGGACGCTGAGCCGTCCGCCGACAAGGCGTGAACCGCGCGTCGCACGCGGAAATGGACACCGCCCGCGCGCTGGCACGCAATGGCGGACGGCTACGGGGCGGCGGGCCGCAGCGCGTAGACCCGCGCCTGCCTGCACTCGATGTCCTCGAGCTCGGATGTCGTCCTCGCGTCGTAGGTCGCGAGCTCGACGAGGTCCTCGACAGGCAGGTAGCGGCGGCCCGGATCGCCGACGAGGACGTCGATTCCACTGTCGCGGACGCGCTTCAGCCAGGGCGTGACGCGCGCGGCGAGCCGCGCCTCGTACCAGCAGTCGCCCGCGAGGACGACGTCGACGTCGGGCGGCTCCTCGTCGAGGATGTCACGGCGAACGATCGTCACGCGGCAGCCGTTTGCGCGCGCATTGACCTCGATCGCGGCCGCGGCGAACGGATCGATATCGGCGGCCGTCGCCCTCGCCGCGCCGGCGCGCAGCGCCGCGATCGCGCACAGCCCAGAGCCGGAGGCGAAATCGAGAACGCGGCGTCCCGACACCGTGTCGGGGTGGCCCCCGAGGTACCGGGCGACGGCCTGTCCCCCACCCCACGCGGCCGTCCAGTACGGCAGCGGCGCGTCCGGGTCGTCGGTCTCGAGCTGGAGCGCACGCCAGGTCCCGAGGACGTCGTCGGAGAGCTGGAGACGGATGTGCTCGACGCCGGGAACCGCCCGTGGCGTCGTGTGGCGGAGGACGAACGCGCGGGGAGAACGTGCCATCCCGCGCCCCTACCGGCGGCCGGCCTCGCTCCGCCAGGGCGACCGCGCCATCCAGTCCGCGCCCCGGACCTCGTTGAGCAGTCGCGCGCTCTGGCACGTGGGCCGGACCGCGGCCTCGCGCTCGATGGCCGCGAGGAACCGGCGATCGAAGTCGCCGCGCGGGAACGCGTCGACGACACGCGGCCGTATATCGTCGACCAGCTCGTAGCCGTCGCCGCGGACGTCGAGCCCGGTCGCGCGGTCGAGGAGGACGCACTCCACGCCGTCGTCGAGCGTTACGCCCGGCCGCATGTGGAGGATGATCGCGATCGCCGCGCGTTCCGCACCGCCCGCCGACATCCCGTGACGAACGAGGAACCGGCGCGCGAACTCGCCGGCCTCGACCTCAAAGCACATCGTGTTCCGCGCGACCTTCGTGAGCGCCCAGTCGTGCATGAGCGATGCCGTCCACAGCACATCGCGGTCGAACGACCACCCTTCGCGGTCGGCGATGGCCGCGCCCCAGCAATACGCCCGGACGGAGTGCGCGAGGAGATAGTCTGGCAGGGAGCGATTCGCCCACGTCCAGACGGCCCGCGAGACGGCGTCGCCGGGTACCTGGATGCCCGCGATGTTCCTGGGCAGCGCGTTGGCGGCCGTCTTCATGCGAAGCCCGCTATTCGCGGTCGAGGAACGGGATCACGGCCGCCGCCAGCGACGGGGCGGCGATGATGTGGGTCACGCGCGCGGTTGCGTATCGAGTGTCGTCGTGATGCTCGTCATGCAGTCCTCCAGGCTGTCTGATTCTCGCGTATGGCGGCCCGTCGCGCGCGAACTCGTCGGCTCGCGCCGGGCGCGGCTAGCATCACGGGATGCGTCTTCCCTCCGCTCCGCGGCCGGCCGCGGCGGCGGTGCTCGGCTGCCTCTCGTTCCTCCTCATCGGCTGGTCCGGGCTTCTCGTCGCGTCGCTCATTCGGCAGATCGAGGCGGCGTTCGGGCAGACGGACGCGGGCATGGGGCTCTACTTCTTCGTCAACGCCGCAGCCTACGGGGCGGGCGTCCTCGGCGGGACGGAGCTCACCCACCGCCTGGGCCGGCGGCCGGTTCTCGCCGGCGGGGTAGCGCTGGCGGTGATCGGGCTCATCGTGCTCGCGACCGCCCCCGCGTGGCCCGTCTTCCTCCTCGCCGCCCTGCCGTTCGGCGTGGGATGCGGCGCACTGGACGGCGCCGCGAACGGCCTCATCCTGGACCTCTACCCGTCGTCGCGCGGTCGGTCGCTCAACCTGCTTCATTTCTTCTTCAGCGCCGGCGCGTTCGCCTCGCCGTTCGTCGTTGGACGGGCCGTCGAAGGTGGCGTGGCGTGGCAGGCGCTCCTCATCGCGACGGCGGTCGTCTCGGCACCGATCGCCCTCGCATTCGCGCGCGCCTCCATGCCGTCGGGCCGAACGGCGGCCACCGAATCCGGCGAGCCGCGGGCAGCGCTGCTCTTCAACCCGTTCCTCGTCGCGCTGGGCTTGGCCATCGCGTTCTACGTCGCGTGCGAGATCGGTGTATCGAACTGGTTGGTCCGGTTCCTCGCCGCCGCCCCGCTGGGCGTGGCGACGACGGCGCTGACGTCGTTCTGGGCAGGTCTCACGGTCGGCCGCCTCGTGTCCGCGCGCATCGGCGATCGATTCGACCACACGGCGTTCGCGACGGTCGCGAGCGTCGCGACGGCGCTCGCGATCGGCGTCGCCGTTGCGGCGCCGTCGCTCGAGCTCTCGATCGCGGCGTTCAGCGTCGCCGGGCTCTTCTGCGGGCCGATCTTCCCGCTCATCGTGGCCGTCGGCGGCGAGCGCTTCCCGGACCGCTCGGCTGCTGTCGGCGGCTATCTCGCGACCGCCGCCGTGGTCGGCGGCATCACGTATCCGCCCGTCATGGGGCTGTTGTCGGTGACGGTTGGGCTCCCGGCCGCGATGCTCGGCACCGCGATGCTCGCCCTTGCCTGCGGCGCGGTCCTCCTGCTCGTGGGGCGTCCTCGGCGGCGCCTCGCGGGAGGCGCCGAAACGGTCACCTGACGAGGCGAGCCGGCCTCACTCGGGAAATCGTGTCCGCTCGTGAGGCGCGTTTCGGATCGATCATCGGTTCATGCCCTAGCCTGCCGATGCGGGGACGGGCGCCGGCGTCGTTCGGGTCCGTCGCAACATGAGGGCCACGACGCCAGCGCCGACGGCCATCCAGCCGGCGGCGATGTAGGCGATCGCGTAGTCGCCGGCGTGGTCGCGGATGATGCCCGCGACCTCCGCGAGGATCGCCGCCCCGAGCATGTGGGCTGCGTAGATCCAGCCGTACACGATGCCGACGTTCCGCCGCCCGAAGACCTCCGCGGCGAGGACGACGGTCGGCGGCACGGTCGCGATGTAGTCCAGCCCGAACAGGACGCTGAAGGCGACGATGTCGACGGAGTCGTGGATGAACGGCAGGTAGAGCAGGCTGACGCCGCGGAACCCGTAGTAGACGAGCAGCAGCCGGCGCGGGTCGAACCGGTCGCTCAACCAACCCGACGTGATCGTGCCGATGAAGTTGAACGCGCCCATGAGGGCGAGCGCGCTCGCGGCCGTCGAGGCGGTGAAGCCGTGATCGACGGCGTGGGCGATGAAGTGCGTGCCGACGACGCCGTTCGACGTCGCCCCGCAGACGAAGAACGTGCCGGCCAGGAGCCAGAACTCGGGCGTCCGAATGGCGCGCCGCATGATCCCGGGATCGGCCCGCTCGCGAACCGCTGGCGCGGCCGGGTCCTCGCCGCGCGGTCGCTCGCCGACGTCCGCGGGGCTCTCGCGGAGAAGGAATCCGGCGACGACCGCGACGACGACGAGCGCAACCGCCAGAACGAGCACGGCGGCGCGCCAGCCGTCGGAACCGGAGATCGATGTCAGGAGCGGGAAGAAGATCAGTTGTTTGACGCACGCGGCACCCCCGAAGAGCCCGACGACGAGGCCCCGTCCCCTGGCGAACCAGCGGTTCGCGACGATCGGCCCGAGTGAGCTGGCGACCAGGCCCGCGCCGAAGCCGCTGACGAGGCCGAACGCGACGACGAGCTGCCAGATCTCGCGAGCGAGGGCGGATGCCGCCATGCCGCCCGCCGTCAGCAGCAGCGCAGCTACGGTCAGGCGGCGGACGCCGAAGCGATCGATCAGCAGCCCCGAGACGGGGCCGCCGAGTCCGAGCAGCAGGAGTCCCGCCGCCCCGGCCAGCGCGATCGCGCCCTTCGACCAGCCGGTATCCGCCTCGATGCCCAGGAGCAGCGCGCCGGGCGCCGACCGCGTGCCCGCGCCGATGAGGATGACGACGAACGCGACCGCGACGACGAGCCAGCCGTAGAGGAACCCGGATCCGGTGCGAGGTTGGGCCGTCATCGCGCGGCCACGCTACCAGACGTCGCCGTCCCGCCAATCGCAGGAGATCGGGGCCGTCCAGTCGAGGCCGCGCGACGTGGGCGTTTCGAGGACCAGGATGTAGCCGTCCTCGTCGGGTGTCCGTTCGTTGCCAGCCCGCGTCCTGACGAACGACGGCCCACGCCAGGTCCGCCACCCGAGGCGCTCGTAGAAGCTGTGGCGCCCCGTGCCGAGCACGCCGAGCTCGAATCCCTCGCGGATGCATGCGGTCGCGGGCTCGACAACCCGCGACCCATAGCCACGGCCCTGGAGCCCCGGAAGCACGCCGACGGCCTCCATGTAGCCCGTCCGGAACGGCCTGCCGTCGACATGGATCTCGCGCTCGACGACCGAGGCATGGGCAACGAGCCGGCCCTCGACGTCGAGGAGGAAATGCACCCCTCCGAGGCCGTGCTCCCAGTCGTCCTCCGTGAAGCCCTCGTCGCCCGCCGGGAAGGCGTCCCAGACAACCCGTCGCGCGGCCTCGATGTCGGCCGCCGACAGCTCGCGCGTCGGGACACGCCTCAGATGGGGCGAGGGGTCTTCCGTCATGTCCGGATCATGGCCGACCCATTCGCGCCGTGCACCGGCAGGACCATCGTCCCGGGCGTACCTGACGCAGGTCCGGCTGACCGTGGTGAGCGCGGACTAGCACAGTCGGGCGATGCCGCTGAAGCGTTTCGGCCCCCTCGTGCCTGTCGCGACCGCCACGCTCGCGCTCACGCTCGCAGCGGGCTGCACCGGGACGTCCGCTCCCCCACCCTCGCCCCGCCCGGGGGCTTCGGCCGGCGCGTCCGTCGCGCCGTCGTGCACCCAGGATCCCGCAGTAGCGGCGGAGCTCGCCCGCCTCGCCAAGTCCGGCCCGGCTTCCGGCACGTGGGTCGGGATGAACATTGACTGGGGCACGGAGACGGTCGCGGACGTCACGTCTCGCCTGGGCCGCCCGCCGGCCGTCGTCGTCAGTTTCGTTGCGTTCCCTCTTGCCGCGGCCGACGTCGGCAACCTCGATTCCGCCGCCCGGCAGGCGCATGACGCCCGTGGCCTGCTCGTGGTCACCCTCGAGCCGTGGTCCGGGCTCGCGGCGGTGACGGACGACGCCACGGCCGCGTTGATCGACCGCCTCGCCGCGTACGGCCGCGACAACGTCCCGACGATCGTCAGGTTCGCGCACGAGATGAACGGCTCGTGGTACCCGTGGGGCCAGGACCCGAGAACGTACGTCGCCGCCTTCCGTCGCGTCGCGGATGCCATTCACGCCAATGCGCCGACCGCAACGATGCTGTGGGCACCAAACGAGGGCGAAGGGTATCCGTTCAGCGGCATGCAGTACGTCGCCAAGCCCGGCTCGTCGGCGGCGAAGACGCTCGACACGAACCGCGACGGAACGGTCGATGCGAACGACGACCCGTATCGACCGTACTGGCCCGGCGAACGCTACGTCGACTGGGTGGGCATGAGCCTGTACCACTGGGGCACGACCTATCCGTGGGGGGCGAACGTCGTGCCGCCGGCCGGCAAGTTCGCCGCGCTCTTGACCGGTACGACGAAAGCAACGGCGAGCGTCCCGGACTTCTACGCCGAGTACGCCGAGAAGTACGAGAAGCCGCTCGCGATCGTGGAGACGGCCGCGCTCTTCAGGCCCGCCGGCGGTGGAGCGACGGAGGCGGCGATCAAGATGGCGTGGCTCAGTCAGGTCATGTCACCGGCGACGCTGAAGGAGTTCCCCCGCCTTCGCCTCGTCAACTGGTTCGAATGGAAGAAGAACGAGACCGAGGTCGGCGATGTCGTCGACTGGCGGATCTCCGCCGACCCGGAGCTGCGCCAGGCATTCCTCGCCGCTGTGGGGCGCGGATTCACGCTCGGCCCGGTCGTCGATCCCGCCAGGAGCTGCCCCGCCGGCTGACCGAAAAGGAGGCGCCGCCGTCACTTCCACCGCGGGGATGTCTGATCCGGGCGCACCCCGCAAGTAGTTGACACCGCAACTATCTGGTGTAACGTGGAGTGGACGGCAGGCGCCGGGCGTCCGGGACGTGCAACGTCCGGGTCGGATAGGTTGTCGAGTGGTCGCCGGACGCGGCCACGCAGGAGCTTCACATGCAATTCGGAGTCTTTTCGGTCGGGGACGTGACCCCGGATCCCACTACAGGCCGCGCGCCAACGGAGCACGAGCGGATCCTCGCCATGGTCGAGATCGCGCTCAAGGTCGAGGAGGTCGGGCTCGACGTCTTCGCCACCGGCGAGCACCACAATCCGCCGTTCGTGCCGTCCTCCCCGACTACGACCCTTGGCTTCATCGCGGCGCAAACCGAGCGCCTGATCCTCTCCACCGCCACGACGCTGATCACGACCAACGACCCGGTCAAGATCGCGGAGGACTACGCGACGCTCCAGCACCTCGCCGGCGGTCGGGTCGACCTGATGATGGGCCGCGGCAACACCGGCCCCGTGTATCCGTGGTTCGGGCAGGACATCCGCAAC
>Ga0126309_10000931_pt1 | contig 10082 bp, 12 predicted proteins | sample Plot56_FD_92541 | JGI IMG/M metagenome (GOLD analysis project Ga0126309, IMG submission 92541) | Serpentine soil microbial communities from UC McLaughlin Reserve, CA, USA - Plot56 | ecosystem: Environmental > Terrestrial > Soil > Grasslands | place: USA: UC McLaughlin Reserve, Lake County...
ACGCTCCTCGACAACGTCGACCTCGGGGTCGCCCCGACCTGGAATCAGTTCCTGCTCGCGATCCCGATCGGGATGATCGCGTACACCGGCCTCGAGACGATCTCGAACCTTGCGGAGGAGACGCGTGATCCTCCCCGCGACGTCCCACGCGCCTACAGGTGGGTCGCCGTCGCGGTCTTCGCGATCTACCTGACGCTTCCGTTCGTCGCGCTCTCGGCGCTGCCGGTCGAGCGGATCGGCGGGGGCTTCGAGACCAAGCTCGGCCTCCCCCCAGACGAGGGCGGCTTCCAGAACGACCCGATCCTCGGCGTCGTCGACAACCTCGGGCTGAGCGGCCCGCTGCTCGACGGCCTCGAGGTCTACGTCGGGATTCTCGCCGCGACGATCCTCTTCATCGCGACCAACGCCGGCGTCATCGGTGCCTCACGGATCACCTACTCGATGGCGACCTATCGGCAGCTTCCGGAGGTCTTCCGCCGTCTGCATCCGCGCCTCAAGACACCGTGGCTCTCGCTCGTCTTCTTCGCGGGCCTCGTGCCGATCGTGACGCTCCTGCCAGGCCAGACGACCTTCCTCGGGACGATGTACTCGTTCGGCGCGATGCTCTCGTTCACGATCGCGCACGTCGCCGTGATCGGGCTCCGCTACCGGCGACGTCACGAGGAGCTGATCTTCCGCGCGCGGCCGAACCTGCGTTGGCGCGGCGTCGACTGGCCGCTGTTCGCGTTCGTCGGCGGCGGAGCGACGGCCGCCGCCTGGCTCGTCGTCGTCGTCCAGGAGCCGGAGACGCGGTGGGCGGGCCTCGGTTGGCTGGCCGTTGGCTTCGCCGCGTACGCGATCTACCGCCGGCGGTTCGTCCATCAACCGCTCCGCACAACTGTGCGCGCGCCGGTGATGATCCTTGGGCCGTCGCTGACGGTCGAGTACCGGACGATCGTCGCCCCCGTCGTCCGCTCCTTCGAGTCTGAGGAGGCGCTGGTCGCCGCCGCACGACTCGCCTCCGAGCGCGCGGCGCGAGTGGCGATCATCCACGTGATCGAGGTGCCGCTCGACCTCCCGCTCGACGTCGAGCTGCCCGAGCTCGAGGAGGAGGCCGACAATGTGCTCGACGACGCGGCCGCGCTCGTCGAAAGCTACGGCGTTCGCGCCGTCGTACGCCTCCTGCGCGCTCGCACCGCCGGACCTGCCATCGTCGAAGAGGCAGATCGCCGGAACGCCGAGTTGATCGTCATCGGCGCGCCGCGGGTGCGGCCGGGCCGCGGCCGGATCTTCGGCACGACCGTCGACTACGTCCTGAAGCACAGTCGGACCCGCGTCCTGATCGCGGCCGGGCGCCGCGCCGCGTGACGACCACCGTCTTCGCCGGCCTCTTCATCCTGCTCGGGCTCGCGATCGTCGTGCGAACGATCGCCTCCGGCCTCGGCGGGGGCCTTGGCCTCTTGCTCGGCGCGATGTTCATCGTCGCCGGCGCTCTGCGGCTGTACCTTCAGCGCCAACGTGGCTAAGAAGCTCCCGGGGCTCCAACGCGTTCTGGACGTTCCCTCGCTCGCCGCCGTCGCTTACGGCGAGATCGCGTCCTCGCTCTACTTCGCGCTCGGGATCGTCGCGCTCTTCGCCCTCGGGTTCACGCCCTGGGTGCTCCTCGCCGTCGGCCTGCTGTTCCTCCTCGTCGCCCTGTCGTATGCCGAAGGGACGAGCGCGATCCCGGAGACGGGGGGAGCGGCGACGTTCGTCCGCCGCGCCTTCAACGACCCGGCGGGCTTCCTGACCGGCTGGGCGCTGATCCTCGACTACCTGATCGTCATGGCACTGGCCGCGCTCTTCGTACCGCACTACGTCGGCCATGCGATCGGCTGGGAGGCCCTGACCGACGCGCCGTGGGACACGGTCGTCGGCGTCGTCGTGATCCTTGGCGTGGCTGCGCTTCGCCTCGTCAGACGGACCAGCCTCTACCGGACGGCGATCGTCATCGCCGCGCTCGCTCTTGCGTCGCACCTCCTCCTCGTCGTCCTGGGCTTCGTATTTCTCTTCTCGCCACACGAGCTGACGAAGGCGGTCGATCTCGGAACCGCGCCGACGTGGAGCGCGATCGCGTTCGCGCTGCCGCTCGCGATGCTGGCGTACACCGGCCTCGAGACGGTCGCAAACCTGGCGGCGGAGACGCGAGAGCCGGGTCGCACCCTCCCACGCAGCCTCTTCGTCGGGATCGGGCTGGTCGTCGTCGTCTCGGCCGCGATCGCGTTCGTCGGCATCTCGGCGTATCCGGGCCATCCCGTCTCTGCAGGTCCGGGCGGGTACGGGAGCGACCTCGGAACGACGTGGCTGCGCGCCCCGCTCGTCGGGATCGCGGCTGCGCTCGAGGATCCGCTGCCTGCGCTGGCCGCAGATCTCCTCCGCATCGTCGTCGGCGCAACCGGCGCCTTCGTGCTCGTCGTCGCGGTGACGACGTCGATCTCGGGCGCGGGCCGGCTGGCGTACTCGCTCGGCCAGCACGAGATGCTCCCGCACGCGTTCGGGACGCTCAATCGCCGGACGTTGATCGCGCCCCCGGCGATCGTCTTCTCCGCTCTGATCTCGTCCGCTCTGCTGGTGCTCGCGGAGACGCTGGGGCGGGAGGTTCGGGTCCTCGCCGGCCTGTTCAGCTTCGGCGTCCTCCTCGCGTTCACCGCCGCGCAGCTCGCAGTGATCAAGCTTCGCTTCTCCGAGCCCGCACTCGAGCGTCCGTTCCGCGTGCAGTTCAACATCCGCATCCGCGGCACCGAGGTTCCGGTTGCCGCGCTCATCGGGGCTCCGCTGACGTTCGCGATCTGGCTCGCGGCCATGGCGACGCACGAAACGACTCGCATCGCCGGTCCGCTGTGGCTCGTGCTCGGCGCGGTCGTGTTCGTCTTCACGAGGATCTCGAGGCGCGTGCGCGTGCTCGGCCGCGTGGTGCCCGCGAAACCGGACCTGGTACCGGACCTGGAGGGGGTCTACGAGCGGATCCTCGTGCCGATGAAGCTCGGGCCGATCGGCGAGGAGGTGCTTGCGACGGCGATCAAGCTCGCCGAGGAGCGTGGCTCGACGGTCAGCGCGCTGCACGTGATCGCCGTTCCGATGGCGGAACCGCTCGACGCTCAGATGCTCGACGCCGAGGAGCGCGCCGAAGCGTCGCTCTCGGAGGCGAAGCTGCTCGCGGCGGAGCACGGGGTGACGGTCGAGGGCAGGATCGCGAGGGCGCGGGCGATCGGGGAGGCGATCGCCGAGGAAGCGCGGACGGAAGGCGTCGACCTGATCGTCATGGGCTCGGCGCCGCGGTGGCGCCGGCAGTCTCGTTTCTTCAGCCCCACCGTCGATTACGTGCTCCGGAACGCACCGTGTGAGGTGATGGTCATCGCCTACCCGCAGGGCGTGCTGGAGGACGAGGTCGAGGAATCGGTATCGGCCACGTGAGTCGCTAACCTCAGTGACATGAAGGCACTTGTGATCGGCTGCGGCAGGGTGGGATCGTCGGTTGCCCTCGAGCTCGACCGCCTCGGCTGGGATGTGACCGCGATCGACGAGAAGGAGGACGCGCTCCACCGCCTCGGAGAGAACTGGTCCGGCGGGTTCGTCGTAGGTCACGGAATGGACATCGACGTGCTCAGGCAGGCTCGAATCGAGGACGCCGACGCGGTCGTCGTCGCCACCGACGGCGACAACACGAACCTCGTCATCGGCCAGCTCGCGCAGAAGCGGTTCAACATCCCGACGACGATCGTGCGTGTGCTCGATCCCGCGCGGGCTGCGCTCTACAAAGAGCTCGGCCTGTGGACGGTCTGCCCGACGTCGACGGCGATCGAGACCCTGACGCAAGCCGTCAACTCGTCTGCCGCCCGCGAGGAGGTCCGCAGCTAACGATGTACATCGTGATCGCAGGCGGCGGCAAGGTCGGAGCGAATCTCACCCGCAGCGTCCTCGACCTCGGCCACGAGGTGACGCTGATCGAGCAGCGGCACGACCGCTTCGGGCTGCTCGAGGAGGAATTCGAGCACCGTGTTCAGCTGGGCGACGCGACCGAGCTCTTCGTGCTCGAGCGGGCCGGCCTCGCGCGGCCGCCGGACCTCGTCGTCGCCGTGACGGGCGACGACGAGGACAACATGGTGATCTGCCAGATCGCGAAGGAGCACTACGGCGTCGAGAAGGTGATCGCGCGCGTCAACGACCCGCGGAACCAGTCGCATTTCGACCTGTTGGGGATCTCGCCGACGATCTCGGCGACGTCGATCATCCTCGCGATGATCGAGCACGAGGTCCCGGAGCACGGGCTCATCCACCTGCTCGAGCTGCGCAAGGAGAACCTCGAGATCGTCGAGGTGCAGCTCGATGCGGACTCGCCCTGTGTGGGCAAGCAGGTCGGGCGGATCACGCTGCCGCCGGGGTCGCGGCTGATCACGATCATGCGTGAGGGCCAGGCGCAGATGGCCGACGGCGCCACGGAGCTGAAGGCCGGAGACCAGGTGCTCGCCGTGCTCGAGGTCGGCAAGGAGGACGAGCTGAAGGACGTCCTTCTCAAGAACCGGTGAGGCGGCTGCTCGCGCTCGTCGTCGTGCCGGCCGCGCTGGCAGGCTGCAGCGGCGCGACGAACGGTTCAGAGCCCGCCGCCGGCGGCGGCTATCGCTTCGTGCAGATCGCCTCCCGCCTCGACTCGCCGGTTCACGTGACGACTGCGCCTGGGCAGACGAGCACGCTCTACGTCGTCGAGCAGAGAGGCCGCATCCGAATCCTTCGCAACGGGCGCATCCGCGGCAGGCTCCTCGACGTCCGTTCGCAGATCTCGTGCTGCGGCGAGCAGGGCCTGCTCTCAGTCGCCTTCCACCCGCGCTACGCGCGCAACCATCGCTACTACGTGAACTACACCGATCGGAACGGAGACACGCGGGTCGTGGAGTACCGAGGGCGGACGCGTCTGCGGCAGGTGCTGTTCGTCGACCAGCCGTACTCGAACCACAACGGCGGCCAGCTCATGTTCGGCCCCGACCGGCGGCTCTACGTCGGCATGGGCGACGGCGGCTCCGGCGGCGATCCCGAAAACCGGGCGCAGAACTTGGGCTCCCGGCTCGGCAAGCTGCTGGCGATCAACATCGACCGCCGCGGGGCGCGCCCCCAGATCGTGGGCTACGGCCTCCGGAACCCGTGGCGGTTCTCCTTCGACCGCAGAACCGGCGACCTCTACATCGGCGACGTCGGCCAGGACGACTGGGAGGAGGTCGACTTCACGCCCCGCCGCAGCCCCGGGCTCGAGAACTATGGTTGGGACGTCTACGAGGGCCGGTCACGGTTTGAGAACAAGCCGCGGAACCCGCGAGGCCGCCTCGTGTTCCCGATTACGGTCTACTCGCTCCACGGCGACGAATGCGCCGTCACCGGCGGCTTCGTGTATCGCGGCAGCGCGGTTCCGGCGGCGCGCGGCCGCTACTTCTACGGCGACAACTGCAGCGGCGCCGTATGGACGCTCCAGGTCGTCCGCGGTCGAGCGAGAGGGCTCCGGAAGGAGTCGTTCACGCTCGGCGGGCTCTCGTCGTTCGGCGAGGACAGCCGAGGCGAGCTGTACGCGGTCACGCTCGACGGTCGCGTCTGGAAGCTGAGCGCGAGCTAGCGGAGGATTTGGCGTTTCGCGTAGGCGAAACGGCCCCGTGGGAGTAGGCTCGACATCATCACCAGACGACGGATTCTCTACTCGCTGGGCGCGATGGTCGCCGTGCTCGTCGTCGGAACGATCATCGGCCTCATCTGGGCGGACACGAGTGACGTTGCCGGCCTCATTGCCGTAGTGACGAGCGTCGTGGGCGCCGTCGGTATCGTGTTTCTCTTGGTTGCGCTTGCCGTCGTGACTCGGCGTCAGCGGTCAGCGGCTTAGCCCGCGAGCGGAACGTCTCGCGTTCGCCGGGGTCGGCCGTCTAACCCGCTCGGCGTCGGCGCACCTGTGGGCCCTGCTGGCCTAGAGATGCATACGCGAGGGCCTGCAGCGAGTCGTTGAGGAGCGCGAGCTCGCGAACGACGGGCGCGAGGTTCTCGCCGCTGTCGAGGCGCCGGTTCAGCCCCTGGAGCTCGGCCGTCAGACGGTCGAGGCGTTCGAGCAGCGCATCGAGCTGGCGGTCGCCGACGTCCTTGGGGCTGTCCACGCCGCAAATGCTAGCCAGCGGCTCGGCTGGGCTCCTCGCGCGAACGCACCCGGCGCCACGCCAGCACCCCGACGAGGACGCCGACTGCGTCGATCGCGACGTCCACCGGAGCGCCGTGGCGTCCGGAGACGAAGTGCTGGTGGATCTCGTCCGTCACCGCGTAGGCGACGCCGAGCGCGAACGCGGCGTGCTCGCGCCCGACGGCGCGCAGGAGCAGGAATCCGAGCACCGCGTACTCCGTCGCATGCGCGAGCTTCCGGAGGACGAGATCCCACCCGCCGAGGCCCGTGCCGAGGTCGGGGATCGACGACAGGACGAAGATCATGCCGGCCCAGGCCAGCACCGGCGCCCACCTCAGAGCCGCGACACGCACGGCCGGGCATACTAGGGCCGACAAGAAAGGCGAGCGGTAAGGGAATCCGGTGCGAATCCGGGACGGTCCCGCCGCTGTGAGGGGAGACGCTCCCAGCCGGAAGCCACTGGCCCACGGGTCGGGAAGGCGGCGAGGGAGGGCGCCCCGAGTCAGAAGACCTGCCGCCCGCCTGGCATTCGAACCCCTCGCGGAAGGAGGATTCGTGCGGAGATCTCTCTTCACGCTCGCGGCGTCCGTCGCGCTCGCCGCTCTGCTCGTCCCCGTCGCGCTCGCGGCACGGGTGTCCGTTCGCGTCGAAGGTCGGACGACGACGATCTTCGGCGCGCTGGAGACTCGCTTCGAGGCCGGCGGCAACGGGCTCCAGGCGCTCGACGCCGCCAGCCTGCGCGGCGAGTTCTATTACCACGTGACGCCTTCGGGCTTCGGGCCGTACGTCGACCAGATCGGGCGGTACCCGGCCGGAGGTTCGAACGGCTGGGTCTTCAAGGTCAACGGCGCCTCGCCGCCCGTCGGCGCCGACCAGGTGCGACTGAAGGACGGCGACCGCGTGCTCTGGTACTGGGCGACGTTCGGTCCATCGGGCGGACCGCCGACGCTGCTCCTGCGTCGGGAGAGGCGCAACTGCTACCGCGCCGTCTCCGAGAACGACAAGGGAGTGGATGGCGCCGCGAACGGGGCCGTGCTGAACGTCGACGGGCGGCGAGTGCGAACGCGGGCGGGCCGTGCCTGCGTCGGGCGTCACGTCGGCCTGGTCCGCGCGACGCTCGCCGGAGCCGTCCGGTCGAACGCGCTGCGGTGACTCGAAGGCTGCTCGTTCCTCTCCTCGCCGTACTCGGCGTGCTCGCCGGGTGCGGCGGGCAGCAGGCCGGCGCCGGTCATGCGAGCCTGTGGGTGACCCGAGACCGCGGCGAGGACGTCGTGCTGACGGCATCCGTGCCGGCCGGCATCTCTGCGATGGAGGCGTTACGCCGCGAAGCGAAGATCGAGACGCGGTACGGCGGACGGTTCGTCGCGTCGATCGAAGGCATCGACGGCGATCTCGCGGAGCAGCGCGACTGGTTCTACTTCGTCAACGGCTACGACGCCGACGTCAGCGCCGCGGAGTACCGATTGCACGACGGCGACATCGTCTGGTTCGACTACCGCTCGTGGGCCGGCCAGCTGCGGGTGCCGGTCGCCGTCGGCGCCTTTCCCGAGCCGTTCGTGCACGGCTGGGGCGGACACCGGAGGCCGGCGGTGGTGCTCGGCCGGCGCGACCGCATCACTCGGCGGCTCGCGCAGATCGTCGGCGGGCGAGTCGGCGGAAGCGCTGCAGGCGCGAATGTTCTCGCGCTGACATCGGGCTCACGCTTTCGCGGCGAGCTCTCCGGCGCGCCGGGCGACCCGGTCAGGTTCTCGATCGGCCGGCGGTTCGCTGAGCGTCTCGTCCGCGACCCGTCATTGGCGCGCTTCCACTACGCGATCCCGTGAATCCGGTCGCAGCAGCAGCTCTCCTTGGCGCCCTCGCGGTTGCGGCGCTCCTTGCCGACCGCACGCTGTCGGTCGCCGCGATCGCGGTCCTCCTACTCGCGGTCTGCCTTCGCGCGCCGCGCCGCCGTCGGTGGCCGTACCTGGCCGGAACCCTCGGGTCCGGTCTCGTGCTCTTCCTGTTCAGCCCGCTCGTCGGCGTCTACGGCGGGACCGTGTACTGGGAAGGCCCTTCGGTCCCGGTGATCGGCCGTCTCGACGTGACGAGCGAGGAGCTGAGCGAAGCGCTGTACCAGGGGCTCCGCCTCGCCGCCGTCGGACTCGCGTTCGCGGCATATGCGCTGCTGCTCGACCACGATCGCCTCCTTCAGGCAGGCGGGAGCCTTCGGCGGTCGGTGCTGGCGATCGCCCTGGCGACGCGTCTCGTTCCGACACTGGAGCGCGACGCGGCCGGGTTTGTCGAGGCGCTCCGAGGGCGGGGAGTGGAGGTCGAAGGGCTGCGCGGACGGGCGCGTCTCCTCTCCCCGCTGCTGGCAGGGTCGCTCGAGCGGTCACTCAACCTGGCGGAGTCGATGGAGGCGCGTGGCTTCGGCCGCCCCGGGCGGACGCGCGCGCCTCGGCCACCGTGGCGCGGTCGTGACCGGTTCGCGCTCGCCGCCGCCGTCGTGCTCGTCGTCGGAGGCGCGTTGTGGCTCTAGCTCGCGCCCAGCGAGTCACCTACCGGCATCCGGAGGCGACGGCACCCGCGCTGCAGGATGTCTCCGTCGCGATCGAGCCCGGGGAGTTCGTGCTCGTGCTGGGCCCTTCCGGCGCAGGGAAGTCGACGCTCCTTCGGGCGCTCGCCGGGCTCGTGCCGCACTTCCACGGCGGGACCTTCGCGGGCCGCGTGCAGGTCGGCGGCTTCGATACATCGCAGACCCGCCCGAGCCGCCTCGCCGGCGTGGTCGCGAGCGTTTTTCAGGATCCCGAAGACCAGGTCGTGATGACCGGCGTCGCAAACGAGATCGAGTTCGGGCTCGAGAACCTCGGCATCGCGCCTGAGGAGATCCCGCGCCGGACGAGCGAAGCGCTCGAGGCCGCCGCGGCGCTTCATCTCGGTGCCCGCCGCACGCCCGAGCTCTCGCAGGGCGAGCTCCAGCGGGTCTGTCTGGCCGCTGCCCTTGCGCTCGAGCCGGAGCTCCTGCTGCTCGACGAGCCGACGTCGCAGCTCGACCCCGATGCAGCCGAGTCGCTCCTCGACCGGCTGGATGGGCTCGGCTGCGCGGTCCTGATCTCGGAGCAGCGGCCGGCGCTCCCGCTCGAGCGCTGCGACCGCGTGCTCTTCCTCGATCGCGGCCGGGTACTGCTCGACGCTCGGCGCGAGGACGCGCTCGACTGGCTCGCGGCACACGGGCCGGCGTACCTGCCCAAGTTGCACGTTGTTACGAAGAACGACGTCGCCCGTTCGCGCGCGCCGCTTGTCCGGCTCGAACGGGTCTCCTACGACTACGGAGGCCGCCAGGCGGTCGGGCCGGCCGACCTCGAGCTGGGGCGTGGCGAGATCGTCGCGCTCACCGGCCCGAACGGCTCCGGAAAAACGACGCTCGCCAAACTCGCCGCCGGTTTGCTCGAGCCGAAGGCCGGCGTCGCGCGGATCGACGGCCGGACGGCATACCTCTCGCAGGACCCCGGTCGATATCTCGTGCGCGAGCGCGTCGACGAGGAGGTCGCGCTGGGCGCCGGCGGCGATGTCGAACGGGCGAGGCGGGCTCTGGCGCTCGTCGGCCTCACCGGCTTCGACGCCCGCCACCCCCGCGACCTCTCGAGCGGAGAGCGGGAGCGCCTCGCACTCGCCGCAGTCCTCGTCACCGACCCCGACGTCCTCGTCCTCGACGAGCCGACGCGCGGCATGGACCCGCAGCGAAAGCACGCGCTCGCCGCGCTCCTGCGGCAAGCTGCGGCCGGGCGAGCAACGCTCGTCGTCACGCACGACGTGGTCTTCGCGGCCGAGGTCGCCGACCGGAACGTCACCCTCGCCCAAGAACGCGAGGCGGTGCATGCCTAGGTCGATCCTCGCTACCGGAGCCGGCGTTGCGTTCGCCGGCGGGGTGTGGACGGCG
>Ga0126309_10000932_pt1 | contig 10080 bp, 7 predicted proteins | sample Plot56_FD_92541 | JGI IMG/M metagenome (GOLD analysis project Ga0126309, IMG submission 92541) | Serpentine soil microbial communities from UC McLaughlin Reserve, CA, USA - Plot56 | ecosystem: Environmental > Terrestrial > Soil > Grasslands | place: USA: UC McLaughlin Reserve, Lake County...
CCGGACTCGGCGCCCTCGCGGCCTCCCCAGGCCACGAAGGTGCGCGCACCCAGCTCAGCTGCGAGGTCGATGGCATCGGCAACCTTGACGATCGCGAACCGGCGGACGTCGCGGTCGTTGTTGGTGAAGCCCCCGTCGCGGAACACGGGGTGGGAGAAGAGGTTGGTGGTGACCATCGGGACGACCATCCCGGTCTCGTCCAGGGCCTGCCGGAAGGGCTTCAGGTGGTCGGTGCGATCCGACGCGGAGCTGCCGAACGGAAAGACGTCGTTGTCGTGGAACGTGACGCCGTAGGCCCCCAGGTCGGAGAGCCGGTGGACCGCCTCCGCCGGGGCCAGCGCAGCGCGTACGGCGCCGCCGAAGACGTCAACGCCCTGCCAGCCGACGGTCCATAGGCCGAAGGAGAACTTGTCGTCGCGGGTTGGTGTGTAGTCCGTCATCTGGGGCCTCGACTTCCTGGGTCGCTCGAGGACAAGGATCCTCGCAGACGGCCATTGACTTCAAGACGACGTCGGGCGCCCGGAGCCATGATGGCTCGGGGCGCCCGACCTGAAGGCGCGCTGCAAACTACCCGCGAAGGCGGTTCATGTTGAAGGCGCTCTGGTAGGCGGCCCGCAGGGACTGCCCGCGGCCCTCCGGCGTCGCGTTCGAGCCGGGCGCGTTGTCCTGCTCGTAGTTCGGGTTGTGGTAGCCCCTCGCGCCCTGGTCGGCAAAGAAGTTCGCGTAGTCGATGTCGCTGCGCGGGTCACCGAACGGGACCATGGTGTAGCCCTGGCCGACGCCGGGTGCCTGGCCCGTCGAGTCGCCGTCCTTGGCGTGGTACAGCGGGTAGCGCTGCGTCTGCTGGGCGACGGTGGCCAGCGGGTCGAAGATGTCCTCGACGCGGTTGCCGTTCCAGTCGTAGCGCCAGCGGTGAATGTGCTGGGCCACGTGGGCCCAGTAGATGTCCATCTCGATGTGGACGAGGTCGGCCGGGGTGACGTCCAGGTAGTGCTGCATCAGGCGCTTGCCCGACTCGCCGCGCACGACCGTGGGGGCGATGGGGGCACCGGTCTGGCGGTTCTGCGTGACCTCCACCATCGGGCCGTCCTGCAGGAAGTTGTAGGCGGGGTCGTGGTTGTGGGGGTACATCTGGATGCCGAACTGGTTGACGCTGAGATCGTTCAGCGCGGTCCACTTCTCACCGGCGAGCGTCCACGGCTCGATGTTCCGGTTGTTGGCGCTCGTCGGGTCACTGCCGGTGCCCAGGTAGGGAGTGCCGAGGATGTTGCCGAACTCGAGCTCCGTCTGGAAGCGGAGCAGGTCCGCGGCCGACATGGCGCCACCGGCGCTGCCCGGTCCGTTCCACGTGTTCGGGATGAAGCCGTGGTTGCCGATCGCCTCGAGGCCGTTGGCGTCGAGGAGAGCGCGCAGTCGTCCGGCGTAGTCGAGATAGGCCTGGCGGCCGGCGGCGTTGCCGTCGCCCGGATAGCCGGCCGTGCCGCCGGGGTTGAGGGCGTTCTGGCCGTAGCCGGCGAACTCGATCTGGGTGAAGCCCGCGTTGGCGAGGAAAGCGAAGAGCTCCGCCCAGCCGCCGGGCAGGGGCACCTCCGGGCCGAAGTCGGTCGGGTTGGCGTTCGGGTCGGCCAGGAAGTCGGGCCCGCCGAGCTTGGCCGTGGTCGTGCTGCCGGCCGCGATGGCCAACCGGCCGGGAATGTCGCGCTGGGTGAAGGTGATCGTGCCGACCTTGCCGGCCGGGATCAACCGGCCGCCCTTACCAGCTGCTGGCTCCGCTACGGCTTCCGCGGCGCCGAGGAGCGGCGTGAACACAGCTGCGGCGCCACAGGCCCCGCCAATCTTCAGCAGCGAGCGCCGACTGAGTTCCGTTTCCCTGGCCATCTGAATCCTCCCGGGGGCGCCCACACCTCCCGGGTGCAGGTCATCGAACGAAGACCATGACCCGCATCACAGCCGAATTGCCAGAACCCTAACCGCTTGCTTCTGGGCTGTGAAGACCTTTCGCGGAAAAACCTCGAACTTCTAACGTGCGATACAAAAGTGCCACTCCGTGGCGCGAATGCGCGCTCAGCACCGCGCGGGATCACGGAAAGATTCCGTAACGCCCTTGTCACGTGGCGTGATCGGGCGCATCGTGGTGCGGAGACGGCACCCCGTGCCGCCGGCAAACCCGACTGGGTCGGGCGCGCCGGGCGCCCGGGAGCCCTGGGCGATGACGCGGGTCGGGGAGGGTTCCGTGGTCGGACTCCGTCGTGGGAGCACGCACAGCACCGGAAGCCCTGAGCATGCGGATGTGGTGGTTGTCGGATCCGGGTTCGGGGGATCCGTCACGGCCTACCGCGAGGCCGAGGCCGGGCGCGGGGTCGTCCTGCTCGAGCGCGGCAAGCCCTATCCCCCCGGCAGCTTCGCCCGGACGCCCTCCGCGATGGGCCGCAACCTCTGGGACCCGAGCGAGGGCCTGCAGGGCCTGTTCGACGTCTGGACGTTCCGCAGACTCGAAGGCGTGGTCTCCAGCGGGCTGGGCGGCGGGTCGCCCATCTACGCCAACGTGCTGCTCCGCAAGGACGAGAAGTGGTTCGTGCACGAGTCACCCCTCCCCGGCGGCGGATACGAGAGCTGGCCGCTGTCCCGGTCCGACCTGGACCCGCACTACGACCGGGCCGAGGCGATGCTCGGCGCCACGCCGTACCCCTATCCCGACACACCCAAGACGACGGCGATGCGGGACAGCGCCGCCCGGCTGGGGCTCGACTGGGGGCTCCCGCCGCTCGCCGTGACGTTCGCGAGCGGCCCGCACGATGACGCGGTGCCCGGGGCGCCGATCCCGACCCCGTCCTTCGGCAACCTGCACGGGCGGCCGCGCACGACCTGCCGGCTCTGCGGTGAGTGCGACATCGGCTGCAACGACGGTGCCAAGAACACCCTCGACCACACCTATTTGTCGGCCGCCGCCCATCACGGCGCGGAGATCCGGACCCGCTGCGAGGTGCGCGGGCTCGGGCCCCTGCCCGATGGTGGCTACGAGGTCCGGTACGTCGTGCACGACCCGGACGACGAGGGCCGCAAGACGAAGACGAGTGCCAAGCTGTTGCACCGCATCACCTGCGACCGGTTGGTGCTGAGCGCCGGAACGTTCGGCTCGAGCTATCTGCTGCTGCGCAACCGCGCGGCGTTCCCTGGCCTGAGCCGGACGCTGGGCACCCGGTTCTGCGGCAACGGTGACCTGCTTGCGTTCCTGCTCGACGCGTCGGACCCCGACGCCCCGGGCGGCCACCGGCGCATCGAGGGCAGCCGCGGGCCGGTCATCACCAGCGCGATCCGGGTCGGCGACGCCCTCGACGGTGACGGGTCGGCCGGGCGCGGCTTCTATGTCGAGGACGCCGGCTACCCGGTCTTCGCCGACTGGCTGGTGGAGAGCACCCAGATGCCGGGCCAGGTCCGCCGGATGGCGAGGTTCGCCAGGAGCCGGCTGCGCCGACGCCTCGGGGGCTCGCCGAAGACCGGCATCTCGGCGGACGTCAGCGCGCTGATCGGCCCCGGCCACCTGTCCGACGGGTCACTGCCGTTGCTTGGGATGGGGCGAGACATCCCGGACGGGGTGATGAAGCTGCACAAGGGCCACCTCGAGGTGGACTGGACCACGTCCAGCTCGGACGCATACTTCGCCCGGGTGCGCGCGACGATGCAGGCCATCTCTGACGACCTCGGCGCGAAATTCCAGGACAACCCCTTGTGGTGGACGCGGCGGGTCGTGACGGTGCACCCGCTCGGCGGCGTGCCCATGGGTCGCCATGTCGCCGAAGGTGTGTGCGACGCAGATGGCCAGGTCTTCGGCTTCCCCGGCCTGTACGTCCTGGACGGCTCGATGATGCCGGGGCCGGTCGGGGCGAACCCGTCCTTGACGATCGCCGCCGTCGCCGACCGGGCGTGCGACCGGATGCCCGCGACGCGGGCGCGCACCCGACGTACCCGCGACGACGTCATCACGCTGCCCGAGCAAGGAGGCACGGTGTCAACAACCGCCGGGCGGTCGGTCGACGCGACCGACCTGTCCTTCACCGAGGAGATGAAGGGCTTCGTTGCCCTCGACGTCGACGACCCGGTGCGCGGGGCGGAGCTCGGCCGCCAGCTCGGCCAGGGGCTGATGTTCCACCTCACCATCACGGCACCCGACGTCGACCGCTTCGTCGTCGACCCTGAGCACCTGGGCACCGCGACCGGCTATGTCGAGTGCGACCTGCTCGGCGGGCAGCGGCCCGTCCAGCGGGCGTGGTTCAACCTGTTCACCAAGGACGGCGACGAGTCGCGGCGCCTGATGCTCTACCGCCTGCACTTCGAGGACGCCGGCGGCAATCCCCTCACGCTGGTCGGGCACAAGGACGTGCACGACGACCCCGGCATCGACGTCTGGCCGGACACGTCGACGCTGTACGTCCGCGTGCACGCTGGACACGTGCCGCCCGGCGCTGCCGAGAAGGGGCGGGTCGTGGCGGCCGGCGTGATCACCATCCACCTGCCCGACTTCATGCGGCAGCTGACAACGTTCCGCACCGACGGCCCGCACCCAGCCCGGGCGATGGAGAAGTTCGGTCGGCTCTTCCTGGGCCAGCTGTGGGAGGTCTACGGACCGGCGCTGAGCGGGAGCCGGTGATGGCCGAACGCGGACCGAGCCGGCCTCGCAAACGTCCCAACAGCCTCGAAGAGCTCCCCTTCCCGCGGCACCCGGCAGTCCGGTGGTTCAACCCGCGGATGTTGCTCTCCACCGCGAAGTTCGTCGCACTCTCCTCCGTGTTCGGCACATACGCCGACAAGAGAGAGGTGCAGGCAACTGCGAGCACTCCGAAGTACCACGACCACTCCGAAGGCAAGGAGATGTGGGTCGACTACGTCAGCGACATCGGAGACGGCTTCGACGCGACCTACTCGCTCGCCTATCTCCTCGCGCAGCAGAAGCTGGACGTCGTCAGAGAGGAGTCCGGCCAGAGTCAGAGTCTGTCCACACCGCGCGGGACCCTGCTCGTGATGGGCGGCGACGAGGTCTACCCCACGGCGTCGACCCAGGCCTACGAGGAGAAGACGAAGGGTCCCTACAACGCGGCTCTTCCGCACGCTGACGAGCCACCTGCGCTCTTTGCCGTCCCCGGCAACCACGACTGGTACGACGGGTTGACCGCGTTCCTGCGCTTCTTCTGCCAGGGCGGCTGGGTCGGCGGCTGGCGCACCGAGCAGCGGCGCAGCTACTTCGCCGTGAAGCTGCCGCAGCGATGGTGGCTGCTCGGCATCGACATCCAGTTCGACACCTACATCGACGCGCCACAGATCGACTACTTCCGGGCGGTCGCCGAGGAGATCCAGGATGGCGACGGCATCATCCTGTGCACAGCGAAACCGAGCTGGGTCGAGGGGGGACGTGCGGACTCGAAGGCCTACGCCACGCTGGACTACTTCATCTCCGTCGTGCTGGGCAAGTCGCCGGACCAGGTGCGCCTCATGCTCTCCGGCGACGCTCACCACTACGCGCGCTACACCGAGATCGACGGTGAGCGCTCACTGGTGACGTGCGGCGGCGGCGGGGCGTACCTGTCTGCCACCTCTCGTGACGATGAGCCGCTGATCCTCCCGCCCGAGACCCTGCAGGCGGACCGCGTCGACCCGCCGCCCGGTGCCAAGTTCGCCTGGCGAGCGGCCTATCCGACGCCTGAGGAGTCGCGCCGGATGGCCGTGCGCATCCTGGACCGCCTGCCGCGCCGGAACCCGGGTTTCGTGGCTCTCATGGTTGCTGCGCAGGCTCTCTTGAGCTACGTCATCGTCGCGAGCACCCGCCGTTCTCAGGGGGGTTCGATCGCATTCTTCTGGGAGCAGATGGAGCCGAGCTGGTCTTCACTGGCCGCCTTCCGGCAGCCGGGGCTGTTCTTCCTGACGGCGGTTGTGGTCTGGGGAGCGTCGCAGTTCTACCGGCGGGGCAAGGCCAGGGGGAAGCTCGGCGGTGCTCTGCACGGACTGGCTCATATCGCGGTCGCCATGTGCGCCGTGTGGGCGGCAGCGCAGCTGCCGGTGCCGGACTCGTGGCCGAACTGGGCGTCGTTCTGGGCCCGGCTGGCCGTTGCCGGGCTCCTCGGTGGCGCAGCGGCCACGCTGTTGGTCGGCGTCTACCTGTATCTGGCCAGCCGCGCCGGCATCCATATGAATGAAGTGTTCAGCGCGCAGTCGATCGAGGACTACAAGTCGTTCCTCCGCATGCACATCCGGTCCGACGGGAGCCTGGTCATGCATCCGCTCGCGGTGCCGTCCGTGTGCCACACGTGGCACGTGTCGCCCAGCGGCGCGGACGGTGACCCCTGGCTCGAGCCCGACGCACCGATCGAGGTCCGCCTGATCGAAGCGCCGCTGACAATCCGGAGAGAGGTGCCCGCGTGAGCACCACGACACCGACCCGGCCCACCACTCGGGCGGATCACCGGACCGAGGTGGTCCCGCTCGATGCGCTCGACGGCCGGCCACTGACCATCGTGCACGTGCAGGGAAGGCACGCACCGACCCGCGGCCCGGTCCTCGTCGTGCACGGTGCCGGCGTACGAGCGGAGCTGTTCCGGCCGCCGCTGCCTCGGACCTTCGTCGACGCCCTGCTCGATGAGGGCTGGGACGTGTGGCTGCTCAACTGGCGCGCCTCGATCGACCTCGACCCGGTGCCCTGGACGCTCGACGAGGCCGCCGCCTACGACCATCCGGCGGCCGTGCGCCACGTGCTCGCCGCCACCGGCGCGGAGACCCTCAAGGCCGTCGTGCACTGCCAGGGGTCGACCTCGTTCACCATGTCCGCGATGGCGGGTCTGCTGCCCGAGGTCGACACCGTGGTGTCCAACGCCGTGTCCCTGCATCCCGTGGTTCCGCGGTTCTCGACGTTCAAGATCGGGCGGCTGTCGCCGGTCGTGGGCAAGGTGCTCCCGCACGTCTCGCCGGCCTGGGGCGACAAGCCCGAGGGGCTGATCTCACGCGCCCTTGTCCTGATGGTCCGCGCGACCCACCACGAGTGCCACAACAACGTCTGCCGCATGGTCAGTTTCACCTACGGCACCGGCTGGCCGGCCCTGTGGTCGCACGCCAACCTCGACGAGGCCACCCACGACTGGATCCGCGGCGAGTTCGCCGAGGTCCCCTTCACGTTCTTCGCGCAGATGGATCGCAGCATCCGCGCGGGTCACCTGGTGCCGGTGAAGCCGATCGACGGGCTTCCCTCGTCCTACGTCGCGCAGGCTCCGCAGACCGACGCGCGGTTCGTCTTCCTCGCCGGCGAGGACAACAAGTGCTTCCGGCCCGAGAGCCAGCAGCGCTCCTTCGACTTCTTCGCGAGCCACCGGCCCGGCCGCGACGCCTTGCACCGGTTCAGAGGCTACGGCCACCTGGACGTGTTCCTCGGCAAGAACGCAGCCGCCGACACCTATCCCGTCATCCTCGAGGAGCTGGCCAGATGAGCACCGGACCTGGGAGCGCCCTGCTGCCCGTCGTACGCCGTCTGATGTCCTTCGCTCCGTCGGCTGTGCCCCGCCGCCAGCGCCGCCTCGCCGGTCGCCGCGCTTCGGTCGACGGCATCCCGTTCACCCTGCCGGTCAACTCCGAGCAGACGCCCGCGTTGATGGCCGCGTTCCCCGTCGACGGTGACGCAGCGGCGCGGCTGCTCCCCGGCGACGAGCTGCACCCGGTCCGGCTGCCGGGCGGTCGCGGGCTGCTTGTCGTCACCGTCGTGAACTACGAGATCACCGACATCGGCCGGTACGTCGAGTACTCCCTCGCGATCGCGTGCACCTTCGGGGCGAAGCCGGCACCGCCGCTGCTGCCCGGCCTGCTGCGCGGCCACTACGGCACCGGCCAGTTCGTGCTCGACCTGCCGGTGAGCAGCGAGATCTCGGTCAAGGGCGGCAAGGGCATCTGGGGAATGCCCAAGCACCAGGCCAACCTCGACTTCACCGTCACGCCGACGGAGGTGTCCAGCCAGTACGACGTTGACGGCCTGCTCGGCGCGCGGATCGAGATCGACCGGCCGCCGGAGACCGCGCTGCCGCTGGACGTGGGCGCTGCGAACTACTGCGTCTTCCGCGGCATGGTCATGAAGTCGTTCATCTACTTCCAGGGCGCGGCCGACGTCGCGCTTGGCAAGCGGGCCAAGGCGCGGCTCTACCTCGGCGACGCACCGCAGGTCGCTCCCCTGAACGACCTCGGCATCGAGCAGGACGCGGTCTTCACGGCATTTCTGCCCTCCACCAGGGGTGTCCTCGACGACCACTTCGAGTGCTGGTTCATGACCTCGGGCGACGGCCGGCACGAGACCGGGGAGGGTCTCGACTCGGTGGTCGACCTCGGTCGGTCGGAGGAGTGGCTCGACCCGCCCAAGGTCCGGGTGGGATCAACGCGGTGAAGGAGTGGCTGCTCCTCGTCAACGCCCTGTACTTCCTGTTCGGCGCGTCGATGTACATGGGCACGATGTGGGTGCTGCGGCTCTTCCTCTATCCCACCTGGCGGGTGCTCACGCCGGAGAACGTCGGGCAGCACTTCGGGGTCCCGACCATCCTCGCGACCAAGTTCTTCACGATCGTCGTGCCGCCGATGTTCCTGTCAGGGATCATCCTTGTCGTCAGCGAGTGGGGTGACTGGTCGCACCCCTTGGTCTGGCTGGCCGTGGTCTGCCTGGTCGGCATCGTGGTGCTCACCTACGTGGGCCAGCAGATCATCATCCCGGTCAACAAGAAGATCCGTGGCGGCGAGTTCGAGGGCCCGGCCGGCCTGACACCGCTGCTGACGCGCTGGATGCAGCTGAACAACATCCGCTTCGTCGCCTCGACCATCACCTGGGCCGCGATCGTCTGGTACGTCGTGGCCAAGGGCGACCTGCTGGAGGCCCTGCGATGACCCCCGTCCAGCGCCTGGTCGCCGACCCGCTGCGCGGCGTGGTGGCGGCCATCAGTGCACTGACGGTGCTCTCCGGTCTCGGCCAGCTGGTGGCTCCGGGGGTCGTCCTCGACCTGCTCGGAGCGGAGTCGACCGCCACGACGCGGCACTTCTTCGCGATCGTCGGGATGTTCATGGCGGTCGTCGGGGCCGTCATGCTGCAGGCCCTGCTGACCGAGCCCACGCCGCCGTACGTCGTGCTCTGGGGTGCCGTGCAGAAGCTGGGCGCGTTCGTCGCCGTGGCAGTCGGGGTGGCCCGCGACCTCTTCGGCTCGATCGCGCTTGTCGTCGCGGTGTTCGATCTGCTCACCGCGGTGCTCGCAGCGGCCCTGTGGCACCGGCTGCGGCGGCCGGCGACGGTTCGCGAGCAGGTGTCGGCATGAGGCGCTCCCTGGTCCTGGCTGGCGGCGGCATGCGCGTCGCCTGGCAGACCGGTGTGGTGCGGGCGCTCACCGAGCACGGCCTGGACTTCCAGCACATCGACGGGACGTCCGGCGGGATCCTGACGGCGGGGATGCTGCTGTCCGGTCAGCAGCCGTCGGAGATGGCCGCCCGTTGGTCAGACCTGGACGTGCAGGACTTCAGCTCGCCGCTGCCGTTGCGCGAGTACCTGCGCGGCCCGTGGAACCTGCCCGGTGTCGGCGACGCGGACGGCGTCATCCGCAAGGTCTTCCCGCACCTCGGTGTCGATGCAGCCAAGATCCGCGCCGCCACCGTCGAGGGGACGTTCAACGTCGTCGACTTCGTGACGAAGACCTGCGTGGCGGTGCCGCACACCGACGTCGACGACGAGCTGCTGGCCGCCGGGATGTCGCTGGCGCTCGTGATGCCACCGCTGCGGCGCGACGAGCACGTGTGGACCGACGCGGTCTGGGTCAAGGACGCCAACGTCACCGAGGCACTCCGCCGCGGTGCCGACGAGGTCTGGCTGGTGTGGTGCATCGGCAACTCGGCCTACTGGGGTGACGGTCCGCTCGAGCAGTACGTGCACATGATCGAGATGAGTGCCAACGGTGCGCTGTTCGCGGAGCTCGACGCCGCTCGCGCGGCCGGCCGGTCGTTCCGGCTCCACGTCGTGCGCCCGAAGCATCCGTTGCCGCTGGACAGCGAGCTCTACGCCGGGCGCATCAACACCGACAC
>Ga0126309_10000933_pt1 | contig 10079 bp, 7 predicted proteins | sample Plot56_FD_92541 | JGI IMG/M metagenome (GOLD analysis project Ga0126309, IMG submission 92541) | Serpentine soil microbial communities from UC McLaughlin Reserve, CA, USA - Plot56 | ecosystem: Environmental > Terrestrial > Soil > Grasslands | place: USA: UC McLaughlin Reserve, Lake County...
ACCCAGCTCGAAGAAGTTGCGGTCCACCCCCACCTGCTCCAGGCTGAGCACCTGGGCGAAGATCCCGGCCAGCAGCTCTTCGGCGGGCGTGGACGGCGGCTTGAGCTCCGCGGTCTCTCCATCGCCGGCTGTGGCCGCGTCGAGCCTGGTCAACGCCTGCCGGTCCACCTTGCCGCTCGGGGTGAGCGGCATTCTTTCCAGCAGGACGAAGGCGGAAGGCACCATGTACTCCGGCAGCCGCTGGCGCAGGAAGGCGCGGAGATCGGCGGTGCGCAGCTCCATCCCCTCCTGCGCGGCGGCGTAGGCCACCAGTCGCTTCTCGCCGGGCCGGCCGGGCTGGTCGCGTACCACCACGACCGCGGCGCGCACAGCCGGGTGCTCCGCGAGCGCGGCCTCGATCTCGCCGGGCTCGATGCGGTAGCCCCGGATCTTCACCTGGTGATCGATGCGGCCCAGGAACTCGATCTCGCCATCCGCACGGTAGCGCGACAGGTCGCCGGTGCGATAGAGCCGGGCCCCCGGCTCGGCGCTCCACGGGTCAGGCACGAAGCGATCCGCGGTCGTCTCCGGCCGGTCGAGATAACCGCGGGCGAGCGACACGCCGCCGATCAGCAGCTCTCCCGGAACCCCCGTGGGCACCAGCTCGCCCTCCGGGTCCACCAGATAGATCGACGTGTTGGCGATCGGCCGCCCGATCGGCGGCAGCGGCAGCCACTCCTCCGGATCTCTCCCCAGGGTCAGCACGGTGACCACGTGGGTCTCGGACGGGCCGTAGTAGTTGTGCAGCCGGCATTGCGGCAGCGCCGCGAAGAAGCGCGTCAGGGCCGGCACGGCCTGGAGCTGCTCGCCCGCCGTCATCACCTCCCGCAGGCTCAGCCGCGAAGCGTCCTCGCCCGGCTCCTGCGCGGCTTCGGCGAGCTGCCGCAGGGCCACGAACGGCAGGTAGAGCCGCTCCACCGCTCCCTCCCGCAGGACCTTGAGCAGGCCGCGGGGATCGCGGCGCCTCTCCTCCGAGATCAAGTGGAGCGAGCCGCCGCGGCGCAGGGCGGTGACGATCTCCTGGAACGAGGCGTCGAAGGAGAGCGAGGAGAACTGGAGCGTCCGCGCCGGCTGCCGCAGCGCCGGATCGGCCTCCTGCCACTCGATGAGGTTGGCCAGCGCGCGGTGCGTCATGGCCACGCCCTTCGGCAGCCCCGTGGAGCCCGAGGTGTAGATGAGGTAGGCGAGGTCGTCCGGGTCCACCTGACGGGCCGGATCGTCCGTCCTTTCAGGCTCCAGAACCGCCGCGTCGCGGTCCAGGCAGAGCACGGTGCAGCCCTCGGGAGCGGGCACCGCGGAGAGGAGCGACTCCTGGGTCAGGAGCACCCGGGCGCGCGAGTCGGCCAGCATGAAGGACATCCGCTCCGCCGGGTAGGCCGGATCGAGCGGCACGTAGGGGCCTCCCGCCTTGAGCACGGCCACCACGCCGACGATCATCTCGATCGAGCGTTCGAGGAGGATCGCGACCGCGACGCCGGGGCCGACGCCGAGGCGCTGGAGGTGGTGCGCGAGCCGGTTCGCCTGGGCGTTGAAGTCGCGGTAGGTGATCTCCCTCTCGCCCCAGACCACCGCGGCGGCGTCCGGCGTCCGCGCCGCCTGCGCCTCGAGCGGACCGATCAGATCGAGCCCCTCCTCGGCCGCCTGCCTGTCGTTCCACTCGATCAGCAGGGCCTGCCGCTCCGCCGGAGTGAGCAGCGGGAGCCGCTCCACCGGCAGGTCCGGCGCCGCGGCGAAGCCCTCCAGCAGGGCTCCGAGCTGGCCGAGGAAGCGGTCCGCGGTGGTCGCGTCGAACAGGTCGCGGCTGTACTCCAGCCCCGCGGAGAGCCCGCCGTCCTCGTCCTCCTGGACGAAGAGCGTCAGGTCGAACTTGGACGTGCCGGTCCCGACCTCGACGCGGCTCGCGGTGAGGCCGGGTACGGCGAGCGAGCGCTCCGGGCTCTGCACCACGAGGAGCGCCTGGAACAGCGGCGTCTGGGAAAGGTGGCGCTCCAGCACCAGCTCCTCCACCAGCCGCTCGAACGGCAGGTCCTGGTGGCTGAAGGCGGCCAGGGAGACCTCGCGGGCGCGGCGCAGGAGGTCCCGCAAGCCGGGGCTTCCCGCGAGGTCCATCCGCAGCACCAGGGTGTTGAGGAAGAACCCGATCAGCCCTTCGATCTCCATCCGGCCGCGGTTGGCGACCGGCGTGCCCAGCAGCAGGTCCCGCTTACCGGTGAGGCGCGAGAGCAGGGTCCCCATCGCCGCTTGCAGGGCCATGAACGTCGTGGCCCCCTCGCGGCGGGCCAGCCCGCGGATCTCCCGCGCCGCGGCCTCGGGCAGCCGGGCGACGCGCAGGCCTCCCCTCCCGCTCTGGGTGGCCGGACGCGGCCGGTCCGCCGGCAGCTCCAGGGCCTGGGGAGCGCCCTCCAGCGCCGACCGCCACCAGGCGAGCTCCCGGTCGAGCGTCGCGCCGGAGAGCCATGCGCGCTGCCAGACGGCGAAGTCGGCGTACTGCACGGGCAGCTCGGGCAGGGAGGACGGACGCCCGTCCCGCGCCGCCGCGTAGAGCTCGACGAGCTCGCGCACGAGGACCGACAGCGACCACTGGTCCGAAATGATGTGGTGCAGGTTGAGCAGGGCGACGTGCTCTTCCGCGCCGAGGCGGAGAAGAGCGACGCGGGCGAGCGGGCCACGGGCCAGATCGAAGGGGCGGACCGCCTCGTCGGCCGCGAGGCGCGTCGCCTGCGCATCCCGAAGCGCCTCCGGCAGAGCCGACAGGTCGACGACCGGCAGGTCCGCGACTTCCGACTCGGGCAAGATCACCTGGCGCGGCTGGCCGCCCTCATTGGTGAACACGGTGCGCAGCGCCTCGTGGCGCCGCACGATCTCCCGCAGGCCGGCGGCCAGGGCCGGGACCTCCAGCGGGCCGGAGAAGCGGAAGGCCGCGGGGACGTTGTAGAGCGCGCTCCCCGGCTCGAGCTGATCGATGAACCAGAGCCGCTCCTGGGCGAAGGAGAGCGGCAGCTCGCGATCTCGCTTCCCGCGGACAATCGGCGGCGGCGCCTCCTCCCCTTCGGGCCGCCGGGCGGTCTCCAGCTTGCGCGCCAGGGCCTCGACGGTCGGCGCTTCGAACACGCTCCGCACCGGCAGCTCCACGCCGAACACGGTACGGACCCGCGCGGCGACCTGGGTTGCGAGAAGCGAGTGGCCGCCCAGCGCGAAGAAGTCCTCCGCCACGAGGGAGAGCGATCGCAGGCGGAAATAGTCCGGCCCGACCTCGACCCCCGCCTCCCCCAGGGCGAACGCGGTCAGCCCTTCGACGCCCCGCGTCTCCTTCTGGAGGACGAACGAGACTTGGAAGAGCGGCGTCCGGCTCGGGTCGCGCTCCGGTTGCAGGCGCTCGGCGAGGAGCGCCAGCGGCACGTTCGCGTGCTTGAACGTGGCCTGGACCATCGACCGCGTCCGCTCCAGCAGCTCGGTGAACGTCGGGTTGCCCGCGAGGTCGCCGCGCAGCACCGCCGGGTTGACGAAGTAGCCCACGGTGCCGGCGAGGTCCGACTGCGAGCGGCCGGCCCGCGGCGCGCCGATCGCGAGGTCGTCCTGCCCCGTATGGCGGCCGAGGAATCCCTGGAGGGCGGCGACGAGGGTCATGAACATCGTGCCGTGCTGTGCCCGGCCGCGGGCGCGCAGGGATGCCGCGAGATCCGCCGGCAGCCGGAGCCGCTGGATGTCGCCGCGGTCGCTCCGCACCGGTGGGCGCGGCCGGTCGGTCGGCAGCTCCAGGATCGGGAGGTCGGCGAGCGTCTCGCGCCACCAGGCCAGCCTCTCGTCGCCGCGGCCGTCCGCCAGAGCCTCCCGCTCGCGCCGGACGTGCTCCTCGTACGGCAGACCCGGAGGGCCGAGCCGCGTCGGCGCGCCGCCGGCCGCCTCCCTATACAGCTCCGGCAGCTCGCGCAGGAGAACGGCGAGCGACCAGAAGTCCGCGACGATGTGATGGATCACCAGGAGGAGCACCGGCCGCTCCGGGCCTCCGGTGAACAGGGTCACCTGCAGGAGCGGTCCCTGCTCCAGATTGAACGGCCGCCAGGCCTCCTCTGCCAGGCGGGCGCGCAGCCGCTCCCCGCTCCACCCCGTGGCGTCCTCGCGCCCCAGCCCAAGCTCCAGGCGATCGGCGACCTGCTGGCTCGGCTCGCCGTCGACCGCCGGGAAGGTCGTGCGCAGGGCGGCGTGGCGATCCACCAGAGCCTGGAACGCGCGTTCCAACGCATCCGCATCGAGAGACGAGAGGACACGGGCCGCCGCCGCGATGTTGGAGGCGCCACTTCCTGGGGCGAAGTGGTGCAGAAACCAAAGCGAGCGCTGGCCATGGGAGAGCGGCGGCATGTTCTATCCTTTTGCTGATTCAGTTCGTGTGTGCTACGAGATTCGGCCCTTGGGGAACCAACTGCGGCCGAAGCTCGCCAGTGTACACCCGCAGCACCTTCCTCCGCCTCAAAGAACGGGGCCGGAGGAAGGTCTCCCTCGCCGATCCGGCGATACAACAAAAACGCCCCCTCCAGACAGCGAGGGGGCGGACGGTCAACCGTCGGGACCTTCTCAGCTCAGCACGACACCCTTCGGGCGCGACCGCCTCCCGACGGGCCGGATGCCATACCGGAGCAGCTTCTCGCTCCGCCGGCCGAGCACGCTCACGATGAAGCTGCGGAGAGAGCTGGCGGCCTCCTGATACTCCTTGAACGCCGCGTGCATCTGGCTGGTCGCTTCCTGCGCGGAGGCGGCGAGCGTCTCCTTCCGGGTTTGGGCGCTCACCGCCTGCGCATGAGCGCATTTCATACGTTCTCCTTTTCGTTGAAAGGGAGGGCGCGCTTGCGCCACGCCCTCCCGGGTTTGACAGCTACTACGCGGCCGGCTTGGCCGGCGCAGCCGGCAGCTTCTCCACCACCATCCGGCGCGGGCGGATCGGAGCCACCTTGAAGTGGACCAACCGCTCGTTCTTCGGACCGAACTTCGCCTTCAGGATGGCGCGGAACTGGATCGCGGACTCCTTGCCCCGCACGACCGACGCCTTGAGCTCCTGGGTGACCTGCTGGCGCAGCGCTGTCAGCTCATCCTGCCGGGCTTTCAGCGCCTCGACCTCTCCCAGAGCCCTTTCCACTCCCAGCCGCTCCTTCTCGACCTCCTCCTTCACCTCGGGACTTCTCTCCACGGCGTCGAGAAGCATGCGCCAATCGCGCACCACGTCAGCGTATGTGTTGAGGCTTGGCATGGTTTCTCCTTATCCGGCCTGAGTCAGGCCGTCCTCCTCAAGCTCCGGGTCGTTCGCGGGATCCTCGATGGCGACGACGACGCCCATCCACCAGACGTCGACCACCACCCGCTTCAACGGGTTCACCGTCAGCCGGATGACCGAGGGGAGCTCCATCTGACCTGCCCCGGCGACGCTCTCGGGCGACTGCACCCGCTCGGACTTCAGCTCGATCACCAGAGGCGGCTCCCCCACCACCAGCTCCTCCTGCACACGCTCCGACTTCAGCTCCTGCACATCGTTCTGCTGCGTGTTCATCCTGCTTCTCCTTTCGTAAGCTCCGGGGCCTGAATTGGCCGTCGGAAGGGTTGAATTCAGAAGACTTCCAGACCTGCGTACGTCGTGAACGTCGAGCTGCAATCGCGCGCCTGCACCGTATGGCGCACCTCGTACTCGCCGCTCGCGATCCCCGAGAACGACGCCTCGCGGGGGATCGTTCCGGGCTGGATGGATTTGGTCTCCACCGGCGTGCCCGTCACGGCGTTCCGGAGCTGGAAGACCACGTTGAGGACCTTCTCGCCGGGGGTGGTCGTCGACTCGTCCTCCCAGACGATCCGATGACTGCCGGCGACCCGGCACTGGCCGCTCAGGTGGATGCGGTACGGCCCCGCTTCGCAGACCGCGGTCTGCACCTTCTCGTCGTCCTTCGGCTCGGTCGGGCTGGCGTCGCAGCCTTGCCCGAGGAGAGCGACGGTCGAAAGCGTGGCGAGGCAGAGGACAAAGGAACGGGATCTAGGCCAATAGTGAGGTCGTGTCAACACCTAAGTTGTGGAGACTTTCGCCTCCCCGCTGACCCGGTGTAAGATGCCGGTATGGCACGCAGACGAGACTTCGCAGAGGAAGCCCGTGAGCGCATGGAGAAGGTCCGCAGCGCACTGAAGGCTGAAGTTCGGCGGCAGGACGTCCGGCAGGGGGAGTTAGAGACCCTGCTCGGGAGAAGCCACGGCTACTTCTCCCACCTGTTCGCAGGGAGGCTGGCTCTCAGCGTGGAAGGAATGCTCGAAATCCTTCTGGCCATCGGCAGCGATCCCGCCGAGTTCTTCGCCACAGTCCTCGGTCCCGAAGGAAGACCGAAGTCCACCCCGACCACCGAAGAGATCGAGGCAACCGTCCTCCGCGCGTTAAGACGGTACGGCTATGCCCCGGGAGGAGAGACGGAAAAGGCGGAGGAGACGGAAGGGGAAGGACGCGGTTAGAAGTCCTTGAACCTTTGTCGAGCATACAGGATTCGACTGAGCTCCGTAAGACGCTCAAGCTCAGGTTGCGACGAGGCAAGGATCGCATGAAGTAACTGAACCTCTTCCGAGTCTTCAGCAATGCCAAGTTGGGACAGGATGGGGCTTTTGAGAGGGTCACCGGAGGAGAGGCAGGGTTCTAGGCCATTGGCGCTAACTTTTCGAGCTCGCGGCGCCCGCCAGGGGTTGAAACCCCTGGCTAACGAGAAAAAACCGACCCCTGAAGGGGGCGGAGCGGGGGAGTCGTCCCCTCGGGGATGATCTTTTTCAGGGTAGCCAGGGGTTTTAACCCCTGGTGGGCAGGTGGGCCGCGGAAAAGTTGGCGCCTATGGGGTTCTAGGCTGCGGAGCCTTTGCCGGTCACCGCGGTCACGGAGAGTGTGAGCCGGCGGGACGCCGGCGGTCCCAGGGGGCGCAGGACACGACCGGTGAGGACTACCCGAACAGCATTGGGCCCAGCCGCCTCCTGCGCTGGCGGTACGAGGCTGGGGCACCCCGTCGAGATTCCGCCGAGTGTCGGTCTACTGCTGCGCAGCGCCGCATCCCAACTCGGCGCACGTCAAGGCATCCGAGACACAGAAGGGCTCATTCGTCTTGTCGGCATATCCGCCAGCGATCCAGGACACCTCCTTGAGGTTGAGCTGGCGAACGGTCTCGCGATGCAGGGTCAGCTTCTTCACCTTCTTCTTCATAGCTTCACTCCTTTTAGGGCCATGGGAGGCCAGGTCCGCGTGTTCGCGAGATTCTACTCGCTTGCCGAAGCCTGGGAGCCCTCCCCCTGAGCAAAGGCTCACTCGGTGTGCGGCTGGCCTGTAGGGTAGAATTCGCGCGGCTATGAATCTCAACCAGTTTGTTTCCCGCCGGGCCGACAGCGCCGACGCGGAGCGCCTGGCGGCCGTCGGGGTAGCGATCGAGATCCTCTGGACCTTCGGGTCCAACCGCATCCGCCGCGGGTCAGACCGCGTCCAACTCGGGTCGGCTCGCTTCGATCTCGGGGCAGATCGCTCCACTTCCGGGATGGTCTCTTTCTTCCTTTAAATCCTTTAGGTTCTTCAATAAGCTGCCCCGCATCAGGCGCCGGCTCGCTTGGGCCGGCCAAGTGCACGGTGTACAGTGAGTCAAGGAGATGGCGAATGCGTGACAGCAGCACGACAGACCGGGACGAGCTCGCAGCAGGCTGCGACGGCTCGGAAGTCGCGATCATCGGTATGTCCTGCCGCGTTCCCGGTGCGGCGGACGTCGCCACCTTCTGGCGCAATCTGTGTGCAGGCGTCGAGTCTCTCGTCGAGCTCGGCGACCAGGAGCTGCTCGCCGCCGGCGTGCCGGCGGAGGCGCTCGCCAATCCAGCCTATGTGCGCCGGGTGCCGGCGATCTCCGGGATCGAGGACTTCGACGCCCGCTTCTTCGGCTACACGCCGCTCGAAGCGACGATCATGGATCCCCAGCATCGTCTCTTTCTGGAATGCTCCTGGGAGGTGCTGGAGCAGGCAGGCTACGACTCGCTACGCTACCCGAAGCCGATCGGCGTCTTCACCGGCGCCAAAACGAATACGTATCTATTCAATATTGTCGCCCAGCGCGCGCGTTTCCCAGGGCTCGACAATTTCCAGATCGCGCTCGGCAACGACTTGGCGGCGATGGCGACGCGCGTCTCCTACAAGCTCGACCTGCGCGGCCCCAGCTACGCTCTCCATACCGCCTGCTCGACGTCTCTGGTGGCGGTCCATCTCGCCTGCCAGAGCCTGCTGCTCGACGAGTGCTCGATGGCGGTTGCCGGCGGCGCGGCGATCAACGTGCCGCAGCACCAGGGCTACCTCTACCAGAGAGGGGGCCTGCTGTCGCCGGACGGCAGCTGCCGCACGTTCGACGAGCGGGCGGCCGGCAGCAACTTCGGCAACGGCGCCGGCGCCGTCCTGCTGAAGCGCCTGGAGGACGCGCTGCGCGACGGCGACACGGTCTACGCCGTCATCCGCGGCTCGGCGACCAACAACGACGGCGCCCAGAAGGCGAGCTTCACGGCGCCCGGCGTGGCCGGGCAGACGGCGGTGCTGCTGGAGGCGATGGCGAGCGCCGGCGTCGGCCCGGAGGACATCTCCTACGTCGAGGCGCACGGCACGGCGACAGACCTCGGCGACTCGATCGAGATGCTTGCGCTGACGCAGGCGTTCCGCGCCGCCACGGACCGCCGCGGCTATTGCGCGATCGGCTCGGCCAAGACGAACCTGGGGCATCTCGAGACGGCGGCGGGGATCGCCAGCCTGATCAAGACGGCGCTGGCGCTCGCGCACCGCCAGATTCCGCCAAGCCTGCACTTCGAGCGTCCCAACCCGAAGATCGATTTCGCCAACAGCCCCTTCGTCGTCAACACCTCCTGCCGCCCCTGGCCGGAGCCGGCAGCGGGCAAGCGGCGGATCGCCGGCGTCTCCTCGTTCGGCATCGGCTCGACGAACGCCCACGTGGTGGTCGAGGAGCCGCCGCCGCCGGTCGCCACGGATCCCGGCCGGCCCTGGCAGCCGCTGCTCCTCTCGGCGCGCTCGGCCACGGCGCTCGACGCGATGAGCCGCAACCTCGGCCGCCATCTCGCCGAAAACCCGGAGCTCGACCTCGCCGACGTGGCCTTCACGCTCGCGGTTGGACGCCGCGAATTCGAGCACCGGCGGTCGCTGGTCTGCCGCGACAGCACGGACGCGGCCGCGGCGCTCGCTACGGACGACCTCGCGGCGCGCGCTCCGGCGGCCGAGGTGAAGGTGACCGGCCGGCCCGCCGCGTTCCTGCTGCCGGGTCTCGGCGAGCACTACGTGGACATGGGGCTCGGCCTCTATCAGCGCGAGCCGGTGTTCCGGAGCGCGGTGGACCACGCGGCCGAGGTGCTGCGCCCGCTCCTGGGGATCGATCTGCGCGAGGTGCTCTACCCCCGCGGCACCGCGGCCCGCGCCGAGGAGGAGTCCGGGGACGGGAGCGTCCGACTCGACCTCAAGGCGATGCTCGGGCGCGGCGAGGCGCCGCAGGACGCGGCGAGCGCGCGCCTCGACCGCACGCTCTACGCGCAGCCGGCCCTGTTCATGATCGAGCACGCCCTGGCCCGGCTCCTCCTGGCGCGCGGCGTCGCGCCGCAGGCGATGATCGGCTACAGCCTCGGCGAGTACGTGTGCGCCTGCCTGGCCGGCGTCCTGTCGCTCGACGACGCCCTCCGCCTGGTGGCGCGGCGCGCCGTGCTGATCGACCGGCTGCCCGCGGGCGCCATGCTGGCCGTCAACCTGGGCGAGGCGGAGCTCCTGCGGCGGCTCGCCGGGACCGGCCTCTCGCTCGCCGCGGTCAACGGCCCCGGCGGCTCGGTCGCCGCCGGCGGGCCGGAGGAGATCGCCCGGCTCGCCGCGGACCTCGAAGCCGAGGGCGTGGTCTGCCGGCGCCTCGCCACGACCCACGCCTTCCACTCGTCGATGCTGGACGACGCCGCGGCCGAGCTCACGGCGTTCGCGGCGAGGCTCGCGCGGCGGCCTCCCGCGATCCCCTACGTCTCGAACC
>Ga0126309_10000934_pt1 | contig 10065 bp, 13 predicted proteins | sample Plot56_FD_92541 | JGI IMG/M metagenome (GOLD analysis project Ga0126309, IMG submission 92541) | Serpentine soil microbial communities from UC McLaughlin Reserve, CA, USA - Plot56 | ecosystem: Environmental > Terrestrial > Soil > Grasslands | place: USA: UC McLaughlin Reserve, Lake County...
ATCTGGTCCATCTTGAAGTCACCGGTGTGCAGCACCAGGCCGGCCGGCGTGCGGATCGCCACCGCGAGCGCATCCGGGATCGAGTGGTTGACCGCGAGGAACTCGCAGTCGAACGGCCCTAGCCGCTCGCGCGCTCCCTCCCGCACCTCGAGCGTGTAGGGCGTGATCCGGTGCTCCTGCAGCTTGGCCTCGATCAGCGCCAGGGTGAGCCGAGACCCGACGAGCGGGATGTCCGGCTTCTCGCGCAGCAGGTAGGGAACGGCCCCGATGTGGTCCTCGTGGCCGTGGGTCAGGACGATCGCCTCGACCAGGTGCAAGCGGTCCCTGATGTAGTCGAAGTCCGGCAGGATCAGGTCGACGCCCGGCTGAAAGTCCTCGGGGAACAACACGCCGCAGTCGACGACGAGCAGCCGCCCGCCGAACTCGAACACGGTCATGTTGCGACCGATCTCGGCGAGCCCGCCGAGTGCGACCACGCGAAGGCCGCCGACGGGCAGCTCGGGCGGTGCGGTGAGCTCGGGGTGCGGGTGGCTCACAGGCTGACGCCGGCCCCGTCGAGCGCCGACCGCAGCTGGTCGACCTGGGCATCGGTGGCGTCGATCAGCGGTGGCCGGGTGGTGCGGGTGGGGAGAACGCCTGCTGCGTGCAAGGCCGCCTTGGCCATGATCGCGCCCTGCGACGCCTTTGTCATGATCGCGAGTACGACGGGGAGCAGCTCGCGATGGACGCGAAGCGCGGTCGGCAGGTCCCCCTCCTCGACCGCGCGCACCATCGCCGCGCAGCGGTCGGCGGCGACGTGGCTGACGACGCTGACGACGCCGACGCCGCCATGGGTCAGCCAGGCGAGGTTGAGCGGGTCGTCACCGGAGTAGTAGGCGAGGTCGGTCTCCGCCATCACCATCGAGCCGGCGGTGAGGTCGCCCTTCGCGTCCTTGACCGCGAGGATCCGGTCGTGGTCGGCCAGCCGGAACAACGTCTCTGTCTCGATCGGCGTCCCGGTGCGGCCAGGGATGTCGTAGAGCATCACCGGAAGCCCGGTCGCGTCGGCCGCAGTCTCGAAGTGCCGGGCCAGCCCCTCCTGGGGTGGCTTGTTGTAGTAGGGCGTGACCAGCAGGAGCCCGTGCGCACCGGCCTTCTCCGCCGCTCTCGCCATCTCCACCGTGTGCGCCGTGTCGTTGCTCCCTGCGCCCGCCACCACCCGGGCGCGGTCACCGACCGCCTCGACGACGGCCCGGACCAGCTGCTCCTTCTCGGCCTCAGACGTCGTCGGTGACTCACCCGTGGTCCCGCTGACGACCAGGCCGTCGTTGCCGCGGTCCACCAGGTGGGCAGCCAGCCGCTGCGCGGAGTCGAGGTCGAGGGCGCCGTCTGCCGTGAACGGGGTGACCATCGCGGTCAGGACGCGGCCGAACGCGTCGACCGCTGGGGAGTTCGAAACCATGCCGCTCACGCTACGCCAACCACTTCGCCGGGCGGCCCGAGGACGCGGGGCGCCCCGCCACTTCCCGCTCGGGGGGTCGGGAAGCGACGGGGCTTGTCCAGGTCATCGAGACATCAGCGTGCTTCGTTACACCCGGTGCGCCGAGCGGCGGGCGCCACCTCGGACGATTCGCGACATGCCGGGCATGTGCAGCGCTCAGACCGCGACGGGAGCCTTCAGCGCCGGGTGGTGCTGGTAGTCGACCACCTCGAAGTCCTCGTAGCTGTAGTCGAACAGCGAGGCCGCCTTGCGCAGGTTGAGCCGGGGGAACGGGTAGACCTCCCGCGACAGCTGCTCCCGCACCTGGTCGACGTGGTTGTCGTAGATGTGGCAGTCGCCGCCGGTCCACACGAGCTCGCCGAGGTCGAGCCCCACCTGCTGGGCGGTCATCTCGGTCAGCAGTGCGTAGCTGGCGATGTTGAACGGGACCCCGAGGAACAGGTCAGCGCTGCGCTGGTAGAGGTGGCAGGACAGCCGCCCGTCGGCGACGTAGAACTGGAACATCGCGTGGCACGGTGGCAGCGCCATCTTCGGCATCTCGGCGACGTTCCAGGCCGACACGATCATCCGGCGCGAATCGGGGTCGGTGCGGAGCAGCTCGAGGACCTGACTGAGCTGGTCGACGGTGCCGCCGTCCGGGGTCGGCCACGCCCGCCACTGGACGCCGTAGACAGGTCCGAGGTCGCCGTCGGGACGCGCCCACTCGTCCCAGATCGTGACGCCGTTGTCCTGCAGCCATGACACGTTGCTGTCTCCGCGCAGGAACCACAGCAGCTCGTAGGCGACCGACCGGAAGTGGACACGCTTGGTCGTGATCAGCGGGAAGCCGTCGGCGAGGTCGAAGCGCAGCTGCTGGCCGAAGACGCTGCGGGTGCCGGTGCCGGTGCGGTCGGATTTCGCGGTGCCGCCGGCCATCACCCGGCGAAGCAGGTCCTCGTAGGCGGTGTTCACGTCTCGCCGGTCACCGCTCATGGCCTGCATCGTAGGCGGCGGAACGGACGTCACTGGTCGAAGTCGAGGGTGACGCTGTCCGACAGCGGCCGGGACTGGCAGGCGAGCACGTACCCGGCCTCGATCTCGTCCTGCTCGAGCGCGTAGTTGCGGGCCATCTCCACCTGCCCGTCCACCAGCCTGGCCCGGCAGGTGCCGCACACGCCGCCCTTGCACGCGTAGGGCGCGTCGGTGCGGACGGCCAGCGTCGCGTCCAGGATCCGGGGACCGCCGCGCGCCACCTCCAGCGTGGACGACCTCCCGTCGAGGACGACGGTCACCAGGCTCGACCCCTGGTCCAGCACCGTCTCGCCGCGGGCGACCACCTCTCGTGGCGTCTCTCCCTCGACGTGGAAGAGCTCGGTGTGCACCTGTGACCGGTCGACGCCCGCGGCGAGCAGCGTCTCGCGCACCTGCTCCACCATCACGAACGGGCCGCACAGCAGCCAGTCGTCGACCGAGTCGACCGGGATCAGGGTCGAGAGCAGCCGGCGGACCTTGTCGGCGTCGATGCGACCGGAGAACAGCTCCACCTCCTGCGGCTCGCGCGACAGCACGTTGATCAGCCGCAGCCGGGTCGGATGGCGGTCCTTCAGGTCCGCCAGCTCGTCCAGGAACATGATCGAGGCCGTCGTCCGGTTGCCGTAGACGAGGGTGACGCGGCTCGCCGGCTCCACCTCCAGCGCCGTCGCCACGATCGAGAGCACGGGGGTGATCCCGCTTCCGGCGGCGAACGCGCAGTAGTGCTTCGCATTCGCCGGTTCGAGCGGCAGGTGGAACCTGCCCGTCGGCGTCATCACGTCGATCTCGTCGCCGCGGCGCAGCGTGCTGGTCGCGTAGGCCGAGAACGCGCCACCGTCGAGCCGCTTGACCGCCACCCGCAGCCGACCGCTGCCTGCCGGGGCGCAGATCGAGTAGTTGCGCCGCACCTCCTCGCCACCGATCACGGTGCGGACCGTGAGGTGCTGCCCTGCCGCGAACGCATAGTCGTCGCGCAGCTCCGGCGGCACGTCGAACGTGATCGCGACCGCGTCGTCGGTCAGCCACTCCACGCTCTCGACGCGCAGCGGGTGGAAGCTCGCGTGCCGCCTCAGGACGGCCGTCTCGGTCACTCAGATCGCCTTGAAGTGGTCGAACGGCTCGAGGCAGGAGTTGCAGGACCAGAGCGACTTGCACGCCGTCGAGCCGAACCTGCTGAGCTCGCGGGTGTCGCCACTGCCGCACTGCGGGCACCGGACCGACAGGGTGACAAGAACAGACCCACCCGTTCCCGCGGTACGCCGAGCAGGTGGCGCGATGCCGTAGGCCATCAGCTTGCGCTTGCCCTCGTCACTCATCCAGTCGGTCGTCCACGCCGGGAACAGCACCGTGCGGACCTCGACATCGGGGAACCCGGCCGCGCCGAGCGCCTGCACCACGTCCGAGCGGATCGCGTCCATGGCGGGGCAGCCCGAGTAGGTGGGCGTGATGGTCACCTGCACCCGCCCGCTGTCGTCCACGGTGACGTCGCGCAGCACCCCGAGGTCACCGATGCTGAGCACCGGCACCTCCGGGTCGGGCACGGCGGCTGCGACGGACGCGGCCGAGGCGATCGCACTGTCGAGGGTCACCAGCTCGCTCCCGGATGAGACCGGTGCAGGTGCTGCATCTCGGCGAGCAGGTAGCCGAACGCCTCCGTGTGCACGCCCCGGCGGCCACCTCCCGCGGTCCACGTAGCGGTCGGCCGCTCGATCGTCGCCTCGGCCAGGACTGCATCGACGTAGGCGTCGAACTCCTCCCGCAGACCGACGACCTCGACCGCCACGCCGTCGCCGGCGAGCAGGCACTCCAGGTCGTCGGTCACGAACATCTCCTCGACGTACGGCCAGATCCGCCCGAGCCCGCGCTGCATCCGCGCGTGCGACTCGTCGGTTCCGTCGCCGAGCCGCAGCGTCCACTGGGCCGCGTGGTCGCGGTGGTAGTCGACCTCCTTGACCGCCTTCGCAGCGACGCCCGCGATGGTGTCGTCGGTCGAGTGCTGGAGCCGCGAGTACAGCGCGACCTGGTAGGTCGAGAAGACCAGCTGCCGCGCGATGGTCACGCCGAAGTCCTCGTTGGGCCGCTCGACGATCTGCAGGTTGAGGAAGTCTCGCTCGTCGCGCAGAAACGCGAGGTCGTCCTCGGACCGCCCGGCGCCCTCGACCTCACCCGCGTAGGCGAGCAGCGTCCGGGCCTGGCCGAGCAGGTCCAGCCCGATGTTGCCGAGCGCGACGTCCTCCTCCAGCTGCGGAGCGCTCGCGATCCACTCGCCCAGTCGCTGCGCAAGGATCAGCGCGTCGTCACCGAGCCGCGTCGCGTAGGTCGCGACGGCCTCGGCGCTCACAGGTGCTGGACGTCGTCAGGGACGACGTAGAACGTCGGGTGCCGGTAGGCCTTGTCGGCTGCCGGGTCGAAGAACGCGTCCTTCTCGTCCGGGCTGGACGCGACGACCTCGGACGCGGGAACGACCCAGATCGAGACACCTTCGCTGCGCCGGGTGTAGACATCGCGGGCATTGCGCAGTGCCATGGCGGCATCGGGCGCGTGCAGGCTGCCGACGTGCTGGTGCGACAGCCCTCTCTTGGCCCGCACGAAGACCTCCCACAGCGGCCAGTCGCGCATCGACCCGCTGCCCGGCACGCCGGTCGGGACGCCGCCGGTCGGGACAGCTCCGTGCCCGCCGTCGGCCGAGAGGCTGCTCGCCGTCACGCCGCACCTGCGCGAGTGCGTGCCGCCTGCTTCTCCGCGTACGCCGAGGCAGCTTCCCGGACCCATGCACCCTCGTCGTGCGCTCGGCGGCGATGCTCCATCCGCGCCGTGTTGCACGGGCCGTCGCCCTTGAGCACGCGGAAGAACTCGGTCCAGTCGATCTCGCCGAACAGGTGGTGCCCGCTCGTCTCGTCCCACCGGATCTCCGGGTCGGGCAGGGTCAGCCCGAGCACCTCGGCCTGCGGCACCGTCATGTCGACGAACTTCTGCCGGAGCTCGTCGTTGGAGAAACGCTTGATCCGCCAGGCCATCGACTGCGCCGTGTTCGGCGACTGGTCGTCGGGTGGGCCGAACATCATCAGCGACGGCCACCACCACCGATCGACGGCGTCCTGCGCCATCCGGTGCTGCGCAGGCGTCCCGTGCGAGAGCGTGTGCAGGATCTCGAAGCCCTGCCGCTGGTGGAACGACTCCTCCTTGCAGATGCGCACCATCGCCCGCGCGTAGGGGCCATAGGAGCACCGGGTGATCGGCACCTGGTTGACGATCGCCGCCCCGTCGACGAGCCAGCCGATGGCACCCATGTCGGCCCACGTCAACGTCGGGTAGTTGAAGATCGAGGAGTACTTCTGGCGGCCGGCGTGCAGCAGGTCGAGCAGCTCGTCACGGCCGACGCCGAGCGTCTCCGCTGCGCCGTAGAGGTAGAGCCCGTGGCCCGCCTCGTCCTGCACCTTCGCCATCAGGATCGCCTTGCGCCGCAGGCTCGGCGCTCGGGTGATCCAGTTGCCCTCGGGCTGCATCCCGATGATCTCGGAATGGGCATGCTGCGCGATCTGGCGGATCAGCGTCTTGCGGTAGGCCTCCGGCATCCAGTCGCGCGGCTCGATCCGCTGGTCCGCGTCGATCAGAGCCTGGAATTCCTGCTCCTGGGATGGCTGCACCCGGTCAGTCTAGGCGGCGGTTGTTACACGGTCCAGCATCAGGGCCGTCGACATGTAACAACAGCAGGCGCAGTGCTCGCCGCCCGCTACGCCCGCTTCCGGCGCTCCACCCCGCCGCCGGGGTGCCACGACTCGATGAGCAGGAGGTCGGCAGGGTCGCCCACCCGCGTCAGCACGACCTCCGTGAGGTCGATCCGGAAGCGGTGGCCGCCTTCCGGAGCGTTCCCCTCGGTCGTCTCGACGGCGCGACCGGCCAGCTTCGCGTCGCCCTCCCATGCCATCTCCCTGCCTTCGGGAGATCGAAGGTCGGGCTGTGCGCCTTTCGGGACCCCGGCATCATCCCGAGCCGGGTCTCGCCGGCATCGAGCTGGATCTCGGTGCCGCTGATCCGTGGCGAGCCCTCGCGACGCAACGTCGCCATCGTCATGTGCTTCTGGCTGGTGAGCAGCCGCCGGATTCGATCGAGAAGCTCCGGCGCCTCAGCCTCCACCTCTGCCCAGCTCGCCACGCTGGCATCATCGCCGTCATGCCTGAGCCTGACCAGCCCGATGCGCACCAAGAACTGGCCGAGCGCAGCGTCGCGACGATGTGGGCGCAGGACCGGGCGTCGCAGGCGCTGGGGATCCGGATCTCGGACGTCGCACCAGGCCACGCCACGGCGAGGATGCACGTGACCGCGGCGATGGTCAACGGGCACGCGATCGGCCACGGCGGCTACGTGTTCCTGTTCGCGGACACTGCCTTCGCGTTCGCCTGCAACACCTACGGTGAGGCGACCGTCGCCCGCGCCGCGGACATCGCCTTCCTCGCTCCGGTGCACGAGGGCGACGAGCTGGTCGCCACGGCGCAGGAGCGGGGGCGGTCGGGGCGCAGCGGCATCTACGACGTCACGGTGCGACGCGTCGACGGCGAGGTGGTGGCGGAGTTCCGCGGTCACAGCCGCGGGCTCGGGCGCTCGTTGGTGGACTGACCGCGCCCTGTGACGCGGCGGCACAGCCGTCGGGGTTTATGCCGTGGCCGGCGACGCAAGGGCAGGGCATGAGCGCAGAAGCCAGCTACATCGAGGACAGCTACGACCGGGACACCCGCTACCTCTCCGACCGGATCACCGCTGACGGTCGCGAAGGCTGGCCCGTCGAGCCGGGCCGCTACCGGCTGGTGGTGAGCAGGGCATGCCCCTGGGCCAGCCGCGCGATCATCGTCCGGCGGCTGCTCGGGCTCGATGACGCGCTGTCGATGGGCATCGCCGGGCCGACGCACGACGCCCGGAGCTGGACCTTCGACCTCGACCCGGGCGGCGTCGACCCGGTCCTCGGGATCGCCCGGCTGGGGGAGGCGTTCGAGAAGCGGCAGCCCGGATACCAGCGCGGCATCACGGTCCCTGCCATCGTCGACGTACCCAGCGGCAAGGTCGTCACCAACGACTTCAAGGCCATCACCGTCGACCTCTCGACCCACTGGCGCGAGCACCACCGTGAGGGCGCGCCGGACCTCTACCCGGAGCCGCTGCGCGACGAGATCGAGGAGGTGGCCGAGCTCGTCTACCGCGACGTCAACAACGGGGTCTACGAAGCCGGCTTCGCCGGTACCCAGGGTTCCTACTCCCGCGCCTACCGGCGACTCTTCGACCGCCTCGACTGGCTGGCGGACCGGCTGTCCTCGCAGCGCTACCTCGTCGGCGACACCATCACCGAGGCCGACATCAGGCTGTTCACCACGCTGGTCCGCTTCGACGCCGTCTACCACGGCCACTTCAAGTGCAACCGCAACAAGCTGACCGAGATGCCGGCGGTGTGGGCCTACGCCCGCGACCTGTTCCAGACGCCCGGCTTCGGCGACACGGTCGACTTCGACCACATCAAGCGCCACTACTACGAGGTGCACCGGGACATCAATCCGACCGGCATCGTCCCGGACGGGCCGGACCTCTCGGGCTGGGCGACGCCGCACGACAGGGACGACCTCGGCGGACGGCCGTTCGGGGACGGCACGCCACCGGCGCCACCGCACGGGGACGAGGTCGTGCCGCCGGAGCACAACCCGGTTCTGCACTGACGCGGTAGAAACGGGCGCCCGGCTGCGAGGATGCCGCGGTGGCCGATGTCAGCGTGCGCCTCGCGGAAGCCGCCGACGCCCCGGCGATCGCGCACGCGCAGGCGGATGCGTGGCGAGACTCGTACGCCGACATCCTGCCCGCCGATGTGATCGAGGGCCTCGGGTCCGCGGAGACGCAGGAGCAGTGGCGCCACGCCGTCACCTCGCCGCCGACGCCGCGGCACCGGGTCCTGGTCGCCCTCGCGGGCGCGGCCGTGGTCGGGTTCGCCGCCTTCGGTCCGAGCGAGGACCCGGACCTCGACGACGAGACCGATGCCGACATCGCGGCCCTCAGCGTCGCACCTGGGGCGACTCGAGCCGGTCATGGCTCCCGCCTCGTCAACGCCACCGTCGACCACCTGCGCGCGGACGGCTTCCGCACCGCGCACGTCTGGCTCGCCGTCGGCGGCGGCGACGACCGGCTGCACGCGTTCCTCGCCGGTGCCGGCTGGGCGCCCGACGGTGCCACCCGCGAGCTCGACCTGCACGGCGACGGCCGGCTCGTCGTACCGCAGATCCGTCTTCGTGCCGCGATCGGCGCGGAGGCATGACCTCGGACGGCGTCACCGTCGAGGAGCTGCCGTGGGAGCAGGTTCGTGCGCCGGTCGTGCGCGCGGCCGTCAGCGTGGGCGTCGCGACCGGCGCCTACGGGCTGTCGTTCGGGGCGCTGGCGACGGCGTCCGGGCTCAGCGTCACCCAGGCCTGTGCACTGTCCGTGCTCACGTTCAGCGGGGGGTCACAGTTCGCGCTGATCGGCGTCCTCGGTGGCGGCGGAAGCATCGTGTCCGGCTCTGCGTCCGCGGTCCTGCTCGGCGCGCGCAACATGCTCTACGGCGCGCGGCTCGCCGTTCCGCTTCGAGTGACCGGCTGGCGACGTGCCCTGGCCGCCCACCTGGTCATCGACGAGTCGACGGCGGTCGCCCTCGCGTCGGAGGACAGGGGCGTCCGCGCGGCGCGGCTGGGTTTCTGGGCGACCGGGGTCGCGGTCTTCGTGCTGTGGAACCTGTCCACCCTGATCGGCGCGGTTGCCGGTACGGCGATCGGTGACCCTCGCGACTACGGGCTGGACGCTGCGGTGCCGGCCGCGTTCATCGCCCTGGTGGCACCCCGGCTGCGAACCCTGCCGACCTGGCTGACCGCGGCCGCTGCGGCGGCGGTCGCGCTGGCCGTCGTACCCGTCGTGCCCGCGGGTGTCCCGGTGCTGCTGGCTGCTCTCGTGCCGGTGTTCGCCGTGCTCGTGTTCAAGGAGCGCGAACAGTGACCTGGGCCGCGATCCTGCTGACGTCGGTCGGCTGCTACCTGCTCAAGGTGGCCGGTCTGCTCGTGCCCCAGCGCTGGCTAGAGCAGCCAATGGTGGCGCGGGTCGCTGCGCGGTTGCCGGTGGCGCTGCTGGCGGCTCTCGCCGCGGTGCAGACGTTCGCGGACGGGACACGACTGGTGGTCGATGCCCGTATCGCTGGTGTGGCGGTCGCAGTCGTCGCGCTGCTGCTGCGCGCGCCGTTCCTCGTCGTGGTCGGTGTGGCGGCAGCGACCGCAGCCGCCGTACGCGCGCTGCAGGGCTGAGGGTGGTGCTCGCCGCGTCAAGTGGCGGTCACTCGCCCGAGTTGTCGCGGAGCTCCCTGACGTTGATGGTCAACGGCCCGGGCCAGGCGCAGCTGCTGAGGTGGCCGGCCGAGATGGAATCGGACCCGACAAGGGCTGCGTCGGGCATGAATTGAGCGGTGGTTCCGGGACGCCGGTCCTCGTCAATCGGCACCAGCCCGGTCACGGGGATGCCGTGCTCGTACCGCTGGGTCCAGGCGCCGTTGCGGCGGTGGTTGGTGTGGACCAGCC
>Ga0126309_10000935_pt1 | contig 10063 bp, 9 predicted proteins | sample Plot56_FD_92541 | JGI IMG/M metagenome (GOLD analysis project Ga0126309, IMG submission 92541) | Serpentine soil microbial communities from UC McLaughlin Reserve, CA, USA - Plot56 | ecosystem: Environmental > Terrestrial > Soil > Grasslands | place: USA: UC McLaughlin Reserve, Lake County...
GGTATCGGATCAGTTGGTAACTGTCTGCCAGCACCGGCTCTGAAAGGAGCGGCACGAAGCAGTCGGCGATGAGCATGTCGATCAACAGCACGGGCTCCCCGGCTCCGCGCACCTCGTATTCCAGCTCTACGCCGTTGACCTTTGCACGGTCCATGACTCCTCCTGGCTTGGATTTGGTGGTCCTCAACCCAGATGCGTGAGCAACTTCGGTACGGCCGTAACCGTCGCGGTTACGGCGGCGTGCGATGAGCGTCCAGCGCGCGCGGGAGGCGGCAGCGCGGGGAGGTTGGGAGGAGGCCTACGACCTGCTGATGGAGGCCGACGCGAACGGCCTTGCAGATCCGGGCGATCTGCGGTTGCTCGGCGAGGTCGCTTACGCGGCCGGCCATCTCGACGTGACCATCGAGGCGTACGAGCGCGCGCACGCGCTGTCCGCGCAGGCCGGCGACGCGGTCGCGGCGGCAGGGGCAGCGGTTCGCGTCGCCATGCACCTGCTTCTGGACACTGCGCTCATGGCGCCAGTGCGCGGCTGGCTCGGCCGAGCAGAACGGCTTCTCCAGGGTCAGGAGGAGACGCCCGCGCACGCGTGGCTCGCGGCCGTCCGCGCGTACGAGCGGATGCTGACCGGCGACCTCCAGGGCGCTCGGCAATGGTCCGAGCGCGCGATCGCGACGGGCTCGGGATGCGACGCTGCGGCCTGCGCCGTCGGACAAGTGGCGGCAGCTCGGCTGCGCATCCTGGACGGCGAGGTCGCGGAAGGCCTGGCGCTGCTCGACGAGGTAGGAGTGGCGGCAGTCTCCGGGGAGCTCGATCCGCTCTCCACCGGGCTGGTGTACTGCGAGCTCGTGTGCGCCCTGCAGGGACTCGCGCAGTACGACGTCGCCGAGGAGTGGACTGAGGCGATGGAGCGATGGTGCCGGACGAACGCCATCGGGAGCCTCCATGGGCGCTGTCGCGTGCACCGCGCGGAGATCCTGAGGCTGCGCGGCGCGTGCGACGAGGCCGAGCAAGAGGCGCTGGTGGCCTGTGAGCAGCTGAGCCCGTACCTGCGTCGTGAGATGGGATGGCCGCTGAGCGAGCTCGGACGGATCCGGCTGCGCAAGGGCGACATCGACGGCGCCGAGGAGGCCCTCCTGGCCGCGCATCGCGTCGGCTGGGAGCCGCAGCCGGGGCTCGCGCTGGTGCGGCTGGCCCGCGGCGAGTCGGCCGCGGCGTCCGCGGCCATACGAGACGCGCTGGAGCGTCCCTCGCGGGTGCCTTCGAAGGAGCTGCCACCGAACACCGCGCTGCAGCGGGCGCCGCTGCTCGACGCGCAGGTCGAGATCGAGATCGCGGGCGGCGACCTCGGGAGAGCACACGCCGCGGCCGACGAGCTGGAACGGGTGGCCGCCCGATTCCAGAGCAAGGCGCTGATCGCCGGTGCGACGCTGGCTCGCGGACGCGTGCGGCTCGCGGAGGGCGACGCCGCGGAGGCGGAACGGTGTTGCTTAGAGGCCGCACGACTGTGGAACGAGATCGGCGCTCCCTACGAGGCGGCGATCGCACGCATGGTTCTCGCAGAGGCCCTCCGCGCCGGTGGCAGCGAGGACCGCGCCGTTCTCGAGCTCCAAGCGGCCCGAACGATCCTCGAACGGATCGAAGTAGCGGTCGGAGCGACGGCCGAGACCAACGTCTTCCGCCGTGAGGGCGACTACTGGTCGGTGTTGTTCGACGGGCGCACGGTGCGCGTCCGCGATCTCAAGGGCATGCGGTATCTCGCACAGCTCCTCGCACACCCTGGCCGCGAGGTCCACGTGCTGGACCTGGTCGCCGCGGAAACGGGGCAGCCGACGGCACTCGGCGACGCGGGCGAGATGCTCGACGATCGGGCCAAGTCCGCCTACCGCCGCCGTCTCGCCGAGATCGAAGACGACATCGAGCAGGCGCGCGCCCTCGAGGACGCCGTGCGGGAGGCGCAGGCCGACTCCGAGCGTGACTTCCTCGTCCGAGAACTCGCGCGCGCGATCGGACTGGGTGGTCGCGATCGGCGGGCCGTATCCACCTCCGAGCGCGCTCGATCCGGTGTGACCCGCGCGCTGCGCCAGGGGATAGCGCGGATCGGCGAACACCACCCTGAGCTCGGGGAGCATCTCAACCATGCCGTTCGCACCGGCACATACTGCGCGTATGTGCCGGATCCCGGCGCCCCCGCAGCGTGGACGTCCGGGTAGCCGCGTGCTCGACGCGGTCCCCGCCGCCTCGAGCGACGAGCGGGCGTCTCAGAGGACGTCCAGCCTACGCCCGCTGGGACGGAGAGCGGGCGTCTCGGCCGAGGTTCACGACACGCTCGCTCCGGACGACACGCAGTCGTCTCCGCCGGCACCCAGCTCGCGCCCGCTCTCGGGTTGAGAGCGAGCGTGGCGGCGTGAGGTCGCCGCGCCCAAAAACGCCGCAAAACCGACTTTTCGGCGACTTTGTGGCGACTAGTCGGGCATATATTTGGCTCTATAGAACCAAATATATGCGTCAGAGCCGCGGTCTACGGAACCGAAGGTCAGAGGTTCGAATCCTCTTGGGCGCGTCGCATTTCTCCTGGCGGTAGGTGTGTTGGCAACCGGCATTTGCCGCCATCTCAGTTCTCGTTTCGCCTCGATCTGAGACGCGTTGCCGCGGAGATGATCGCCCTCGCGACCGACAGCCACGATGCGTACGGCGCGGCGCCGCGGTGGCACGGACATACCGGCGTCATGAAGCACAAGGGGCACATGCCTGGGCTCAGTCGCGATGAACGATCTCGTAGAGCCCGACGCTCTCGGGCCGCATGTCCAGCGCGGGTCGGATCGTCTCGGGGATCTGGGCGCGCCCGCTCTCCATCAGCGTGGGCAGGAGCGCGTCGGCCTCGCGGGCCTGCCCGGCGCTGGCGTAGAACCCGATGCCGACGATGCGGGCGTTGTCGTGGTCGACGAGCGTCATCGATCCGCGATAGCCGGGGAGATCGCCGAACGGGTCGCCCCCGGATGCCGCGAACCATTGCGTGACCTGGTCGGCCAGGGTCAAGTCGACGTTGTCGTAGATGGAAAGGCGAGCGAACATGGTGCTCCTCGGTCGGGATCGGTTCGGATCGTCAGCTCGGCAGCGGCAGCGGCCCGATCGCGCCCGTCTGCTCCCAGACGATCTGCCAGTTGCCGTTGCGCCGCTCATACAACGCGGTGGTCCACGCGGGGTGGGTGAGGTGCCCGATCGGCGCGACCGCGATGTCGATCACGTGCCGGTAGCGCAGGACCGCGGTGTTGCCGCGCGGCCGCACCCTGATCTGCGAGGTGACCGTGTCGGACAGGAAGTCCAGGGCGCCCGAGCCCACGCCGCCGAGGACGTCCTTGCGGCTCAGCACCTCGCCGATCGGGTTGATCAGCTCGAAGTCGCTCGCCATCAGCGGGCCGGCGACGGCGACGTCGGCGTCGACCAGCGCCTGCAGGCGCTTCTTCTCCATCTGGCGGAGCCGCTCGACCTGGCGCGACTCGCCTGCTCCCTTCGAGTGGTCGCTCTTCGCGGTGACGACCGCCGGCAACAGCATTGCCGCGACCGCCGCGGTCACCAGGCTGTATCGAATCCGTGACTTGGATGCTTGTCGGTGCATGGTCTCTCCTTGTTCGTTGATGACGGGCCGGTCAGCGGGCGGTCCGCGGACGAGGACGGGCGCCGAGCGCGGGCGTGCCGAGCGACACGAGCGCGATCAGGCCCGCGGCTCCGCCGGCGCCGATCGCGGCCGAGCCCCACGAGAAGCCGGTGTCAGCCGATCGCTGGGACGGTGCGACGCGGGTACTGTCCACCGCCGGCGCGATCGGACCGACACCGCGAGAGGCGAGCACCTGCTGCTCCTGGGCGGTGAGGCCAACGGCGCGGTCGACCGTGGCCGGCGCCGGGCCGCTCGCGATGGCGAGGGCGCCGAGGGCAAGCCCGAGACTGCGGCGCAGGTGAAGATGGGAGTTCATCAGTGGCCTCCTCGGAGGTCGGGTTGGAGAATGCAACGCACGCTCCCGCAACCCGGTCCAGAGCCGGTCGAAGGCGGTATAGGAACGGTCGATCGCGCGGCTCGCGCCGCTCAGGGGCGCACGGTGACCCACACGGCGCCGCCGGCGATCGCGATGCCCTGCGGCCGGTGACCGACCGCGACGGTCGCGGTGACGCCGTTCGTGCGGGGGTCGATGCGCGATACCGAGCCATCACCGCTGTTCGCCACCCAGACCGAGTCCTTGCCGACCGCGAGCGCCACGGGATTCGCACCCACCGATATCGCCTTCGTCACGCCGTTCGTCCGGGGATCGACGCGCGAGACCGAGCCGTCGCCGTAGTTGGCCACCCACACGGCGCCGAGGCCCGAGGCGACGGCGACGGGATCGTCCCCCGCCTCGATGAGGCGCACGCGGGCGAGCGTTTCGGGATCGATCCGTATGAGCCCGTTTCGGTCTTTATCGGCGATCCAAGCCGATCCCGCCCCCAGTGCGATGGCCTCCGGCACGAACCGCAACGGAGCGGTTCGGGCGACCCGCGCCACACGGGACGAATCGACGTCGATTCGCGCGACGCCCGGGGGGATGCTGGTGGCCACCCATACGGACCTCGCGTTCGCCGCCATGCCGCAGCCGGCGCCCGTCTGCTGCGGGATCGGCCCGCGCTCCCGCGCGCTGCCGGCGAGCGAGATCTCTTCCGCGTCCGTGATGTTGACGGCGCCATCGCTCCCCATCACGTATCGGAACACCGAGCCGGGACCTCCTTCGCCACAGTGCTTCGTGACCCAGACATCGTTCGCGGTGACGGCCAGCGTGCCCGGTGATCCCCCCACTCCCGCCGAGGCGACGATCCGCCTGTCGGCCGCATCGATGTGCGTGAGGCTCTGGCTGTTCAGATTCAGCACCATGAGGCCGCGCGCGCCGGCCGCGATGGGGCCCGGGCCGTCGTCCAGCGCGATCGACCCGGCCACGGCGTCCTTCGCAGGATCGATGATGGCGACCGCGTTGGCGGGCACGGCCGGCGGCGACGAGTCGGAGCCGGTCGCGACGACCACGACCGCTATGAGCGCCGCGGCGACGAGCAACGCCGGCACGAGGGCGACGGCGCGCCGGTCGCGCACGCTCGCCGGCGCGAGCGGCGCCGGCGCCGACCGGGACGCGGGCAGGTCGAGCGACGGGTCCTGGTCCAAGATCGCCGCGTGAAGACGGCGCAGCCCGGGACCGGGCTCGACGCCGGCCTCCCGCACCAGCACGCCGCGGGCGTGGCGGTAGGCGTCGAGCGCGTCGGCCTGGCGTCCGGACCGGTACAGGGCGAGCATTCGCTGGGCGTGGATCCCCTCGCGCAACGGGTGCGCGGCGACGAGCTCGTCGAGCTCGCTCAAGATCCGGCGGTGACCGCCGGCCGCCAGCGCTCCATCGATCGCGAGCTCGCGGGCGCGCAGCCATTGCTCGTCGAGACGCCGGATCTCCGCGCCGGCGAAGGGCTGGTCGGCGATGTCGTCGAGCGGCCGCCCGCGCCACAGTGCGAGTGCCTCGCCCGCGAGTGCGCTCGCCCGCTCATCCGCGCCGCTCGCCTCCGTCACGAGGTGCTCGAACCGAACCGCATCAACCGCCTCGGCGGGCAGGCGCAGCTCGTAGCCGCGTCCCCGTGTCAGGATGACGCCGTCCCCGCCGTCGAGAAGCCTGCGTACCTGCGAGACGTAGAGCTGGACCATCTTCACGGCGCTCGGCGGGGCGAACTCGCCCCACAGGCCTTCGATCAGCTGGTCGGTCGATACCGGCGTATTCACGTTCAGAGCCAGGAGGGCCAGCAGCGCGCGCTGCTTGGAGCCGCCCAGCGCCACGGGCCGACCGTCGAGGCTGACCTCGACGAGGCCGAGAAGGCGGATCTGGATGCGCAGCGTTCCAGCCGTGACCGTGGCGAGCCTATCCGGGCGCGACAACCCCGGTCGACGGCAACGCCCTGCTCAGCCGGTCCTGGATCGGCCGGTGGCTGCGGGCTGAGTCACCATGCAGGCGTCAGCGGATGAAGTCGCCCGGGTCGTTGTAGACGCCCGCGACGTACGCGTCGAGCGTCGTCGGGGGGAAGATCTCGAGGATCTCGACCGTTTCGCCGTCGCTCGCGAACGCCACGCCGCGGTCGGGGTGGACGAACAGCGTCGAGTCCTCGCCCGTGCGCGAGCTCAGCGACGCGGCGGGCTCGCCGAGCTCGCGGCGCAACTCGTCCAGGGACGCGTCCGCGAGCGCGCTGCGCGGGATGTAGAGCATCGCCAGCTCGTCGCCCCGGAAGTAGAAGTGGCCCGGGAACGCGGCGGGGTCGTGCAGGCGGTCGACCCCGGTGATGTGCTCGTAGGCGACGTCGGGGTCGGCCTCGAGCGGGCCGAGGCGGGCCTGCAGCTCGTCGCGCGACAGCTCCCGCAGCGCGAGCAGGTCCGCGAGCTCGTAGCCGGCGACGACGCTCACGCGAGCGCGGTCTCGGGGTCCTGCGCCTGTTCCGGCCAACCGCCCTTGAGTGGCTCGGGCTCCCAGCCCTTGACGAGCTGGTCCATGAACGCGCAGCGCTTGGGGCAGTCCTTCTCGAGCCGCGGGCGGTCGAGGAAGTACAACATCGCGCACTCCGCGATGTCCTCGCCGGCGCTCGTCTGCCCGTAGTCCGTGGGCGGCGGCTCGGCGCCCGCCTTGCCGCTCTTCGTGTCCGCGTCGAGCCAGTAGTCGAAGGTCTTGACGAAGTCGGCCTCGGCGTACTGGAAGATGCCGTGCGCGATCTCGTGGATCGCCGTGCCCTCGATCTGCTTGTCGATTTCGGAGAAGTCGGGCGTCGCGGTCTCGCCGTGCTTGTACATGGCGAAGGTCTGGCTCGCGCCGAAGTACGTCCCCATGACGGTCGGCTTGAAGACGGTCTTGCCGGCCTTGACGCCGAGGCGCTCCTCGAGCTTGCCGATGGCAACGAGCTCCTGCGGCGCCTTCGCGCGGGTCGAGCCGGCGCGCATCTTGCCGAGGATCGGCGCGTAGTGGGCGAGCGCGCGCTCGACCGCCTGGAGCTCCCTGTAGAGCCAGGGGCGCTTGGCGATCCTGTCCACGAGGTCCTTCGGCGCGGACTTGTTCGCGCCCTTGAGCGCCTTCATCGCCTTCACGGAGGAGACGTCGATCCCGTAGCGGGACGAGATGTCGGCGATGATCCGCGCCGCGTCCTTCTCCTCGGCCTCGTTCGCGACATGGACCTGCTCGCCGGCCACGGTCGCCAGGTACGTCTTCTGGCCGAAGAACATCCCGATCCGGTCGAGGATGCCGGGGGCCCGCGCGATCATGCCCGCGACCGCGCGGTTGCCCGCGGTCTGCTGCAGCGCGATCACCTGGGCGGCGGTCGGGTCGAGCCGCGCCGGGGGCGCCGGGGCCGCGTCGGCGGCGTGCTCGCCGGCGGCAGGTTCGTGCGCACGGGCGGGAGCGGCCACGGGGCGAGTGTCTTCGCCCCGAGCCGCCGTGTCAATCCGGCCTACGGAAGGGGCCCACCCTTGAAGGGCTCGGTCCCGAGGGCGAGCGAGACGCCGCTGAAGGAGCTGTTGGCCTTCATGTAGTCGAGCTCGCGCTTTACGTCGCCGACACCGTTGGAGCCGGTCACCGGGGCGATGGCGACCGTGCTCAGCACGCCGAGCGCCGCGCCCGTCTTGGAGAGGAACGCGCTGCCTGAGTCGCCCGGGATGCCCGGGGTCGCGGTGTAGACCGTGTGGCTCCAGCCGCCGCCGTCGTCACCGAGGCTGTAGCCCTCCTTCGGGCTCAGCTGCGAGACGCCGCCCCGCAGGCTCGAGTTGCCGTAGGAGTAGACCTTGTCGCGCAGCTGCGTGGTCGCCCCGACCGCGTTCGGGCCGCCCCAGTACGGGACGGAGGGGTTGACCTTGCCGTAATCGGCCGGGTTGAGCTTGACCAGCGCGAAGTCGTTGTACGCGCAGGTGTCGGGATCCGACTCGCCCTTGGCCTGCATCGTGAGCCAGGAGTTGTAGACGAGCGTGCCGGGCTGGCTCGCGCCGTCGACCTCGACGGGGGTGCCGATCGGGAGCGACCCGGAGTCGCAGCCGTCCGTCTCGGTCGCGGTGCCCGTGCCGGAGCAGTGGGCGGCCTGGCCGATGTAGACGTCGGTGGCGTCGGAGAAGACGAAGTTGGCGGTGCACTGGGCACCGTCGGTGAAGGTCATGACGCCCGGGTGGACGGACGCGGATGACGCGGGCGCCCACGTTGGGGCCGCCGAGGCGGCGGCCGGCGCGAGAGCGGCGGCGACGAGGACGCAGACGAGTACGGCGATACGCCGGTGCATGCGGATGGTGACCCCCTGCTAGGGAACGCGAAGGGGCGACGAAGAGCGCGGCCCTCCCAGGCCGCGGGTCGCCCGTTCATATTTCGCTACCCCGTGAAGCGGCCTATTGAACCCCCTTCTGGGCCTGGTATCCATTGCAACGAGCATGGACCTGTCCAGGCCGACATACGACCGGGCGCGCGTCTCGACCGGCGTCGTCCACTTCGGTGTCGGGGGCTTCCACCGTGCCCATCAGGCGATGTACCACGACCGCCTCATGAACGAGGGAAAGGCGCTCGACTGGGGGATCTGCGGCGTCGGTGTGATGCCGGCCGACGAGCGGATGCGCGACGTGCTGCACGCCCAGGACGGCCGCTACACGCTGGTCGAGAAGCACGCCGACGGCTCGCGCGACGCGCGCGTGATCGGGTCGATCACGGAGTACCTGTTCGCCCCCGACGATCCCGAGGCGGTGATCGAGAAGCTCGCCGATCCGGGCACGCGGATCGTGTCGCTGACGGTGACGGAGGGCGGCTACAACCTCGACGACGCGACGGGCGAGTTCGACGCCGAGAGCCCGGAGATCGCGCCCGACCTCGAGGACGGCGCGACGCCGAAGACGGTGTTCGGGCTCGTCACGGAGGCGCTTCGGCGGCGGCGTGAGCGCGACGCGGGCGCCTTCACCGTGATGTCGTGCGACAACCTCCAGGGCAACGGCCATCTGGCGCGGAGCGCGTTCACCGCTTTTGCCCGCCTGCGCGATCCCGGCCTCGGCGACTGGATCGCGGAGCACGTGCGCTTTCCCAACTCGATGGTCGACCGGATCACGCCCGCGACGACCGAGGAGGACGTCAGGGAGGTCAACGAGCAGTTCGGGGTCGAGGACCGCTGGCCCGTCGTCTGCGAGCCGTTCGCGCAGTGGGTGCTCGAGGACGCGTTCTCGGCGGGGCGGCCGCCCTACGAGGACGCCGGCGTGCAGGTCGTCGAGGAGGTCGAGCCCTACGAGCTGATGAAGCTGCGCCTCCTCAACGCGAGCCACCAGGCGATCGCGTACTTCGGCCACCTGTGCGGCCACCACTTCGTGCACGAGGCGGCCCAGGACCCGCTGTTCCGGGATCTCCTCACGCGCTACATGGAGGAGGAGGCGACGCCGACGCTCGCGCCGGTGCCGGGGGTCGACCTCCCCGACTACAAGCGGACGCTGATCGAGCGCTTCTCCAACCCCGAGGTGCGCGACACGGTCGCGCGGCTGTGCGCGGAGAGCTCGGACCGCATCCCGAAGTGGCTGCTGCCGGTGGTCCGCGCGCAGCTCGCGAGCGGGGGCGAGATCACTCGCTCGGCGGCGATCGTCGCGAGCTGGGCGCGCTACGCCGAGGGGGTCGACGAGGACGGGGAGCCGATCGAGGTCGTCGACCGCCGCGCGGAGCGCCTGACTGAGATCGCCCGCCGCCAGCGCGACGCGCCGCTCGCGTTCATCGAGAACCGCGAGCTGTTCGGCGACCTCGCCGAGGACGAGCGCTTCGCAACGGCCTATCGCTCCGCGCTGGACTCGCTGCACGAGCGCGGGGCCCGCGCCACGCTCGCCGCGCTCGCGGGCGAGGAGTAGCTTCGCCACGATGCGGGCCGTGGTGTACGAGGCGTTCGGGCAGCCGCCGTCCGTCGAGACCGTCCCGGACCCCTCCCCTGCGCCGCACGGCGCGGTGGTACGGGTCGAGGCGAGCGGGCTGTGCCGCTCGGACTGGCACGGCTGGATGGGCCACGACCCCGACATCCGCCGCTTGCCGAA
>Ga0126309_10000936_pt1 | contig 10056 bp, 10 predicted proteins | sample Plot56_FD_92541 | JGI IMG/M metagenome (GOLD analysis project Ga0126309, IMG submission 92541) | Serpentine soil microbial communities from UC McLaughlin Reserve, CA, USA - Plot56 | ecosystem: Environmental > Terrestrial > Soil > Grasslands | place: USA: UC McLaughlin Reserve, Lake County...
CGACGACCGTGGGGCGCAAGCGGATCCCGTTCGCGGGCAAGGGCCCGGACGACGTGGTCCGGATCGGGTTCGTGTTCGACCTGCCGCGCTCCCTCGTCGGGCACGGGCCGCTGCGGTTCTTCGGCGTGCGCGGCGGCGTCGCGTCCGAGCTCCGCTACGTCGACGACTTCCCCTGGCGGCTCCGGTGACGGCCGCGCAGGCGATCGAGCGCTTCCGCCCGCGCGTGGACGCGCTGGCGGCCACGCAGTGGGCGACGCCGGCGCTGCTCCTTGCGCTGACGGTGGCGTCGCTCGCGCTGCGGACGCGGGTGATCGACGCGGGACTCTGGATCGACGAGGGTCTCTCGATCGGCATCGCGCACCACCCGCTGACGGAGATCCCGGGCCTGCTGCGCCAGGACGGCTCGCCGCCGCTCTACTACCTCCTGCTGCACGGCTGGATCGGCTGGTTCGGCGACTCGGAGGAGTCGACGCACGCGCTCTCGCTGCTCTTCGCGCTCGCCTGCATCCCGGGCGCGTACTGGGCGGCGACCGCCTTCTTCGGCCGCGTCGCCGGCTGGATCTGCGCGGCGCTGGCGGCCGTCGACCCGTACCTGAGCGCCTACGGCCAGGAGACGCGGATGTACACGCTGCTGGCGCTGCTCTCGTTCGGCGCCAGCGTCGGCTTCCTCCGCGCCGTCGTCGACGGCGACCGGCGGTGGCTGCCGGTGCTCGTCGTCTCGCTCGCGGGGATGCTCTACACGCACAACTGGGCGCTCTTCTTCTGCGCCGGCCTCGTCGTTGCGACGCTGCTCGTCGCGCGCGACCACCTGCGCGAGGCGCTCCTCGCGGCGGCGGGCACGGTGCTCCTCTACGCGCCGTGGTTGCCGACGCTGCTCTCGCAGGTGCGCCACACCGGAGCGCCGTGGTCGCGCGAGCCGTCGCTGCACGAGCTCCTGCTCGCGCCGGGCGGTGTCTTCGCCGGCGACGCGCCGCTCGTCGCGTTCGCGCTCGCGGCGGGCGTCGGGCTCCCGCTCGTCGCACGCGTCGGCTCGCGCGGGCGGCGCATCGTCAACGCGCTCGCAGCGATCGTCGTGACGACGATCCTCGTCGCCTGGACGGCGTCGCAGCTCTCGCCGGCGTGGGCGACGCGGTACTTCGCCGTCGTCCTCGCGCCGTCGCTCGTGCTCGCCTCGGCCGGCGTCGTCCGGGCGGGTCGTCTCGGCGCGATCGCGCTTGGGCTCGTGCTCGTGCTGTGGACGAACAACAACCCGCGCGCCGACAAGAGCGACGTGCGCGAGCTCGCGGAGCTGGTCGCGCCGTACGCGCGGGCGGGCGACGTCGTGCTCTCGACCCACCCGGAGCAGGCGCCCGTCATTCGCTACTACCTCGGCGACGGGTTCAGGTGGGCGACCACCCTCGGGCCGATGGACGACCCGCGCGTCCACGACTGGCGCGACGCGGTCGACCGCCTGGAGGCCGCCCCGCCGCGGCCGACGCTCGATCGGGTGATCACGGAGGTCACGCCCGGTCGCCGCCTGATCGTCGTGCGCCCCATCTTCCGCGACTACCGCGGCTGGCAGGCGGAATGGACGGAGCTCGTCTACGAGCGCTCGCGCCAGTGGGAGCGCCTGCTCCGGCGCGATCCGCGGCTGCGCCACCTGGTGCACGTCCAACCGGACGAGTTCGCGCTCGAGAAGCGCTTCTCGAAGGCGGTGGAGGCCGACGTGTACGTCCGGCGCGGCTCGTAAGGCGCCCGGTTCGACAGCGCGCGCGACACGGTGCCACCGTCTTTCCCTTCGGATCGCAGCGCTCTGCCTTCATCCCGCCACGACTTCCGACCGTACTGCCACACGCCCCAGTGGTAGAGGTCGGCGAACTTCAGGCAGATGTGCTTGTCCGCGATCTCCCACCAGCCGCCGAAGTCCTCGTCGCACGAGCGTTCCATCGCCGCGTGGAAGCGGTCGTCACAGCGCTTGCGGATCTCCGACCCCTCGACCCTGCGCGCGCATGGCTGCGCGCGCAGCGCGAGACTGCGGCTCCACCTGCGGTTCCCCCTCTCGATGTCGACCCCCGGTCGCGCCGCTCCCCCGGGCTGTCCGTGGAATCCGACGAAGCGCAAGAGCAACAAGCAGCGGTGTCTCCGCTGGATCCACGAGCGGAGCTACCGTCCGTACTACCGGAGCCCGCAGGACACGCTCAAGTCGATCCGCGACAGGATTCTCAGCCTCTTCAAACCGAGGTTCCCGTGGTGAACAGGACGACGGCGCTGCTGCCGGCGGCAGCGATCCCGCTCGCGGTCGCTGCCGCCGTTTTCCTGACTGGGTGCGGCACCCTGAGTCGCGGGTCGACCGAGGGCTCGAACGCGCCGCCGGCGAGCGAGCGGCGCTGCCCAGGAGGGCCGGCACGGCCGATCACGATCGACGAGGTCGTGGCGGCGGCAGCGAGTCACCGAATCGAGCTGCATCAGGATCCGACCTGCGCCGACCCGAACGCCGTCGCACAGGTCGCGAACATCCTCATGTACGGGCCGCACGCGAACCGCGACGAGGAAGACGAGATCATGCCCGAGCAGGGCGACGTCACGTGCTTCGTGACCGCCCAGGTCAGCGGGCGCAAGGTCGAGCGCGTCCATTACGAAGGAGACGTCGAGACCTCGTTCCGCCTCGCGAACCTCGAGTGCATCATCTACCCGGACGAGGACCACGCCGACGAGCAGCTCGCGCGGCTCCAGGCGACGTTGGACGACCTCGCGGCGAAGCTCTGACGAGCGCCGAACGGATGGCCGTTGCCCGGGCGCCCCACGGGGTGGATCCTCGGGAACGTCCTCGTTGCTCTCGCGGTTCTCGCCGGAACGACCGCCGTCGCCGGGATCAACGCGCGCGACGAGGTGGGCTCCGGTCGCGGCCGCGCCGCTGGCCGTGATCGTGCTCGCGCCGTCGCTCTTCGGCTTGTTCGGGCCGACGTCGCTTCTGTGGGTCGCGGCCGGCACCGTCGCGCTCGGGTTGCTCGCGCGTCTGCCGCCCCACCCGTAGGCGCGCGCGGCGCGCCGCCGCGGGTAGAGTCGCCGCCGATGGAAGGGTCGACGACGCAGACGATCGTCCTCGGCGGCGGCCCGGCCGGGCTGACCGCCGGCTACCTGCTCGGGAAGGGCGGGCGGCCGGTGACGGTGCTCGAGGCCGAGGATCAGGTCGGCGGGCTCGCGAAGACGGTCGAGGTCGACGGCTACCGCTTCGACCTCGGCGGGCACCGCTTCTTCACCAAGTCGCGCGAGGTCGACGCGCTCTGGCACGAGGTGCTCGGCGAGGAGTTCCTGCTCCGCCCGCGCATGTCGCGGATCTACTGGAACAAGCGCTTCCTCGACTACCCGCTGCGCGGCCCCGACGTGATCCGGAAGCTCGGGCCGGTCGAGCTCTCCCGCTGCGTCGCCTCCTACCTGAAGGCCGCCGCGTTGCCGAAGCGCCGCGACGACTCACTCGAGGACTGGGTCTCGAACCGCTTCGGGCGGCGCCTGTTCGAGCTCTTCTTCAAGAGCTACACCGAGAAGGTCTGGGGCGTGCCGACCTCCGAGATCCGAGCCGAATGGGCGGCGCAGCGGATCAAGGGCATCTCGTTCTTCTCGGCCGCAAAGGCCGCGTTCTTCGGCAACCGCGGGAACAAGGTGAAGAGCCTGATCGGCGAGTTCAACTATCCGCGCTTCGGGCCGGGGCAGATGTGGGAGGCGATGCGCGACGCGATCGAGGAGCAGGGCGGGATCGTGCGCCTCGAGGCGCCCGTGGAGCGGATCGAGCTCGCCGGCGGGCGCGTGGTCGAGATCGAGGCGGACGGCGACGTCTACGCAGCCGACGCCGTGATCTCGTCGTTGCCGCTGCGGTCGGTCGTCGCGATGACGACCCCCGCAGCGCCGGCCGAGGTGCTCGCGGCCGCCCGCGGGCTGCGCTACCGCGACTTCCTGACCGTCGCGCTCGTCGTCGACGGCCGCGACCTCTTCCCCGACAACTGGATCTACATCCATGAGCCCGAGGTGCGCGTCGGGCGGATCCAGAACTACCGCTCGTGGTCGCCGTGGATGGTCCCCGACCCGGACAAGGCCTGCGTCGGCCTCGAATACTTCTGCTTCGCCGGCGACGACCTCTGGACGATGGGCGACGACGACCTCGTCGAGCTCGCGGCGACGGAGCTCGAACGGCTCGGGCTCGCGTCGCGTGCGAACGTGGAGCGCGGGTTCGCGATCCGCGTACCGAAGGCGTACCCGATCTACGACGCCGACTACGCCGAGCGCGTCGCCGTCATCCGCGGGTGGCTCGACGGAATCGAGAACCTCCAGCAGGTCGGCCGCAACGGGCTCCACCGCTACAACAACTCCGACCACTCGATGCTGACGGCGATGCGCGCCGTCGACAATCTGCTCACCGGTGCGCATCACGACATCTGGGCCGTCAACGCCGAAAGCGTCTACCACGAGACCGACACGGCTGACGAGCACCCGTACCGCGCCGCGCCCGAGACGCCGGAGATGGAAGCCGCGCGCGGCGCCGCAGTGTCCTAACAGGAAGCGGCGTGCGCGAGCGCCCGGCAGACGCTCGCCATCAGGTCCGGGCCGAGCTCCGAGATGCGCTCGACGAAGAATGCCTTGGGCATGCCCGTGGCGTTGTCGAGCGTCAGGGCGCCGGCGTCCGGCCTTCCCTCGTCGGGTCCGATCGCGGCCTCCGTCGGAATCCGGCGCACCGTTCGCGTTGCCGGGACGGCGAGGATGGCGTTGACGAGCGGGATGGCCGCGTCTCGGGTCAGCACGAGGTAGGGCCGGCGCCCCACCTCCGGGGCCTCGGCCCCCCAGATCTCGCCGCGCCGCACCAGGGCTCGTCCGCGATCGACCGAATACCGTTCCCGCGCGTGACGAGGTACCTGCTGCCGGCGGCGTGCGTCGCCGCGGCCGCGCTCGCAGTCGGCCTCGCGCTCCCGGCCGTCTGGTGGGCGCCGGTCAACGTCGACGAGGAGGTGACGATGGCGATCGCGCCGCGGCCGCTCGGCGAGGTCTGGTCGATCGTCTGGGGCGACCGCGGCGGCGGCCCGCTCCACTTCTTCCTCGAGCACGCGACGCTCGCGTGGCCGGGCGGCCTTGGCGGGCTGCGCGTGCCGTCGCTCGTCTTCCTCGTCGCGGCGCTCCCCGCCGCGGCGCTGATCGCGCGCGAGCTCGTGGGGCCGGTCGCGGCCGCCGTCGCCGTCCTGCTGCTCGGCGCCGCGCCGCTCGCGGTCTCACACGGGACGTTCGGCCGCCCCCACGTGATGCTGATGGCGTGGTTCTCGTGGGCGCTGTGGGTCGCGTTGCGCGCTGCGCGGACCGGGAGCCGCGCGTGGTGGACAGCCGCCGCGGTCGCGCTCGCGGCGATGGTCCTCGTGCACCCGATCGCGCCCGTCTACGCCGCCGCCGGCGCGGTCGCCGCGCTCGCGTACGCGCCGCGAGCGCCGCGTATCGTCGCGCGCGAGGCGTGGCCGGCGGCGGCCGCATTCGTGCTCGTCCTCGTGCCGTACTACGCGCACAGCCTGCGCGTCCTCGGCTCGCGGTACGAGATCGGCTCGGGCCGCCGCGGGCGAACCTACTCCGGACAATCGGTGCTCCACGACGCGCTCGCCGGGATGTCGCCGTCCACCCACCCGGTGAACGCGTTGACCGTCGCTGCGCTCGTCGGCGCCGTCGTCCTCCTGCGCCGCGGCCGGGTGCGGACGGCGCTCGTCCCGCTGCTCGTGCTCGCCTTTCCGGTTCTCTTCTTCTCGCTCGTCCCGTCCGGCGCGCGGTCGGCGCTCTTCTTCGGGCGCTACATGCTCCCGGCGCTGCCGCTCTTCCTGATGCTCGCGGCCCTCGGTGCACTCGCGGCGGCGTCGCGCCTCCCGCGTGCGACGTGGGCCGCCGCGGCGATCGTCGCGGTGCTCCTCGCCGGGGAGCTGATCGAGGACGTCCAGCGGCTCCGCGACATCCGGTCGCTGCGGCTCGGCGCGCTCGTCGGCGCCGTCCGCGGCACGGACGCGATCCTCTTCGGGTCGGTCGGGACGATCGGCGACGGCACGATCGCGAAGCTGAGCTACGGCCGGCCGCCGACGCTCCTCGACCGCTACCTGCTGCTGCGCCTGCCGGGGCTCGAGCGCGTCGACGACCACTCCTGCGTCCCCGCCGTCCGCTTCCTCCGCGCCGACGGGCAGTCGCGCCGCGGGCTGTGGCTCTTCTACGCCGCCGACGACGCAGAGCTGGCGGCCGGCGCCGCCGCGCTCTCGCACCCGCGGGCGGTCGCGGGCGGGTACCTGCTCGTCGAGTCGCGGACGCGCCCGCCGCGCGCGCTGCTCGCGGAGGGCGCGCGCCTGCGGCGCGCGTGGTCGCGGGCGGTCCTGCGCGACGCCAAGGCGTCATACCACGTGCGCGCCGACGAGACGGCCCTCCACGCGCCCGCGAGCTGCAGGCCGCTCGGCGAGTTCGGCGATCCCGACATCACGCCGGCCCGGAAGATACCGCCGCCCGTTCCCGGGACGGCGCTTCCCACACGCCGCCTGGGTGACTAAGCTCGCGCAATGAGCGTGGCTGAGATTGCGGCGGCGGACGCCTTCGTCCGGCTCGAGGGCGTGCGCAAGAGCTTCGGCGACAACCTCGTCCTCGACGGGATCGACCTCAGCGTCGCGGCGCGCGAGGTGTGCGTGATCATCGGCCCGAGCGGCAGCGGCAAGTCGACGCTCCTGCGCTGCGTCAACCTCCTCGAGCCGATCCAGGCCGGCCGCATCTTCCTCGAGGGCCTCGAGATCACGAACCGACGAGGCACGGAGACGTCGGCGATCAGGCAGCGGATCGGGATCGTCTTCCAGCAGTTCAACCTCTTCCCGCACCTGCGCGTGATCGACAACCTCACGCTCGCTGCGCGGCGGATCAAGAAGATGCCGCGCGAGCGCGCGGAGGCGCGCGCGCACGAGCTGCTCGCGCGCGTCGGTCTCGACGCGAAGGCGCGCGAGTACCCGCACCAGCTTTCGGGCGGCCAGCAGCAGCGCGTCGCGATCGCGCGCGCGCTGATGATGGAGCCGCACGTGATGCTTTTCGACGAAGTGACCTCCGCCCTCGACCCGGAGCTCGTGGGCGAGGTGCTGGTCGCGATCCGCGACCTCGCGCGCGACGGGATGACGATGCTCGTCGTCACGCACGAGATGCAGTTCGCGCGCGAGGTGGGCGACCGCGTCGTCTTCATGGATGAGGGCCGCATCGTCGAGGAAGGACCCCCCGCCGACCTTCTCGACAACCCGCGGGAGGAGCGTACGAGGCGCTTCCTCCGGCGATCGCTCGGGCTTGCCGGCTCGCTTGAGGCACTCACCATCGAAGAAGGAGGAGTTGAATGAGACGGCTCATCGGAGCCGCCGGGGTCGCTGTGTTCCTGGCGGCGGCGTTCGCGGCTTGGAGCCTTGCGTCGCCGACGAAGGCGGCATCCCCCGCGAAGGCTGCGGCACCGTCGGCGGCTGCGGCGACCCTGCCGCGGCTTCCGGCGAACATCAAGGCACGGAAGCGGTTTCTCGTCGGCGTGAAGTGCGACGCGCCGCCGTTCGGGTACATCAACGTCAAGGGCCAGAACGCGGGCTTCGACGTCGAGATCGCGCGCTGGTTCGCCCGGTTCGCGTTCGGGCGTGAGAACCGCGTCAGCTTCACCTGCGCACCGACGCCGTCGCGCGAGCCGCTTCTGACGACGGACCGCGTCGACCTCGTCATCTCGACGTTCACCTACACCGCCGACCGCGACACGCGGATCGACTTCTCGCGGGCGTACTACAAGGCGACGGGGCGGCTGCTCGTGAAGAACGACTCGCCGGTCCAGAAGCTCGCGGACATCAAGGGCCGTCGCGTCTCGACGACGAGCGGATCGATCTACGACCGTTGGCTGAAGAAGTGCTTCACCGACACGGACGTGACGGTGTCGGACAGCTTCACGAACGCGTTGCTCGCCTTCAACCAGGGGCGCGCGGACGCACTGATGTGGGACGACACCGTGCTTGTCGGCGTCGCCGCGGCCGACCGTTCCGCGAAGCTCACGAACGACCTGTTCCTCGCCCTCCCGTACGGGATCGGGATCAAGCAAGGGAACGTGGCGCTCAAGCGGTGGGTCGACTCGCGCCTCGAGATCATGCGCAAGCGCGACGCGTTCATGGGGATCCTGAAGAACAACGTCCCCGCGCGGTTCGTCCCGGCGTTCTCGAAGAACATCCTGCGCCCGAAGAACACGTTCACCTACGCACCGGCCGGCTCTCCGTCCCCGGAGACCGTTTGCGGCTAGGCCACGGATTCTCGGGGAGCGGTCGCGCCCACGCGGCCGCTCCCCGTCCGTGATGCTGTACACCACCTACGACCTCTGGGCGTTCGTCTCGGAGAACCACGCCGAGCTGCTCGAGGCGCTCCTCCGGACGCTGAAGGTCTCCGCGATCGCGATCGCCGGCGCCTTCCTGATCGGCATCACCCTCGGCGCGGCGCGCGCGCACCGGATCCCGGTCGTCAGCCAGGCGACCGCGGTCTACGTCGAGGTCATCCGCAACACGCCGATCCTCGTCCAGATCTTCATGATCTTCTACGGTTTGCCGCAGCTCGGGCTGACGCTCGAGTCGTTCACCGTCGCATGGATCTCCGTGATGATCTGGGGCGGCGCCTTCAACAGCGAGAACTTCCGCGCCGGCTTCGAGGCCGTGCCGACGCGGTATCGCGAGGCGGCGCTCGCCCTCGGGTTCAAGCGGTTCGCGACCTTCCTGAACGTGACGCTGCCGATCGGCGGCCGGATCGCGCTCCCGTCGTCGATCAACACGTACGTCTCGGTGCTGAAGAACACCTCGCTGATGTACGTCATCGGCTACGCGGAGCTGACGACGACGACGCTCAACATCAGCAATCTGACGCTCGAGACGCCCGAGGCGCTGACGGTGCTCGCAATCGTCTACCTGGCGCTCGTGTGGACGCTGTCGTCGCTCGTCCGCCTGCTCGAGTCCCGCCTCGCTCTCCCGGAGAAGACCTGACGTGCCGGACTGGGTCGAGCCCGTCGCGCGCTACATCCTCGAAGACGGCCTCCCGGGGACGCTGCGCGTCGCGGCGATGGCGCTGATCGGCGGCTCGGTGATCGGGATCACCTTCGGCACGTTGATGACGATCGACTTCGCGCCGTCGCGCGCGCTCCTGCGCGGCTACATCGAGGTGTTCCGCGGCCTCCCGATCCTCGTCACGGTGTTCCTCGTCTACTTCGGGCTGCCGTCGGTGGCCACGTCGCTGAGATTCGGCCCGCTGACGGCCGCGGGGATCGCGCTCATCCTGTGGGGGAGCGCGCAGGTTGCCGAGGCGACGCGCGGCGCCGTCCAGTCGATCCCGCGCGAGCAGCACGAGGCGGCCGCCGCGCTCGGTTTCGGCTGGGGCGGCCGGCACGTCTTCGTGATCGTCCCGCAGGCCCTGCGGCGGCTGCTGCCACCGTTCGTGAGCCTGCTCGTGAACATCGTGCAGAACACGACGCTCGCGCAGGTGATCGGCGGGCTCGAGGTCCTCGAGGCCGGCGAGCGCCAGAACGAGCGGCTGGCGGCGGTCCCGCCGATCGGCCTCGGCGAGATCCACGCGTTCGAGATCTTCGGCGGCGTCGCCGTCCTCTTCTTCATCATCTCGTTCCCGCTCACGCGCCTCGCGGCGTACCTGGAGAAGCGGCTTGTCTGAGCTGCCGTACGAGCGCGGCTCGATCCTGCGCGGGACGGAGGACGACTTCGCGAAGCTGCAGCAGGCGTGGAAGGTCGTGGCGGCGCGGCACGCGGACGGGTCGCTCCACGACTTCACGGGGCTCGTGCGGTCGATGCTCGCGGCGGCCGACGGCGCGGCGCTCGACGACGAGCTCGCGCCCGCGCTGCACTGGGAGCGCGTGCGCGCGCTCGCGCTCGAGCACCTCGGCGGCGATCCGGAGCGCGACGACGTCTTCGTCGCGAACCGGCTGACGGCTGCAGTCGTCGCGGCGATGCAGGTGCTCGTCCGCCAGGGTTCGCGCGTCGTCGGCGTGTCGCCCTCGTACACGCACCCTGCCGTGATCCGCGCGGTGAG